>Ga0209050_1001868_pt1 | contig 20252 bp, 19 predicted proteins | sample Araplavi_mTSA_r2_FD_184276 | JGI IMG/M metagenome (GOLD analysis project Ga0209050, IMG submission 184276) | Arabidopsis root microbial communities from North Carolina, USA - plate scrape MF_Cvi_mTSA_r2 (SPAdes) (version 2) | ecosystem: Host-associated > Plants > Roots > Endosphere | place: USA... | reverse complement strand
CGACAGAGGGCAAAGGCCGCGGCCGCCCTCGGGCCTACGACCCGCAGACCGCGTTGCAGCAGGCACTCGGTGTGTTCTGGAACACCGGTTATTCCGGTGCGTCCCTGGACAGCATCGCCACCGCCGCCGGCATGAACCGTCCCAGCCTCTATGCCGCGTTCGGCGACAAGCACGCGCTCTACATCAAAGCGCTGGAGCAATATTGGGAGTTTGCCGCGGCGGCCATGCATGAGGCGCTCACGGACCTGAACCTGCCGCTGGCCGAGGCCTTGCAGCGATTCTACGAGGGGCAGTTATCGATTTACTTCTCAGGCGATGGCCAACCCCGCGGTTGCTTCGCCATCGGCACGGCAACCACCGAAGCCGTCGAGGACCCGCAGATTCGCGAAGTGCTGTCCGACCGTTTGAGCCGGCTGGATGCCGATCTGGAAGTACGCCTGCAAGCGGCGAAAAATGCCGGCGAGTTGAAAGACGATGCCGACCCGGCCGCCCTTGCCGTGCTCGCCTCGTCCCTACTGCACAGCATTTCGATCCGCGCCCGGGCCGGTAAATCCCGAGACGAGCTGACAGGGCTCGCACGCCAGGCGATCAGAGTGATCTGCGGTGAGTGAAAGACTCGAGGATATTCTTGCCGAGGAGCTTGCCGTGATCTTTTGCGGCATCAATCCCGGCATGACTGCCGCCGCCCAAGGGCACCATTTTGCCGGGCGCGGCAATCGCTTCTGGCGCACGCTCCATCTCGCCGGGTTTACGCCTGAGCAGGTGCAACCGGAAAACGACCGGACGCTCTTGCGCTATCAATGCGGCTTGACCGCGGTGGTCGAGCGGCCGACGGCCAGCGCCGATCAATTGTCCTTGCACGAGTTCAGCGCCGCCGCAGCGGGCTTCGAACAGAAAATCGCCCGCCATGCGCCGCGTTTCGTGGCATTCCTGGGCAAGGCGGCGTATTGCGCGCTGTCCGGTCAGCGCGAGGTTGCCTGGGGCCTTCAAGCGAAAACCTTCGGCAACGCTGCGGTCTGGGTCCTGCCGAACCCCAGCGGCAGAAATCGTGCGTTCAGCCTTGAGCAACTGGTCGCGGCGTACCGCGAGCTGCGCCTGGCCGTCGACGCAAACCGGCCGCAGTGATCACGCCGGAGGAATCGTCGCCAGCACACCGATCAGGATGGTCAATACCAGAAAACCGCCGAGAAAAATCGTCATCTTGGCCATGCGGCCTCCCACACTATGAATTGGCGGTACAGCGAGCGCCGAGTGCTGCCGTACCGGAGATTTATTGTGGGCTGGCGGCTGTATCCGTTACAGAGGCAGATTGCACTGAAAAATACGGATCAGATGCGCTTTGAGGCTGTGCTTTCGGGCGTATGGCACAGAGGAGTTTACGGGCGACGTCCACAAAAGGCGTGACGATCAAACCCTTCATCGTCAGGTAACGCTCGTGATCCTGTTCCCCGGTGCCGAAGGCGATGACCTCGGGTGTGGGCCGGGTGACGTACAGGGTGCCGAACATCCAGTCCCACAGCGACAGGTTGATGCCGAAGTTCTTGTTGAAATGTCGTGGCGCATCGCTGTGATGAATCTGGTGTTGCGCCGGGCTGCTCAGCACCCGTTCGAGCACCGGTCCGAAGGACAACCAGACATGGCTGTGACGCAGGTTGGCCGCCAGGCTGTTGAAGATGAACACCATGTAGGTCACGCCAAACAAGGTGTAGCGGCTGATCTCTCCCCCGCAGGCGTACCAGAAGACACCGGCAAAGGCGCCGACACAGATGATGTCCGTGAGCTTTTCGACCACCTCTTCCAGAAAGTGCACGCGGCTGGCCGTCGCCGGCACCAGCACGGGCGCCGAATGATGGACTTTGTGGAAGGCCCACAGGTACCGCGAATGAAACGCGCGATGGCCCCAGTAATGGCTGAAATCCTTGACCAGGAATACCCCCAGTCCATAGAGCAGGGTCAGCGCCAGGTGCTCCTCCACTTGCGTGCGCGCGCCCCACAGCCGGGTGAAGAAGGCGATGTAGTCCGCCGAGCGCAACACGTACGGATCGACCAGACCGACGATGGGCAGCACCAGGACAACCTTGAGGATGGCCAGTACGAAGTAATAGCGGTAGTCGAGCAGCGCCGAGCGGTGCAGGTAAACCCGGCTGCCACCGATGAACTCAACGAACGAGCGCGCGTCGGTCAAACCCCGGGATTTGCGGTGCCGGAACAGGCAATAAGCAACGCCGTAAGACATGCAGAGAAAGGATAGACCGAGTCTGCCGTTGAAGTCGAAAATGCCCAGGAACTGCCGGGTGACCGGCTCGATCACCCACTGGGATAAATAAAGATGGATTGCGGCAAGAACATCCATACCGGGCTGCCCGACGTAAATGGAAGGGCAATTGTAAATGAGAATGAGTCTTTAGTGTGCTGAATTATGTCCAGTTGTCAGCCGCCCAGCGCAATGATCGCAAGGATCAGCACACCTCCCGTAGTAGCCATGATCACCCCACCCTGCCACTGCGTGGCGTCAGCGTATCTGGCGAGCATCCAGCCTGCGATGAACAGCACCACCAGTCCGATCAGGTTGGACAAGCGAATGGCGAGTGCCGTCTGGTCGAGCAGTATGAACGGCACCACCAGCGGAAAGGTCGAGCACACCACCAACAGGAAAACACCGAACGCCCCCCTGAAATCGTTCCAGCCGAGGCCGGCCCTGATCGGCAAGGGCGGCTGCTCGAGCAGCCGTCGGCGCAACAGTTCCAGGCCCTCGCTGCCGGCCGCCGTGGCGAATTGCAACGGCAGTACTTGTGCAATGAGCGCCTGACCCGCCGCGGCGTCCGCGCCATTGCGCAGGGCCAGGTACAGCTTGATCCGGCGCGTGCGCTCGACCAGTGCACGCAACAGGTACATGACCGCATCGGCCAGTCCCCAGGCGAGATTGCAACCGAGCGCGGCCAGCATCATCGTGCGCTCGGCGGCCTGGTCTGCCGTGGCCACGCTGATGGTGCCGGTGAACGTCATGGCCATCAGCAGGCCGAAGATCACCTCGGTAATGCGCTCGACAGGGTCAAGTACAGGCGCCCTTTCGAATTGAACATTGCCTGGCATGAGTACACCTCCCCTTGGGCTATCCGCACGATACCGGTCGACGCGTCGGCCAGGCACCGGTTGCCCAGGCTGGATATCCGCATCCCCGTCAAGTGTAGATTGAACGGCTACACTCATGCGCACACGTTATTTGCTTCAAGAGGAGTGGTTCATGCTTGATTACTTCGCGTTGGGCCTGCTGATTTTTGTCGGGCTCGTTTTGTTCTACGGGATCATCCTGCTCCACGACATCCCCTATGAAATTGCCGTCCACCGCAACCACCCTCACCAGGATGCGATTCACGCCACCGGCTGGGTCAGCCTGTTCACCCTGCACGCGCTCTGGCCGTTCCTGTGGATCTGGGCGATGGCCTATCGAGAGGACCGGGGCTGGGGTTTCAGTGACGGACACTCAGCCAAGAGCCATGTGGTTCACCTCGAACAACAGGTCGCCGAGCTGCAAGGCCGCATCGAGCGCCTCGAGACGGCGACGGGCACGACGCAGAGCAGGCGGCCAACGGACAATCTCGGCGAGGGCATTTGAGCCATGGATCTCTTACTCATACTGACGTATGCGGCACTCTGCGTTGCCATCTTCAAGATCTTCCGCATCCCCCTGAACAAATGGACGGTGCCCACGGCGGTGCTGGGCGGGATCGTGATTATCGGCGCGCTGATTTTCACGATGAACTACAACCACCCCTACTCCGAGGTGGCGCGTTCCTATTTCGTATCGGTTCCGGTGATTCCCGTGGTCAGTGGCCAGGTGATCGACGTGCCGGTCAAGACCAACCAGCCCCTGGAAAAAGGCGACGTACTGTTTCGCATCGACCCCGCACCTTTCGAGTACCGGGTGAAATCCCTCAAGGCACAACTGATTGCCGCCCAGGCCGATCGTGTGCGGATCACCGAGTTGATCAAGCGTAATTTCAGCACTCAACGGGAACTGGATATGGTGGTCGCCCGCACCGACGACCTGAAGGCACAACTGGACAACGCGCAGTACGAACTCGACAACACCACGGTGCGTGCGCCAAGCAAAGGCTTCGTCACCCATGTTTCGCTGCGTCCGGGCATGATGGCGACCAAACTGCCGCTGCGCCCTTCGATGGTGTTCATTCCCGCCGAAGGTCATTACTTCTCGGCATGGATGCGGCAGAACAGCCTGTTGCGCCTGACCGAGGGCGATGAGGCCGAAGTCGCTTTTGACGGCATTCCCGGGAAGGTGTTCGAAGGCAAGGTCAAAACCGTGGTGTCGGTCATCGCCGAAGGCCAGATCCAGCCGTCGGGCACGCTGATCGGTTTCACCGGTTCGCCACCGGCCGGCCGGGTACCGGTGATCATTGAAATCACCGATCCCGACTATGCCCAGTACGCCGACCTGATGCCCGGCGGGGCCTACGGCCAGGCCGCGTTGTACAGCCAGCATTTCCATCACATCGCGATGATGCGCAAGATCCTCCTGCGCATGGCTGCCTGGATGAACTACATCTTTCCGTTCCACTAACCCGCCAGCGTCGGCAACTGGCTCCCTTGAATGGGGTCAGTTGCCGGTTCAGCGAACCGGCCTGGTCGCGCAGTTGTAATGACTGATCGAGCAGGCTGCGGATCGCGGAGCTTGAAGTATCGGGCGTGGTATTGAGGGGGTACGGCGCTAGAGAATCCAGTGGAGCAGCAGCTGCGAGGCAATCCAGGGAGACGCCTGGGTCACCGCCCATGCCAGCAGTGCGCACACGAACAGGTAGCCCGCAAAGAACTTGACCATCGCGCTGTTGCCCATGTTGCCCTCCCGGCTTTACAGCCTTACTGGGCGCTCAATGCGAATGCGTAACCATTACGACGCGCATCTCACCCGTAAAGGATTTGATCGCCAGAATGGTGTGCAGTTCCATAGGCTGGGTCATTCTCAGGCTTGCTCACCCGTTTGCATTCGACCCGACACGTCAGCGGCGTCGGCAGCTCAGAGCCCTCAAAGGGTCAACGCCATCGCCAGTACGGCGGACAACGCCAGCATCATCAGCAACGCAACAACCATCAGACTCAACTGAGCGAGCTGCTTGTAAAGGTGGGTCGGTCTTTTCGTGATCAGATCAATGGATTTAGTCGTGGAAGCCATCACCCGTTCTCCCTTTCCCGCCGCACATGTAATAGCTCTCGCGAACAATTGGCCGGGCTGGCCGTCGGTGGCGATCTGAATGATGACTGCACGTTGGGTGCAAGCGCGTTGTCAGCCCGTGACGTGTTCCGGGAAGGAGCATCGTGCAGGGCGGGCTTGACCTCAGCAGTAAGGCGATGGCGTTGCATGCTGGCGTCGCTGGCTTCATTTTTTCACCCCTCGCGTCATGGGACGAAAACTGTTGCGGGTACCAAGGGTTAAGCAACGAATGAGCCATCACTACAGGGCCAGGAAAAAGTCCAGATTAATGAACAAGCTGTTTGACGGTGTGCCAGGCGAGACGCAAGTTTGGTGAAAAAGGCCCGGTCAGGTGGGTGTAATAACCCATGTGTGGGGATGCAGGAGCGAGCCTGCTCGCAATAAACCCGAGAGCGCCGCGGGGCACCTGCCAGCCGGCGTTAGCGTTGACGACCATCGCGAGCGAGCTCGCTCCTACAGGGTTTATGTTTTCGCCGGCGGCCAATGCCAACTGTGGGAGCGAGCTTGCTCGCGATAAACCCGAGAGCACCGCGGGGTACCTGCCAGCCCGCGTTATCGTTGACGACCATCGCGAGCTCGCTCCTACAGGGTTTATGTTTTCGCCGGCGGCCTATGCCATCTGTAGGAGCGAGCCTGCTCGCGATAAACCCGAGAGCACCGCGGGGCACCTGCCAACCGGCGTTCACTTCACTTCAGGTACCACCCCCAGGGTTCGCCGTTGTAGCGGGTGATCTGCTTGGTTTCCAGGTAGCTGTTGTAACCCCACTCCCCCAGTTCGCGACCGATGCCGCTCTGCTTGTAGCCGCCCCACGGCGCTTCGACGAAGGTCGGCTGCGAGCAGTTGACCCAGACAATACCGGCGCGAAATCCGCGAGCGACCCGTTCGCAGCGCGGGATATCCCGGGACATGACCGCTGCCGCCAGGCCGAACGGCGAGTCATTGGCCAATCGGATCGCTTCGGCTTCCGTGTCGAAGGCGCGCAGGCACACCACCGGGCCGAAGATTTCCTCACGCCACACCGAGCTGTCCTCGGGGACATCGGCGAAAATCGCCGGCGTCAGGTAGTAACCCTTTTCCAGATTGCCCGGCCGCCCACCACCCGACACCAGCCGCGCACCCTCCTGCTGACCCGCTGCTATGGCCGCCAGCACCTTGTCCAATTGCCCCTGACTGACCAGTGGCCCGAGTTTCACCCCCTCTTCGAAACCCTGGCCGATCTGAATCTGCTCGGTCGCGGCAATCAGGCGTTCGAGCAACGCCGGGTACAATCCGCGCTCCACCAGCACCCGCGAAGTGGCTGAACAGACCTGACCCTGGTTCCAGAAGATCCCGAACAGAATCCACTCCACGGCGGCTTCGATGTCGCTGTCGGCGAAGATCACGAAGGGTGATTTGCCGCCCAGTTCCAGGCTGATGTTTTTGATGTCGTTGGCAGCCGCCTGCATGATCTTGCGCCCGGTCGGTACGCTGCCGGTGAAGGCGACCTTGTCGACATACGGGTGCTTGGCCAGCGGCGCGCCCGCCTCGCGTCCCAGGCCCGTGATCACGTTCAGCACCCCGGCCGGCAACCCTGCCTTGTCGGCGATGCCGGCCAGTTCGAGGGCGGTCAACGGGGTCAGCTCCGATGGTTTGAGCACGACGGTGCAACCTGCCGCCAGCGCCGGGGCCACTTTCCACGAGGCCATCAGCATCGGGAAATTCCACGGGATGATCGCCGCGACCACACCGACCGGTTCCTTGATCACCGATGACGTGAAGCGCGCATCCGGCACATCGATCGACTGTTCACCCTGTTGATCCGATTGTTCGGCCAACCCGGCATAGAAGTCGAAGCAACCGGCGGTGTCGGCGATGTCCCACAATGCTTCCGGCAATGGCTTGCCGTTGTCGCGCACTTCGATGGCGGCCAGTTCGTCCTGACGGATGCGAATGCCCTCGGCGATAAGGTGCAGTACCTCGGCCCGTTGCGCGCCCGACCAGCGTGGCCAGTCCCCCTCATCAAACGCCGAACGCGCGGCCGCCACCGCCCGGTCGACGTCCTCGAACGTGGCAGAAGCGACCCGCGCCAGCACCGATTCGTCACTCGGATCGAGCGTATCGAAAACACCGCGTTGAACCGGGACAACCCACTCACCGCCGATGTACAACCGTTGATAGTCACCCATGGCACACTCCTTGATCCTGCGCTGCCGACGCTGCTGGTACAGCTGTTCGGCGACCTGCAATTGCTCGCGGTCATTGACCCCGAGCACGTCGGTTTCCTCCACTTCCACGGCAGTCACCATCAGCCCCGCCTCGTTGGCCACCGCCACCGCATCGGTGAGGTAGTACTCGCCCTGGGCATTGCGGTTGCCGATACGCTCCAGCAACCACAGGCAGGTATCGGCCCGCAGGCCCATGACGCCGCCATTGCAGAAGTTGATGTCCAGCTCCTGCGGGCTCGCATCCCTGGCTTCGCGGATCGCCCGCAAACGCCCCTGCTCCACGACCAGCCGCCCGTAGGGCCCCGGTTGCTGGGTGTGAAAACCCGCCACCGCCACCGCCGCGCCGTCCATCAACGCCCTGCGCAAGCGATTCAAGGTCTGCGGGGTGATCAGGGGGGAGTCGCCAAACAGCACCAACACACAGCCCTGTTGCTGCGCCTGCAAAGCCGGCCGGGCGGCGAGTACCGCGTGGGCCGTGCCCCGTTGTTCGTGCTGGGTAAACACCTGTGCCGTCGGTGCGACCTGCCGCAGGTATTCAGCCACCTGCTCGCCGCCCGCGCCCACCACCACCGCCCGTTGCTCGATACCGGCCGCCTCCACCGCCGCCAGCACATGGCCGAGCAGCGGCCGGTTGCCCACCGGGTGCAACACCTTGGGCAGCAGCGACTGCATCCGCTTGCCCTGCCCGGCCGCGAGAATCACCGCCAGCGTCGACCCGCCCATGTTGTCGCTCATCACGATCCTCCTGTGTGCATCCGGGCTTCAGGCCGGATCGCGATAGAACACATCGTCGGCATACGGATACCACCAGTCCTGAATCTTCGGCTGGTGATCGATGATGACCATTTTCGAGCGGCGGAACGCTTCCAGCCCCTGACGCCCGAGCTCGCGCCCAAGGCCCGACATCTTCCAGCCGCCGAACGGCAGCGCATCGTTGTCGATCAGCGGGTTGTTGACCCAGACCATCCCTGCCTCGAGCCGCTCGGCGGCCTCCATGGCTTCGGCCAGGTCCGTGGAAAACAGCGAGGCCCCGAGGCCGAACGGCGAGTCGTTGGCCAACCGCACCGCCTCATCGAAATCGCTGACCCGGCAGATCGCCGCCACCGGGCCAAAGCACTCTTCCTGAAGAATCGCCATGTCAGCGGTCACGCCGGTGAGGATGGTCGGCTCATAGAACCAGCCGACCGTCTGCCGGGGTGGAATCCGCCCGCCACACACCACTGTCGCGCCCTTGGCCACGGCGTCATCGACCAGGCGCATGACTTTGTTGCGTGCCGCTTCGCTGACCATCGGCCCGATCTCCGAGCGCTCCAGGCCATGGCCGATGCGCAGGGCGCGGGTGCGCTCGGCGAATTTCGCGACAAATTCGTCATGCACCTCATCCACGACATACAAGCGCTCGGCCGAGGTGCAGATCTGCCCGCTGAGATGGAACGCAGCCGTCACTGCCCCCGCCGCTGCCACGTCCAGCGGCGCATGCCTGGAGATGATCAATGGATCGCTGCCACCGGCTTCGATGACGCAAGGCTTCATCCGCTCGGCACAGGCCACGGCCACCGCCTTGCCCGCAGCCACACTGCCGGTGAAGGCCACCGCGTGGGTCTGCGCCGACTGCACCAGCAGCTGCGCAGTCACCGCATCGCCCGGCACACAGGACACCAGCCCCGGCAACAGCGCGCTGAAATGCTCCATGAACTTGAGGGTACACAGGGTCGTGGCTTCCGCCGGCTTGATGAGGCAGGCATTGCCCGCCGCCAGTGACGCGGCGACCGTCCAGCACATCAGCAGGATCGGAAAGTTGAACGGCATGATGTGCACGCTGACGCCATAGGGCTCGTAGCGCACATGCTGGAAGGAACCGATCTGCGTGGTGCCGGCGACCTTGCCGGCATCGTCCCGGGCCATTTCCGCGTAGTAGCGAAAGATCGGCGCGCAGTTGGCCAGTTCGCCCATGGCCTCGGGAAACGGCTTGCCCATCTCCAGGGTCATCAGGCGCGCGACTTCGCGGTTGCACGCCAGGTTCTGCTCGATGGCATTGGCCAGTTGATGCAGGCGCGCGGCGCGGCTTTTCGCATCCACCAGGCGCCACTGTTTTTGCGCGGCGGTGGCGGCATCGATGGCGGCTTGCACATCGGCTTCGCCACACACGCCGACTTGCCCGACCGGTTGCAGGGTCGCCGGATCGAGCACCTGGCGCACGCGGCCATCGCTCAGCGGCAGGAACTCGGGGTTGATGAAACGCAAGGCAGAATCGCTGTTAAAGGTGGCCATGGGATGATCCTTGAACCAATCGATAAGGGGTTTCACGCAATGTCGCCAGGGTCGTGGCGGGCAGCTCTTCTCGCCAGCCCGGCACGTGCCGGGCGAGCCATTGGCGCAGGGGCGCAAAGGCCTCGGCGTCCAGCGCACGGACAAACAGACCCAGGGTTCGCGGCAGGTGCGCCAGGTAAGCGTGCTTGCCGTCACGGCCGGCCAGGCGCACGAAAATCCCCAGCACCTTGGCGTGACGTTGGGCGGCCAGGCGCCGGTAGTCTTCGAGAAAACGCCGCGCGTCCAGCTCCGGGCGCTGCGACAGGTAATGGCTGATCAGTGCCTCACGCAACGCTTCGGGCACATCGCGCCGGGCGTCTTCGAGCAGCGACATCAGGTCATAGGCCGCCGCTCCGGCCAAGGCATCCTGGAAATCCAGCAAGCCGCAGGCGGCGACACCTTCGCGGCCTTGCAGCAGCATCAGGTTGTCGACGTGAAAGTCACGCAGCACCAGGGCTTCGCGGCGCTGGGCAACGTCACCACAAGCCTCGGCGAACAGCGCCAGATACTCATCGCGCAGGCCCTGTGCCGCCTCTTTGCCGACGAGTAAAGGCACATACCAGTCGATGAACAGCGCGCACTCGTCCGCCAGTCGCTGCGCGTCGTAAGGCGCCAGTTCCGCAGCCGGCGCTGCGCGGTGCAAGGCCACCAGCGTATCGACCGCCAGGTGATACAACGCCGACTCCGAATGCCCGGCCAGCAGCAACCGGGTGTAGGTGTCGTGACCGAAATCCTCGATCAGCGCCAGCCCCGCCGCTTCATCGACTTCCAGCAAGGCCGGCGCGGACAGCCCCAGCCCTTGCAACTGCCGGGCGATGCGCACAAACGGGCCGATGGGTTCGCTCTGGGGGGGCGAATCCATCAGCAACAGGCCGGCGCCGTCCAGGCGGAAATAGCGCCGGGTCGAAGCATCCGCCGGCAAGGCCACCAGCGGGGCCCCGGCGAAACCGGCGCGTGCCAGGAAGGCGGCGCGCTGGTCTTCACGGGTTGGCAATGACGCCAGTGCATCAGTCATGGCAGTCACCGGATCATGTAGACCTTTTTGATGGTCTCGTGGACCGTGCACACACCCTTCCAGTCCTTGCCGAAGAAGGCGGCGGTGTCGGGCTTGATCTCGATCACTTCGCCGGACTCGTGGACGTACGTGCAGCGGCCCTCGAGGAAGTGGCAGAACTCGTCGCTGGTGACATGGCAAAACCATTTGCCCGGGGTGCAGATCCAGATGCCGCATTCGGACTGGCCTTCGGGGCCTTTGTGCAGCACCACGCCGGAGACACGGGATTCGCCTTCGAGCATGGTCGGGATCACGCCCCAATCCTTGACGTCGGTGATTTCCAGCGGGTTGTACAGAAACGGGGTAGTCATGTGTTGCTCTCCAATAAATCAATTCAAATGAACGACCAATAACCCTGTGGCGAGGGAGCTTGCTCCCGCTGGACTGCGTAGCAGGCCCATTTTTTTTGGGGCAGCTTCGCTGCCCAGCGGGAGCAAGCTCCCTCGCCACAGGTTCAGTGTCAGTGTCAGTGTCAGGTTCAAGTCCGGTGTCAGGCTCAAGCCAGCATGTACACGTTGCGCAGGGTTTCCCGGACATCGCATTCACCGGTCCAGCCGGCCGGGAACAGCACCAGGGTGTTGGGGCGCACTTCAATCACTTCGCCGTTGTCGTTGCGGTAAGTGGCGTGCCCGGCGATGAAATGGCACAGCTCGTCCCGGGGAATCGACAGCCGCCAGCGCCCGGGGGTGCACACCCACAACCCGGTTTCCGGGCTGTTGTTCGGGCCCTTGAACAGCAAGCGCCCGCTGGAATGCGAGACGCCTTCGATGGCGTCGCTCTGCACGCCCCAGTCCACCAGGTCGGTGCGGCTGCTGACGGTTTCGAGGTACGGCGTGATACCCGCCGTGGTGGATGAATCAGGCATCGTTGAGCACCTTGTCGAGAATCGCGGCCGCGTCTTGCGGCCCTTTGCGGGATTGCATCTGCGCGCTGGTGCGCTGCAGGCGTTGGCGCATGGCCTCGTCGTTGAGGCAGGCGTGGAGTTTTTGGGCGAGCTGTTCTTCGCTCCATTCATAGCGATCAAGCTTGAAACCGTGACCGCTTTCTTCGGCGCGCATGGCGTTGTCGTGGCCGTCCCAGACGTAGGACATGACGATCGCCGGTTTGCCGAAGAACAGGCACTCGGTGAAGCTGTTGTTGCCGCCGTGGTGGATCACCGCGTCGACCTGGGCGATCACCGACGGCTGCGGGAACCAGTTGGAAATCTGCACGTTGTCCGGCAGGTCGGTGTATTCGTCGAGGTGCTCGCCAACGTTGAACAACGCCCGGTAAGGCAGCTTGCCCACCGCCTCGATCAGGCGCTTGAGCAACTCGACATCGCCGGAACCGAGGCTGCCGAAGCTGGCGTACAGCAGCGGCTTGTCGTTGTGGGCGCGGAACTGTGGAATCTCGTACGGCGTGTCGTGGCGCACGCAGCCTTGCAGGTAATGGAAACGCTCGGCCGGCAGTGGATGGCGGCGGTCGAACTTGACCGCGTCCGGGTACAGCAGCAGGTTCATGAACGGCGAGGCTTCAAAGAACGTCCCCAACGGATAGGGCTCCTCACCGTGGGCCTGGAGGAACTGGTTGAAGTCGTCGTGGATCGGTCCCACCACTTCCTCGAAACGCTGGCGGAATTGCGCGTGGCCGGCCTTGTCGTCGATGCTCATGCCCGACAGGTGCGGCGGGATGTCCGGGTCTTCGATCTCGTTTTCCGAGCAGGAAATGATCCGCACCCACGGCTTGCCGTATTGCTTGATCGCCGGGAACAGGATCACGTTGTCGACGCAGATCAGGTCGGGTTTGACCTTGTCCAGCACCGCTGGCAGGTCCTTTTGCGCCCACTTGGCGGTTTCGACGATGGCCGCCCAGCACTCCTTGACGTAGTTGTCGATCTGCTCCAGCGGCGACTTGCGGAAATTCGGGATGTGGCCGTTGATGAAGTCCACCCAGTAGCGGGCCATCTCTTCGGCCGGCATCGGTGCCGACATGTTGACCATGTGCTCCTCGAAACCATAACCGGCGTAGACACCGCTCATGCCCGGGTCGGTGAGGAACACCGCTTTATGGCCCAGGGCTTCACAGGCCTGGGCGATACCGACTGAGTTCAGCGCCGGGCCGTAGGCGGCTTCGGGGAAGAATGCGATCACTTTCTGTTTCATCGAGTGCTGCTCCTGCCTGGTCTTTTTATTGTTCAGCGTGTCAATACGCGGGCATGCCGGGCTTGCCAGCCCAGCCGGATGGTCGTGTCGATTGCAAAATGGGCGAATTCGAACTGTGAGGACGGCACGCGCACGATCAGCGGTTTGTCGCTGAGGGCTGTCTGCACATGCAGGTTGGTGTCGAGGCCGTGGTAGGCGACTTCGACGATTTTTCCGCTGACCTGATTCGGGCAATCGCTGCCCTGCTCCGTCAGCACTTGCAGGCGTTCGGGGCGCACCACCACGGCGACGGACTGGCCGGACACCAGCGGTGCGTCGGTTTCCACGCTCAACTCCTGGCCATTGACGCGCACCGAATGCTGGCCCGAACGCACGCCTTCGAGCAGGTTGCTGACGCCGATGAAGTTGGCGACAAACCGGCTGTTGGGGTTTTCGTAGAGTTCGGTCGGGCTGCCGCACTGGCACACCTTGCCGCCGTCGAGCACCGCCATGCGGTCGGACATCACCAGCGCTTCTTCCTGGTCGTGGGTGACGATGATGAAGGTGATGCCGCTCTCGTGTTGCAGGCGCTTGAGTTCCAGCTGCATCTTTTCCCGCAGCTTTTTGTCGAGGGCGCCCAAAGGCTCATCGAGCAATAAAACCCGTGGGCGTTTGACCAATGCCCGAGCCAGTGCCACGCGCTGACGCTGGCCGCCAGAAAGCTGATCGGGCTTGCGCTCGGCCAGCTCACCCAGCTGCGCAGTGCTCAGCACTTCATCGACCCGCCGGCGGATTTCGCTTTCCGGCAGGCGCTCCATTTCCAGGCCGTAGGCGATGTTCTTGCGCACGGTCATGTTGGGGAACAGCGCATAGGACTGGAACATCAGGTTCAGCGGACGCTTGTTGGCCGGCAGCGGCGAGATGTCATTGCCGTCCAGGTAGATGCAGCCACCGCTGGGGGTCTCGAAACCGGCGAGCATGCGCAGCAGCGTGGTCTTGCCGCAGCCGGACGGGCCGAGCAGCGCGAAGAACTCGTTCTCGCGGATGCTCAGCGACACCTCGTTGACCGCCAGGCCGTTGCCATAAGACTTGCTGACCTTGTCCAGGATCAGTACCGCGGAAGAATTATTCATGGGTGCGAGGAGCCTTGTTGAGACGCTGCGAAGCCAGCAGCGCGGTGATGCTGACCAGCATCACCAGCGTCGCCAGAGCGTTGATTTCCGGGGTGACGCCAAAGCGGATCATGGCGTAGATCTGCATGGGCAACGTGGTCGAAGCCTGGCCGGAGCCGGAGTTGAAAAAGGCGATGATGAACTCGTCCACCGACAGGGTGAATGAGAGCAATCCACCGGCCAGCACGCCGGGGAAAATCACCGGCAGCAGGACCCGGCGGAAGGTGGTGAACCAGCTCGCGCCGAGGTCGATCGAGGCCTCGAGTATCGAATAGTCGAAGTGCTTGAGCCGCGTGCGCACCACCGCGCAGACGAAGGCGATGTTGAACACCGCGTGGCTGATGATGATCGAGTGCAGGCCCAGTCCGACCTTGAGCAGGTTGAAGAAGCTCAGCAGCGCAATCGCCAGCACGATGTCGGGAATGATCATCGGCGCCATCAGCAAGGTGTCGACCACCTGGCCCTTGTCATTGCCCTTGCGGCGCAACTCAATGCCCAGCGCCAGGAACGTGCCGAGCACGCAGGCAATGAAGGTCGCCGACAAGGCGACGATCAGGGTGTTGAGCGCCGCCGACAGGATCGCCGTGTTGTGCGCCAGTGCCGCGTACCACTTCAACGACACGCCGCCCCAGGCGGTGGGCAACCCGGACTTGTTGAACGACAGCAGGATCAACACCAGGATCGGTATATAAAGGAAGGCGTACACCAGCCCCAGGTGCGAACCCAGCACGGTGGCGCTGACAGAACGTGGCTGACTCATGAACGCGCCCCTTCTGCACGACGGGCCACCAGGGCCTGGATGAACAACAGGATCAGCATGATCGCGATCAGGAAGAAGCTCAGTGCGGCGCCGAACGGCCAGTCCCGCGCCGTGAGGAATTGCGCATAGATCAGGTTGCCGACCATCTGCACCTGCTTGCCGCCCAGCAGGTCGGCGGTGATGAAGTTGCCGATGCTGAGGACGAAGACAAACACCGCACCGGCGGCAATCCCCGGCACGCTCAGCGGCAGGATGATCCGGCGAAAGGTCATCCAGCCCGAGGCGCCGAGGTCTTTCGAGGCGTCCCACAGCTCGTTGTTGATCCGTGACAGCGACGAGAAGATCGCCAGGATCACAAAGGGGATGTAGTTGTAGACCAGCCCCAGCACCACGGACGACTCGGTGTACAGCAGGCTGATGGGTTCGCCGCTGTAGCCGAACACTTGCAGCAGGCGGTTGATCAGGCCTTCGCGGTTGAGCAGGACGATCCAGGCGTAGGTGCGGATCAGGTAGTTGCTCCAGAACGGCAGCATCACCAGGAACAGGTACACCGCCTGGCGCCGCCGTGGTGCGCGGGCAATCGCATAGGCCGCCGGGTAGCCGATCAACACCGCGAACACCGTGGCCAGCCCGGCGATTTTCGCCGACTTGAGCAGGATGCCCAGGTACAGCGGATCGAACGCGCGCTGGTAGTTTTCCCAGGTGAACAACCAGTCGATGCCACCGTAGGCACCGCGTTCGACGAAGCTGTAGACCAGCACCAGCAGGCACGGAATCACCAGGAACATCAGCAGCCAGCCAAAGCCGGGCGCAAGAAGCCAGGCCGACAGACGCCTGTCAGCATGCAAAGCACTCATTAACCCTATCCTCCCGCCTCAGGACAGAGGCGGCTTGCGAGCGTGGCGAGGCATGTCGGGCATGCCTCGGATCGACGTGGCGTTAGTTCTGCGCGGCCATGATTTCGGTGACGGCGCGGGTGTAGGCCTTTTGCGTGGTGCCGCCCAGGTCGCGCAATTGCTCCATTTTCAGCAGCTCGGCGGGGGCGATGGTCAGGTTGGGGTATTGCTTGAGCAGGTCCGCGGACAACCCGGCCATGGCCGCCTGGTTGGGGACTTTGTAGAGGATGTTTTCAGCGACCCAGGCGTGGTTTTCCTTGGCCAGCATGAAGTTGATGAACTTGAAGGCCTGGTCCTGGTGCTTCGAACTCTTGAGCACCACCATGGTGTCCACCCACAGGTCGGAACCTTCCTTGGGCACCACGAACTTGATCGCCGCGTTGGCCTGGGTGCCGTAGTTGCACCAGCCGTCCCAGGCATGGGCCATCAGCGATTCGCCGGAAGCGAGCTTGGAATAGAAGGTGGTGTCGTCGAAGGACAGAATGCGTTTTTTGGTGGCGATCAGCTGGTCGCGAACCGCGGCGATCTGTGCCGGGTCACTGTCGTTGACCGACCAGCCCTTGGCGAGGAAACCGGCGCCGAGCATCCAGCGGTCGGTGGCCAGCATCGTCACCTTGCCTTTGAGGGCATCGCTCGGATTGAGCAGCTCGTTCCAGCTCTGCGGCGCCGGTGTCACCTTGTCGGAGCGATAGCAGATGCCCGTGGTGCCCCAGGTGTAAGGCACGGAAAACTGGTTGCCCTGGTCATATTCCAGGTGAGTGGCTTCGGGGTAGAGGTTTTTCAGGTTGGGGACTTTGACCGGATCGATGTCCGCCAGCAGCCCCTGCTTGTGCAGGACTTCGGCGAAGGGCGAGGAGACGAACACCACGTCATAGCCTTCACCACCGGACGCCATCAGCTTGCCCATGATTTCTTCGTTGGTGGCGTGCAGCGCCTTGTCGACGTCCACACCGCTGGCAGCCTTGAACTTCTCCAGCGCATCCGGGGCCATGTAGCCGTCCCAGATGGAAATCACCATGTCTTTCGCACTTGCAGCCTGTGAGGCGATCGCCAGGGAAACGGCCAATCCCGCGCACAGAAGATCATTCAGCTTGCTCATAAATACTCACCCGACGATTGTTTATTGTTGTGTTCGAAGGCAGTACGGCAAAACGAGAAACGATTGCTGGTGTTTTTTTTTAGAAATTAGGACCAGTATCAAAAGATGTCAACGCCTTTTTCCGATTCCTCACCCTGTAGGAGCTGCCGCAGGCTGCGATCTTTTGATCTTGATCTTTAAAAACAAGATCAAAAGATCGCAGCCTGCGGCAGCTCCTACAGAGGAATGCGCGTTACCACAGCGCATGACATAAGATGAGCACCTGATTCGCCAGCGACCGAACCGAGATAAGACGCTTGAGCACGACAGCCGAGAAAAAACCCCGCACCAATCACCTGGAACTCGCCCGGCGAATTCTGGAGCACACCCAGGAAAGCGGCCTGATGGCCGGCGACCCGGTGGCCGAACAGGCCCTGTCCCGCACGTTCCAGGTGTCGCGCACGCTGATTCGCGGCGCGCTGAAAGTGCTGCTGGAAGAAAACCTGCTGAGCCACGAAGCCGGCAAGGGCTACCGCTTGCTGGCATCGCCGGTGGGCCAGGCCTTCAACGCCGCCCTGCCCCAGGCCGAGGAAGAAGAACTGGCCGCCTCGGTGCTGCGTGACCGCATGGCCGGGCGCCTGGGCGACAGCATCAGCATCAGCGAACTGATGCGCCGCTACGACATCGGCCGGCCAGCGGCGCAAAAGGCCCTGCAGCAATTGAGCGAAAGCCAGGCCATCGAGCGCGGCCCCGGCCAGTCCTGGCTGTTTCGGCCGTCGCTGAACAGCCTGGCCGCCCTCGAAGAAAGCCTGAAATTCCGCCTGATCCTCGAGCCCGAAGCCTTGCTCAGCCCGAGCTTCAACGCCGACCCGCAACGCCTGGCGCTGTTGCGCAGCGCCATGCAAAGCCTGCTCGCCCGCCCCGTGGAAGACTTCGATCTGCAGCAGTTTCGCGAACTGGACATCAGCTTCCACGAACTGCTGGCCCAGAGCTGCGGCAACCGCTTCATCAGCGACGCCCTGCTCCAGCATCAGGGCTTGCGCCGCTTGCCGAACCTGCTGCCATCGGTCAGCGTGCACCGCCTGCAAGAGGCCCTGCGCGAACACCTGCAAATCATCGCGCAGATCGAACGCGGGCAGATGGAGATCGCCGCCGACCTGCTGCGCCTGCACCTGCGCCTGAGCGCCGCGCAACGCCCGCAAACCGCCAACCGGGGCATTCCGCAGAGCCATCTGTTTGGGCGTCGTTAAGCGCCACGCAAAAACATGATGATTTTTTTTTGAAAATAAGACAGCATCAAAAACACCTTCAGGAGCGGCGGGTCTGACCCGCCATGGACAGCCCTCGCCATGCAAAAACAAAAACTGATCGCCCTGTTTCCGGAAGCCAGTTTCGGCGCGGCCTTGAACTGCATTGGTATCGCTCAGTCGTTGCGCGAGCTGGGCGCCAGACCGGTGTTCATCTGCCACGAGCATTTCCAGGGGCTGTTCGCCGAATATGGATTCGACGAGTACCCGATTCCGCAAGTGAGCCCCTTGTCGGCGGCGGAACATCAGCACTACTGGGAACGCTTCATCGAGCGCAGCATTCCCTATTTCGACCAGACCCCTCTGGCGCAGATCGACAGCTACGTGGCGCCCGCCTGGGAAGCCATCATCGACACCGCCATCGAAGCGGAAAAACCCTTGCAGCAGCTGCTCGGCCGCCTCAAGCCAGACGTGATCGTGCTCGACAACGTGGTGATGTTCCCGGCCATCGCCAACGCCGGCTGCCCGTGGGTGCGGGTGGTGTCCTGCGCCGAGACCGAGCTGCCGGACGCCGCGGTTCCTCCGTACCTCTCCGGCTGCCTGGCCAGTGACACCGAGGCCTGCGAGCGTTACTCCGAGCAGTACCTGAAGGCCGTCGCGCCGGCCCATGAACGCTTTTCGCAGTTTCTCCTGGGCAACCATACGGCGCCCTGTCCGGCGGGGCAGTTCCTCACCGATTCACCCTGGCTCAACCTGCTGCTGTCGCCGACGCCTGTGCGTTATGAACGCCGGCAGCCGCTCGATCCGCAGCGCTACGTCTACCTCGACGGCTGCGTACGCCGCGAAGCGCCGTACATCGTCCCGGACTTCCCACGGCACAACGACGCACCGCTGATCTACCTCAGCTTCGGCAGCCTCGGCGCCGCCGACACCGGGATGATGAAGCGCCTGATCAGCACGATCGAAACCTTGCCCTATCGCTTCCTGGTCAACGTCGGCGCCTACCGCGACATGTACACCACCGTGCCGGACAACGTGTACCTCGACAGCTGGTTTGCCCAGCCGGCCGTGCTCAAGGAATGCGATGTGTTCATCCATCACGGCGGCAACAACAGCTTCTGCGAGGCGCTGTACTTCGGTTTGCCGTCGCTGATCATTCCGTATTGCTGGGACGGTCACGACAACGCCGCCCGCGCCGAGGAAGTCGGCGTCGGCCGCTACCTGCCGCGCTTCGCCGATCCCCTGGCCGCCCTGCCCGGCGCCCTCGAACAACTGCTGACCGACCAACCGATGAAGCAACGTCTCGCATCGTTCAGCGAGCGCATGCAGGCGACCCGCGGCACCGACATTGCCGCCCGCGCCATTCTTGACCTCTAGCCAAAACAACAAAAACCGTCGGGCAACCGAACGCAATCGTCGCTGCCCGACACACCGCCGGAGTTTCAGCATGAATGCCCCACCGCGTCTCGATGCGCTCGACCACGTCCTGCCCCATCCCTTTTGGCAAGACACCGTCACCCCACCGCCCGCCGCACCTTCCGTCAGCGCAACCGTGGAATGCGACCTGGCCGTGGTCGGTGGCGGATTCACCGGATTGTGGACGGCGTTACTGGCACGCCAGCGCAACCCCGGGCTGAGCATCGCGATCATCGAGGCCCGTCGTTGTGGCGGTGAGGCCAGCGGGCGCAATGGCGGGTTCTGCGCGCCGAGCATTTCCCATGGCGTGTCCAACGCCCTCAAGCGTTGGCCGAATGAAGCGCAGCAACTGATCCGCTTGGGCCGGCAGAACCTCGATGAGCTGGCTGCCGATCTGGATTGCTTCGGCCTGCAGGTCGAGTTCGAACGCCAGGGCAAACTCAACGTCGCCAGCCAGCCCTGGCAAGTCGACGGACTGCGCGCCATGCAACGTAACTACGCCCGCTTCGGCATTGACTGCGAGTGGCTGGAAGGCCCTCAACTGGCACAGAAACTCGACTCCCCGGCCTACGTGGCAGGTCTGTTCGAACCCAACTACGCGCTGCTCAATCCAGCGAAAATGGCTGCCGAATTGCGCCGCGTATGCCTTGAGCAAGGCATTCAACTGTTCGAAAACAGCCCGGTGCTGCAACTGGATGCCCGCAACGATAGCCTGCGCCTGCGCACGGCCGACGGCGAAATCATCGCCGGGCAAGTCGCCCTCGCCA
>Ga0209050_1001865_pt1 | contig 20283 bp, 19 predicted proteins | sample Araplavi_mTSA_r2_FD_184276 | JGI IMG/M metagenome (GOLD analysis project Ga0209050, IMG submission 184276) | Arabidopsis root microbial communities from North Carolina, USA - plate scrape MF_Cvi_mTSA_r2 (SPAdes) (version 2) | ecosystem: Host-associated > Plants > Roots > Endosphere | place: USA... | reverse complement strand
TCGCCCGGGGTGATCACGCCGGGGCAGTTCGGCCCGATCAGCACGGTGTCCGGATGCGAACGGGTCAGCACGTTCTTCACGCGCAGCATGTCCAGCACCGGAATGCCTTCGGTGATGCACACGATGACCTTGATGCCGGCAGCCGCAGCTTCCAGGATCGCATCGGCCGCGTACGGCGGCGGCACGTAGATCACCGACGCGTTGGCGCCGGTGGCCTGCACGGCATCGGCCACGGTGTTGAAGACCGGCAGGTCGATATGGGTGGTGCCGCCCTTGCCCGGGGTCACGCCGCCAACAACCTGGGTGCCGTACTCGATCATCTGAGTGGCGTGGAAGGTGCCCTGCTGGCCGGTGAAGCCCTGCACGATCACCTTGGTGTTCTTGTTAATCAAAACAGACATTGTTATTCCTTCGGTGTCGGATCAGGCGGCGTTCTTGACAGCTTCAACGACCTTCTTGGCACCGTCGTTGATGTTGTCAGCCGGGATGATGGCCATGCCGCTGTCGCGCAGCAGCTGCTTGCCTTCTTCCACGTTGGTGCCTTCCAGGCGCACCACGACCGGAACCTTGACGCCCACTTCCTTCACAGCGGCGATGATGCCTTCGGCAATCATGTCGCAGCGGACGATGCCGCCGAAGATGTTGACGAAGATGCCTTCGACCTTGTCCGAGGACAGGATGAGCTTGAACGCTTCGATGACGCGCTGCTTGTTCGCACCGCCGCCCACGTCCAGGAAGTTCGCCGGCTCGCCGCCGTTGAGCTTGATGACGTCCATGGTGGCCATGGCCAGGCCGGCGCCGTTGACCATGCAGCCGATGTTGCCGTCCATGGTGACGTAATTGATGTCCAGCTCCGAAGCGGTCACTTCGGTTTCGTCTTCCTGGGTCTTGTCGCGCATGGCGACCAGCGCCTTCTGACGGAACGCGGCGTTGTCGTCGCTGTCGAACTTGCCGTCCAGCGCGTACAGGTTGCCGTCGTCCAGGATCGCCAGCGGGTTGATTTCAACCAGCGCCAGGTCCTTTTCGTTGAAGAGGCGGTACAGGTTCACCATGATGCTGGCGAACTGGCCGGCCTGCTTGGCGGTCAGGCCCAGCTTGAAGCCGAAATCGCGGCCGTGGTAACCCTGCACGCCTTCGACGAAGTCGACGTTGAGCGAGTGGATCAGCTCCGGGGTTTCAGCAGCCACCTGCTCGATTTCCACGCCGCCTTCCGACGAGGCGATGTAGGTGATGGTCTTGGTGCCACGGTCGACCAGCACCGAGAGGTACAGTTCCTTGACGATCTCACCGGCGGTGGTCACCAGCACCAGGTTGACCGGCAGTTCAACGCCAGCGGTCTGGTAGGTGGCCATCTTGGTGCCGAGCATCTTGGCCGCAGCGGCCTTGACGTCATCGGTGGTCTTGCAGAACTTGACGCCGCCAGCCTTGCCGCGACCGCCCGCATGGATCTGCGCCTTCACCATCCAGGGGCCCTGGCCCAGGGCGTTGGCCGCTTCGACCGCTTCTTCGGGAGTCGCTGCGACCTTGCCGGCCGGGACCGGGATGCCGTACTCGGCAAGCAGCTGTTTTGACTGGTATTCGTGGAAATTCATGCGTCACCGTGGGAATAGGAACGACCGCACGCACGGACCGCGGCGGGCCCACTATTGTGGACGACCCGGCGCGCAGGCGCAAAATGCGTGTGAAACCGGCGCCCCGCCCGGGAACTTTTCTACCGCCATTCAGTCAGTTGCGTCGGCCGGGACCGGGTGGGGGCGGGTCGCAAGCGGGCAGAATGCGCGGTCCGGGGCGGGCCACCCATCTTTGGGTGGGTTTCCTATACTGTGAGGAGACGAGCAGCCGGGCAGAGCCGTGCTCTGCCCGGCTTCACCACCCGACAGCCTGAAGGGGAGTTCCGGCGTGTCACCCAGTGCTTCATTGATCGACCGCATCGAGTCCTTGCCGAAGCGGGAGCTGTACTTCTTCGCCCTGTACCGCGTGCTGATCGCCGCGGTCATCGCCGCGCTGCTGTTCAGCCCGCTGGCCGGGCTGGTGGGCGAGTCCACCCACCCGGAACTGGCGGCAGTGGTCAGCGTGGGCTACCTGGTGCTGTCACTGCTGATCCTGGCCGTGGGCCGCAACGACCGCTGGCTGCGCCGCACCGTGGTGAGCAGCCTGCTGGTGGACATCACCGCCACCGTGCTGCTGGCCCATGCCCTGCCCGGCGCCAGCGCCGGCCTGTCCATGGCCCTGCTGTTCAACATTGCCGCCGCAGCCACCCTGCTGCCGCTGTCGTGGGGCATGGGCCTGGCGTTCGCGGCCGGCGCCGCCACCGCCGGCGGCTATGTCTGGAACCTGCTGGAAACCGGCGAGCCCACCCGCACCCTGGCCGAGCTGGCCATGTTCATCACCAGCTTCCTGGCCCTGGCTTTCGTCAGCTACCAGGTGGGCAACCGCGCCCGCCGCAACCAGCAGCTGGCCAACCAGCGCGGCGACGAAGTGGCCAACCTGTTCCAGATCAACGAACTGATCATCCGCCGCATGCGCACCGGCGTGCTGGTGGTGGACGCGGCCAACCGCATCACCCTGGCCAACGAAGCCGCCTCCACCCTGATCGGCGACACCGACGGCAACAGCGGCACCGGCCTGCTGGAACTGGGCAGCGCCGCGCCGGACCTGAGCCGCCGCCTGCAGCGCTGGCGCAACGGCTGGGCGAGCGAGGAAACCCCGCTGCAGCTCTCGCCCGACCAGCCCGAAGTGCAGCCGCGCTTCGCCCGCCTGCTGGCCGGCAGCGACCTCACCCTGGTGTTCCTGGACGACTCCAGCGTGGTTTCGCGCCGCGCCGAATCGCTGACCCTCTCGGCAATGGGTCGGTTCTCGGCCAGCCTGGCCCACGAGATCCGCAACCCGCTCGCCGCCATCAATTACGCCGCCCAGTTGCTGGAAGAGTCCACCGCCATCGGCGATACCGACCGCCGCCTGCTGCAGATCATCCACCAGCAGTGCCAGCGCACCAACGGCATCGTGGAAAGCGTGCTGGGCCTGGCCCGGCGCGAACGGGCCAACCCGGAAAACCTGGACCTGGCCGCGTTCGTGCGCCGCTTCGTGCTGGAGTACAAGCAGAGCCTGACCCTGGAAACGGACAGCATCGAACCGATCATCAGCGAATCCTCGGTGCATGGCCTGGTCGACCCGCGCCACCTGCACCAGATCCTGACCGTGCTGGTCCACAACGCACTCAAGTACGGCCGCACCGGCCAGGACCCGGCCCGTGTACGCCTGCGGGTGGCCCGCCAGGACCGCTCGGCGGTGATCGACGTGATGGACCGGGGCCCGGGCATTCCCGAATCGGTGGCCGCGCAGCTGTTCCGACCGTTCTTCACCACCTCCGAACACGGCACCGGGCTCGGCCTGTATATCGCCCGCGAACTGTGCCGCGCCAACCAGGCCAGCCTCGAATACGTGTCGGTGCCTGCCGGTGGCGCCTGTTTCCGGCTGGTGCTGCCCGGGCCGCACACCATGCTGCCGCAATGAGGCGCTCCCCCGCAGGCGTCAACTATTTGTCGTTATCAACCGCACTCGGCTATCTTTCCCCCATATGAACGAAACCCGCAGCGCCCTCGTCGTTGACGACGAACGCGACATCCGCGAACTGCTGGTACTGACCCTGGGCCGCATGGGCCTGCGCATCAGCACCGCCGCCAACCTGGCCGAAGCGCGCGAGCTGCTGGCCAGCAACCCGTACGATCTGTGCATCACCGACATGCGCCTGCCCGACGGCAACGGCATCGAGCTGGTCACCGAAATCGCCCAGCACTACCCGCGCACCCCGGTGGCGATGATCACCGCGTTCGGCAGCATGGACCTGGCGGTGGAAGCGTTGAAGGCCGGCGCGTTCGATTTCGTCAGCAAGCCGGTGGACATCTCGGTGCTGCGCGGGCTGGTCAAGCATGCGCTGGAACTCAACAACACCGAACGCCCTGCCCCGCCGCCGCTGACCAGCGACACCACCGCGCGGCTGCTCGGCGAATCGGCGGCGATGGACGGCCTGCGCGCCACCATCACCAAGGTCGCGCGCAGCCAGGCCCCGGTGTACATCCTGGGCGAATCGGGCGTGGGCAAGGAACTGGTGGCGCGCACCATCCACGGCCAGAGCGCGCGCGCCCCGGGCGCGTTCGTCCCGGTGAACTGTGGCGCCATTCCATCGGAGCTGATGGAAAGCGAATTCTTCGGGCACAAGAAGGGCAGCTTCAGCGGCGCCCATGCCGACAAGCCCGGCCTGTTCCAGGCCGCGCATGGCGGCACCCTGTTCCTGGACGAAGTGGCCGAACTGCCGCTGCAGATGCAAGTGAAGCTGCTGCGCGCCATCCAGGAAAAGCAGATCCGTCCGGTGGGTTCGGCCACCGAAGTGCCGGTGGACGTTCGCATTCTTTCGGCCACGCACAAGGACCTGGGCGACCTGGTGGAAGACGGGCGGTTCCGCCACGACCTGTACTACCGCATCAACGTGATCGAGCTGCGCGTGCCGCCGCTGCGCGAGCGCCGCAGCGATCTGCCGCAGCTGGCCGCCTCGATTCTTTCGCGGCTGGCGCGCACGCATGGCCGCCCTACCCCGCTGCTGGCGCCGTCCGCGCTGGAAGCGCTGGGCACGTACCACTTCCCGGGCAACGTGCGCGAGCTGGAGAACATCCTGGAACGTGCGCTGGCCTTGGCGGAGGGCGACAGCATCGGCGCCAGCGACCTGCGCCTGCCGCAGCCCGGCGCGGTGCGCCAGACCGGCGCAGCGGTGTCGCAGCATGAGGAAGCCGTGGTGGACCTGCCTGCCGGTAGTGGCGCCCTGCCTTCGTACATCGAACAGATGGAGCGCACCGCGATCCAGAAGGCGTTGGAAGAGAACCGCTGGAACAAGACCAAGACGGCCGCGCAGCTGGGGATTACGTTCCGGGCGCTGCGGTACAAGCTTAAAAAGCTGGGAATGGATTGAATTACCCGGCAGTTCGCTGGCAACTGGCAGTTGGCAAATCACTCGTAGAGCCACGCCCTGCGTGGTTGCGCCGAACAGGTGCCGGGTTCAGACCCTGGGACCGAACCGCTGGGACTCGCCGCGCACCGCGATGACACGCGTGGCGTGTCACTACGACGCACCGCCCCCGCCCATCGACGCCTCCCATCGCCTACGGCACAACCCCGTAGCGACACGCCATGCGTGTCCCACTTAGCCCATGACGCGACCGACCCACCCAAACCGCACAGCCGTCGCACTTCGGCTCATACCCGCGCCACTAGCGACACAGCTTAGGCAATGCCTACCGGAACCCACAAAACCAACAGAAACAATCAACTAGTCGGCCAACGCATCATCGCGCATGGTGTGCGACGGAGCTTCAAATCTCCAAGTGGATGCAAAATTATGGACGTCCCATGTCGGGAGGGTGGCTAATACAAGACCCCTCAACCGGGGAAATACTCCACGCCGCATGCATCCACGCGGATTTGAACCTCCCGGCTCCCTTGCCGTACCGGCAAGGGAGATTTTCCCCTGGAGGCCTCCCATGCGCTCAGCCCGCAACACCCCTCTCTTTCCCGAAGTCCATCTCCCCACCGCCGCCCGTCCGCGCCACTACACCGTGCGCGCACACACCTATGCCTGGATGGACACTTTCGGCGGCGGCGCGGCCCCGTGCCTGTCGATCCACGGCCACTGGCTGGAAAAAGCAGGCTTCCGAACCGGCGCCAGCGTGAGCGTGGAAGCCACTGTGGGGCAGCTCATCATCAACCTGGTCGAGTACCCCGAATCAACGCGTGATCGCCAACCCCGAAACTTCGAAAAGCATATCGAGAAGCAGGGAAGCGCAAGCCCAGGCGAAGATGTTGTACACGAACACCCAGGTTGGCTGGTCCGCGAACACATCCTCGCCCCGATGGGCGCTTCCACCCTGGACTTCGCGCACGCCATCGGCATTTCCCAGGACCTGGCCGAATGCTTCCTCGCCGGCGATCACGACATAGACCTGGACCTGGCCGAGCGGCTGGCGCCGTTCTCCAGCACCTCGCAGTGGTTCTGGTGGAAGCTCCAGCAAAAGCACCACGCGGTCCGGTAGAGCCGGGCGCTGCCCGGCTGGCTCGCCAAAGACGCACGCCTATCAGTGGTGCGGCCGCCCACTCATCGCCATCGCTTCGGCAGTGATAAGTAGTGAGCAGCCTCGCTGAGCTGAGCCCATACCGGAATGGAGAGCAGAGCTCTGCCGCTTCAATCATCGCCGCACCTTGCTCATCCTGCCTGGTCGATTTCCCTGGCGACAAGAAATTGGCTTGCGGCATCCCTGACCTGCTCCCAAGACGGATGAAAGAGCTCACTTGCATCATTCCCCGCAAACGCGGCTTCCTGCAGGGCAGCCGCAGCTCCCACCAGACGTGCAATTCCCTGTTTCATCGTCTCCGACACTCCACTCCAGTGCAGCAGTGACTCTCCAACCAAAAGCTCCTGCCTGAGCTCCCATGCGGCAGCGAAATGACCTTCGGACTGCTGCAATGCTAGGTCGGGGCCAGCCGCAACGATTCTGGCCGAGTCTTCGAAGTAGAAGAGACAACTCTTCATTGAATCTTCAAGATCCCCCTCAGGTACACCTTCCATCGTAATTCTCCTGTTCTCACTCGGAGCGGACCGAGCAGGCATTTCCACGCCTCTCAGCTTACGCATCATCAGCGCCGAGACGGGCGTGCGCCGCCACATCCACCACCGTAAAGCCGCGCTCGATCACTTGCTTGATTGCCTCGGATTTGAACTCATCCGTGTAGCGCTTGTTGCTGATAGACACCTCTATCGTTGCCATCCATGATGGCCCCATAGGTGTCTACGAAAGGCCGGCCGGTCCATTATCCAGCGATGACGGGTCAAAGCCGTCCTCTTCGACTCTCAGCCAAAGGTCATACAGAGCATCAGGACTGAAGAACGGCTCGCAGAAAAACCAACCACCCAGCCCCGAACTGCAGGCCAAGCGTCGATAGTTTCATCGGAGCTATGTCCATTGCGGCTTTGGCATTCAAGACCCACATCAGCCATCTCAAAATTTGCGGGAAGATGCCGACATATGGAAACCAACCACGCGCGAAGCTCGTTATAACAGCGCCAATCACGACCGAATGAGACGTAAGACCTCCTCGTCACACGACGCACTTCGCGCAATATGTGCTCGAACGTCCTCAGCCATGAGCTGGTCAGGATCAAGAAAAGACAGCTCGACCAGCTTCAGGAGCACATCCTTGGAGGGAGCACTTCGCAGCCACCAATGGAAAATCCCGTTCCTGTCGTGTTCTGAAGCCGCCTCCATCCCAAGCTCATAACTGGCGCAGAGCTGATTCACCAGCTCTTCCGGCAACATGCCGTACTCAAGCAACTTGGAATGGAACTGCATTACACCGAGATAGCTAGCCACGTCCAGGTACCATGCGCCCTAAGGATGAGAGAAGTGGGTGCCAACTGAATCCACCGCGACATCTTCATGATGGCACCTTCCTGGGAAGCATATGTGCACTTCGCAAACAAACATCAACAGTGCGGCCCCTTGCAGTGCGAACCATGCACTTGCCAAGCTTTTGCTTCTTACAGGCTCCATCAGCGACCCCCTCGGCCCGAACTGACAGGGAGCCGGCTTCGCCGCCCATTCCCACGCAGCCTCCTCTTCATCCTGCCTACTCGATCTCTCCGAAATAGCCAAGCTCCACATACGTGCAGGAAGGCGAAATCGACCGAAGGATCGCCATCATTCCCACAACCCCCTCGGCTTCATCCCGACAGCTTGTCGTGTTGTTCGGTTCCCCTGGTGGGGCGCAGATCCCTCCGCAGCCGAGTGACCTCCGACGGTGTAGCCCGGCTTGTACATCTTGCGCGCCGGCTGGTCCTCAAGCACAGACCTGATGAAGTAGACCGGACCCGTGCCACTATCCATGTACAGGTACGCTTCTCCTTCTTCCAGAGACTTCCGTAACGGCCTGCGGTTTCGCGCAGCCCAGCCTCAGCTTTGTGCAGACTGTCGTGGCAAGCGGTGTAGCAAAACCGAGGTTCAGTGCTCTGCGCGTGGGTCCGTTCCCATGGCCGCAAGCCAAGCAGCAAATAGCAATGCGGCAACGTGGAAAGTGTTAGTCAGGAGTATTGCACTCAGCCCGCGTTCTCGGGCCTGACTACTGCGAGGTTGGGGGAACTGCGTCCCATCGCCAATCTCCGTCATCGGCTTGGACCGCGTCGGGAATTTAGCCCGAGCATGCAACGCAACCATCAGCGGTGCGAAGACCATCGAAAATCGTGGAATCACATTGACGTCCTTGTCAATTGCGAATGAAGCTTCCTGCGCGGACGTGCTCGCCCGTACCCGTCAGGTCCCTCCCGAAGTATTGCCGAGAACCACCTTTAGAACCGAGAGCAAGGCCCCGATTTCAGACCCTGCCCGTTGGCCACTGATCACTCAAGCACCCGTAAGGGCTGATCTGCGCACTGCAGGGGATCAATCCTTGGTAACGCGATTGATCTCAGCGAGGCTGGTGGTGCCGGCGGCGGCCTTGACCAACGCGGATTGGCGCAGATCATTCACGCCTGCACGCTGAGCTGCTTCGGCGATCTGGATGGCGTTGCCGCCGGCCAAGACGATCACCGAAATCTCTTCACTCATCGGCATGACCTGATAGATACCCGTACGTCCCTTATAGCCTTCAGTGCATTCTTCGCAGCCAACGGCTTCGTAGAGCGTGATGCCAGCATCCAGCTGGGCTTGGGTAAACCCTTCGGCGAGCAGCGCATTGGCGGGCAGATCGACCGGCCGCTTGCAGTTGTTGCACAGGCGCCGGGCCAAACGCTGCGCGATGACCAGGGTCACCGAGCTGGTGATATTGAACGGCGCGATGCCCATGTTCATCAGACGCGCAATGGTCTGGGGCGCGTCGTTGGTATGCAGGGTGGACAGCACCATGTGACCTGTCTGGGCTGCCTTGATCGCGATCTCAGCCGTTTCCAGGTCACGGATTTCGCCGACCATGATGATGTCCGGATCCTGACGCAGGAACGAACGCAGCGCTGCGGCGAATGTCATGCCCCGCTTGACGTTCTGCTGCACCTGGTTGACGCCGGGCAAACGGATTTCTACCGGATCTTCCGCCGTCGAAATGTTACGCGTTTCATCGTTGAGGATGCCCAGCGCGGTGTACAGCGACACGGTCTTACCCGAACCCGTCGGGCCGGTAACCAGCACCATGCCGTACGGTTTGTGGATGGCTTCCAGGAACAGCTTCTGCTGCACCTCTTCATAGCCAAGCTTGTCGATGCCCAGCTTGGCTGCACTGCCGTCCAGGATACGCAGCACGATCTTTTCGCCGAACAGCGTCGGCAAAGTACTGACACGGAAGTCGATCTGCTTGGTCTTGGACAGGTTGAGCTTGATGCGGCCATCCTGCGGCACGCGTTTTTCAGCGATGTCCAGCTGGGACATCACCTTCAGGCGTGCCGCAATGCGCTGGTTGAGCTTGACCGGGGCCTTGGCCACGTTCTTGAGCAGACCGTCGATACGGAAACGAACGCGGTAGTCGTCCTCATAAGGCTCGAAGTGGATGTCCGAGGCACCCTTGCGGATGGCATCTACCAAGACCTTGTTGACGAACTTCACCACCGGCGTGTCGTCGCCCTTGGCGTCGTGTCCAGCTTCGGTGGCGGCGCCCTCGTCATCACCAGCGGAAACGTCAAGGTCCCCCATACCCTCGTCGTCACCGCCACCCAGCGCACCGCCGAGTGCATCATGCTTGGACTGCCATTGCTCCAGCGTGCGCCGGATCTGTTCTTCATCGACCAGGATCGGCTCCACCACGAGATTGGTGTGGAACTTGATCTCGTCAAGCGAATGGGTTGGATCGCTGGTTCCGATAAACAATTTGCCGCCGCGCCTGAACAAGGGCAGCACATGATGCTTACGCAGCAGCTCCTCGCTGACCAGACTGATCGCACTTTGGCTGCTGTCGAACAACGACACATCCAGAAGTGGCATGCCGAACTCCAGCGCATTGGCTGCCGCCAGTTGCGCCGCAGTCACAAGCTTCTTCTCTGCGAACCACTGCGGCAGAGGTCGCTTCGCCGCTGCGGCTTTGGCCATTGCCTCACGCGCGGCGGCTTCATCCAGAGCGCCATCCTGAACCAGACGGCGCGCGATGCCGGTTATCCCAACGAGATTGGCAGTGACGACGGCGTTCATGGGCAGATCCTTCAGTGCGAAGCTGCATTATGGCCAGCATGATCGCCTGGCGCTAGCATCCGGTGGGACGGACGCGAGCGGCAAATTCGCTGCCGTCACAGGTCCAGACCCCTTCACCGTCGCGGCGAAGCGTCAATTCCAGGCCATTGACTTGAGGCCCACCCTTCACCGTGCAGGAGATGCTGCCAACGCCGCTGGCATCCAAACTGGCATTCACGGAGGTGCAGCGTTCGGAAACCTTTATTCCTATGTATTCGGCATCGACGAGGCTGGCATCACGACTATCCTGAACTACGGTCTCGATCGTGGTCTTGCCAGGCCTGAGTTCCGCAAAGGCTGCTGCAAGTTGAGCCTTCGCAACATAGGTTTGGTAAATCGGAAACGCAATCGCTGCAAGGATTGCAATGATCGCTACAACAATCATCAGTTCGATGAGTGTAAAACCTTTGAACCCGCGCATGCTCTTCCCCTATCGCATGGTGGTGCCAAAAAAGAGGCCCCGACGTGCGGGGCCCCTTCACTCAGCTATACAGACGCATTAGCCGGTGACGCAGCCGCTCGGGATGTACTTCTTGTCTTCAGCAGCGATGTCGGTCTTGCAGCTCCAGGTACCGTCGTCAGCGCGCTCGACACGGATCTTCTTGCCGACGATCTTGGTGTTGCCCTTCAGGGTGCACTCGATGTTGCCGGTGGCGCTGATGGCGGTGATCGGGCTGATGGTGCAACGATCCGAGCTCTTCAGACCCAGTTCTGCGATGTTGGCAACGGTGGTCTTACCTTCGTTCAGGGCAACTTCGTACTGGGTCTTGCCGGGGGTGATTTCGGCCAGGCCGGCGGTGACCTGCGACTTAGCAACGTAGTCCTGGTACATCGGCAGAGCGATGGCGGCCAGGATGGCGATGATCGCGACGACGATCATCAGTTCGATGAGGGTAAAGCCCTGCTGCTTCTTCATGTGTACATCCCCTAGAGGTGGTTTTGAAAAATGAACACTGGGTCGCGCCTGGCCGGTTGACCGGCTGAGCAAGGCAATCGCCCGTGCGGGTGGTTGAAAGCAGGTTGCGTGCCAACTTCTCAGCAATGCTCCCCAGCATTCCCCGGCGCAATGATGGCAGCAATCTTCAGGATTGGAACCCCCCGCACAGTAATTTGCGACACAACCTGCAATGTGACGCGGTGCGTCACCTTTTGACGGGCCGGGTCCTGGACACCCGTCACGAATTGCCGTCCGGGAGGGATGCCACGGACGCCCGGAACCGGCTACCATTCGGTCCAGAAGCCCGCCTGGGGATGGCGCGGCTGGGGAGCCTGTATGTCTGTGAGCCGTAGTGCTGTCAAGAAAGAGCCCGTGGCGCGTAGCACCATGGAGTTGCAGCCGTTTGTCTGGGAGGGGACCGACAAGCGGGGCGTGAAGATGAAGGGCGAGCAGCCCGCAAAGAATGCAAACCTGCTTCGTGCCGAGCTACGGCGGCAGGGCATTACGCCAAATGTGGTGAAGCCCAAGCCAAAGCCGCTGTTCGGCTCGGCCGGCAAGGCCGTAAGCGCCAAGGACATCGCATTCTTCAGTCGCCAGATGGCGACGATGATGAAGTCCGGTGTCCCGATCGTGGGCGCCTTGGACATCATCGGCAGCGGGCACAAGAATCCCCGCATGAAGAAGATGGTGGACACCATTCGCACCGATATCGAGGGCGGCTCGTCGCTCTATGAGGCCATCAGCAAGCATCCGGTGCAGTTCGATGAGCTTTACCGCAATCTGGTGCGTGCCGGCGAAGGTGCCGGTGTCTTGGAAACGGTGCTTGAGACCGTTGCCAACTATAAAGAAAACATCGAGGCCCTTAAGGGCAAGATCAAGAAAGCGCTCTTTTATCCGGTCATGGTTCTTGCCGTGGCCCTGTTGGTCAGCGGCATCCTGCTCGTGTGGGTGGTCCCTCAGTTCGAGGATGTATTCAAGGGCTTCGGCGCCGACCTACCCGCGTTCACCCAGATGATCGTGAATCTGTCGCGGTTCATGGTGTCTTGGTGGTGGTTGATCCTGATTGTTCTGGTTGGCGCCATTGTCGGCTTTGTTGCCGCATACAAGCGCTCGCCCAGGATGCAGCACACCATGGACCGCCTGATCCTGAAGGTGCCGGTCATCGGCCAGTTGATGCACAACAGCGCCATCGCCCGCTTTGCACGCACCACCGCCGTGACGTTCAAGGCCGGTGTGCCGCTGGTGGAGGCGCTGGGCATTGTCGCCGGTGCAACAGGCAACAAGGTCTACGAAGAAGCAGTGCTGCGCATGCGTGGGGACGTTTCCGTCGGCTTCCCGGTCAACATGGCCATGAAGCAGACCAACCTGTTCCCGCATATGGTCATCCAGATGACCGCCATCGGTGAAGAGGCCGGCGCCCTGGATGCCATGCTGTTCAAGGTGGCCGAGTACTTCGAGCAGGAAGTGAACAACGCGGTGGACGCACTGAGCAGCCTGCTGGAGCCGATTGTCATGGTGGTTATTGGTACTATCGTCGGCGGCATGGTGATCGGCATGTACTTGCCCATCTTCAAGCTCGCCTCCGTCGTCGGATAATCAATCAATGGCATTTCTCGACCAGCATCCCGGCCTCGGCTATCCGGCCGCGGCCGCACTGGGGTTGCTGATTGGCAGCTTCCTCAATGTGGTGATCCTGCGCCTGCCCAAGCGGCTGGAGTGGCAGTGGAAGCGCGACGCCCGCGAGGTGCTCGAGCTTCCGGACATCTACGAACCACCCCCGCCCGGGATCGTGGTCGAGCCGTCGCACTGCCCGCACTGCAAGCACAAGCTGTCCTGGTACGAGAACATCCCGCTGTTCAGCTGGCTGGTCCTGCGTGGCAACTGTCGCCATTGCCACGCACCGATCTCGATCCAGTACCCGCTGGTGGAGCTGATCACCGGGCTGCTGGTGCTGGCCAGTGTGTGGCAGTTCGGCTTTGGCTGGCAGGGCTTTGGCGCCATCGTGCTGAGCTGTTTCCTGGTGGCCCTGTCCGGGATCGACCTGCGCACCCAGCTGTTGCCCGACCAGCTCACCCTGCCGCTGATGTGGCTGGGGTTGATAGGGAGTATCGACAACCTCTACATGCCGGCCAAACCGGCCCTGCTGGGGGCCATTGCGGGCTATCTGTCGCTGTGGACCGTGTGGTGGCTGTTCAAGCAGATCACCGGCAAGGAAGGCATGGGCCACGGCGATTTCAAGCTGCTGGCCGCGCTGGGCGCCTGGTGCGGGTTGAAGGGCATCCTGCCGATCATCCTGCTGTCGTCGGTAATCGGCGCGATCGTGGGCTCGATCTGGCTGTATTCGCGCGGCCGCGACCACGCCACCCCCATCCCGTTCGGGCCGTACCTGGCTGTTGCCGGCTGGATCGTGTTCATGTGGGGCGAGCCGCTGATCGACGGCTACATGAGACTCTCCGGCCTGCGCTGAGGGCACGGCGATGAGCCAGTTCGTGGTGGGATTGACCGGCGGCGTGGCCGCCGGCAAAAGCGAGGTCAGCCGTCGCTTCGAGGCCCTGGGCATCGTGGTGGCCGATGCCGACGTCGCCGCCCGCACCGTGGTGGCGCCCGGCAGCGAAGGGCTGGCCCGGATCGTGGCGCATTTTGGGTCTGGCATCCTGCTGGCCGACGGCCAGCTGGACCGCGTTGCGCTGCGCGGGCGGATTTTTGCCTCGGCCCAGGAACGGCAGGCGCTGGAAGCCATCACCCACCCTGCCATCCGGGAGCTGCTGCGGCGCACCTGTGAGGCGGCGGCCAGCCCCTACGCCATTGCCGCCATTCCGTTGCTGACCGAGGCCGGTGGCCGCCAACGCTATCCGTGGCTGGACCGGATTCTGGTGGTGGATGCGCCGGTGGCGGTGCAGCATGCACGGCTGATGCTGCGTGATGGGACGACGGCTGAACTTGCCGACCGCATGATCGAGGCCCAGGCCAGCCGCGAGGAACGCCTGGCGCTGGCCAATGACGTGGTGGTCAATGATGGGCACCCGGACCACCTGCAGGCCGAGGTGGAGCGGTTGGATCAGGCTTACCGGGCGCTGGCAGCCGCGTAGGGACACGCCATGCGTGTCCCACGTAGATCATGGTCGTTCCATGTTTCCGGGTTCGGGCGGGTGTCCGTGGGACACGCGTGGCGTGTCGCTACGCGGGGGAGAACGTCAGGGTGGCTATTACGCCCCTGCCCTCGCCTGGGCGCACGTTTACCTGCCAGCCGTACAGGTCGCACAGGCGGCTGACGATGGACAGGCCGATGCCGCCACCCTGCGAGTGGCCGGCATGGGTGCCGCGGTAGCCGCGCTGGAACAGCTTGGCCGCGTCTTCGGGGCTCAGGCCGGGGCCGCTGTCGATCACTTCCACCCGGTTGCCGGTGACCACTACCCGCACCGAGCCTTCCTGCGAGTACTTCACTGCGTTGCCGATCAGGTTGCCCAAGGCGACCGACAGGGCCGATTCCGGCGCGTCGATGACCAGTTCGCGGTCGCCTTCCAGGATCAGTTCCAGCGGCTTGCCGCCGAGCTGGGCGCGGTGGGCGTCCAGCAGCTGTTCGGCGACGCGGGCGACGTTGCTGCTGCCCTGGCCGCGCTCGTTGCGCGACAGCAGCAGCAGCGATCCGATCAGGTCGGTGCACTGCTGTTCGGCACGCTGGATGCGCTGCAGGCGCTGCAGAACCTTCGGGTCCAGGTCGGGGCGGGTCAGCAGCAGCTCGGTGGCGCCGCGGATCACCGCCAACGGGGTGCGCAGTTCGTGGCTGACGTCGGCATTGAACTCGCGATCGCGCTGGACCACTTCGGTCAGGCGCGCGGAATAGTCATCCAGGGCCTGGGCCAGCTGCCCTACTTCGTCGTCCGGGAAACGGGGCGCCAGCGGTTCGGGGTCGCTGGTGCCGCCGCGGTACGCACGCAGGCGCGCGGCCAGGTCCGAGACCGGCTTCATCACCTTGGACGCGGACCACCAGCCCAGGACCAGCGACAGCGCGCTGAACACGAGCACCGAGAAGAACAGCGCGCGGTTCAACTGGCCTTCGCCGCGCAGGCTTTCGGTCATGTCGTAGGCGAGGAAGAACCAGGCCTCCGGCGTCTTGCGTACCGCCAGTTTGTAGGAGAAGGGCTTGTTCTCCTCGTCCATCCCGCTGACGTTGTAGTTGCCATTGGAGAACGCGGCCCATTCGGGGCGCTCCTCGCGGACCCGGTCGAACTTGTCGGCCGGGTATACGAACGCCCGGATCTGCTGCACGGGCAGGTCCGGGCTGCGCGACGGGTCCAGCTGGAACCGCCGCGCGTATTCGTCGATGTTGCGGTTCATCACGTCTTCGACGAGCTGGTTTTCCACGCGCGCGCGCGTCCAGTTCGTGGCGAACGCAAACAGCGTGGTCAGGCAGAAGCCCAACAGCACGAACGAGACGATGATGCGGCTGCGCAGCCGGCGCCGGTACGGCGCGCGGCGGCGGCTCCCCCTGTCGCTCACCGGATCAGACTTCCGGGGCGGCGATGCGGTATCCGATGCCATGGCGGGTCTGGATCAACGGCACCTCGAACGGCTTGTCCACCACGGCGCGCAGGCCGTGGATGTGCACGCGCAGCGAATCGGAATCGGGCAGTTCTTCGCCCCATACGCGGGTTTCCAGCTCCTGGCGGGTCACCACCGCCGGTGCGGCTTCCATCAACGCCTGCAGGATCTTCAGGGCGGTGGGGTTGAGCTGCAGCAGCTTGCCCTGGCGGCGAACCTCCAGGGTGTCCAGGTTGTATTCCAGGTCACCGGTTTCCAGCACCCGGGTCTGCACGCCCTTGCCGCGACGCGACAGGGCGTTCAGACGCACTTCCACTTCCTGCAGCGCGAACGGCTTGATCAGGTAGTCGTCGGCACCGGAATCGAACCCGGCCAGCTTGTTGTCCAGCGAATCCCGTGCGGTCAGCATCAGCACCGGGGTCTGCTTGCGCGCTTCATTGCGAAGCTTGCGGCAGACTTCGATGCCGTCCATGCCCGGCAGATTGAGATCCAGCACGATCGCGTCGAACTCATGCACAACCGCCAGGTGCAGGCCGGTCACGCCGTCGGCGGCGAAGTCCACGGTGTGGCCGCGGTCTTCGAGATAGTCGCCCAGGTTGGCGGCGATGTCGCTGTTGTCTTCAATTACAAGAATTCGCATGTGACCTCTTAGGGGATGATGTTGTGGCCCGTGCGCTGCGCGGTGCTCAGCTTGTGCTGTGCAGACGTCTTGTCGCGCTCGCGCTGGGCCACTGTCCTGCACTGCGTGGTTGCCCGGTGTGAGCCGGTCGACTTCTCGCGGGTGCAGATCAGGCGGCTATCTTCGCGCGCCTTCGTCAAAACGGTGTTCACAAGTTGTTGGTCGTTGTAGAGATCGGTCTTGGCGCCATCGCTGATGGTGGCCTGGTCAGGGTACTGGTCCAGCACGCCACGCATGCGGCCCAGCGCCTGGCGGACACGGCTGCGGTCTTCCAGGGTCAGCTCCGCGTAGGTCTCACCGTCATTCATTTCGACATCGATGCGGCTGATCTGCTCTGCCAGCGGCTTGCCGCGGGCAAACACTTCAGCCTGCGGCGCTGCGTGGGCCGTGCCGAGCGCCAGCACCAGAGCCGCAGTCCCGGCGGCCAGAATCATTCGCTTCATTGCAACCAATCCTTAGTTTCATGTGAATGGAATGCCGAATGTATCCCTGCGGGCTTCACCTCAGCAAGTGAGCCACGGCATGGATGGAAAAAGGCCCAGACGGATCCCGCCTGGGCCTGAAGTCATTCCCGATTACCGATATCTGCTGAGGAGGGCAGAGCTGCGGTTCGTGGAAGCCTACGCCGGGGGCGATTAAACGGGTGTTAAAACCCGGCCGGCCGCTCCAGGAAAATTTCAATGCTTTGATTTTACTTGCTTTTTTGACAAAGCTACCTGTGCTTCCACCTGTTCGATGATGCGGCCGGCCAGATCGTCCTGGCTGATCCCCTCGATGCCCTCAAGGCCGGGCGTGGAGTTCACCTCCAGCACCAGTGGGCCGCGGCTGGAGCGGATCAGGTCGACCCCGGCAATGCCCAGCCCCAGCGCACGGGCCGAGCGCACCGCCACCTGCTGCTCGGCACGGCTGGCCTTGGCGGCCTGGGCGCTGCCGCCGGCATGCAGGTTGGAGCGGAAGTCGCCCTCTGGCGCCTGCCGCTGCATCGCGGCCACCACATGGTCCCCCACCACCAGGCAGCGCAGGTCCGCGCCCTGGGCCTCGCCGATGAACTCCTGCATGAGGAAGTTGGCATACAGCCCGCGCAGGGCTTCGACGATGCCGCGCGAGGCGCTGGCCTTTTCGGTCAGGATCACCCCCCTGCCCTGGGTGCCTTCATTGAGCTTCACCACGTGGGGCGGCGGGCCCAGCATGGACAGCAGGTCCACGGTGTCGTCGGGGTTGTCGCCGAACACCGTGACCGGCATGTCGATGCCCTTGGAGGCCAGGATCTGGTGGGCGCGCAGTTTGTCGCGGGCGCGCAGGATGGCGTCGGACGGATTGGGCGTGACCGCCCCCATCATTTCGAACTGGCGCAGCACGGCAGTGCCGTAGCGGGTGATGGAGGCACCGATGCGCGGGATCACCGCATCCACCCCGGTGATGGGCCGGCCCTTGTAGTGCAGGCTGAACCCGGTGGCGGAAATGCGCATGTAGCAGCGCAGCGGGTCCAGCACGCGCACGGTATGCCCGCGCGAACGCGCCGCGTCCACCAATCGCCGCGTGGAGTACAGCTTGCTGTTGCGGGAGAGGATGGCCAGTTTCATCGCGGCATGGGGGTGGGGAGAGCGCGAAGCATAGCGTGCAGCGGCCCTGCGCAGATGACGGCGTCGCGACGTCCCGGCTGCCCGAACCACGGCCACCGCGAGCACGTACCGGCACGTGCACCCCGTCTTCACGGTGCTACGCGCATGGCTAACACCTGCCCCTCTAGCGTGTCTTGAACGTCGCGACAGGGTCGCGCAGCCAGCCGGGAGATGCAGGTGGATCAGAAAAGCGCAATGGAGGGCGTCACGGCCCGATGGCCCGACCGGATCTGGGTCGTCCGCCACGGGCAGAGTGCAGGCAACGTGGCGCGTGACCATGCCGAAGCCGAAGGCATCACGCTGATCGAACTGGAGCACCGCGACGCCGATGTACCCCTGTCTGCGCTGGGGGAACGCCAATCGGCCGCGCTGGCGGACTGGGTTGCGAAGATGCCCGAGGAAGATCGCCCGACCGTCGTGCTGGTGTCTCCCTATGTGCGGGCACGCCAGACCGCTGAAGCCGTTGCGGCCGTGCTGGGTCATCCACACAACGCGTTGGTCGTGGATGAGCGGTTGCGTGAAAAAGAATTCGGGGTGCTGGACCGATACACCTCCAGCGGTATCCGGGCGACCTTCCCTGAGTTGGCCGAGCAGCGCAAGCTGGTCGGAAAGTTCTATTTCAGGCCACCCGGTGGCGAAAGCTGGTGCGACGTGATCCTGCGCCTGCGCGGTGTGATTGCCGACCTGCAGCGCAGCCATGTGGGAGCCAACGTCATGGTCGTGGGCCACCAGGTCATCGTGAACTGCATGCGGTATCTGCTGGAGGGACTGGATGAGCGCGCGATTCTGGATATCGACCGCGAAGGCGACGTGCCCAACTGCGGGGTGACCGAGTACCGGGCATCCGATGCCGGTGATGCGCTGGAACTGGTGACGACCAACTTCGTGCCGGCCAAGCTGGCGCAGGAGGGTCGCACCGGTGCGCCGGACACGCCCGCCGGAGCGCGCTGAGATGACCGCACCGGCGATCCGCGAGCTGACCCCTGCCGCGCTGCAGGCGATGCCGCTGCCGGCGCCGGGAACCAGCAAGGAGGATCGGGGGCGGTTGTGCGTCGTGGGCGGCTCCGTGCAGGTGCCCGGCGCGGCGCTGCTGGCCGCCGAGGCGGCGTTGCGCGCCGGGGCGGGCAAGCTGCAGATCGCGACGGTGCGTTCCTGTGCCACGGCGCTGGGCGTGGCGGTTCCCGAAGCGCTGGTGATCGGCCTGCCCGAGGACGCCACCGGCGAGATCGCGCCCGGCAGCCCTGCCCTGCAAGCCGCCCTGGACCAGTGCGACGCCGTCCTCGTCGGGCCGGGGATGCGCCCCACCCCGTTCCTGACCCGACTTACGGCACGGCTGCATCAGATGAAGGCGACCGTGGTGCTCGATGCGGGCGCGCTCAACGGTGGCGTGTGCGCCGGTGCGGGCGCGCCGTTCATCCTGACCCCTCACGCAGGCGAGATGGCGTTCATGTGTGGCGGGCGCAAGGAAGATGTGGAGCGCAGCCCGCTGGAGCACGCCATCAAGATGGCGCGAGCCACCTCCAGCGTAGTGGTGCTCAAGGGACCGCGCACGCTGATCGTTGCGCCGGATGGAGAGGCGTGGCTTCACGAGGGCGGTGGTCCTGGCCTTGGCACCTCCGGTTCCGGCGATGCACTCGCCGGACTCATCACAGGCTTCGCCGCGCGTGGCGCAACGCCGATGGAGGCTGCAGTGTGGGGCGTGTGGACGCATGGCGAGGCCGGTCGCCTGCTCGCCGGGTCGGTCGGCCCATTGGGCTTCCTGGCCAGGGAGATTTCCCTGCAGGTGCCGGGAATCCTGCAACGGTTCAACTGCGAAGACCGGTAGGGTTACCGCGACTTCCCTGTCGGAACGACAAACGCGCGCAGTTCGGCCATCTTCCGGTCCCGGAACCGCCATACATCGCTGTAGGCAAACTCAGTTGGCTGACCATCGTCGCCATTGGCCACGATGGTGCCGAGCGCAACCACCGTGTCGTCTGCGGCAATGAGCTGATCAACCTTGAACTGCGGCGGGGTGGCGTAGGCACCCTTCATCCACTGCCGAACCGCCTCTTTGCCTTCCAGCGTGCCCTCGCCCACCGTCGTCCAGCGGATGTCGTCCGTGCAGTGGGAAAGTGAACCTGCTCCGCTGAAACGGACGCCAAGAAGCGATAATTTACTCGCAATTGGAGGTTCCCATGCCACGTCCCCCTCGCCGTCATTACACCGATGATCAGAAGGCCCAGGCCGTCATCCTAGCTGAATCCATCGGAC
>Ga0209050_1001863_pt1 | contig 20285 bp, 19 predicted proteins | sample Araplavi_mTSA_r2_FD_184276 | JGI IMG/M metagenome (GOLD analysis project Ga0209050, IMG submission 184276) | Arabidopsis root microbial communities from North Carolina, USA - plate scrape MF_Cvi_mTSA_r2 (SPAdes) (version 2) | ecosystem: Host-associated > Plants > Roots > Endosphere | place: USA... | reverse complement strand
CTGATTCTCGCGGATCAGCACCTCGCCGCGCTTGGCTGAAATCCAGTGCCCCTGATCGATCAGGTCGCGCGCGACCGCGGCGCCCAGCCCCGCGAAATGCTGGCGGCGCAATTCCTCGTCCTCGGCCGAAAACCGGATCTTCGTGCCGCGCAGCCACAGCCGCGCCAATATGCCGATATTGACGACAAGGATCGCGAGCACGAGCAAACTATATCCGACGCCGGGCCCACGAAATAGAGCCAGCGGCAAGGCGACCAGTGCCGCGGCGGCGAGGCCGATGCGGACATAGTCGATCCGCACGACAAAACTTGTCGCCAACAGGAGCGCCAACGCCCCATAGAGGAACCAAGCGGAATCGAAATTCGCCATGCCAATCGCTTCGCGTCGAGACCCAACCTCAGGTCACCGGGTGTATAACGTTGTCGATAGCCAAAAGCCTTGGTCGCGCGAGGGTAATCGCATTTCCGCAGCGCGTAATAAACTACCAGTTTTGGTCCCTTAAGAAAAGCATAGGTGCGCAAATGTCACGATAATGCTAATTTTCGGGTTTGGTCGTGCCGAAAACGTTGCTTCCGCGCGGCATAGGCGCCATGTGGCGCTCGATACGAACCGAAAAGACAGGCAGATGACAAAAAATTGGCAACCGCATAGCTGGCGCTCGCACGAGGCCCGCCAACTCCCGACCTATCGCGACGCCGACGCGCTCGCGGCGGCGGAGCGCGAGCTCAGCAATTATCCGCCGCTGGTGTTTGCCGGCGAGGCGCGTGATCTGACCGCCGAACTGGGCAAGGTTGCCGAGGGCAAGGCGTTCCTGCTGCAGGGCGGCGACTGCGCCGAAAGCTTTGCCGAATTCCATCCGAACAACATCCGCGACACCTTCCGCGTGCTGCTGCAGATGGCGGTCGTGCTGACCTTTGCGTCGAAAATGCCCGTGGTGAAGCTCGGCCGCATGGCGGGCCAGTTCGCCAAGCCGCGCTCGGCGGACCTCGAAGACATCGATGGCGTGTCGCTGCCGAGCTATCGCGGCGACATCATCAATGACATCGCGTTCGAGGAAGCCGGCCGCGAGCCCGACCCGCAACGCATGGTCAAGGCGTATAACCAGTCGGCGGCAACGCTGAACCTGCTGCGCGCCTTCGCGAACGGTGGCTATGCGAACCTGCGCCAGGTCAACGCCTGGACGCACGATTTCATGGACCGCAGCCCGTGGGCCAAGAAATACCAGGAAACCGCGGCGCGGATTTCAGAGGCGCTGGCCTTCATGGAAGCGTGCGGGGTTACCCCCGAAACCGTCCCGCAGATCAAGGGCACCAGCTTCTACACCAGCCATGAAGCTTTGCTGCTCCCCTATGAGCAGGCGCTCACCCGGCAGGACAGTCTGACCGGCGGCTGGTACGACACGTCGGGCCACTTCCTGTGGGTCGGCGACCGCACCCGCTTCGAGGGATCAGCGCACATCGAATATCTGCGCGGCATCGGCAATCCGGTCGGCATGAAATGCGGCCCCAGCCTCGAGCCCGACGTGCTGCTGCGCCTGCTCGATACGCTGAACCCGAACCATGTCGCGGGCCGCATGACGCTGATCACGCGCTACGGCCATGACAAGATCGAGGCGCATCTGCCCAAGCTGGTGCGCGCCGTGAAGGAATCGGGCCACCCCGTCGTCTGGTCATGCGACCCCATGCACGGCAATGTCATCAAGACTCCCAACGGCTACAAGACGCGCCCGTTCGAACGCATCCTCGCCGAAGTGCGCGGCTTCTTTGCTGTGCACCGCGCCGAGGGGACGCACGGCGGCGGCATCCACATCGAGATGACCGGCCAGAATGTCACCGAATGCACCGGCGGCGCGATGGACGTGACCCAGATGGATCTCGCCGATCGCTACCACACGCATTGCGATCCGCGCCTGAACGCGGGGCAGTCGCTCGAGCTGGCATTCCTGCTCGCCGAGATGCTCAATCAGGAAATGTCCGAGCGCGCCAAACAGGCCGCCTGATAGTCAGGTTCGCCCCCGCACAGGCGGGGGCGACCACCTGTTATTTCCCCGACCACCGTTTCGTATCGGCGAACGCCCGCCCCAGCGCGACATGCAGGTCGGCATCCTCGGCCGCGCCGCCGAGCGGGATCTTGTCGGAGAAATTGTCGGCGGCGCTGTGATAATCGCTGCCGAGGAAGGCCTCGAGCAGCTTCATGTCCGAAAAGCTGCCGCCAACCATCAGCGAGGTCACGCCCTTGGCACCGAGCGCCCAGCCGTCCTGCCGCTGGATGAAGGCGTCGGCCTCGCCATCGTCGTCGACCTTGCGGCCAAGCTTCGTCGCCGCCTCGCGCACCACCGCGTCATAGGCGGGCTTGCCACGACCGAGCGTCGCGACCGGGGTGCCGCGCGGCGAAATCGCGATCGTGTCGATGTTGAGCGCGACGGTGATGTCCGACAGCGGGACGACCGGATGATCGGCGAAATAATGCGCGCCGAGCAGGCCCTTTTCCTCCGCCGTCGTCGCCATAAAATAAATGTCGCGGTCGGGGCGCGCCGCCGACCCCAGCCGCTTCGCTACCTCGATCAGCACCGCGATGCCGCTGGCATTGTCGACCGCGCCGTTACAGATGCGGTCCGCCGCACCTTCGGGCGCGCAAATGCCGAGATGGTCCCAGTGGCCGAGGAACAGCACCGCCTTGCCGTCGGGCTTGGCGCCCGGAAGCTTCGCGATCACATTGTTGCTGGCAAAGGCACGCGTGCTCGATTTCGCGGAGAGGTCCGCAGTCACCGGCAACGCCAAGCCTTTATAGTCCGGCGATTTCGCGGCTTCGCGGAGCGCGCCGCCATCCTGCCCTGCCCGTTTGAGCAGCGCATCGGCCGCCTCGAGCGACAAGAAGCCGCTGACCGGCGCGGCCGGCTTGGCGCTGGCAAGGCGAACCGATTTGGCGCCCGCGCTTTCGCGCAGCGCGGTCCAGGGAACGGCGTCGGTCGCGATGACGAGCACGGCCGACGCGCCCGCATCAGCAAGCATCTGACGCCGTTCGCGATAGCGCGGCAGCTTGTCGCCGAAGGGCGCATTGTCGAACAGCATGATCGCCAGCTTGCCCTGGACGTCGGCATTGACCTTGCCCGCGCCGTCGAGGCCATAGCCGACGAAGATGGCGGGAAGATCGGCAAGCGAGACCGACGCGTCGCGGCTGCTCAGGATGATCCCGTCATCCTCGAGCGCGAAGTCGCGGCCATTGACCTTGAACTTTGCCGTCCCGCCGAGCGCCTGCGTTTCGACGAAGGGCACTGGCTGAAGCCAGGGCGTCGTGCTGCCCGGCACGGCTTCGAGCCCCGCCTTTGCCCATTCGCCGACGATATAGGCGATCGTACGGTCCTCACCCTCGGTCCCCGGCGCGCGCCCTTCGAACGCGTCGCTCGCAAGGATCTTGATATGATCGGCAAGCTGGGCCTCGGTGACCGGCGCGTCGCCCTTGGCGGGTGCCGCCGAAGCGGCGGGAGCGATGGCGAGAAGGGCGATGGCCGCGACGGCGGCGTGGAAACGGGTGGTTTTCATGGCGCCGCCGCATGGCATTTCCGCCGCGGCGCGGCAAGGCGCGTTCGTCGAAAGACGAACGACGGCGTCAGGCGCGCCCTGCGCGTTCGAGCAGCGCCCGCGCCGCCGCGACATGCATATCCTCGATCATCCGGCCGTCGTGGCGCTGCGCCCCTCCCGTCGCGGCCGCGACGAGTGCCTCGGCGGCCGCGATCTCGCGGTCCGACGGAACAAAGGCGGTATTGCACGGGTCGACCTGTGACGGGTGGATCAGCGTCTTGCCGTCGAAACCCAGCCGCCTTCCCTCGGCCGCTTCGGCCGCGAAGCCCACCGCATCGTCGATCGCATTATAGACGCCATCGAAGCCCCATACGCCACCCGCGCGCGCCGCGAGGACGATCGCCTGGATCGCATGGCTCATCGCGCCGCGGTCCATGCCGTCGGGCAGCTTCAGTTCATGCGCAAGGTCGTTGAGCCCCGCGACCAGGCCCGCCACCATCGGATCGGCGGCAATATCGCGCGCCGCATAGATCGCCGTTGGTGTCTCGATCATCGCGAAGATCGGCAGGCCAAGGTCGCGCAGCGGATCGAGATCGGCCGGCGAATCGACCTTTGGCAGCACGAGGGCGTCAAGCTTCAGCCCGGCAAGCGCGGCAATGTCAGCTGCCTGTTCGGCGGTACCTGTCGCGTTCACCCGGACCGCAACGTGCTTGCCCGAAAAGCCGGTCGCGACCGCGCCGCGCATCGCCTCGCGCGCCTCGGCCTTGCGATCCGCAGGCACCGCATCCTCCAGATCGATGATCAGCATATCGGCCGCGAGCCCCGCCGCCTTTTCAAGCGCGCGCGCGTTCGAACCGGGAACATAGAGCAGCGAGCGCGGCGGATAGTCACTTGGGGTCATGCGCTTTTCTGTGGCGCAACCCTGCCATTGCCGCAATAAGGAAGCGGGTTTGCAAATCGCAATTTTGCAAAAGGGGATGATCGATGGAATTCGCACTTGCACTAGTGGTCTTGGCGCTGGTGTTCCTTGTCTGGGCGCTCACCCCGGTCCGGCAGGGCTATGCCTATACGATCGAACGCTTCGGCCGTTACACCCACACCGCGCAGCCAGGGCTGAATTTCATCATGCCGATCTTCGACCGCGTCGGTCGCAAGGTGAACATGATGGAACAGGTGCTCGATATTCCCGGCCAGGAAATCATCACCAAGGACAATGCGATGGTCGCGGTCGACGGCGTCGTCTTTTTCCAGGTGCTCGATGCCGCCAAGGCCGCCTATGAGGTCAGCGACCTCTATCTCGCGATCATGAACCTGACGACGACGAACCTGCGCACGGTGATGGGCTCGATGGACCTCGACGAGACTTTGTCGAAACGCGACGAGATCAACCTCCGGCTGCTGCACGTCGTCGACGATGCGACGACGCCATGGGGGGTCAAGATCACCCGCGTCGAGATCAAGGACATCCGTCCGCCCGCCGACATTTCGAACGCGATGGCGCGGCAGATGAAGGCCGAGCGCGAAAAGCGCGCGAATATCCTCGAGGCCGAAGGCATGCGGGCGTCGGAAATCTTGCGCGCCGAGGGTGAGAAGCAGGGTCAAATCCTGCAGGCCGAGGGGCGCCGCGAAGCCGCCTTCCGCGACGCCGAAGCCCGCGAACGCGAAGCCGAGGCCGAAGCCAAGGCGACGCAGATGGTGTCCGACGCGATTGCCGGCGGCAATGCGCAGGCGATCAATTACTTCATCGCACAGAAATATGTCGAAGCGGTCAGCCAGTTCGCGACCAGCCCGAACAGCAAGACGATCCTGTTCCCGGTCGAGGCGACGCAGTTGATCGGCACGCTCGGCGGAATCGGCGAACTCGCGAAGGACGCCTTCGAACGTAAGGGAGCCTGACATGCCCGATTGGCTGACCAACATGGAGCCGCATTGGGCGTGGCTGTCGCTCGGCGTGCTACTCGCTGCCGCCGAGATCGTCGCACCGGGCTTCTTCCTCATCTGGCTGGGCGGCGCGGCGATTGTGACCGGCGCTATTGCATGGATCGCGCCGATCTCGATTCCCTTTCAGCTCGGCATCTTCGCGGTGCTATCCTTCATCTTCCTCTACGGCGCCCGCCGCTGGCTGAAGGCGAACCCGATCACCACGACCGACCCGCATCTCAACCAACGCGGCGGCCGCCTCGTCGGCGAGGTGTTGACGGTGACCAAGGCGATCGAGGATGGGCGCGGCCGCGCCCTGGTCGGCGACGGCGAATGGCCGGTGCGCGGGCCCGATGCGGCCGAGGGCACCAAGGTCCGCGTCATCAGCGCCGACGGCGGGGTGCTGGTGGTGGAGGCGGCCTAACCGCCCTTCGGGCGCGAATAGATCGCGACCACATCTCCCAATGCGTCGCTTTCGCCGATACGGCGGAAACCGAGCTTCGCCGACACGCGCTCCGATGCCTCGTTACCTGGGTCGATGATGCAGCGCACTTCTTTGGTGTCGAGGTTCACGTCGGCCCAGCCGAGCGCCGCGGTCATCGCCTCGGTCGCATAGCCCGCCCCCCAATGATCGGCGTCGAAGGCCCAGCCCGCCTCGGGCAGCCCTTCGAGCTCGGGGATGCCGCGGCAGAAATAGCTGAGCCCTCCCATGCCGACGAGCGCATCGCTTTCCCGGTCGGCGAACACCCAGTAACCGAAGCCCATCACCGGCCACAGTCCGGCCGAGCTCAGGAACTTGCCCCAGCTGACGTCGGGTGCGCGCGATTCGCCGCCGATGAAACGCGTGACGCGTTCGTCGGCCCACATGCTGATATGGACATCCTTGTCGGACAGACGCCCCGGACGCAGGCGCAGGCGGTCGGTTTCGATGACGGGGGGGGATGTGAACATCGCGCCGATGTGCCGAACCCCGGCGAACGGGTCAATCGGGGATCAGATAATGGTCGAACAGGTCGTGCAGCACCGCAGTGCCGTCGACCTGCTGCTTCGCCCGCAGCACCGCGAGCGTATCGACGCGCGCGAGCACATCGACGTGGCGGAGCACGCCATGATAGTGCGGCCGGTCCTGGAAATCGTGGAACAGGAAAACGCAGTCGGGTTTGCAGTGGATGATCGACTGTAACAGGCAGGCGACGCGAAAGCGGCCGTCGATCAGCACCGCATCGGGACTGCCGTTCACATGGCGCCATATCTGGGTGTGATAGCGCGGCCAGTCGCGAATCCGGCTGTCGTCGGCCGGATAACCCCATTCGGCGACCGGGCCGATGTCGGCGTGAAAGGGGTTGAATTCGACCACCTCGCGCGCGACGTCGGCCTGAACCTTGCCCAGCCAGACGGGGTCGCTGTCGACGCTGACGATCCGGCGCACCTGCCGCGCCGCAACCAGTGTGCTCCCGCCGCACCCGAATTCGAGCAACGAGTCGAGTCCGGCGAGCTGCAGTTCGAACTGCGTGACCTCGGCGGCGGTCATATGTGGTTGCATGGTCCCCTCCACAGCTGAATGGATATGGGACAAGGGTCGTGGCGTCCAGCCCGCTATTGGCGCCATTGCACGGCGCTGATAGGTTAAAGCGATGTTGAAGCCCCTCTGGCCGCAGCGCCTGCTCGCCCTTCCCTTCCTGATCCTCGGCGCGTGGTGCCTTGCCGCCCCGCATATGGTCGAGCGGCTTTCGATCAGTCCCGAGTATCAGCATCTCAGCACGACGAGCGCGCTGTTCATCGGCTGCTTCGGTGCGCAGGCGGTCCTCGGCGGCCTGTTCATCGCGTTCAGCCGCTGGACGCGCGGCACCTTCGCGATTTACGGCGCGGCGCTGCTGCCCTTTTTCTGGTTCAACTATTATTTCGTCTTCGTGGTGCCGGTGATGACGCGCTGGATGGCGCTCGACCTCGTGTCGAACCTGTTCATGCTCGGGCTGTGCGTCTGGGGCTACCGGATCGCGCCAGCGAAACTGGTCGCGGTCGAAGCGAAGACACCCTGATCAAGCGGCCGCTGCGGCCAGTTCGGGCTTCGACGAATGCGCCGGCATGATCGCGTCGGTATAATCGCTTTCATATTTCTTGATCAGTGCGCGGTCGTCATGGTTCCACGGGTGGAAACCTGGCATGAAATAGCTGAGCCAGGGCAGGAAGCTGCGGCGCAAGATGCCGGGCTTGCCGAGCAGATACCACCAGATGCGCGCGGTGACGCGCCAGCCGGTCAGGCCGTCCTGTTTCAGCAGCGCCTTCATCCCCTTCACCCGCTTCGGCCAGAAACGTGAGGTGACGAGGAGCATCATCAGCGACTTCGCGCGCCAGCGCTTGAAGCGGCCCCAATCCTTCGTCGCGTGCAGCCACGTGTCATAGGCGACGCCCTTATGCTCGATTTCCTCGACCGCATGCCATTTCCACAACGCCGCCCATTCGGGCTCGGCCCCCGCATACATGCTGTCGTCGCGCAGCATGATCGCCGCCATCATCGCGGTATAATGTTCGAGCGCTATCGTCGCCATCAGGTTGACGATCTGCGGGCGCGTCTTGATCAGGTCGAGGACCTGGTTCACGTCGGCCTCGAGCTCCGACAGGTCATAGCCCGCCTCCGCCGCCTTCTTGTTGAAGACGACATGCTCGCGGCTGTGGATCACTTCCTGCTGGGTGAAGGCGCGGATTTCGCGCGCCAATTTCTCGTCGACCCCGTCGCGGTGCGCCTTTACCGCCTCGATGAACATCGCCTCGCCGCGCGGGAAGGTGACCGACAGCGCGGTGTGGAATGCCGAGGCGATCGGATCGCCGTTAAGCCACCAACGGCCCTGTCTGTCGTCGCGGCCGAAGCGCATGTCGCGCGGCGTGATCGACAGATCGTGCGGGGTCGGTGTGTGCGAAAGACTGGACATATGGCTCATACCGTCGAAAAGGGTCGTTGGGGCCAGCAATAGGGTTTACTTACATATATGTCAATAGTGAAGAAGCGCCTGAGTCCCGAGGAAAGCCGTTCGGCGGCGCTCGAGGCGGCGCGTCACATCCTGATCGAAATGGGGCCGGCGGCGGTGACGCTGAAGGCGGTCGCGGCGCGCATCGACCGCACCCACGCCAATCTGCTCCACCATTTCGGCAGCGCCGCAGGGCTGCAAAAAGCGCTCGCCGCCTATCAGGCCGAAACCGTGTGCGCGACGATCGGGCGGAAAATGGCCGAATCGGCACCCGGCGAACGCAATGTGCGTGAGATCGTCGACCTCGCCTTCGACGCCTTCAACGAAGGCGGCGCGGGCGCGCTCGCGACGTGGATGGCGGCGACCGGCAACGACGATGCGCTCGACCCGATCGTCGATGCGATCCATCGGCTGATCGACGGCATGGCACCCGACGCGCATGAAAAGCGCCTGATGCACGAAGATACGCTCGCGCTGGTGCTGATGGCGCTCGGCGATGCGCAGCTCGGCGGACCGATGGCCGAGGCACTTGACCTGCCGCGCGACACCTCGCGCGTGCTCGCGACCGAGCTGATCACCGGGCGGATCGCCAAATTCTGGGCCGAGCATGGCGGCAAGCCTGCGGCACAGGGGTAGCAATTCCGACGTTTAGGCGTTAAGGGCGCTCCGATCCCGTCATTCCGTTCGTATCGAGCCGCGACTGCCCTGGCAGTTTCGACGTCGCTCGACACGACCGGGGCATGATGTGTAGTTTCCCGTTTCCGCCCTGAAGGCCCCGCCATGCATTTCCTCGACCAAGCCAAGATTTTCATCAAGTCGGGAGACGGCGGCCCCGGTGCCGTCAGTTTCCGGCGAGAGAAATATGTCGAATATGGCGGCCCCGACGGCGGCAATGGCGGCAAGGGCGGCGACCTGATCTTCGAAGCGGTCGCCGGCCTCAACACGCTGATCGACTTTCGCTACACCCAGCATTTCAAGGCGAAGCGCGGCACCCCGGGCGCCGGCCGTGACCGCACCGGCGCGGGCGGGCCCGATCTCGTGATCCAGGTGCCGATCGGCACCCAGATCCTCGACGATGACGAAGACCGCAGCGTCCTCGCCGACCTGACGAAGGAGGGCGAACGGATCGTCTTCCTGCGCGGCGGTGACGGCGGGCGCGGCAACGCGAGCTACAAGACATCGACGAACCGTGCGCCGCGCCAGCACGGCCCGGGCTGGCCGGGCGAGGAAATGTGGGTGTGGCTGCGCCTTAAACTGCTCGCCGACGCCGGCCTCGTCGGCCTGCCCAACGCCGGCAAGTCGACCTTTATCAACGGCGTGAGCAATGCGCAGGCAAAGGTCGGCGCCTATGCCTTCACCACGCTGCGCCCGCAGCTCGGCGTCGTCAGCCACAAGGGACAGGAATTCGTCGTCGCCGACATCCCCGGCCTGATCGAAGGCGCCGCCGACGGCGCCGGGGTCGGCGACCGCTTCCTCGGTCATATCGAACGCTGCCGCGTGCTGCTCCACCTCGTCGATGCGAACGACGAAGATGTCGCGACGAGCTACCGCATCGTCCGCGACGAACTCGAAGCCTATGGCGCCGACCTCGTCGACAAGCCGGTGATCGTCGCGCTCAACAAGATCGACACGCTCGACGACGAGCTCGTCGCCGCGCTGTCGGCCGAACTTGAAGCCGAAAGCGGTCATCCGGTGATGGCATTGTCGGGCGCGAGCGGCGCGGGCGTGCCCGCGGTGCTCGACAGGCTGCTTGAGGCGATCGGCCATCCCGAACCCGGCGAGGACGAAAGCGAAGAAGCGAGCGGCTGGTCACCCGTCTAGGAACAAAAGCTTCCTCCCGGGGATTTCATGCGGAACATCAAGGATTTCGCATGATCGATCAACGCAAGTCTGCCGCCTTCCTTTTCATCGCATTCGCAACGTCTGCGATTCCGGCGCAAGCGCAGGAGACCGATACCGGCGGCGAGAGGCGCACGCGTGTCATTCTCGGTCCGCAGCTGTCACCGTCCTGGCCGGGCGCCGACAAGTTCGGCGTCGGGCCCTATGTCGACGTCTCGCGCACCCGCGACGGCCAGTTCGAATTCGAAGCCCCCGACGAAAGCTTCGGCTCGCCGCTGATCCATTCGGGCAATTTCGCCTTCGGTCCCGCCTTCGGCTTTATCGGCAAGCGCAAGGCGTCCGACATCGGCGCCGACTTGCCGAAGGTGGGCCTTTCGATCGAGGCGGGCGCCTTCGGGCAAGTCAATCTGACCCCCGAACTCCGCGTCCGCCTTGAAGGCCGCAAGGGACTCGGCGGCCACAAGGGCTGGACCGGCGAAATCAGCGCCGACTATGTCGCGCGCCAGGGCGACGACTGGCTCTTCTCGATCGGCCCGCGCGTGACGCTGAGCGATGCGAAATACACGCGCGCCTATTTCGGCGTCACGCCCGCGGCCGCGCTCACCTCCGGTCTTCCCGCTTATGATCCGGGCGGCGGCATCCAGTCGGTCGGCCTCACCGCGGGTTATCACCGCATGCTCGGCAAGCGTTGGGGGATTGCCGTTTATGGCCGCTATGACCGGCTTGTCGGCGACGCCGCGGACTCGCCAATCACGCGCCAACTGGGATCGCGGAGCCAGCCATCGGGCGGCATCGCGCTCAGCTACACCTTCGACGGCCCACAATAACGTAATAACGTTGGCGTGACGGCACGCGCACGCTATCGGCGGCGGGATGTTGTTCGCGCCCGCCTCCTGTCCCCGCTTGATCGTCAAGATCGGATCGGCGCTGCTCGTCGATCCGTCAGGCGCGGTGCGACGCGACTGGCTTGTCGGTATCGCCGCCGATATTGCCGAGCGAACCCGCGCGGGCCAGCAGGTTGCCGTCGTCTCTTCGGGCGCGATCGCGCTCGGGGCAAGGCGGCTGGGGCTTGCCAAGGGCGGACGCGGGACTCTGGAAGATGCGCAGGCGGCCGCAGCGACCGGCCAGATCGCGCTGTCACAGGTTTGGGCGGAGGTACTCGGCGCCGAAGAGCTCACCGCGGCGCAGATGCTCGTCACGCTCGACGACCTCGAACATCGCCGCCGTTACCTTAACGCCGCGGCGACGCTCGACCGGCTGCTCAGCCTTGGTGTCGTGCCGATCATCAACGAAAATGACAGCGTCGCGACCGAGGAAATCCGCTTCGGCGACAACGATCGGCTTGCCGCGCGCGTTGCGCAGGCGGCAGCGGCGGGCGGTGTCATCCTGCTCTCCGACATCGACGGCCTCTACGACCGCAACCCCGCGCAGAACGGCGCCGTCCATATCGCGCGCATCGAGCGCATCGACGCGAGCATCGAGGCAATGGCCGACACCGGCTCGGCGTCGGGCATGGGATCGGGCGGCATGGTCTCGAAGATCGCTGCGGCGCGCATAGCCAATGCCGCGGGTGCGCATCTGGCGATCGCATCGGGGCGCATCGACCGCCCGCTATCGACCGCGGCGCGGCACAGTCTGTTTGTCGCCGACAAGGGCGCGAGCGCGCGCAAGGCGTGGCTCGCGGGGGGACTCACCGCGAAGGGGCGGATCGAGATCGATGCGGGCGCCGCGAGGGCCCTGCAGGCCGGCGCGAGCCTGCTCGCGGCGGGCGTGACGGCGGTCAGCGGCAGCTTCGCGCGCGGCGACATCCTCGACATCGCGGGGCCCGACGGGCGTGTGATCGCACGCGGCCTGTCCGAATATCCCGGCGCCGACGCCGCGAATATCATCGGCCTCGGCCGCGATGCACAAGAGGCCGCGCTTGGCTATGCGCCGCGTAGCGCCATGGTGCACCGCGACCACATGGTGCTGCTGTGAGCAAGCGCGTGCTCGCGATGACCGGCGCAACCGGCTTCGTGGGCGGCGCGACGATGCGCGATGCCGTCGCAGCTGGCTGGCGCGTTCGCGCCCTCACCCGCCGGCTACAGCCTGAGCGCGAAGGGGTGACGTGGATCGCGGGCGCGCTCGACGACAAGGACAGTCTCGCTGAAATGGCCGGGGGCGCCGACGTCATCATGCACATCGCGGGCGTGGTCAACGTGCCCACCCGTGCAGCGTTCGAGGCGGGCAACGCGACCGCCACCGCCAACGTCGTCGATGCCGCCAGCGTCGCAGGGATAACACGCTTCGTCCACGTGTCATCGCTCGCGGCCCGCGAGCCCGCCATCTCCAACTATGGCTGGTCGAAGGAGCGCGCCGAGGCGGTCGTCATGACGAGCGGACTCGACTGGACGATCGTGCGTCCGCCCGCGGTCTTCGGCCCCGGCGACACCGAAATGCTCGACCTGTTCCGCATGGCGCGGCGCGGCATCGCGTTGGTGCCAAACGGGCGCATGTCGGCAATCTATGTCGACGAACTCGCGCGGCTGCTCGTCACCCTCGCCGCCGACCACGATGCCAGCATCGGCCAGATTTACGAGCCCGACGACGGCAAGCCTACCGGCTGGTCGCACCGCGGCTTCGCCCGCGCGGTCGCGCGCGCGGTGGGGCGGCAGCGGCTGTCGACACTCGCGACTCCCGCGCTATTGCTCAAGGCTGGCGGCCGCATCGACAAGCTCGTCCGCCGCAGCCGCGCCAAGCTGACTCCTGACCGTGCGCGCTATATCGCGCATCCCGACTGGGTTGCGACCGAAGGGGCGGGCCCGCCCGCAACGCTGTGGCATCCCGAGCGCGACACCGACGATGCTCTGGCCGAGACCGTGCGCTGGTATCGCCGCGAAGGCTGGCTCTGACGTCGCCGGTACGGCGCCGACGTTCGCCCGTCGAAGCGTGCATTGCCAAGGGCGAGGCGCATCCCTAGGTTCGGCAACATGAACGACAGCACCGCGAACACGCCCAACGATCCCGCCGGCCCCTGGGCCATTCCCGTCCGCCGGCCGCTTCCCGGCGACAACAAGCCCAAGTCGACGACCAGCTTCCCGCGCAAGGTCTGGAACCTGCTTGTCGGGATCAAGGACGCGCTCGCGCTCATCTTCCTGCTGCTCTTCTTCGTGGCGCTGTTCGGGCTGCTGGCGGGGCGCCCCAATGCCGGCCTGCCGGTCAGCCAAGGCGCGCTGCTAATCGAACTCGACGGTATCGTCAGCGAACAGCCCGCTGACGTCGATCCACTCGCCGCGCTGTCGGGCGGCGCGCAGCTCAAGGAAATCCGCGTCCGCGACGTCGTCCATGCGCTGGAAGTTGCCGCCGACGACAAGCGCGTGACCTCGGTCGTGCTCGACCTGGACCGCTTCCTCGGCGGCGGACAGGTGTCGCTCGCCGAAATCGGCGCTGCGGTCGACAAGGTGCGCGCGAAGAAGAAACCGGTACTCGCCTTCGCCACCGCCTACACCACCGACAGCTATCAGGTCGCATCGCACGCGAGCGAAGTCTGGGCCGACAGCATCGGCGGCGTCGCGATTGCGGGGCCGGGCGGATCGCGCCTCTATTACAAGGACTTGATGGACCGCCTCGGCATCACCGCGCACATCTACCGCGTCGGCACCTTCAAGAGCGCGGTCGAGCCATACCTCCGCAGCGACCAGTCGCCCGAAGCAAAAGAAGCCGACCTCGCCTATGCAAGCGTGCTGTGGGAAAACTGGCTGACCGACGTCAAGAAGGCGCGACCCGCGGCAAAGCTCGACGCCTATATCGCCGACACGGCGGGTGCGGTGCGTGCGGCGGGCAATGATCTCTCGAAGGCGTCGCTCGACGCCGGCCTCGTCGACAAGCTTGGCAGCCGCATGGCGTTCAACCGTCGCGTCGCCGACATCAGCGGTGCCGCCGACGACAGCAAGCCGTGGGAATATAACGCGATCCCGCTCGAAAACTGGGTCGCCGCCAATCCGCCCGCGACATCGGGCAGCGCAATCGCGGTCGTCCCCATTGTCGGCGAAATCGTCGATGGCGAGGCGCCAACCGGCGTAGCGGGCGGCGAAACCGTCGCGCAGCATATCCTCGACGCCGCCGCCGACAGCAGCATCAAGGCGATTGTCCTGCGCGTCGACTCCCCCGGCGGGTCGGTGCTGGCATCCGAGGAAATCCGCCAAGCGCTGCTCGCAGCGAAAGCGAAGAAGCTGCCGATCGTCGTGTCGATGGCGAATGTCGCGGCGTCGGGCGGCTATTGGGTTTCGACCCCCGCCGACCGCATCTTCGCCGAGCCCGAGACGATCACCGGATCGATCGGCGTGTTCGGCATCCTGCCAAGCTTCGACCAGGCGCTCGCCAAGATCGGGGTCAATGCCGACGGCATCGCGACGACGCCGCTGTCGGGCCAGCCCGACGTGTTCGGCGGCGTCAACGACGAGTTCAACGCGCTGGCGCAGGCGAGCGTCGAGGACATCTATGGCCGCTTCACCGGGCTTGTCGCGAAGAGCCGCAAGCAGCCGATCGAGAAGATCCGCACCATCGCCGAAGGGCGTGTGTGGGCGGGCGGCACCGCGCGCCAGATCGGCCTCGTCGACCAGTTCGGCGGCCTGCCCGACGCGCTGAAAGCCGCGGCAAAACTCGCGAAGGTCGATGGCGATTTTCACGCCAAATATTTCGAGGACGAGCCGAGCGAATTTTCGAAGATGCTCGCGAGCTGGTCGGGCGCCGAAGAAGAGACGGCGGCGCTCCCGCGCGGTTGGTTCGGCATCGCGGCGATGAACCGCCAGCTCACCGAACGGCGGCTGGTTCAGGATCTGACGATGCTGACGCAGGCGGGGTCGGTGCAAGCGTCGTGCCTCGACTGCCGCGCCTATCTGCCCGCGGTTCCGCGGCCGAGTCAGGCCGAAGCGAAGGGGTTCTTCGCGACGATGGCGCTGCTGCTGAAATGATTATTCCCCTCCCGCAAGCGGGAGGGGTCGGGGGAGGGCCTGTTTGCGCCACCCTAACATCTTAGACATGCCCTCCCCCGACCCCTCCCATGAATGGGAGGGGAGAGTTAGGCCGCGACTGCAACCGCTTTCGCGTGCTCGGCAATCGCCTCGGCCATGGTGTCGACGAGCCCGAGAGGCAGGTCATGCCCCATGCCCGGGATCGTCAGCAACCGCGCGCCCGCGATATTGTCGGCCGTGTCGCGACCGCCGGGGAGCGGCACCAGCGGATCGTCCTCGCCATGAATGACGAGTGTCGGCGCCTTGATGTCCTTCAGGATCGGGCGCCGATCGCCATCGGCGACAATCGCCGCCATCTGGCGCGCAACGCCCTGCGGATACCAGCCGCGTTCGAAATCGGTGCGGACGCGGCGCTGCAACCGCTCTTCGGTCGCAGGATAGCCTGGGCTACCGATCACGCGCGCGGCGTTGACCGAGTAAGCGATCAGCGCCTCCTTATCGCCGTTCATCGGCCGGTTCGCGAGCACCTGCATCGCCTCTTTCTGTGCGCGCGGTAGGCGGCGGTTGCCCGTGGTCGACATCACCGAGGTCAGCGACAGCACGCGTTCGGGATAACGCGCGGCGATATGCTGCGAAATCATCCCGCCCATCGACACGCCGACGACGTGCGCGCGGTCGATACCCAGATGGTCGAGCAGGCCGATGCCGTCCGCGGCCATGTCGGCCAGCGTATAGGCGGGCCGCACCGGCAGCCCGATCACCGATTTCACGATCATCCATTTGACATTCGGTACGCCTGCCGCCTCGAAGCGCGTCGACAGCCCGACATCGCGATTGTCGTAGCGGATCGTGCGAAAGCCCCGCTCGTTCAGCGCATCGACGAACTCGTCAGGCCACAGCGTCAGCTGCCCGCCCAGCCCCATCACCAGCAATATGACCGGCGCGTCCCTCGGCCCCTTGTCCTCATAAGTGATGCTGATGCCGTTAACGGTCGCCTGTTCGGTCTGCATGGGAATCCCTTGGCTGGAAGTCGGATCAACCCGCAGTGGCGGGTTTGTAATTTGCGGCGTTCGAGGTGAATTCGGCGCGGCCATAGCCATCGAGCTGGCGTTCGATGCGGCGCACAAGGCGGCGATCAGCGAGGTGGCGGACGACGGGCAGACGCGAAGCGACGCGATAGGCCGCCATGCGCCCTGCAATGCCGAGCATCGTTGCGCCGTAGATAAGGTGGTCGCGGCGCCGCACGGGCACCCCGACGCTCGCCGCACGCTCTTCGTCGCCCGCCAAAAAGGCCTTCACGAAGAAGACGCGGCTGACCGAATATTCAAGCCGGCGCTTGACCTGCCCTTTCGGCGACATATCCTTCGACAGCTCGGCGTCCATCGTTGCGCGGAGCAGCCCGCCGCAGACCACATCGTCATATTCGTAACGCAAGGTCGCGCTGCGCGTGCGCCAGATGCGGACAATCTCCTGCGGCGTGTCAGCAAGCAAATCCTCGGGCAACCCGAGCAGATAGCAGCGGTAACGCGCGAGTTCGACACGCGCGCGTTCCAACCGGGTGAAGTTCGTCCGACCCTTCGCCAACACCTCCTGTGACAGGAAATAGACCGGGATCAGCCCCGCGGGCATCTGATCGAGCTGCGGGATCGGCATGCCATAGGTTTCGGTGTCCCACATGCCGGGACGCGACAGCACATTGACGCGCACCATCGAGTGCATCAGCCGCACCATCGCCGCCGCCTTGAACCCCGGCCCGAAGCGATCGAGCGCACCTGGGAGCGCCGTCGTGGCAAAGAAGGTCGCGGTTTCCTTCACCCGGCGCGCGGCGGTCGCCTGACCCAGCGTGCCGGTGAGCGCCATCGGCAGCGCCGAATATTTGTTGAGGAAGGTCGCGATAAACGCGCCGCGGATCAAGAAGGGCGACAGGTTCGCGGTGGCGTTGCGCTCATAGGCCGCACCCTCCTCGACCAGTTCCATGTCGAGCCACTCGGGTTTCTGCTCCATTTCGTGGATCAGCGCGGCGAGTTCGGGCGGCGCATCGTCAACCGCGTCGATGCCCTTGTCGCACGCCTCGACAAGCATCGCGACGGTCTGCTGGAAACCGAGCCGCGGCATCAACGCGGCATAGGCATCGCCCGTCCGGTCGCCGAGCATCGTATATTCGCGGATGCGGCCGAGCAGATCAGGATCGTCCAGATAGTCCGAACGGTCGATGCTGCGGACGCGACTGAGTTCGCTGACCGCGTCGGCCTCGGGCGCCCAGCGTTCGGGCGCCTTGTCGAAATCGAACTGGCCGAACAACTCGGGCAAGGCGTCGGCCTGACCCCGCACCCGGCGGGCGATGGTGCTGACATCACTGTTCATAAGGCGAAACTGACAGAGTTTCGCGATTTGGCAAGCCTAAGCCTTGGGATCTCGATATGCGGGCAGCGCGAGCGACCAGCGGATCGCTGCACCACGCAGGATGAAACCGGCGACTGCTCCGGTGACCGCCGCGACCGGTGTGCCGGCACCAAGCCAGAGCAGGATCAGGAACAGCCCCGACGCGAGCGCCGCCGCGGTCACATAGATTTCAGGGCGCACAATGATCGAAGGGACGCCGGCGAGAATGTCGCGGATCGTGCCGCCGACGCATCCGGTGATCACGCCCATCAGAAGCGCGGGCGCCGGGGGCACCCCCCACGCCATCGCTTTCGCCGTGCCAAAGACGGCATAGGCGGCGAGCCCGACCGCGTCGGCCCATTCGAGCAATTGTCCCTGCCACCAGCGTTCGGGCGTGATCCAGACGACGAGCGCAATCGCGATACACACCACGGCGATCGCGCCATCCTGAATCCAGAACACCGGCGCACCGATCAGCAGGTCGCGGACGCTGCCGCCGCCGACGCCCGTCACCAACGCAAAGAAGGCGGCGGTGACGAGCGTCTGGCGCAATCGCACCGCCATCAGCGCGCCCGACAGCGCGAAGACGCCGATGCCGACAAGGTCGAGCAACCGGACGATCAGCGCATTGTCGATGTCGAACAAGGCCCGGCCCTATTTCGCGTCGGGACGCACGCCGCCGATGACCGACAGCACGATCGCGGCGACGGCGTTGCGGATCACCGGTTCGGCCTTGGGCGCAAAGAAAGGCGAGTGGTTGGTCGGCACCGGCTGGCCTTTGGCCTTCAGGTCGGCAAGCACCGCCGGGTCGTAACCTCCGATAGCAAAGTAAAGCGACGGGATGCCGGCATCGACGAATTCCGAATAATCCTCGCTCGCCGATACCGGCGCGGCGCTGGCGGGTGCAAACAGCAGGCGCTCACCGAACACGGGTTTGAGCGTCGCAAAACCATTGGCTGCCATTGACTCATTGTTCACGAGGCTCGCGGTGCCGGTCAGATAGGTGATCGTCGGTTCGGGCGCATTGCCCATCATCGCCGCCGCCTTCGCCGAACGCTCGGCGCCCGAGCGCAGCAGCTGGCGCACCTCGGGGGTCAGCGAGCGGATATTGACCTTCACCTCGGCGCTGTCGGGGATGATATTGGGCGCGCTGCCCGCGTTGATCGCACCGATGGTCAGCACGCCGAAGGCATTGGGGTCTTTCTCGCGGCTGATCACCGTCTGCACATCGGTGACGAAGCGCGCCGCGATCGGGATCGGGTCGAGCGCCATCGAGGGCATCGAGCCGTGGCCGCCGCGGCCGTGGAAGGTGATCGAATAGCTGTCGGACGCCGAGAAGGCGGTCCCGGCCTTGATCGCCACCGTTCCGGTCGGGCCGTTCAGCACATGCGCGGCAAAGCCGTAATCAGGCTTGGGGAAACGCGTCAGCAGCCCATCGTCGAGCATCGCTTTCGCGCCCTTCAAAATCTCCTCGGCGGGCTGGCCGATCAGCACCACCGTGCCCGACCAGCTGTCGCGCATTGCGGCGAGCGCCTGCGCGACGCCGACCAGATAGGCGACATGCGTGTCATGGCCACACGCATGCATGACGGGCACGTCCCTGCCCTCATAGGTCGCGCGCGCCTTGCTCGACCAGACGAGCCCGGTCTTTTCCTCCATCGGCAGCGCGTCCATGTCGGCGCGGATCAGGATGGTCGGACCCTCGCCATTCTTGAGAACGCCGACGACGCCGGTCCCGCCGACCTTTTCGGTCACGGTGAAGCCCGCCTTGCGGAGGTGCTGCGCGAGGATGCCCGCGGTGCGGACCTCCTGCAGCCCGAGTTCGGGGTTCTGGTGGAGGTCGCGGTAGAGCGCGTCGAGCGCCGGATAATTTTTATCGAGCAGCGCCGTCAGCCGCGCATTGGCGGCAGCCAGATCGGGTGCCGCCTGTGCGCTGGTCGCGGTGAGGGAGAGGGTCAGCGAAGCCGCTGCCCAGAGCCCGTGCTTCGCCATCATATTCTCCCCCATTTCGTGTCTTCAGACGTGGATCGGCTTGCCCGTCACCGCCATCGCGGCTTCCTTGATCGCTTCGCTATGCGTCGGATGCGCGTGGCAGGTATAGGCGATATCTTCCGACGTCGCGCCGAATTCCATCGCCTGCGCGGCCTGCGCGATCATCGTGCCCGCAACGCTGGCGATGCACCACACGCCGAGCACGCGGTCGCTCTTCGCATCGGCAATGACCTTCACGAAGCCGTCGGGTTCGTGGTTGGTCTTGGCGCGGCTGTTCGCGAGCATCGGGAATTTGCCGACCTTGATCTCGCCCTTTTCCTTGGCCTGCTCTTCGGTCAGGCCGACGCCGGCGATTTCGGGCCAAGTGTAGACGACCGACGGGATGACGTCGTGGTTCACGATGCCGGTCAGACCGGCGATATTCTCGGCGCAGGCGATGCCTTCGTCCTCGGCCTTGTGCGCGAGCATCGGCCCCGGAATCACGTCGCCGATCGCCCAGATGCCGGGGACCAGCGTGCTGAAATCATGGTCGGTTTCGATCTGGCCACGCTGGTTGACCGCAAGACCCGCCTTGTCGAGGCCGAGGCCGTCGGTATTCGGGCGACGCCCGATCGACACGAGCACCACATCGGCTTCGAGCGTTTCGGCGTCGCCGCCGGCCGCGGGTTCGAGCGTCAGCACCGCCTTCTTGCCCTTGACCGTGGCCGACGTGA
>Ga0209050_1001862_pt1 | contig 20327 bp, 15 predicted proteins | sample Araplavi_mTSA_r2_FD_184276 | JGI IMG/M metagenome (GOLD analysis project Ga0209050, IMG submission 184276) | Arabidopsis root microbial communities from North Carolina, USA - plate scrape MF_Cvi_mTSA_r2 (SPAdes) (version 2) | ecosystem: Host-associated > Plants > Roots > Endosphere | place: USA... | reverse complement strand
TTAAAGATCGTTTCGTTTCGCTGTGCGCGGAATTCGATCTCCGTAAACAAATTACTCAGGGCCAGCAGCAGGAATCCGGAGCCGAGCAGTTCGGGTGTCAGCGAAAGCGTATCGAATGAAAAGAACGAAAATATGGCGAAGAGCAAGGAGGGGATATAGGTGTTTTCGGAGAATGCTTTTTTATTCGCGAAAACGATCCCCACATAGGATGCCTGAAAGAAGATAACGATAAACGCCAGGATATGCCGCGCCAATAGCGACCGACCGAAAACCATGTCCAATAACCCGTTGAACCAACCGGCCAGCGGTCCGCCCGAATCCACCAATTCCGTGTAGAGAGCGCTTCCATTGTGGACTTTTTCCCCCACGACCAGGTTTTTCAACTCGGGATAGGTCATGCCGGGTGAGTCGATAAGCAAAGGCAGGCCGATCAAAAGCATGATCACCAGCACGCCTAGCAGGCGGTAAGGGTCGTTGATGCGGAAATATTGTAACAAGGCGACGTGTTAAGCGCACAAAATAGACCAAGGTTTTTATAATTGCCAATGGTTCATTGCTAATTGTTGGGGGATGCGAGATATTTGTCCTTATGAGTGGCACGACCCGACAACAAAAATACGCAAAGCTGATCCAGAAAGAATTGAGCGACATTTTTCAGCGCGACAAACGGGGCATCCTGGACAACGCCTTTGTCAGCATCGCCGAGGTACGCATAAATCCCGATCTGAGCGTGGCCAAGATCTACATCAGCATGTTGCTCGCAAAAGATAAAGAGAAAACACTGGAGAAGATAAACAAACACAAAAGCGAGATCCGCAAAGCCCTTGGCGACAAGATCGGCAAGCAAGTGCGCATTGTACCCGAGCTGATCTTCTTCAAAGATGAGGTGGAAGAAAATGCAACGCGTATGGACGACCTTATCAAGAACCTCCATATCCCGCCGGAACAAAAAAGCTAACCAATCCTCAAAACGTTGAACGTCCCCTACTTCATTGCCCGGCGCTATTTGCTTTCGAAGCGGAAGAAGAATTTCATCAACGTGATTTCGATCATCTCCATAGTTGCCGTGGCCATTCTCTCGGCCGCCATCATCATTGTGCTCTCCATCTTCAATGGCCTGGGCGATTTGCTGCACGCCATCAACAACTCCTTCGACCCCGAGATCAAAATAGAAGCCAGCGTGGGAAAATCGTTTCGGGTGAACGACACGTTGTTAAACAAAGTAAAGCGTGTTCAAGGCGTCAAGCTCGTGACGGAGGTGATCGAGGATAATGCCTACGCGCGCTACAACGACGCCACGCAAGTGGTGTTGGTGAAAGGTGTGAGCGACAACTTTATGCAGCAGGATCGCATACCCCCCGAAAGCATTGTCGAAGGAGACTTGGTGTTGAAGAAGCATGGTAAGCCACGGGCCCTCGTCGGCTATGGTGTGCGCAGCACCTTGTCCATTGCTGTAGACCAGGATTTTTATGCGTTGCAATTGTACTCCGTGAAAACCGTGAAGAGCGGAAGTTTCGATCCGTCGAAAATGTATACACAGAAAAACATTCAACCCGCCGGCGTCTTCTCCATCATTCAAAGCTTTGACGAAAACTATGTGATCGTGCCGTTAGACTTTGCCCAGGAGCTGTTCAATTACGGCAACAAGCGAACGTCGCTGGAAATAAAAGTGAATCCGGGAGTCAATATTCAGACGGTAGAAGAAGCCCTGCAGCAAGCGCTTGGAAAAGATTTCAATGTGCTCAATGGCGAAGAGCAACATCAGGACCTGTACCGGGTGTTGAAGCTGGAAAAATTGTTCGCCTCCGTGGCCGCCATCCTATTGCTGGTTATCGGTTCCATCAACATCTATTTTAGCCTCATGATGCTGGCCATCGACAAGAAACGCGACATCACCATATTGGCTGCCATGGGTGCCGACAACCGGTTGCTGAGGCGGATTTTCATCACCGAGGGCTTGCTCATTGCTGCGATCGGCACCGGGTTGGGGCTCTTTTTTGGTGGGCTTATTCTATTGTTGCAACAACAATTTGGCTTTGTTTCGATGGGCATGAATTCGTCGGTTGTGGATGGTTATCCAGTAAAAATGTTGTTTTCCGACTTCCTGTACGTGTTTTCCATTATGGCCGTGGTCACGTTGGCCATCTCTTCGCGGCCGGCCGCCCTCGCGTCACGGTTTGCTTCCGTTCAAAACCTGTAATATCCATGTACTAAATATCCCGAAAAAAGCAATTTTTTCTGCCGGATAATCTCTAATTTTCAGATTCCGTTTTCATCAAAATGCAGGTTTCGAGATGAAAGTGTCTGCTTCACAACCTTTTCAAATTATATATTCGTTGTATCAACACGAATACCTGGGATTCGTGTTTGAATCCTACATTGTTCATCTCGACGAAAAAGGCAAGCTCACCTACCAGCATCAGAACATTTCCTCCAAAAATGCCCGCGAATTTTCGAAAGGCCTCGACGACCGTGATTTCGAATTGATCGAGCTCATGGACTCCATGACGCAAGAGTCGATCGTAAAGAAATTCTCCGCCAAGTTCATGAAGCCGGAGGAATTCTTTTCCAAGACCTACGACAAAGCCAAGGGCAACGAAATGCTGCAAGAGCAGATCGAAGACTACATGGAAAAACGCCGGGCCAAGATCCTGGAGAAAATGAAAGGCAAAGTGCTTTTCGAAATGGGCAACGATGGCGAGCCCACCTGGCGCAAAATTGAAGTGCTCGACAAGCGCGCCACCATCCAGTTCCACTTCATGCGGACGGACGATCACACGAATTATTATCCCACGATATTCTACCAGGGAAAGAAACTGGACCTTCCCAACCCGTCGGCCTACCTCATTTGCAAGAGCCCGGCCTGGATGGTATTGAACGGCCGTCTCCACGGTTTTGAAAAGCACGTCGACGGCAAGAAGCTGATCCCGTTCTTCACAAAAAAATACGTGGTCATCCCCAAGAATGTGGAAGAGACCTACTACAACCGTTTTGTTGCCCCGCTCATCGCCTCGTTCGACGATGTGGAGGCCAGCGGCTTTGAGATCAATAAAAGCACCTACGATCCACATCCGGTGCTCACGCTCTCGGAGCTTCACTCGGCACAAACCACTTCGGCCCCGTCGCTTTTCGAGGACCGCCGTCCCGCAGACGAAGCGGCCACCGATGAGGCCGGCAAAATTGTTTTTGATCTTTCCTTCAAATACGGTAAACACCGCTTCCGTGGCGACCACTTGGGACCCGTAAGCGTAACGTTGGAAAAACAAGGCGAAGGCTATGTGTTCCACCGCGTCTCGCGCCGCAACGACGACGAGAAGAACTTTTTGCACACCCTTCAAAAACTAGGGTTGCCCATGAAGGGATTTCGGGTGGCCATACCGAAGTCGGAAGCGTTCTCGTGGTTAAACGAGAACCGCGTGAACCTCCTCAACCTGGGTTTTGAAGTGAGCCAGCCGGAGAGTCGCGATAAAAAATATTTTGTGGGGAAAGCCGTGATCGAGGTGGAGGTGAAAGAAAATATCGACTGGTTCGATATTCACGCCAAGATCCGATTCGGCGAGTTTGAAATTCCATTCAAGGATCTCCGGAAGCTGATCCTGCGAAAAAAAGTAGAATTCAAATTACCCAATGGAGAGATCGCCATTATTCCCGAAGCATGGCTCACCAAATACGCCGACCTCTTTGCCTTGAGCGAAACGGATGGTGAGAATGAAAAACCCGTGCTGCGCAAACACCATCTCAACCTGGTGAAGGAGTTGGAAGAAGGCAACCTGGCCAAGGTCCATCTCAGCGAAAAGTTGCGTTCGCTCAATTCGTTTAGTGGCATAAAAAATTATCCGCCGCCACAGGGCTTCGAAGGCGAGCTTCGCCCCTATCAAAAGGCTGGATACAACTGGCTGCGTTTCCTCAATGAATATCGACTGGGCGGGTGTCTTGCCGATGACATGGGTTTGGGTAAGACCGTTCAAACCTTGTCTATGCTTCAAGCCGAAAAAGAAAACGGCTCGGGCACAACCCTGCTCATCATGCCCACATCCCTCATTTACAACTGGGAGATGGAAGCCAGCAAGTTTACCCCGGGACTGCGTTTGCTGAATTATACCGGCACGATGCGCAACAAGGATGTGCGTCGTTTTGAAAAGTATGATCTGGTGCTTACCTCCTATGGCATCACGCGCCTGGACGTGGAGTTGTTGCGTGAGTTTTATTTTAACTATGTCATCCTCGACGAGTCCCAGGTGATCAAGAACCCAACGTCGAACATTGCCAAGGCTGTGCGCGAGTTGAAGTCGCGGCATAAACTGGTGTTGACAGGAACGCCCATCGAGAACACGACCATGGATCTCTGGTCGCAGATGTCGTTTATCAACCCCGGCATCCTGGGAACCCAAACGTATTTCCGGAACGAGTTTCAGAATCCGATCGAAAAGAAAAACGACGAGGCCCGCTCGAAGAAACTTCACTCGGTGATCAAGCCATTTATTTTGCGCCGGCATAAATCACAAGTAGCCACCGAGCTTCCCGAAAAAGTAGAGAACATTCAATACTGCTCCATGACCAGCGAGCAGGAGAAACGTTACGAAGAGGTGAAGGCTCACTACCGCGAGAAGATCTTCAAGCTCATCGAACAAGAAGGTCTGGGCAATAGCCGCTTCATGATCCTGGAAGGACTTACCAAGCTTCGCCAAATCGCGAACCATCCGCGCATGGTGGAACAAGGCTATTCGGGCGACTCCGGCAAAATGGAGGACATCACCCACATGTTGGAGAACGCTATCGCGGAAGGCCACAAGGTGCTGGTGTTTAGCCAATATGTGAAGCACCTGGAAATTGTGAGACAGTATCTGAAGTCGAACAAGATAGACTACACCTATCTCGACGGCTCCAGCACCGATCGCAAGGAGCAGGTGGAGCGATTCAACAAAGACACTTCATTAAAAGTATTTTTGATTTCCATAAAAGCCGGTGGCTTGGGATTGAACCTCACAGAGGCAGACTACGTCTTCATTCTCGATCCCTGGTGGAACCCCGCCGTGGAAGCACAAGCGGTGGACCGGGCACATCGCATCGGCCAAAAGCGAAAAGTGTTCACCTATAAATTCATTACACGCAACACCGTGGAGGAAAAGATCCTCACGCTGCAACAACGCAAGCTGCGCCTCACCACCGAGCTGATCACCACCGAAGAAAGCTTCATGAAACAGCTCACCAAGGAAGACATCGAACAGATGTTGCTGTAGGGTTCATTTCAGGGAACGTACTAAGGCCTGAAAATCGATCCAGTAGATATTTTCCGAACCATTGAGCACGCCGTTGTAGGCTTTCACCAGTGCGGCCTGTGTGGCAGGTTTTTCATAGAGCGATGGAAGATTGTGCCGGCTGCTGGTGAAGAAGAGAATTTTTTGATCGAAGGAAACAAAAGGACAATAGTCCAACTTTGGCGAGTTGAGTGAACTCACGTTTTTAGCAGGCTGCCAGACGCCATCGGAATTGCGAAAGCTCATGTACAGATCGCCGCCGCCTTGATCGTCTTTGCGACCGTAGGAAGTGAAGAGAATAAATTTTTCATCGGGCGAAACAAAGGCATTGAACTCCCATAGCTTCGAATTCACGGCTGTATCCAGCGCTACGCTTTCCTGGTATTTTCCGTCCTGCCACTTGCACACATAGATGTCTTCCTTGCCCACACCCTTTTCATACTCCGAAGTGAAGTACAGGTTTCCCGACAGCGCGATGGATGGATAGAATTCATTCGCTTCGGTGTTTACCGGTGCTCCGACGTTGTGGGGCGACGACCACGTTCCGTCTTTGGTTCGCTCGACCACCCAGATGTCGAAATCTTTTGCCTGTGTGCCGCTGGTGGGCCGGTTGGAGCTGAAGAATAATCTGCGACCGTCGGCGTTGAAGGCCGGCTCAAGGTCTTTGAATTGTCCCGAGAAAGAAGCCACTTCCGGCGCCGACCATTTGTTGCCCGGCAATTTATGGCGATAAAGAATGGTAGAGAATGCATTTTGAGCGGCTTCCAGCGTATAATACATTTCGTTTCCATCGGGTGAGATGGCCATGTCGCGTTCGTTGAGGTTTGTGCTTACGGCGCCCTCCATGAAAAGGCTAAGATTGGCGGGAGGTTGCAGCGGTTGGGATTGTGCCGGCATCGTGTAAACGCTCAGCACAAGCAGGGGTAGACAGGCTTTCATAGGGCAAAGGTTTATACAATCTTAGCAAGAATGCTCAGGTCAACTGCCGCCCCAGGCGGGGTATTTTTCGGGTGAGAACTAGGTACAAAAACCCGCCGCTTCGTTCAATTTGCTACTTTAGGGTAAACCCATTCCTATGAAGAAATTCCCATTCCTAAGCCCTGCACAGGCCGCAATTCTGCTCCGGGCCATCGTAGCCACCTGGCTCATCATTCACGGCGTCACGCGCATCGTTCACGACGGCGTGGGCGCTTTTGGTGGCTTCCTCGACTCACAAGGTTTCCCCGGCGGGATCGTCATTGCGTGGGGAATAACCCTCTTTGAGATCGCTGGCGGGCTGCTGATGGCCCTTGGCTATTACACCCGCTGGATAGCAGCGGCATTTATCCTTGAGCTGACCATGGGCATCGTGTTGGTCCACGCGCAAAACGGGTGGTTTGTGGTGGGTGGGGGATCGAATGGTGTGGAGTACAGCGTATTGTTAATCACGTGTCTCATCGTGATCGCTGCGCAAAGCAAGGGACGCGTCTAGGCCTCGAGGTGGCGTGTCTTCCACCGGTTGTGCGACCACAGCCATTGTGATGGATTTTCGCGGATCACCTTTTCGAGTTCGCGCACATAATGTTCCATCACCACATCGCTGTCTTTGGCATACGGCGGCCGGGCCAGCTCTACGATATGGGTTTCGTAGTAGCCGCGTTTCACTTTCTTCATGGCATAGTACATGACCGGATACTGGGTAAGTTGCGCCAACTGACTTGAGCCGTAGAAAAAAACGGTGTCCTGGTTTAGAAAACGGGTGGCATATTTTTTATCGTGCTTGTAGCCCGGGTATTGGTCTCCCACCAGAGCGATGTTGCGCACGATGTGCCTGCGCTTGATGATCTCGCGGGCCACCTCATCGCGCTTGATGCCATGGGCGCCAAAACGTGTCCGGCAAGCGTACGAAAAATCATCAAAGAATTTACTGTTCACCGACTGGTATACAAAATCCATTTGCCCTGGCAAGGTGAACGACCCGGCTACCAGCAGCCATTCCCAATTAAAATTGTGTGAGGCCAGGTTCAGGAGCGATTGTCCGTTGAGGATATAGCGGTTGGATACTTCCGGATTTTTAAAGATCACCCGCCGGCCCAGCTCTTCCTGGCTGATCGTGAGCAGCTTTAGCATCTCCACGGCATAGTCGCACAGATCCTTAAAGAATTGCTTTTCGATCCGGCTGCGTTCGGCCTCCGTTTTTTCGGGAAACGAATTTTTGAGATTCTTCTGCACCATGGCCCGCCGATAGCGCACCAGGTAGAAGCTCACGGCAAAGAGGAAATCGGAGAATGCATAAAGCACCGGAAGGGGTAACCGGGAGAGCAAGCGTATGAAAAACATAGCAGGTTTGTGCCGGGCAAGTTAAACAACTATTGTTACTTTTGGCGCATGAAGCACAAAGTTGTCGTGATCCACCGGGGAACCTCGGGTATTGGACTGGCCCTGGCTCAGGAGTTTGGGCTGAAAGGTTCCAAGGTCTTTATCACGGGAAGGGATCAGACAGGTCTCGACACGGCCGTGGCAGAACTTCGCGACAAGGGCATCCTGGTCTATGGACTGCAGGCCGATGTCAGCAAAGAGGCAGACAACAAACGCATGGCCGAAGAGGTGATCAAGCGCTACGGAACCATTGACGTGCTCATTAACAATGCGGGTATATCCATGCGTGCTTTATTTGAGGATGTTGACCTGGAGGTGGTGAAGAAAGTAATGGACATCAATTTTTATGGTGTGCTCTATGCCACCAAATATTGCCTTCCCGAAATCGTGAAAAACAAAGGGTCTATCGTAGGCATCTCGTCCATTGCCGGCTATTGCGGTTTGCCTGGACGGACGGGCTACTCGGCTTCCAAGTTTGCCCTCAACGGATTCCTGGAAGTATTGCGCACGGAATACCTGAAACGCGATGTACACGTGCTCACGGCCTGTCCCGGATTCACATCGTCTAACATACGCAAGCGTTCTCTCACAAAAAATGGAAAGGCCCAAGGCGAATCGCCGCGCGAAGAAGAAAAGATGATGACGGCCGAAGAATGCGCCCGTCACATTTACAAGGCCACGGTGAAACGCAAGCGCAACATCGTGCTCACCACCGAAGGAAAAATAGCCGTGTTCCTCAGCAAATGGCTCCCCAGCTTATCGGACAAAATTGTCTACGAAGCGATGGCCCGGGAGACAGATGCCCCGATTAAATAATCATTATCATGCTACGTTTTGCTCAGGAAGACGAGCTTCATGTTGTCGGCTTTGTTCAGGCCTTTGTAGAAGTCGATAAATTCTGTGTAGGATTCCGGGGGATATTCACCACGCTGCATTTTCAATCGGCGGATATAGATAAGATCGTTTTGATCTACCGTGAAGTTTGTTTCATATTCTCCAAAACGCGATTTCAGCACTACCGGCTTGGGCAGGAACTCCGGGTAAATGCCCTCGGGCAAATGATAGCGGATCGTATCCAGGTCGACAAACCCCGTGCGTATTACCACGTTGGTCTTCCGGTTTTCGACTTTCTCGGGAATATAGGTTGAGCGATTCATGAGGTTAGGCGTAATGAACACGCGCTTGCCGCTCACGGTAGCAAAACGTTTCAACGTTAGGTCCACAGACACTTGAGCAGACGGAAGTTTGTCTTTGTGATTCTGCATCTTGAACGTTGTGATATCGAAGCTGGGAATGTCAATTTCCTTTTGCAGCCATTTCTTTTGTTCGTCGAATTGGTTGCTGAGGATATAGTCCAGGTTATCGTTCTCATATTGCAAACCCGTATACGTCGTTTTTACTTTTGCGTTGGCGTCACCGGTGAGCTGCACGAATACATCGGCCGTCCGCGATTGAATATTTTTTTCTGCCGGATAACGCAGCGTATTCACAATTTTGGCGCCGTTGTCGGTGATGATAAGCGCCTGACGGTCGCCTGTAAACCTGCCCTGGTAGCCAAATGGGTTTGTCTGACTCGTGCACTCAAGCCAGATGGTATCCGTTTTCTGCGGAACACAAACAATAGCATGGTTGAATTGCGTACGGGGAAATTTCGGGTCGATATCCCGCGTGCCTGCGCCCGCCTGGATCAAGGTGTAGTGACCTTTAATGCCCGCCTCTTTCAACAAGGCGACCATGTAATTGGAAAGCGCCTTGCAATCGCCATAACCGGTTTGATCGACCACTGTAGCCTCAAACGGCTGGTGCCCGCCAATGCCGAGCTGAATGCTGACATAGCGCGTCCGGCCCTGGAGGTATTCATATAAAATCTTAATCTTTTCCTCTTCGGTTTTGGCTTGTGCAGTAAGGCTTTTCACCTTCTGCTTGGTGGCCTCCGGCAAAATGTCGCGGCCCTTGTTCAAGGTGTTGATCCATTGACCGAAATTATTCCACGTGTCCATGGTACCAACATAATTTTCATATTCAAAATCCGTGGGTGCCGCCTGAATGGATGGGATCTGGTATTGACTTTTACTATGGGGCTCCAGTTTAATGGGTTTCACGTTGGTGAATTCAAAAGTCACAGAGCCGCCACCATCGGGGCGTTTTTCGATGATGGGCTGTGTGTCGATGTTGGTCGTCTTGTAGCGCGGAGCAAGGCCCGCTGCATAGGTTAGTTTGTAGAGACCGTGTTCAACGGAACTCTTCTCGCCGTCTTGTACAGAGAATCCAGGGATATAAAACAAGAATTTGAATTCTTCTTCATATTCAATTTCAACCGTGTAAGGATAGGCGCCTTGCGAAAGATCGAAACTCTTCATCCGGTCGTCGCTAAACAGACTCACGCCATCGAATACACTTCGGTCGGAGATCTCACTGTTTTTTAGTTTGGAAACGACAAAGCCATCGGCATCGTAGACCGTTGCTCGCAACAGGTTGATCTTGGTCAGCTTGTCATAGCCCACGGCGTCGCTGGCATAGTCCTTACCATTCGCATTTAAAATGGTGATGACTTTGTATACGCGATACGTAGCCCGGCTTCTGGACAGGATCGAAAAAAACGCCTGGTCTTCGCGAAACACCGCGTTCACGTCTTTCTTCAGTTCCTCGGGGATGGCGCTCACCGGAAACTTCGGTGTCTCTTTGGCAAACGTTGCCACGGCGACGGAACACGCCAGAACAAAAACAAGCCTCTTCATATTCCCTATTTTTTCTTTAATACAATCTGCTCCGCCTGTTTGGCGATCACCAGGTTATACAATTCCCGCAGGTGCGGATATTCGTCCTGAACAAACAAACTCTTGTTTATTTGCAGCATGCTGACCACGCTCAAAACGTTGCCCATTTGCGTCACGTTGTAGGTATACTTGGCCGCGTTGTTGGGCAAGGTGACCACTTTGGGTTTTGGCAATTCGTCCACTACATAGTTCTCGGGAAGGGTGAACCGGGCCATGTAGGTCTGCTCCAGGGGCTTTCCGAAATCTACCGGGTATTCGCGCTTCTCGGTTTTAAAGATATTGTCGGTGATTTGTTCGGAAAGCATGGGATTCAAATAGATCACATCGCCGGCCGTTGTCGCGTGCTCGCGCATCACCAGTTCGTGCGATTGTTTTGGCGCTTTGTCGATCTCTTTTACATTTTGAAATTCACTTTTCTCAATCTCCCAGGTCTTGCCCGACAGGAATTCTTTCAGGTAGTCGGTTTCGCCTTTTTTGAAATAGTCCTTGCGCAGTTTCTGAGCGGCGTAACCGTCATAGGAGAATGACATCTTCCCCTTCAGCTCACCTTCGGCGTTGATCACGAGATCGGAGTTTATGGACGTGCGTGATTTCGCTTTGGGTTTAATTTCCATCCACCCGTGACGCGTTTTGGAGATCACGAGGCCTTCGCCGTTGAGACAGCGTTCGGGCAGAATGCCCATGGGCAAATATTTCTCAGTGGCATCCAGCAACAAAACTTTATCGCCGAGTATGACCGATACGATCGCATAATTTAGTTGTTCACTCATCGGATATTGCTGACGAATGAAACCGTGATCCCGCGTGCTCAGCAGAACCATGTCGGCCGGCACGTCCACTTTTTCCAACATCGCCGCCACCACGAAGTTGATGTCTGCGGCGGTGCCTTTTTTGTCGTCGAAAACTTTCTTCAGGTTGTCGGGATATTTGTCAGCGGTGCCGTCCCATTCCAGGGTCTGCTGTACGTAGTTGAAGATGGCGGTCACCTTTTGCATCGGGTCGGTCATGCCGGCGGTGAGTTCTTTCGCTTTCGTTTTTAAGAATCCTGACCCGGATATCACTTTGCCAAAGTCGTCGCTGTCGACCAATTTGTCGTTCAGGCCTTTCCAGCTTCCCATAATCTCTTGTACCATTTGACCGGGGAAGGTGACGTGAGAAAGGGCCATGTTTACTTTCGAAACGTAATCGTCCTCGCAGGTCATAAAAGGTTCCTCTTTAAAAGCAGGCACATTCTTGGAGACCCAATGATGTCGGGCTTCCCGGTAGTTGTCTTTCGACATGTCTTTTACCTCATACAATGAAGGAGTAAGATAGCCTTGCATGTATTTTTCGAAAACGAAGAAGTCAGGCAGCGCAGCCCAGTATTCGCTCCAGCGAACGGGGATGCTATACTGAAATTGCCAGTTGGGGAAAGACGCGAGAAAATCGGAGTTAAGGGTGTAGCTGTATTCGATGACCGATCCTTCTTTCACGTTTGGCAACGTGAATTTTTGCAGGTTTATGTTGCGGCTATGTTTCTCTTTGAACATGCTGGATTTTTCCATCTCGGTCTCTACTATTTTTCCATTCTCCAGGTTATAAGTAGTCGCTTTCAGCCGCGATAGGTGTTCTTCATTGCTGCCGGATTGATATAATGCGACGGCGACATCGGCCCAATGCAAGCCCTCTTTTTTCAAGATCTTGATGCGCCGGTGGCGTTCGTAGACCAGAGAGGCACCACTGGTATTGATGTCGATGTAGGCCCAGCCATAGTCTGCGAGGATAACTGCCGTGGCAGATGTGTCCTCGGCATAGGTTGTCATTTTGAGATCTTCTTGGGGAATTACGCCAAATTTGATGGGCGATTTTTGCGCGTAGACAGTACACACAACGAGGACAAATAGTCCTGAAAACAACGATTTCATGTAACTTTTAGGTTTAGAAAATGCAAGATTAAAAAAAATATTCAATTAAAATATTTCTACTTTTCACCAGGGATACTTTAGTAAGTTTACACCCAAACATGGCGAAAACTAAAACAACCTTCTTTTGTCAATCCTGTGGCTACGAGTCGGCTAAATGGCTTGGAAAATGTCCTTCCTGCAGCGCGTGGAATACGTTCGTGGAGGAGGTGATCACGAAAGACGAAGGTCCCAAAACAGAATGGCGCCAGGAGTCGACGCGCTCCAAGGCGATAAAGGCAAAGACACTAAACGAAATTGAGTCCACCGAAGAGATTCGCATCCACTCGATCGACGAAGAACTGAACCGGGTGTTGGGTGGCGGCATCGTTCCAGGGTCGCTCGTGCTCATCGGCGGCGAGCCCGGCATCGGCAAATCCACGCTTATGTTGCAAGTGGGCTTGCTATTGAAAAAGCAACGGGTGCTCTATGTGTCCGGCGAAGAAAGCGAACAACAGATCAAGATGCGCGCCGAACGGCTGGGCAGCACATCGGAAAACTTTTATATCCTGACGGAGACCAACACGAAGAGCATTTTTTTAGCGATCGAAGCGGTGGAGCCCGACGTGCTGATCATCGACTCCATTCAAACCCTGCACTCGGCGCAACTGGATTCCACCGCCGGCAGCATCGGGCAAGTGCGGCAATGCACGGGCGAATTGATGAAGTTTGCCAAGGAAACAGCCACACCTGTATTTCTGATTGGTCACATCACGAAAGACGGCATGCTGGCAGGTCCCAAAGTTTTGGAACACATGGTCGACACCGTGCTGCAATTTGAAGGCGACCGTCACCTCGCCTATCGCATTTTGCGGACAACAAAAAATCGCTTTGGCTCCACGTCAGAAATTGGCATCTATGAAATGTTAGGCACCGGCTTGCGCGAGGTGAGCAATCCTTCCGAAATACTCATATCGCAAAAGGACGGACCCATCAGTGGCGTCACCATTGGCGCCACGATAGAAGGCAACCGGCCGCTGCTCATCGAAATACAATCGCTGGTGAGCCCGGCATCGTATGGCACACCCCAGCGCACGCCCACCGGGTTTGATCAAAAGCGTTTAAATATGTTGCTGGCGGTGCTCGAAAAACGATGTGGATTCCGGATGGGTACGCAAGATGTTTTTCTCAACATGGCGGGTGGCATTAAAGTGGAAGATCCCGCCATTGACCTGGCCGTATGCATTTCCATTATCTCGTCGATGGAGGAGATCTCTATATCGGATAAAATTTGTTTTGCGGCCGAGGTTGGTTTGGGCGGCGAACTGCGGGCCGTCAATAAAATTGATCAACGCATTTCCGAAGCGGAGAAGCTGGGCTTTCAGGAAATCTATATTTCAAAATATAGTCAGAAAGCGATCGGGTTGAAGAATACAAAAATCGCCATCAAATCATTTGGGAAACTAACCGAAGTTTTTGAGGATTTGTTTGGCTAGTGTTTTGTGATCACCAAAGGGTGATGTTTTAAAGGGCATTTTTATCGTACTTCGTTATCTTATAAAATTTTTACAAATGAAAAGAATCGCGTTCGTTTTGATATTTCTGGCCGCATCGGCCTTTACGTTTCCGGCGAAGGATGTGAAGCTGGAATACGTTTTTAAGGTGGGCGATGAGTACACCCTGAACCAAACCACCAATCAAACGATTAAGCAGACCATTATGGGTATGGACCAGGTTGCCGAAAATTTGATTTCAGGTCAGATGAAGTATAAAGTGACGGCCGTCACCGACAAAGGCGCAAAGTTGGACATGCAGTTTTTGAAGTTGAAATCCAGCCTCAAATCGATTATGGGTGAAAAGGCGATGGATACGGAAGGAGACAGCGAGAACGCAGAAAACAAAGTTCTGAAATCGATGATGAACAAGGTTGTTCTGGTCAGCATCAGCAAACAGGGAATTGTGGAAGTAGAAAATTCAGACAACCTGTGGACCGGCATGAACGACCTGGGCCTGGATGAAGCCACCCTGGCCCAAATGAAAGTGGTCATGGAGCAAATGATGGGAAAAAAATCATTGAAGAACAGCCTGGAACAAGCGATGGTCTATTACACCGACAAGAAAGTTAAGCAAGGCGATACCTGGTTCTCAAAGAACAACTTCCCCATGGACTTTCCGATCGAAACCAACAACACCTGGAGCCTGGCCAGCCTGGCCGGCGATGCCGCGAAAGTGAATGCCGACGCGACCTTTGCCACCCTCGACAAGAACAAGATCGTGAGCATGCCAGGCGGCATCCAAGCCAAAATGGATCTCGCGGGCAACCAGGCCACAAAGGCAGACGTGAATGCGAAGACCGGATGGCCAACGGAAATCCGCATCTCTTCGACATTAAAAGGAAAAATGATCCTCCTGGCGGGTGGCATGATTCCAACAGACATGGATGTTCCCATGGAGATCTTAACACAGATCACCTATACCATTGTGAAGAAATAATTTTTGATGTCAGGATTCGCGCATCATGCTGAGGATGTCGTCGACATACTCGCGTGAATTGGCAAGGCGGGGAACCTTGTTTTGGCCGCCCAGCTTTCCGCGCCGCTTCATCCAGTTATAGAACGTGCCTTCCCGCACGCTGTGGATCTTAGGCGCAATGAGTGCCAGGTTGTGGTGACGTTTGGCATCGTAGTCGGAGTTGATGGAGCGCAACGCCTCATCCAGCTCGTGGGCGAAAGCTGGTAGTGTGGCGGGCTCGACCTTAAATTCAATGATCCATTCGTGACGACCTTGCTTGCCTTCTTCGAGGTAGACGGGCGCAGCGGTGAAGTTGTCGATCACGGCGCCGGTGGCTTCACAGGCTTTTGTGATGGCCGCCTCGGCGTTCTCTACAATCACCTCTTCGCCGAAGGCATTCATGAAATGCTTGGTGCGTCCGGTGATCTTTATCCGGTAGGGCGAAAGTGAGGTGAATTTTACGGTATCGCCCAGGTTGTAGCGCCACAAACCTGAATTCGTGGAGATGACCATCGCATAATTTTTATCCAGCTCCACTTCCCCCAAACGCAAGGCACGGGGATGATCCTTGTCCAGTTCATGAGCGGGAATGAATTCGTAGAAGATGCCATAGTCCAACATCAGCAGCAGCTCTTCGGAATTTTTCTGATCCTGGATGCCAAAAAAGCCTTCGCTGGCATTGTAGGTCTCCCAATACTGCATTTTTTCCGTAGGGATAAGCGATTGAAAAAGGGAGCGGTAAGGCGCGAACGACACGGCGCCGTGAAAGAAGACTTCCAGGTTGGGCCACACTTCCAGGATACTGCTCTTCTTCTCCAGCTCAACAATTTTTTGAATGAGCAGCACCGTCCATGTCGGCACGCCGGCGATGTTGGTGACGTTGGTCTTGGCGGTTTCGCGCGCCAGCTTTTCGATCTTTTCTTCCCAATTGCCCATTAACGCCGTTTCCAGGCTTGGGGTGCGAATAAACTGTGCCCAGGGTGGGAGATTCTGCATGATCACTGCCGACACGTCGCCATAGTAGGACGACGCGCTGGGATCCAATTCATTGATCTGATGACTTCCCCCGACAGCCAGGCCTTTGCCATCGAACAGTTTTGTCTCGGGACAATTGTTCACATAGATGGAGAGCAAATCCTTTCCCCCTTTGAAATGACAGTCTTCCAAAGCCTCCTGCGACACGGGAATGAACTTGCTTCGCGCATTAGTGGTGCCCGACGACTTGGAGAACCACTTGATTTCCGATGGCCACAGGATGTTTTGTTCACCCTTCATGAGCCGTTCGATATAAGGATAAATCTCTTCGTAGGTGTGAATGGGAATGCGTTCGCGAAACTGATCGTAGGTTTGAATGCTGCCAAAGTCATACTGCTGGCCAAATTCGGTATACCGGCCTGTTTGGATCAACTTCTTCAAAAGCTCATCCTGAACCTCAATAGGGAACTTCATGAAAAGCTCAATCTGATGAATGCGCTTTTGCATTACCCATGTCAATATCGAATTGATCAACCCCATTGAAAACGTGTGAACTTCAAAAATAAACAAACTTGCAGTTACTTGTTCTGCGTCTTAGGCAACAAAAGATAACAAAAAATCAGCTGTTCGACTCCGAGGGGTCTGGCCAGTTGTCGTTGGTGTCGACGGCTTTGGATGCGACTTTGGAGCGTCGTAGTTCGAAATTCTGGCCGAGATACACTTTGCGCACCTGAGGATCGCTGGCCAATTCTTCGGCGGTGCCGGCCTTGAATAATTTTCCATCTACCATCAGGTATGCGCGGTCGGTAATAGAAAGGGTCTCGTCCACGTTGTGGTCGGTGATGAGGATACCGATGTTTTTATTTTTCAGCTTTGATACGATCGCCTGGATTTCCTCCACGGCAATAGGGTCGACGCCGGCAAAGGGCTCGTCCAACAAAACGAAGTTGGGGTCTACAGCCAAGGCGCGGGCAATTTCCGTGCGCCGTCGCTCGCCACCCGAAAGCGACATGCCCCGGTTTTTCCGGACCTTATGGAGACTGAACTCGTCGATGAGCATGTCCACCTTCTCCTTGCGCTGCTGCTTGTTAAAGTTGCGCATCTCCAGCACGGACATGATGTTTTCTTCTACGGTGAGCTTGCGAAAAACGGAAGCCTCCTGCGCCAGATAGCCGATGCCTTTGCGGGCCCGCTGGTACATGGGCAGTGGGGTGATCTCTTCATCGTCCAAAAAAATGCGGCCTTCATTCGGTTTGATCAGGCCCACCATCATGTAGAACGATGTGGTCTTTCCGGCGCCGTTGGGTCCCAGCAGCCCTACGATCTCGCCTTGGCTTACCTGGACGGAGACGTCGTTCACCACAGTCCGTGTTTTATATTTTTTGATCAGATGTTCTGCCCGCAGGATCATGCCTCAATGGAATTTGATGTCTTTTATACGCAACTGAATGGAGGTGGTGCCATTAAACGTGTTCTCCTCGATGGTGAACACCATCTTGAACATGTCGCCTTTGGCTAAACGATCATAGCGATCGGCCAGGTCGAAGCCCACGGCTTGGAAAACGCTTTCATTTTTGTGCTGTGCCACGAGAAAGCGAACGTGACGGTCCTTAAAGCTCGACAGGGAATTGAAAACATACAGCCCGCTGGCCTCGAAAACAGGACGTTGATTTTCGGGTCCGAACGGGGCCATTTGCTTGAGCACGGTGATAAACTTGGGCGTGATCATGTCGAAATGAAGCGGCATGTCCACGTCGATCACCGGCGTGAGCATTTCCTCTGTGATGGTGGAGGAAACCACCTGTTCGAATTTTTGCTGGAACAGTTCCAGGTTGTTGATGTCCAGGGTGAGTCCTGCGGCATATTTATGGCCGCCGAATTTTTCCAGCAGGTCGCTGCACTCGAGAATGGCGCCATAAAGGTCGAAGCCATTCACGCTGCGGGCGGAGCCGGTTATTTTATTGTTCGATTCGGTCAATATCACGGTGGGGCGATAGTATTTCTCCACACATCTAGCAGCAACTATGCCAATAACGCCTTTGTGCCAGGTGTTTTTGAAAAGGACGGTAGATTTTGCCGACCGCAGCGTGGCGTCGCCCTCGATCATGGCGATGGCTTCCTCGGTGATGTCGGAGTCGAATTGCTTGCGTACCTCGTTTTTGAGGTTCACCTTTTCGGCCATCAGGTTGGCTTCTTCTTCGGTTTCGGCGATAAGGAGCTCTACGGCGGCACTGCCATGCGCCACGCGGCCGGCGGCGTTGATGCGCGGACCCAGCGTGAATACAATGCCCGAAACATCCAGCTCGTTGCGCAAGCCGGCAATGTCTTTAAGGGCTTTGAGCCCTGGACGGGGATCTTCGTTCAATTTCTTTAATCCAAAGTTTGCCAGGATGCGATTCTCGCCGGTGATGGGAACGATGTCTGACGCGATGCTCACGGCCACGAGGTCGAGGAAGGAGTACACTTCTTTTTCGTCGCGGAAACGCTGAGCAAAAGCTTGCATGAATTTGAAGCCGAGACCGCAACCGCTCAATTCTTTGTATGGATAGGGACAATCGCTTTGTTTTGGATCGAGCACCGCCACGGCTTGTGGAATGGAATCGTCGGGCAAATGGTGATCACAAATGATGAAATCGATGCCTTTCAGCAAGGCGATGTTTACCAGTTCCGACGACTTAATGCCACAGTCCAGGGCGATGATCAGCGTGCAGTGATTTTGTTCGGCCCACTCCACACCGGCCAGCGAAACACCATAACCCTCGGCATACCGGTCGGGGATATAAATTTTGCAGTGCGGGTAGAAATTGCGCAGATAGCTATAGACCAGCGCGACAGAGGTGGTGCCGTCGACATCATAGTCGCCGTAGATAAGAATTTTTTCCTCGCGGTCGATGGCCCGTTTCAAACGGCTCACGGCTTTCTCCATGCCTTTCATGAGAAAAGGATCGTGAAGATGTTCTAACGATGGACGAAAGAAAAGTTTAGCGCTTTCGAAGTCGGCAATACCGCGCTGGATTAGGATGGACGATAGGTAGGAATTGATGTTGATGGCCTTCGATAACTGCTCGATCTGCTCGGGAGCAGGAATATCTCTTAACAACCATCTTTTATCCATGAACTAGTTTGCTTCGATTTTTACACTGCCTTTAATACCGGTAACGCCGCTGATGCTGTCCAACCCCGGTGCACCGTCTTTGCCATTCTTGCGTGAAGGGCCCAGGCCTGCGCCGCCGTGGTATCCGGCTTTGCCGCTGAGGCCCGCGGCGCCGCCATTGTTGTTAACGAGGATCTTTGTGCCCAACATATCGCGAAGAAGCTGTGTCTTTTTGCTGGTCAGAGTGAGCACGCCGCCGTTCGCGCCGTTTCCGCCCTGTCCCGCGTTGCCGCCGTTCGAGCCATTGCCGCCATTACAGTGCAATGTGCCCGGGCTGCCGCCGCCGCCGTTTCCGCCGTTCCCCCCGCGACCGCCGTTGCCTCCGGAAATGTCGATGGTGAGTACGCCTTTCAGGCTAACTCTTTCAAGATACAGAAAAAGATTTATCCCTGGTGTGCCATCGAGACCTTTGGTGCCATCTCTGCCCGCGGTGCCGTCCAGACAAGGACCGATGGGGGTGATGCCCGGCTTGCCATTGCGACCCGATTGGCCGTCGATGCCCTTGCCGTCGATCACACAGTGGTTGCCGATGGCGGCTACCTTGACGCGGATAAAATTTTCAGGTTTCAGTTTGTTCAGGATCAGGCGGGAGGAGTCCATCATCACCAGGGTGTCCGCCACAAGGATATCGGACTGACCCAGGTCGTAGGATTGGTTTGTTTTGATGACGAGTTTGCTCACCCTGACTTGTGCTGCCACAGTGGAGGATAAAATCATAGCCAAAAACCAAAATACTACTCGACCCATCTCACAAAAATAATCCAGTATTCTTCTTAAGAAAATTAGTTTCGGCGCGAATCCGGAGAAATAAAGAAAGCAGTGCGAATCCGCACTGCTTTGGCATTTAAAAATTTGAATATCAGCTTACTGTCCGGCTGCCGGCTTGTCGCCCACCACGCCTTCCAGCACGTCTTTGATCTCGACGCGTTGGCCATCCTTGTAGGGCACGATCCAGGCATCTTTTACGCCCATTTCGCGCATGTATTTCTTAAACGTATCGGCTTCCCAGTAGTCGCGGAAGATGCCGATGGTCAGCTTTTGCGGCTCGCCGTCTTTTGCTTCGCCACCGAAGTTGGGGTTGTTGTCGAAATACTTCTGCAGGTTCTTATTCTTGAAGGCGCCGATCTGCACCTTGAAGACTACACCTTTCGAGAAGTCCATAGAGTTCACTACCGGCGCTTCTTTCAGCGCGGCCAGTTCGGCCTTGGTGGAAGTGAGTTGTCCTCTCAGCTGTGTTAGCTGATCTTCCAGCTCGGCGATCTTCGCATCTTTGTCGCTGATGGAAGTCTGCATCTGGGTGACTTTCTGGTTGAGGGAGCTCACCGTGTTGTCGGCGGTCTGTTTGTCCTCGATGAGTTGCTTCAGGTTGGCGGGGTTCTTGCCATACTCCTTGGCTTTTTTCTTCCATTCTTTC
>Ga0209050_1001860_pt1 | contig 20346 bp, 15 predicted proteins | sample Araplavi_mTSA_r2_FD_184276 | JGI IMG/M metagenome (GOLD analysis project Ga0209050, IMG submission 184276) | Arabidopsis root microbial communities from North Carolina, USA - plate scrape MF_Cvi_mTSA_r2 (SPAdes) (version 2) | ecosystem: Host-associated > Plants > Roots > Endosphere | place: USA... | reverse complement strand
GTCGATTCCGATACGCTGCCTTCGAACGTGGAGGTGACGCACCTCAACCTGAACGACCACACGGTGGAAGGCCTCGCGCATAAGGAAGCGCCGGTTTTCAGCGTGCAGTACCATCCGGAAGCCGCGCCGGGGCCGAATGACGCGACCCACTTTTTCGGTCAGTTCGCCAAGCTCATTGACGAATCGCGCTAACCCGTGTTTGAAGTCGAACCGCGCGCGCAGGAATCCACGTTGATCCCCGGCGCCGCGCACTGTTACCTCCGCTGATCATGCCCAAGCTGACTGTTACCCTCCAAAACGGCACCCAGGCCACTCACGAACTCTACGACGACCAGATCACCATTGGCCGCGCCGCGGACAATACGCTGGTGATCGACGACGCGAGCGTCTCGAGCCATCACGCCACGCTGACGTTGGAGGATACGGACTACGTGCTGCGCGACATCGGCTCGACCAACGGTTCGCGCCTGAACGGCAAGGATCTCGCCACGGACACGCCGTACCGCCTGCAGGACGGTGACTCGCTCCGCCTCGGCAAAGTGGAAGGCACCTACGAGAGCGAAAACAAAACCGGCTCCACGCCGCTGCCGGAAGAAGAAGTGCCGGACCTCGCGCCCGCCGCCTCCAGCACTGCGCCGACCAATTTCCAAAACGCTTCGCCGTTCCAGACCAAGAAGAAAAAGAAGGACCCCACGGGCAAGGCGATCCTCGTGCTGGGCATCCTCGCGATCCTGGCCTTCGCCGGAATTGTGACCGTGGTCCTCGGGTTACAGGCGCCGGGGCTCTGATCCTCGCCCGGCCTGATGGTGCCGGAACGCCCGGTTTTAATCACGGAATTCGGCCGTTTTGGGCCGTCGGCGGTCTTTGCCGAAAACCTTTCCGGCCAGCCGCCGGTGCAAGACACTGAGGTGGCTTGTGCCTGGGATGCGACGGCATTGCGGGTGCGGTTTGCCTGCACGGATATCGAGCCGTGGGCGACGATCACGCAACGCGACGGGCCACTGTGGGAGGAGGAAGTGGTCGAGGTGTTTCTCGATCCCGTGGGGGATGCGGAGGTGTATTTCGAGATCGAGGTGAACCCGCTCGGGACGCTGCTGGATCTCGTACTGCGCCGCAGCCGGAGCGGGTACAAAAAGGATTTCGCGTGGGATTGCGAAGGGCTGAAATCCTCGGTGGAACGAACGGCAACCGGCTGGAATGCGGAGCTAAAGATCCCGTTCGGCAGCTTGATCCCGGAGGCGCCACGAGTGGGGAGCGAATGGCGGGTAAACTTTGCCCGGATCGACCGGCCCCGCGGGCGGGAGCGGGAACTCAGTGCTTGGTCCCCTACCCAGCTGGGGACGTTTCATGTGCCGGAGCGATTTGGGGTGTTGCGGTTTGTAGGGTAGGAAGCCTGTTCTCTGGGTGGAGCCTGCGACCCGCATGCCGTTCGCGGCGAGTCGCCGCGAATCCCGCGAGACGAGAGCTAAAAACTGAACGCCCTTTGAGAAAGCCTGGGGCTCGCCGTCCTGTTCGGCGAGTCGCCGAGCAGAGCACCCGAGTCGGGTGCTCCACCCAGATCCTGGCAACGCGCCCGCTACTACTTTTCAATCGGCAGGGTTGCGCTCCAAATCGTTTTCAGGCTGGGGTCGAGCCAGAAGGCTTGGGCCTCGGTGGCGGAAAGCCTTTTGCACAGGAACCGGTAAACCGGGCCGTTCCACGTGATGCGTTGCGCGGAGATCAACGACCATTCGGGCGGCACGACAATTTTTCCTTGGTGATCGATGAGGCCGTAGTAGCGCGACGAACCCAAGCCGTTGGCGACCACGGCGAGCCCGCCCTGAAAATTGCCGGCCTTCTCCCAGACAGGAGGAATGGCGACCTGGCCCTGTGGGTCGATGTAACCATAGGGGCCACCCGCGGATTTGGCGACCACCGCCAAGTCTTCGGAGAAATCGCCCGCGGACACACCAGGGACAACGAACGCTTCCGAACCATCGGTGCGGATGAAACTGAGGGGACCGCCGGGTTCGCGTCTCACCCGGGCGAGCCCTTCGGAAAACGGGCCGGCGTCGGCGAAGGTGGGGGCAATAGCAAAATGGCCGGATTGATCGAGGTAACCGAGCTTACCCGCAGCGTTCCCGGCGACCGCGAAGTTTTCCGAGTAGGGCTCGGCCTTGGTGAATACGCCCGGGAAAGCCGATTTTCCCGTGGCATCAATGCATTCCCAGCGGTCCGCGACCGCGGCTGGAGCCGCCATGGCCCACGCGAGACCTTCTCGCAGCTCCTGCAAGCGGAAGTAAGTGCGCGGCAGAGAGACGGAACCATCGAGATAGATAAAGCTGCAACTCCCGTTGAGTTCACGAGCCGCTACGGCGTAACCTTGAGAGAAAGGCGAAAGTTCCGCCCACTTGAAATCGATGGCCACGTTCCCCTCCGGATCGATGCAGCCGAAGCGAAGAGGGGTGCCGCCGTTGCTGACGAGTGCCCGGTTTTCACTAAAGTCACCGGCATCTTCCCAGCGCCGCGCAATCACTTCGCGGCCCGTTTCGTCGACAAAGCCGAACGGCCCGGCGGAAAAAGTACCGAAAGGGTTGTGCTGGATGCGCTGGGGGATTCGCAGCCGGATTGCTTCGCCGGGCACGGCGTAGACGGGTGGAGTGAAAGTCACGGCAGGGCCGGGCCATTCGATTTGCGGGAGCCTTTGGGGCGGATGGGCGATCCCCTGTTCTTTTGGGATTTCCGGCTGCGCGATGCTCGTTTGTGGCTGGGGGAGATCCGCCTTTCGCTGAGCCCACCATACGGCGAGGATAGAGAGGGCGAGCACGAACCCAAGGAGGAGGTTCCGGCCGGCTTTGCTTTTCCGGGGTATGGGCGAAGCTGATGGAGCGGGCGGGGTGGAGGTCCCCGCTGGGAGGGTTTCGCTGGCGAGGGTGGCGGCGGTTTCGGCCGGTGCAGCCGATGGCGTGGAGATCGGACGGTCGACGGTAGACGTAGAAATCTGGAGCGGGGTGAGCGCGGCCTCGGCGCTGGCGGGCCGGTCGGCGGCGGTCTTGGCCAGGAGGGCGGCGACGGCTTGCTCCCAAGCGAACGGCACGGGAGCATCCACACCCTGGAGTTCACGGCGGCGTTCCCGGATCGCGACGGGGGTGAGGTGCAAGGCGGCGGCGGCGATGTGGCCGCTGTAAAAGGGCGGCTTGCCGGTGAGCAAGTCGTAGATCGTGGCGCCGAAGGCGTAAAGATCGTCGCTCGGTGCGGGTGGATGGCCCTGCCACTGCTCGGGGCTCATGTAGAGGGGGGTGCCGCTGATTTTGCCGGCGGTGAGGCGGGTGGCGGTTTCGTGCAGCGCAGCGGAAATTCCGAAGTCGGCGATTTTGAGGCGGCCCTCGGCGTCGAGCAGGAGGTTCGCGGGTTTCAGGTCGCGGTGGACGATGCGGGCGGTGTGGTGCGCGTAGTCGAGTGCGGCGGCGAGCTGCTGCATCCACTCAGCGATTTCCGCGGGCTCGAACCAGCCGTACCCGGTCCTGGCGCGACGCGCGGCAAGGCTACCGCCGGCGGCGACTTCCATGGTGATGCCGGCCACGCCGCGGGCGGGGTCTTCGACCAAATCGTGCACCCGGATGATGTGGGCGTGGGTGAGCTGGCGGCTACGGCGGAGCTCGCGTTTCAGGTCGTGCAGCGAGGCTTCGTCTTGCGCGAAGACCTCGGAGAGAAACTTGAAAGCGACTTCTTCGCCGAGGCTTTCATCCTGCGCGAGCCAGACCACGCCCATGCCTCCTTTTCCGAGCGGGCGGACGAGACGGAAGCGGCCGGCGATGAGCTGGCCGACATCCAGCGCGCGCAGCGTGGCATCGGGCAGCCCGGCGATGCTGTCGCTTCCCGGTGTACGTGGTTCCTCGCTCATTCGAGAGCGGGGAGCTTAGAGATCGAGCACAGGGGGGCGAGGAGATTTTCCCGGGCTGGAAATGCCGACTATTCGGACCTTGGAGCGGCATCCCCGGCATCGCGTTGCGATGCCGGGCGAGAAAGGTCGCCGGTGAGCGGCTCAGTTCGGTTGTGCCGCGGGCTCAACGGTCGTTGGCGTCACCGTCGCGGGCGGGTAGATCGCAGAGAGGTCCACGATCGGAGGCTGCACTTCCAAGGTGAAGGCTTCGTTCATGGGCACGGGTTTGCCGGCGAAAAGGTTGCGGATGGCGTCGTCGGTCAGCGGTGGCGGGCCATCGTAAATTCGGATGAGCTGGCTCAGCGGACCGGTCAGGGAGATCCAGAAAGATTCGCCGTCAATTTTGCCGCTGGCGTCGAGATCGAGGGATGGATCAGACGGGCGGGTCGGAGAGAATTCCAGCGTGGCGGAATCGACGGTCAATTTGGCCGTGAAAGTCTCTCCGCCATTCGCGCCGGCTTCCTTTTCCGGTGCGCCGGGTCGAGTGGCGCTGGCGTTGGCAAAGGTCACTTTTCCCGCGAGCAGCGGGGTGGCGCCGGTGCCGGCCAACTGGAAGTCGGCGGAGACGGTCCCGGGGTTGTCGGCGAGTTTCAGGGGCGCTTCATTGCGGCAGGTGATCTCGAACTTCCAGGCATTCCACGGAGCGCTGGTGAAGGTGAAGATTGGAGCAAACTGCACCGGGGTTTCGCTCCAAAGCGGGCGCAGGTCGCTGACCGGGCCAAGGGTCAGGCCAGTCGGTTTGGCCGTGCCTTTCACAGCGGGGGTGGCGAAGGGGCCGGTGATGGCCAGGTCAAGGGCGACGGTGGCTTTGGCGCCGGTATTACCGAAAAGCGGGACGGTGGATTCCTTCGTGCGAAGGGTGAGCTGCAGCGTGGGGTTGGCGAGGTCGGTGAGCTGGACTTCGCCGCCAAGCTGGAGGTCACCGAGACGGTGTTTGCCGGTGAATTGCTCGAGGACCACGGCGTTGTCATGGAAGCCGAACTGCGCGGCGACCTGGTCGATGAGATCGGCGTTCCAGTTCAGCGGGATGCGGCCTTGGGCGAGCTTGAGGTTGCCGCCGAGCTTGAGCGCATTGATCGGGCCGTCGGTGGTGAAGGTGCCGTCGACGAGGCCGGCGAGCGGGAATTTCCAGCCGGTGAGGCGGGAGGCGGCGGCGAGGTCGAGCTGGCGGGCGGTGAGCTGCACGCGGGAGACGACGTCCGGCGTGAGCAGCTGGGCAAAGGCGACATCGGGCCATTTCTGCCAGACATCGAGCGGGAGCAGCGCGTTGCCTTCGAGCTGGGTGACACCGCGGCAGACAAATTGCAGATCCTGCAAGTGCAGCGCTTTGCCGCCGACGGCGACATTCGCGGTAAAGACGGAGTCTTCGTCGCTGAGCGAGAAGCGCGAGAACTGCATGGTGTCCGCGCCGTAGGTCGCGGCAAGGTCGGCATTGATGGGGTGCAGCTGCTGGGCCAGCGCGCCGAGGCTGCGCACCCGACGGAGGCGTGCCTGGAATTTGCCGCTGTGGCCGGAGGAGGAGCCTTCGCCGGTCCAGTCGATGATCGCGCCACCGGCGAGCGGCTCGGGCAGCACGGGTTTTTGGAGGAAGGCGGAGTACGTCTTGAGGTCTTCGACCGCGACGCGGAGCTCGCCCCAGTAGACGGGCGGGTTTGAGAATTTCACGAGGCCGCGGCCGCGCAGGTAGTCGTCGCCATTGACCAGCTCGACATTGGCGACCTGCACTTCCTTGCCGTTGAGTTTTACGGCGGCGTGCAGCGTTTCGATCGGGGCATTGCGCCAGGTGATACGTTCGCCGGAGACGAGGAGCTGGCCGTTGAATTCTTCGCCGCGACCGCGGATCGAACCTTCGATGGTGGCGCGCCCAGCGGCGTATTTGAACTCCGGCAGGAGCAGCGCGGAGAGGTCGGTAAGGTTTTCGATCTTCGCGTTGACCGTGGTATTGAAGTCGCCCTGCCACCACTGCTGATCGGGGCTGGGGAGCGCGAGTTCGCCGCTGAGGTGCAGTTCGTTTTTGCCCTGGCGCAGGTCGAGTTGCGGGACCTGCACGCGGCGATCCATGAGCACGAGGCCGAGAGTAAGCGAATCCCACTGGCGGGTTTCCCACTGGAAATTGACGGCGTCGAAACGCAGCGACGCCTGGGCCTTGGCCAGATCGCGCGGCGGGCCGCGGAAGGTGAATTTGCCGTCCTTGATCACGCCGCCGGCGGCATCGGAGAGCGCGAGGAAGCTGGCGAGCTTGGCGATATTGATCTGGCCGAAATTGCCGGCGGATTCAAAGACCACCCCGCGATCGGTCGGGCGGGTGGCGGCATCGACGCCGATGGTGCCATCGAAGGCGGCGACCGTCGCTTCGAGGTCGAGCTCACCGCGGGCGAGCGGCGACGCAGAGATGGTCATGCCGCGGATTCTGACGCCTTTCTCCAGCTCGACATCGGCGAAGGCAAAACGCTCGTCCTGGATCGCGGTTTTGCCGCGCACATTGCGGAAGGTGCGGCGGAGCCAGGGCTGATTGATGGTGAGCCGGGGAACGGACATCTCACCGGCCTGGGTGGTGCTGGCGGCGAAAGCGGCGTCTTCCACGCGGACGTAGTCGGTGCCGCTCTGGAAGACGAAATCGATCTCCTGGGCATCGATCGCGGCGGGGAGCAGCGAGGTCGAAGACTGCGACAGCGACAACAACGGTCGACCAGCTTTGCTCTCCGTGGGGGAAACCTCATCGAGCGGGATCGAGACTTTGCCTTCCACGCCGCGGAGCGAGAGGCGCTGGAACCAGCGCTCGCCATTGCGATGGAGCAGGCTCAGCCAGGAGAACTGCGCCTCAGCCCGGGCGACCTCGACGCGGGTGGTCGCGCCGGTGGGCATTTCGAAATGCGCGTAGGTGTGAACGAAAACGACCGGCTCCCAGAGCGAACCCTCGATGCGCTCGATCTGGATGCTACCGCCGCGGCGCCAAGCTTCGGCTTTCAAGGCCCAGCCGGCAAAGGTCTGGAAGACCTGGGGCACGGCGGTGGAGGCCAGCAGGACGATCAAAAACAGGAAAAACCAGCGGACAGGACGCCACTTGCGCCGCGGCGAAACAGGGGCAGCGGCGGGTTTGGCGACAGGATGGGTGGATGGGGTACGGCTCAAGTGGGCCGGGAGCGTAGCGGAATTCAAAGGAAAGAAAAGAACGGCGGAGACGGGAAAAACAGGAGCAAAGCCCCGAAATGCCGGTTCGGAGGCCTCCGCCGAGGCCGAACCGTCTTTTCCTCAGACGGGAGGTTCGGCAGAAAATTGGAAATTTTCCGCATGGTTCCCGCTTCTGCCGTTAAACAGCGGCTACCGGCAGGGGGTCGGGCCCCGACCTCCTGCTCCCACCGCTTTTCTTCGGTCCACTCTAAGATTTTCCGTCCTCCAAGCATCCCCACGCACCCACATGACCCGCTCGCTCTTTCTTCTCCCGGTCCTCGCCCTGGCCGCTTCGGCCCAGGAAACGCCGACTTTGCCCCCTGCCCCACCGGTCCAGTCCCGCAGTGTGGCGGAGACGCTGAAGACGCTCCAGCTCCCGGCCGGCTACCGCCTGGAGCCGGTGCTGAGCGATCCGGAGATCAAGGAGCCGGTGGCGATCGCCTTTGACGGCGATGGCCGGATGTTTGTGGTGGAGATGCGCACGTACATGCAGGACATCGACGCCACCGGGGAGCGCGATCCGGTGAGCCGCGTCTCGCTGCACGAGGACACGGACGGCGACGGCGTGTACGACAAACACACCGTCTTCGCAGACAAGCTGATCCTGCCTCGCATGGTGCTGCCGCTGGAGCGGGGCAAGGCGATCATCGGCGAGACGGATACGAACGATCTCTATCTCTGGACCGACACGAACAACGACGGCGTGGCGGACAAAAAGGAGCGCATTTTCGAAGGCGGACCGCGCGGCGGAAATATGGAGCATCAGCCGAGCGGGTTGATCTGGAGCGCGGACAACTGGCTCTACACCACCTACAATGCCTATCGCCTGCGCTGGACGGCGCAGGGGCTGATCAAGGAACCAACGGCGGCGAATGGCGGCCAGTGGGGCGTGACCCAGGACGACTGGGGCAAGCAGTGGTTTGTGAATGCGGGCGGCGAAAAGGGGCCGGTGAATTTCCAGACGCCGATCGCGTACGGGGCGTTCAACGTGGCGAATCAGTTCGCGCCAGATTTCGACGTGGTGTGGCCGGCTTCGGTGGGCATTCCGGATGTGCAGGGCGGCGATCGCCGGTTCCGGCCCGAGGATTTTACGCTGAATCACTTCACGGCGACGTGTGGCGGCGAGGTTTATCGCGGGGATCGTTTGCCCGCGGAACTGCGCGGCAATTTGTTCTTTGGTGAGCCGGTGGGCCGTCTGCTCCGCCGCACGGTGATCGATGTGCGCGACGGGCTCTCCTATCTGAGCAACCCGTACGACAAGTCGGAATTCCTGCGCTCGACCGATCCACTTTTCCGCCCGATCCAGGCGGCGAACGCACCGGACGGGACGCTGTATATCGTCGATATGTATCGCGGCATCATCCAGGAAGGAAACTGGGTGAACAAGGGCAGCTACCTGCGCGGGATCGTGCAGCAGCACTCGCTCGATAAGCAGACCAGCCGCGGCCGCATCTGGCGCCTCGTGCATGATACGACGAAGCGTGGCCCGCAGCCGGCGATGAGCAAGGAAACCTCGGCCCAGCTCGTGGCGCATCTCGGCCATCCGAACGGCTGGTGGCGCGATACCGCGCAGAAGCTGCTCGTGCTGAAGCAGGATCAATCGGTGGTACCGACGCTGATCACGATGGCGAACCAGGACCTCAATCCCCTCGCCCGCTTCCATGCCCTTTGGACCCTGGAGGGCCTGAACGCAGCCACCCCGGAGCTGATTCGCGCGAAGCTTAGGGATCAACATCCGCAGGTGCGCGCGGCGGCCATTCGCGTGAGCGAATCGCTTTACAAAGCGGGCGACAAATCGCTGCTGCCCGAGGTGCTCGCTCTTTCGAAAGATGCGGACGCGACGGTGGCGATCCAATCCTTCCTCACGGCGAAACGGCTGGAAGTGCCGGATTGGAAGAAATCCATCGAAGCGCTTGCGACGGCGAATGCAGGTCTTGGCGTCCGGACCATTGCCGACCAGATCCTGCACCCGCCGGTGCCGGTCTCGAAACTCGCGCTGAACAAGGACGAAGAGAAACTCTTCAAGTCCGGCGAAACCACCTTCCAAACGCTTTGCGCCGCGTGCCACGGCATCGACGGCAAAGGCATGCCGATGGCCGGTGCGGCGCCGGGCGCGATGCTGGCTCCGGCCCTCGCGGGGTCGAAAACGATCAATGGCTGGCGCGACGCGAGCATCCTCGTGCTGCTGCACGGGCTGACCGGGAACATCGACGGCAAACGTTATGAAGGCCAGATGATCTCCATGGCCACGAACGACGACGCCTGGATCGCCAGTGTGCTGAGCTACGTGCGCAACAGCTTCGGCAACCGCGCCGGTTTCGTGACCGCAAAAGACGTGGCCAAGCTCCGCGGCGAGACGAAGGAGCGCACCACGCCGTGGACCAGCGAAGAACTGCGCGCACGAGTGCCGCAGCCGCTGAACAATCGCCAGGCGTGGAAACTCACCGCCAGCCACGGGGAAAAGAAGGTCGCCCTCGCGATCGACGGAAAACCCGACACGCGCTACACCACCGATGCCTATCAGGTGCCCGGCATGTGGTTCGAAGTGGAGCTGCCGCAGGAAACGGAAATCACGGGTATCGGGCTCGAAACCCTTGCCTCCGCAGGCGACACGCCGAACAAATACACCGTGGAAGTTTCCACCGATGGGCAATCATGGGGCCAGCCGGTAGCCAGCGGCGCGGGGGTGTCGCCGGATCTGCTGATTCCGTTTGCGCCGGCGAAAGCGAAATTCATCCGCATTACCCAAACCGGCGAACTTAAAGGCCGGTTCTGGTCGATCCACGAGCTGCAGGTTTTCGCCACGCCGAAAGGCTAAACGCAAGACACGGTCATTTCCCGCCTCGGTCAACCGGCGTAGTAACCCGGTTGATCGAGATCGGCGAGGAGGCTTGGGCCGGTGGGTTCCCAGTCGAGGACAGAGCGCGTTCGCGCGCTGGTCGCGCACATGTCGATGCTGGCAAAGCGGGCAAACCAACCAAAGTGTTCGGGGCCCCGCGATTCGACCGGCAGGCCGAGACGACGACCAATCACGGCGGCGATCTCCTGGAACGGTACACCTTCATCCGCGACGGCATGGTAGATGGGCTCGGTGGCGCCCTGCTCGACCACGAGACGGTAGAGGCGGGCAGCGTCAGAACGGTGCACGCCGGCCCAGCGGTTCTGGCCTTCGCCGGGATAAGCGGAAACGCCTTTCTCCCGAGCGAGGTTGATCAAAATGGGAATGAAACCGTGATCACCGAGGCCGTGGACCGAGGGAGGAAGCCGGACCGTCGCGACGCGGATCCCGTGTTCGGCAAGCGATCGCGCGGCCGCTTCTGATTTCCGGAATACAGACGAGTCGGGGTCTGTTTCGGTCGCGGGGCGTCCTTGAGCCAAACCCGAAAGGCCGGAGGTGACGAGTAGTGGACGGTCAGAGCCTTCCACGGCACGGCCGAGGGCTTCAATCGCACGCCGGTCCTGCTCGGCGTTTTCGGCCATTTTCGAGAAGTCGTGATTAAACGCGGTGTGAATCACGGCATCCGCAGACGATGCCGCGCGGTGCAAAGCGTCGAGGTCGTCGAGTGTGGCCAGGAGGACTTGGGCGCCGGTGGCGGCAAGGGCGGTGGCTTTGGCTTCCGTGCGGGCAAGGCCGGTGACTTGGTGGCCGGCGCGAATCAATTCTTCGACGACGGCGGAGCCAACCCAGCCGGTGGCGCCAGTAACGAATACATGCATGGGAAATGTTTTAGGTTTGGATTGGAGGACTACGATTTTGCCGCGCTGGCGATGCCATCCAGTTCCACGAGGGTTTCCGCCGAGAGCGTGAGCTGTCCGGCAGCCAGGTTTTCGCGGAAGTGACCGATCGACGACGTGCCGGGAATAAGCAGGATATTGGGCGACCGGTGCAGCAACCAGGCGAGCGCGACCTGCATGGGCGTGGCTTCGAGCCGGGCAGCGATGGAGGATAGCGTGGATGACTGGAGCGGCGTGAAACCGCCGAGGGGGAAGAACGGGACGTAGGCGATGCCCTGGCGGGCCAGATCATCAATGAACGCGTCGTCCGCGCGACTCACGAGGTTGTAGTTGTTTTGGACGCAGACGATGTCGGCGATTTGCTGCGCTTCGGCCAGCTGCGTGGGCGTGACATTGCTCAAGCCGATGTGACGAATCAGGCCCTGACGCTGCAAATCGGCGAGGGTGGTCACCTGCTCGGCGATGGAGCCTTCCAGGGGGCCGTGGATAGAGCCCATGGCGCGGTAGTTGACGATGTCCAGCGCTTCGAGGCCGATGTGACGGAGATTGTCGTGGACTCCATTAGTAAGGTCCTCGGGCGAGGTGGCGGGCTGCCAGGATTTGTCGGGTGGACGAACGGCGCCGAGTTTCGTCACGATGACCAGATCCGCGGGATATGGGTGCAACGTGCGGCGGATGATTTCGTTGGTGACGTGCGGGCCATAGAAGTCCGCGGTGTCGATATGGTTCACGCCGGTGGCGACGGCTTCGCGCAGGAGGGCGACGGCGCCAGCGAGATCTTTGGGCGGGCCGTACACGCCGGGACCGGCCAACTGCATGGCGCCGTAGCCGATTCGATTCACGGTTAGTGAGGTGCCGGGAAAGGTGAATTCTCCACTCTGCGAGGCTGAGTCTTTCGTCGGGTCGGTTTTCATGGCGTCGTTCTGATTTGGTGTTTGTTAACGTCGGCACCGTACTTGCCGGGGCGGATTCCTTCCAGACATGGAAGTCTCAAATGATTGCCCAATCCTATTTAGGAATGGAGATCCGCCGGATCTTTTCGCCATAAACATTGCCTGATATTTCAACTGAAATGAAATCGAGAGCCAGTAAATCGGGCCAAGCATCGGAACCAAGCCAGCGTCTGATCTCGCTGCTGACGGAGCTCGCTCCGCGGGATGGGTTTCTGTCGTCGCGCCTGCCGGAGGTCGGTTTTATGCGCACCAGCCGACACATTCCACGCACTCCGATCACGTACGAGTGCGGCATTTTCATTCTCGCCCAGGGACGCAAGACGGGGTTCGTGGGTGCGAAGAAGTTCGTCTACGACGCGAACCATTTTCTAGTGCTGTCGGTACCCATGCCCTTCGAGTGTGAAACGGAAGGCACGCCGGACCAGCCGATGCTGGCGGTGAAGATCAGTGTGACACCGGCCGCGGTGACCGAGCTGCTGATGCAGGTGGAACATCTCCAGCCGATCGATGGTTCCGAGCCGCGGGCGATGCAGGCCACCGCACTGGACGACCCACTGCGCAATGCGACGATCCGGCTTCTGGAATGCCTGCGCTGCCCGGACGACAGCCGGGTGCTTGGGCCAGGCATCGTGCGCGAAATCATCTATCGCGTGCTGCGCGGAAACCTGGGCCGCAGCCTGCGCGCACTCGCGGCGCCGGATAGTCATTTCGGGCGGATCAGCCGGGTGCTCAATCGGCTGCATACCGACTATGCGCGGAACTACGATATCGCGACGCTGGCGCGGGACTGCGGGATGAGCGTGGCGGCTTTTCATACGCGGTTCAAAGCCATCACCTCGTCGTCGCCGCTCCAGTATTTGAAAAACATCCGGCTGAACAAAGCGCTCATGCTGATGCTGAATGAAGGGGCGAACGCGAGTGGGGCCGCCGTACAGGTGGGCTACGAAAGCGCTTCGCAATTCAGCCGCGAGTTCAAGCGGCTCTTCGGCGACAGCCCGGCGGCGGTGGCGGCGCAGTTCCGGAAGAATTTGCTTCAAGGTAACTGAGGCAAGCCACCGCTTGCCTTGCTAACCAAGGCGCATGGATAGTTCGACGTCTTCAGCGAAGGGAAGGGAGAGGTAGCCGGCTTCGGGGGAGCGTACGCGGGCGAGGTAGTCGGGGCTGTAGTCGGCGTTGTCGGCGACGATCAAGGCACCGGGGCGAAGGTGGCTTTCGAGCAGGTCGAGGATTTCGGAGTAGAGGGCCTTGGCGCCATCCAGCAGGAGCAGGTCGATCGTTTCGGGGAGATCGACGCTCAGCGTCTGGAGGGCATCGCCTGCCCGGATCTCGACCAGGTCGAGCACGCCGCCGGCGGCGAGGTTTTCCCGGGCGCGCATGACTTTGGAGGGTTCGAATTCGCTGGTGATCAGGCGACCGCCGCCGTTGTCGCGCAGGGCGGCAGCGAGGTGCAGGGTCGAGATGCCGAAGGAGGTGCCGAATTCGACGATGGTGCTCGCTCGGGAGCTGCGAGCGAGCAGGTAGAGAAGCGTGCCGGTCTCGCGGGTGACGGCAAGTGGGAAATCCTTGAGGCGTTCGTAGAAGCCGAGGTAGTCGGTCTTACTGCGCATGAGGCGATCGCGCTGGGCGAAGAGATCGGCGAGGGCGGGGCTGGTGGCGGGCGAGGCCGCGGAGGCTTCAGCGAAGAGGCGGTCGAGCAGCGGCGCGAGGGGAGCAGTAGTGAGAGTTGAGTTTGTTTTCATGTCGGCTTAAAATGCGACGAATTATTCAGGTTCGCGATTCGCATTCCCCTGCCCTGCCATGACTGATCGACGAAAAGCCCAGATTTCCTTGCGAAAACAGCCTCAACAATCCCGCTCGACGGAACTGGTTGCCGCGATTTTGGAGGCGGCTACTCAGGTTTTGGCGAAGGAAGGCGCGCAGCGTTTCACTACCGCCCGGGTGGCGGAGAGGGCCGGGGTGAGCGTCGGCTCGGTGTACCAATATTTTCCCAACAAAGCGGCGATCCTCTTTCGGCTGCAGAGCGATGAATGGCGGCAGACGACGGATTTGCTGCGCGGGATTCTGGCCGATCAGCGGAAGCCGCCGCTCGAACGGCTGCGAACGCTGGTGCACGCCTTTCTCCGCTCGGAATGCGAGGAGGCCGCGATGCGGGTGGCGCTGCATGATGCGGCGCCGCTTTATCGCGATGCTCCTGAGGCACGCGAGGTGAAGGCTTCCGGAAAACGTGCGGTCCAGGCGTTCATGCGGGAGGTGCTGCCGGGGGCTTCGAAAGCGAAGCGGGCGCTGGCAGGTGAGTTGATCACCACCACGCTCAGCCAGGTGGGGAAGCAGTTTTCGGAAACGCTGCGGACGGGGGCAGAGATCGAAGCCTACGCGGAGGCGATGGCGGAGATGTTTTGCGCTTATCTCAGAAAGCTTGGGGCCTGAGCTGGTGCCTGCTACCCGCACGGATACCGGTAACTGGGGTGCTCGCAGGTGATTTGGGTGCGAGTGAGGCTGTCGGGGTGAAGGTAAACTTCGTAGCGGATCGGCCGGGAATGATAGCCGCCGGCCATCCAGCGTTCGACGTGGCGCCAGGTGCGCAGGAGCGGGGCGGCGAGACGGGCGACCGGGGGGGCTTTCGCGCGAAGGCGGAGTTCTTCTTCGCGGGAGATGGCTTGGGCACTGAGGTTTTCCCCGGTCCAGGTGAAGGTGGCCAGATACTCGGGGAGGAGAACAGCACGGTGACCGCGGTGCAGGGCGCGGGCGACCCAGTCCGCGTCGGCCACGGAGCGGAAGGATTCGTCAAAGGGGCCGACGTCGGCGAAGACAGAGCGGCGGATGAAGAGGGCGCAGGTAAAGGCGTAAAGGTGATCGGTGAGGATCGTGGCTTCGCGCAGTGGGGTGACTTTGCGGAAGGCGAGCAATTGCTGCTCCGGGTCGACGACGAGGTAGTCGCCAGCGACGAGATCAGCTTCGGGATTTTCGGCGAAGGCGCGGGCGACTTTAGCGAGGGTGCCGGGGAGGTATTGTTCGTCGCTATTAAGCAGGCCGATGATGTCGCCAGTGGCGCGGGACAGCGCTTTGTTCAGCGCGTGGTACATGCCGGTATCGGGCTCGGCGGCGAGATGCACGGTGGATTGCTGCCGGGCCCACGTGGCGAGGTCGGGATCGTGGCCGGTGTCCTGGATGAGGTGCTCGATCTCGACGCCCGGTTGATCCGCGACGGAGCGGATGCAGCGCCGCAGCCAAGGGAACTGGCGGTGGCTGGGGGTGAGGATGGAGAACTTCATAGCGCCGCTAGCCAATAACTGGTGCGGGCGAAGTCGTCACTTCGAAGAAAAGTGGCGGGCGCCGCCCGCGGTGGATTTCGGCGGCGACAGGAATGTCGCCGCTCCTTGGGGCACTCTCAGTTCGGGCGATCAGTTCGTGATCGTGACCAAGGTGCCGATGGGGACTTCCTTGAAGAGGCGGCGGGCGGCGTCGCCGGGTAGGCGGATGCAGCCGTGACTGGCGGGGTAGTTGGGGACGACGCCTTCGTGCATGCCGAAGTCGCGGCAGCTCAGGCGCATGAAAAAGGGCATCTTCACTTTGTAGATCGTGGAGACGTGGACCGTCTTTTTGTCGGTGACGACAAAGCGGCCCGTTGGAGTGGAGAAGCCTTTCCGGCCGCTGCTGATCTCGGTGTTGTAGATGGCCGAGTTATCGCGGTAGAGCGTAGCGCGCTGCGAGGCGAGGCTTACTTCGATGCGCATCTGTTCGGGCGTGGGAGCGTTGCCGATGAGGGTTTGCAGGCACTCGGCGTGTTCGCCCCAGGCAGCGAAATAGAGCGGGATGAGTTTGTATTTGCTGCGCGTGGCGCGGAAGCGGTCGCCCCCTTTTTCGATGAGCAGGCGGACGAGATCGTCGTAGCCCTGGCCGGCAGCGATCATGAGCAGGGTCATGCCGGGTTCCTCGGAGAGGTAGTGCTTGAGGAATTTCGGTGCGGTGTATTCGAGGAAACGTGCCTCGGCAGGCGTGTTGACCGTGGTGTTCGGATCGGCTCCGGCTTCGAGCAGGAGTTTCGTCATCTTCACATCGTGTGCGGCGACGGCGTAAGCGAGCAGCGGTTCCTTGCAGTTTTCCGGGGTGGGCGGGCCGTCGTGTTTCGACAGGACGAGGCGCACCTTGGCGACGTCGGCGGTTTCCACGGCCTGCTGCAACACACTGCGGCCGGGGAAATCCCACGCGCGATGTTCGACGCGATCAAGAATGGGCTGGATGAAACGCCAATCACGGGTTTCAGCAGCCAGCGAGAGAGCCTGGTTTTCGTCGCCGGGCTGCATACCGATGCGGGTCTGGCCCTGGAGCAACCGCTCGACGACGGGGAGCTTGCGGGCCTTGATCGCGTAGTAAAGCGGGTTGCGGCCTTCCTGGTCGACGGCCTGCACATTGGCACCGGCTTTGAGCAGAGCTTCGAGAATCGGGGGTTCGCCGAGCGCGGCGGCCAGCATGAGCGGCGAGACGCGGTCCTCGCCAGCCAGGTTCGGATCGGCGCCGGCTTCGAGCAGCCGCGGGACGAGTTTTTCGTCGCCGTTTTGCACCGCGTAGAAAAGCGGCGTGCGGCCGGAGGAATCGGGCAGGTTCGGCGACACCGCAGCCTTCAAAAACAGGTCGACGACTCGATTCTGTTTGTGAGCCACGGCTCGCGCGAATGCATCGCTGCGCGGATCGATGCCCAGCACTTCAAGCTGCTCGAGCGCCGGCTGGGCATTGGCGGCGGCACGGAGGTACGGCGAGAGCGCGGTGAAGAGCACCGCTCCACAGAGGGCCAGGGTTCGTCTGGGCGAACGAATCATGCGACGGAAAAGGAACGCGAGTGCGGACTATAACTGAATTCCAGCACTTCGCGGATCAAAATTTTAATCCGTTTTGGCAGGTCCGTCGGATGCCGGGAATTTGCGCAAAGGCAGGACTTCATTGCCTGGCAGCGGCCACATGCGTTCGCGGATCCGCGGGGCGAGATGGCGGGCATTGGCGTAGGCGCCGGCCATCATTTCCATCTTGGCATCGAGATTATCGACGTAGTGCAAGGCCCACGCTTCCGGGGTTTTGGGCGGCACGGGCGAGCCAAACTGCAGCTCCCCGTGGTGGGCCGCGACGAGATGGAGCAGGTGCAGGCGCACGTCTTCGCTGGTGGGGTCGAGCTCCTTCCAGGTGGCGGCTTCGGGGGTGGCGATGAGCTTGCGCCAGAGGGCATTGACCAGCTCGATGCCGATGGTGATGTGGCCGAGCAACTCGCCGCGTTCATCGAACGGCATGGTGAACCCATCGGCCGGGAGCTGGTTTTCCCAGAGCTTGCCGCAGTCGTGAAAAAGCACGCCGGTGAGGAGCAGATCGCGGTTCAGGAGCGGGTAGGCCGAGGCGATGGCTTCGGCGCTCCGCATCATCTGGGCGACGTGTTCGACGAGGCCGCCGCGCCGGGCGTGATGATTTCCCCGGGCGGCAGCGGCACGGCGGAAACGGTCGCCATAGTCGGCGAGGAAAAGCTGAGCCAAGGCGCGCAGGCGGGGGTCGCCGAGCTCGGCCATGGTGGTTTCGATGTGGGAGAAATCGAGCGACTGGCGGGCGCGGATATCCGGCGGTCCGCCGAGCAGGGCGGCGCGCTCTTCATCGGTGAGCGGGCGCAGGCTCCAGCGGCGGGCTTCGATGCCGAACTGCGCGCTGTGGGTGAACTCGGCGTGCACGGCGACGAACTCATTGCCGAGCAGCCGTTCGCAGGTGGCGAAGACCGGCGCGTCGCTCCAGGCGCGCAGGGTGAACTTCGCTTCGGCATCGGCAAAACCGACTTCGAAGAAGGGTTTCCCGTCGCGGGTTTCCTTGCGATTGAGGCTCTCGATCTGCGCGGACACCTCGGCTTCGACACGGGATTCGGCGAGGGTGAGGCGTTTGAGGGTGGCGATGGTGAGGATTTCCACGGGCAGGCGGCAAGAGACAGCCGGAGGGCGGGTCGAGTCGAGCCGGAAACGCATGAGCGGCGCCTTGCCTCGGCGGGATCGGCGCGGCTAGTTTGCGGGCGCGTTGATTTCTCCTGCTCCATATACCCGTGGCAGCCGTGGTTTTAGTTTGATCGAGGTGGCCCTCGCGCTGGCGCTGGCGGCGACCGCGCTGCTCGGCGTGCTGAGTCTGCTGCCGCAGGGGCTGAAGACATTTCGCGCCTCGATGGATACAGCGGTGGCGGCGCAGATTTCCCAGCGGCTGATCGAAGAGGCGCATGAGACGGACTTCGAACGGCTGCTACCGGAAGAAGACGAGCCGGTCACTGCGGCGGGCTACTTCGCGCTGCCCCGCCGGTTTTTCGATGAACAGGGACAGGAGCTGATGGTGAAAGATCCGGAGCGGCCCACGGCGGAGGAGCTGCGCCTGGTCGTCTACGAAGTGCGCAGCTGCGGGGCGATTCCCGGCGATCCGGATCCCACCCAGCACCGGGCCGAATTTCCCACGGAGCTGCCGGCAGCGGGAAGCAGTGCGGTGCCTTACAACCCGCGGGATTTGATCGGGCTGACGATTCAGATCGCGCAAAACCCGGCGCACCGGTCCCTGCAGGATGACCCAGCCAATTCGCTCCTGTGGAAGGCGCCGGAGATCGGTGGGAATGACGTGGTGCCGATCCATACTTATTCGGCCGTGGTGGCCCGCCATGGCAACCTCTGACCGGTCCCGCCTTCGGTCCGCGCTGGGTTTCACGCTCGTCGAGCTGCTGGTCTCGACAAGCCTGCTCTTGCTGCTGGCGCTGATGCTGGTGGCGCTGACCCATGAGACTTCCCGCACGCTCGCTTTTACCACGGGCAAGGCGGAGCAATTTCGCGGGGCGCGCGAGGCGTTCGAAAATCTGACGCATCGGCTGAGCCAGGCGACGCTGAATACCTATTGGGACTACGACTACGGCACTGCGGTGAGCAATGAGCCGAGCCGCTACGCGCGGCGTTCGGAGCTACGGTTTATTTGCGGCCCGGCGGGGCACGATGAATTCCTCGGCCAACCCGCGGACCCGAACCGGCGGCGAGTCGGCCATGGGGTCTTTTTCCAGGCGCCGCTGGGATTCAGCGACAACGTCCGCGGCCTGGAAAACCTGCTGAATACGTGGGGGTACTTCGTGGAATACGGCAACGACGATCGCTATCGCCCAAGCGTGATTCCCGCGGCAGCGGCGCCCGAGCGTTGGCGGTTCCGGCTGCTCGCCTTCATGCCGTCGGCGGAGGAAAATCTGATCTACCACTTTACCTCCGGGTGGGTCGATCCGGCGGCGCTGCGCAAGCAGCCGCGCAGCGCGGAGTATCGCGAGATGGGCTGGTTTCGCGATCAGTGCAATGCGGGCGATCCGCCCACCCATGTGGTCGCGGAAAACGTGATCGCGCTCATTTTGACCCCGCGGCTGGCGGCGCGGGAAGAGGCTCAATTTCCGGACCACGAGGCACAGCCGGATTTTTCGCCGCTGGCGCCGGATTATGTTTTCGATTCATCGCCCGCCCCGAGCCGGCTGCTGTCGGCGGATGATCCGCGCTATGCCGATGCGCGGCTGAATCCGGTGGCCCAGCTGCCACCGCTGATCGAGGTGACGATGGTGGCGATCGATGAGCCTTCGGCGCAGCGGCTCAATCTGGCACGCGGCGATGAGAATTGCTTCGGCCTGGTGAACGATGGGAAGAGCGGGAAGTTCACGCAATCGGCGCAACTGACCGCCGATCTGCGGCGCGATCCGAGCCGGCCGTTTGGACGCAGCACAGGGGCGCACAGCTCCTTCGATCAAGGGGGGCCGCTGGAGAATACGTTGATCGGGGCGCGGGTGAACTACCGGATTTTTTCGACGCGGGTAGCGTTGCGCGGGGCGAAGTGGAGCCGGGCGCAAGGAGAGCGGTGACGGGAAGGCTCACGAACAGCTGAAGGCTGTACCCCAACGCTCTACTTCCGTGTCGCCAGATATTCCGTCAGATCGCGCAGCTCACGCCGGCTCAGCTGATCCCGGATATTCTCCGGCATCGGTGAAGGCGCACTCAGCCGCTCTTTGATCTGATCCGCCGCGATCTTCACGGTCTTCGGTTTGCCCTGCTCATCCATCGTCTCGATCGTGAGCTGGCCGTCCTTTTCCTGAGTCAGCCGCCCGGCGACCATCTGGTTATCCTGCAAATTCAGCGTCACGATCTGGAAGCCATCTGCGATGTGCGCATTCGGGAAAACGATCGCCTCCAGCAAATAGACCCGGTCCCGCTTGCCCCCGATCTTCGAAAGGTCCGGCCCGACCAGGCTATCGCCGATCTCACAGCGATGGCAGCGCAGGCATTGTACCTCGGCCTTTTCACGGAAGATGCGGCGCCCGCGATCCGCATCCCCGCCGGACAGCGCGAGACGAAAACGGGCGAGAGGATCATCCTTGGGCCGGGTCGCGTCGAATTCCTTCACTCGATCACCGAGCCCCGCTTTTTGTGCGGCCTCCAACAGATCGAGCTGAATCTCCGGCGGGCATTTTCCGGCCATCAACTGATCGAACAACACCCCGATCTGCGATTTCGCCTCCGGCGTATTCATCTGTGCCAGGGCCACGAGACC
>Ga0209050_1001853_pt1 | contig 20436 bp, 7 predicted proteins | sample Araplavi_mTSA_r2_FD_184276 | JGI IMG/M metagenome (GOLD analysis project Ga0209050, IMG submission 184276) | Arabidopsis root microbial communities from North Carolina, USA - plate scrape MF_Cvi_mTSA_r2 (SPAdes) (version 2) | ecosystem: Host-associated > Plants > Roots > Endosphere | place: USA... | reverse complement strand
CAAACTTCAAGGCAAACACGTCCTGGCCGCGCTCCCATTTGAAGTGATTGGACTCGTCGGCATACAGATCGTAAGGAAACAGCTTGTAATATTCTTCTTGCGTATAGAGGTGCCGGTCGCTCTGTTCCCACAGGCGTGGGCGGAAGGCTTTCGCCGGAGCCTTCAAGGCATAAATATGAATATCGCCTTTTGCCGCTTCGGGTTGACCGGCCAGGTTGTTCGCCTGGATGGAAAACTCCTGCTTCATTTGTGTGGCATGGCTCTTGTCCAGGTTGGGCATGGCCACGTTCACCACCAGCGCCTTATAACCGACCTCAACCGTTGTCGAGGAGCTGTGCGTTTCGCCATTGATGTCGGTTACGTCCGCGTACACCGTATAGCTAAAGGTGGGATCGGAAGCTTTGTCAACCGTTCCATCGGGAAGGGCCACGAAGTCGATGTTGAATTTTCCGTTGGCGTCGGTTTGCGCGTCGCCATGTTTGATCTCTATCTCCGGAGAAGTTGGGTAATAGCCCCACCGGCACCACCACCAGAAGGGAAAGCGCGCCACGCGCACGACGCGGTAGTGTACTTTCGCACCATCGATGTTCGCACCGGAATAGGCCCGCGCAAAACCAACCGTGTTCACCGTATCCGCCAGCCGGAACGTGCCTTTCACCGGGTCGAAGCCCACTTCGAATTTGGGACGCTTATATTCTTCCACCGAAAAGTCAACGCTGCTGCTGTTGGATTGATCCACCAGTTGCATGTTCCCGGTCAGGCCGCTGGACGGCGCCGTGAAGGTGCCGCTGAACGTGCCATACGCATTGGTTACCACGCTCACCTCGGCGCGTTGCTCGCCATTTACATCATAAAGTACAATGGTGGAGTGATGATCCTTGCGAACCTGCGACGTGCGCCCATCGGTGTCCACCACCAAGCCCTTGAAATAAATGGGTTGGCCCGGCCGGTAAATGGCCCGGTCCATAAAGAAAAAGGTTTGGATGTGGTGCTCGCGTTCGCCGTGTACGTATTGCGGGATGCCGCCGTAGTAATATTCTTCACCATCGATCGCGCGTGTGCTGGCCACATCGTTTTTATAGGTGAACAGTACCGAGAAATTTCTCCGGTTTTCTTCCTTGAAGAAAGGCACTTTAAAATAACCCCGCGCATCGCTGGTCAGGGTGCCCGCGACTTTCGTTTCGTATTTGTTTGAACGATAGTTATAGTTGCTCACCAACACGGTTGCCGTCACTCCCGCCAGCGGCTCGCCCGTTTGCCGGTGAAGTACAAAGAAATCGATGGACCCATCGGCATTGTTCCGGTGCACGTAGCTGATGTTGGTCACGGACGTGAACGCATAGGCCATGCCATTGTGCTGCGTGGAGAAGTCGGCCAGGTTACTGAACACGATCATATATTCGCCCACGGGCACCGCATCCAGTTTCACTTCCAGGCTGTGCGATTGATAATCGCCATCGTCGGGCAGCGTGAACGACCCGGACTTCACCACCGGTTGTGCCAGGAAATACTGTAAAAACTTTTGCTCCCGTTTGTCATAGTCCACCTTATCCAGGCTTTTGCGTTGCGCTGCCACCGTTTCACGGGTGGTCTTGATGATACGGTAGTATAGCGAGGTGAAGTTTTTATATTCAATACGACTGCGAAAGGGCTGGTCGGGCAGATTGTTTTCTTCCACCACGGCAGCAATCGATTTTTGACGGAGATCTTCCTGCAAATTCTCACACTGTATGGCGCCATCCGATTTTGGAAATCTTTTTAGAGCGCCATCGCAAATCGCATAGGCCTTCTTCAGATCCAGCTTGTGGTCGTCCGATTGCAAAGGTTTATACTGACGCCCCGCTTCCACATAGGTCTGGGCAATGGCATAGGTCACCCGTGTTGAAATGGGATGGGCGATCACGTCCTGCTCCAGTTGTTCCAGTGCTTTGCGGTATAATTCGTTTTTGGTGGAAAGCGTGAAATTGTTTTTCACCAGGAACAAGCGTTGCAGGTCCACGTCCACCAGCGCGGACGGATCTTTGTCGGGCAAGTGAAAACGGATGAGGTCCTGGAGCAACACCAGCGCCTGGTATTTCATCGACAGCGTATCCTGCGACTTGATCGACAGGGTGGCAAAGGTTTTGGCGGTGGCCAGGTACGCCTCCTGGTCCAGCGCAAAGGCGTTGGCGGGCCGCGTAAGGTTAGCTTCGTCGCCAGAGAAGAACTGGATGGCTCTTTGGGCAAGGAAATCATAGAGCGTGGGGCGATAGATTCGTCCCGTTTCATTGCCCCGGTTGATCACCTCGGGGAAAATGTCGATGGTGGCGGCTTTGCTTTTTTCGGCGTCCTCCAGCGAAAGCTTGTAGTGATGGGACGTGGTCTCCACGATCTTGTCGAGGCTCCAGGTCGCGATGTCGTTGTTATCCACGTTCACGGTCTGGCTGCGTTGGTTAAACCGCCAGCGGTTTTGTTGGTAGTAGTTCCAATACATTTCCCCCAGCATGGTGTGCAGGATGGGCTTTACGGGATATGTTGCGGTGCGGGCTTCGGCTTCCACCACGCCCAGGTTCTTTACAAAGTCGTCTTCCTCTTCATACTCGGTAAATTTCAGTTTGTGCACAACGGCTTTTACCAGTTGCGGGGCATTTGCGTCTTTTTTGGCTTGCGCATAGATGGTGTTCACAACGGCTAACGCGGATTGGGGCAATCCTTTACTCTCGAAATCGGTGACCTCTTTCCAGGCCTTTTCATAGTTAAATGGGGTCATGGGAACGGATTTAGTTTGTGCCAGGGCAATGTTTACGATTAAGCTCAAGGCTACAATTCGCGCTAGGAAGTTCATGTCCGGATATTTTTTGAAGGTGTCAACGCACAATAGATGCCAGGATCGCACAAATCCATAGTGGTGGTACAGGATTTTTTTTGACGCGGGCATCAAAGCCTAAAAATAGCGCATCAACGGCAATAAAGCGCTTTGCATCAGCGATTAACCAACAACGACATCACTCAAAAAATGAAGGAAATAAGCGTTCCTGGAAAAACGGCCAGAAACATCCGGAATGACAGTTAACGGGAATTGACAGCTATCGGCTCGGCGGTAAAATTATAAATTACCGTGGAGTGTCAAACGCAAGGGTAAAAAAATAGTTACAACGGTCGGTGGCATCCGCCGTTGCGATGTTTTTATTTCCCTGAAAAAAGCTGTATTCTCGTGATCGAGTTGAAGCAATAGCGGGACCGATAGAAAAAATTTATTTCCCGACCTAAACCGCATCATCACATATGTTTCTTGGATTTTACACGCCCGTCCTGGCACTACAGGGATTTTGTTTGTATCACGCCTACCGAAGCAATTCCGAACAACGCTGGTACTGGCTCATCATTTTCTTTCCCGCCGTGGGCTGCGCGATCTACCTGTACCATAATTTTTATAACCGCCGCAACATACAGTCCATCGCGGAAAGCGTAAAGACGGTCACCAACAGCAACTACCGCCTCGAACAACTCGAAAAAGCCGTACGCTTCAACAACAGCCTCGCCAACAAAACCATGCTCGCCGATGCGTACCTCCACCTGGGCCGTCCCAAGGAGGCCATCAACCTCTATATCGACTGCCTCCAGGGCTTCATGGCCGACGACCCCATCCTCCGCATGAAACTCCTCCAGGCCTACTACCTCGACGGCAACCACGACGCCGTCGCCGACATCGGCGGCCGCCTGGCCAGCGAAAAAACCTTCCGCGACTCCGAAGAAGGCATCGCCTACGCCTGGTCACTCCACCAACTGGGTCGCACCGACGAAGCCCAGGCTCAATTCGAAGTCATGGACCGCACCTTCACGAACTACCGACAACGCCTGGAGTACTGCAAATTTATGCGGATCACCAACCAACAAGAGGCCCTCAACCAAAAACTGGTCGAACTCCTCGAAGAGATCGCCCACATGACCAGCACGGAACGCCGTATTAAACGCGACGTCATTCGAGAGATCAAGGATATGAATGCGACGGTGAGTGCTTGAGTCAGGAGCCAGTAGTTAGGAGCCAGTCGGTGATGATCAAATATTCCTAATGGATGGGGTCCAGATGCAATAGAATAACCCCCCCCCAATCTCCAACGCTCCCGCATTCTGAAATTGGCTACTTACTACTTACTACTGGCTACTGGCTACTGATTCCTGGTTTCCCTCCTAATCCCAATGAATAGCATAGGGCTTCAACGCGACCACCCTGTCATTAATATTCACCGTTTGTTCATCTGCTGTATAATTCCAGACCACCAGGCGGCCATGTTCAAAAACAAGACCATCCACTTTCAGGGGTTGTGTGGAGTACGATGAAAACACGTTTTGTGGTAATGCTAATAATTTTCGGAGCGCATCGCCCACGGGATAGGGCATACCCGCTGCAGAAACAATGCCTTGTGGCCCGTGTGTTTGAAAGTATGTCACTCCCGACGCACCGGCTTCGGTCAGGTGCTTGATGCTTCCCAAGGTCCACACTGCGCAGAAGGGTGTGGATTGGCGTGGATCGGTGCGCTCTGTTTCGCTCATGACTTTATTTTTTGGATCCGACGCGTAGGGGTTGAAGCGTTTTCGCAAGGTGATGGGAGAGATGTGTACCGCGCGATCGGGATAGATGGCCTTGGCGCTAAAGATCACGTCCTCTTGAGCGCCGAGATTTTCGATCAATGTCAAATCATCAAAAGCATGCTCTTGAGGATGTGCGGCAAAAGAAACAAAGTCCAGCGCCGACGCGTCAAAGCGTCCCTGATTCAGTTGTTGAAAGTTATAGTTTGTGCCCGCGCCAACAGGTGTTTTCGGGAAATGTGTTTTCAGTGACGAAGCCTGGTCAAGGATCGCCTGCGGGGTCACGGCGTCGTCGTCGCCCAGCAGCAACACGCGTTTCAAGGTCAGCCGGTTTTGAAGACAGAGTTGTGCAAAGGCATCGAGCTCTAATTTGTAATCCGCCGAAAGATGCAACACAACCTCCGGCGCCAGCTGCAACTCCGAGGCCGCCACACATGCCTCCGAAAATCCGGTCACCCAATCATGCCCCAAGGGCTGAACGTCGATCCGGAAGTGCGACAACCCCATCTCGCGGATCACCCGCCCGATGGCCGGCGATACATGCCCATTCGCCGCCGCCCCCACGCCAACTTCAGGAAGAGCAACGCGCTCTTTACTAACAATGATGCGGATAGGCCGCTCTTCCTCCGCGACGGGCGTCACGGCAGGAGGAGTGAACGTGATCTTCTGGTGAACACGATCGCCCTGTTTCAACGCCACCGGAAAAGGAAGGTTGGAAGGGGTACAGAAAGTTTTGAACGAAGCATCCGTCCAGTTGCGCTGGTCCTCGGTTTCAAACACGTCGCCTTCAAAAGCCAGCGTATACCAGTCACCCAACGTCTGCCAGCGAAACCCCTTCATGTCTTTGAAAGGATTCACGGGGTCCACGTTCACCGGGAAGGCCGAGCGTGTGGTGCTGCCGTTGGTGTGCAGTACTTCGGCGGGCTGTCCCAGTGTGGTGTCCGGGGGATGGAGCACGCAAAAGCCGGCACGGTTTTTCAATTGATCGGCCAGCGCCTCACCGGCAATCTCGAACGTGACAGAACCATCGCGCCTGCCTTCCAGCACCGCGTGCCACTGGAACACAGCCTTACCGTTTTTAGTATTAACACAATCGTAAGCGATACGAAACGAATCGGAACCGATTTCGCGCACTTCGTTTTGGATCTGTTTGTCCAGGGTGGTCCAGTTCTCATCGCGCAAGGCGAAGTAGACCATGCGCAGGATCTCGTGGCTCCCCAGTTGCAGGTGGCGTAAAAAACCGTTTTCATATCCCACCTGCCATTGTCCTGCGCGAAGTCGTTCCATGCCGTTAAAAAAATTTGATAAAGATAACAAACCATGCTCCATATCCCCGCTTTCCGAACTTTCGTGGATTTCTGTGTCCGGCGGGTTGCCATACTTTTTAAATTTCCCTATCTAGGGTCGTCGAAACTTTTTAGACCCCTGTACCCTTGAGCACCACGGCCAAAAAGATCCTGAAAAGCCTCACTTTCTGGGTATTGCTATCCATCGCCGCCGGCATTGTCATTGGCGTGATCGACCCCGAACGGGCCGTGCAAATGGAGTTTCTCGGCAAAGGCTTCATCAGCGTCGTCAAGCTCTTCATCAACCCCATCATCTTCCTCACCATCACCCTGGGCATCGCCGCCATGGGCGACCTGAAGAAAGTAGGGAAGACGGGCGGCAAGGCCCTCATCTATTTCGAGGTCGTCACCAGCTTTGCGTTGCTCATCGGCGTGGCCGTAGCGTTCGTCATCCAACCCGGCGCCGGCGTAGACACCACGCGGGCCAGCGGCGCCGAGATCGGCAAATACGTCACCGGCGCCCAGCAGTTCAGTTGGCTTCGTTTTTTTCAGGACAACCTGACGCTGCAGGTGTTGGTGGTCTCCATCGTCGCCGGCGCCCTCGTCAGCCTCTTCGACAAACAACACCGCATCGTTAAACCGCTCGCGTCCATTTCTAAATATGTATTCAAGGCATTGCACATCGTCATGTACGCCGCGCCCATCGGCGCCTTTGGAGGCATGGCATATACCGTCGGCAAGTTCGGGCCTTCTGCGCTGGTGTCGCTTGCTAAACTCATGGCCGCAGTCTACACCACCATGGCGATTTTCGTGTTCGTCGTGTTGGGCGCTATCCTTTGGATGTACCGGATACGCATCCTCGACTTTTTAAAATACATCAAAGAAGAATTGCTCATCGTGCTGGGCACATCCTCGAGCGAGGCGGCGTTGCCTTCCCTGATGGAGAAATTGGAACGCATGGGATGTGCTAAGCCCATTGTGGGTCTTACCGTGCCTGCAGGCTATTCATTCAATCTGGATGGCACGACGATCTACTTGTCGATGGCGTGCATCTTTTTGGCGCAGGCTTACAACGTGCACCTGAGCATGGATAAGATCCTTACGTTGATTGGTATTTTATTGGTGACTTCCAAGGGAGCAGCCGGTGTGACGGGGAGCGGGTTCATTGTGTTGGCCACTACGTTGCAGGCGGTGAAGTCGATTCCGATCGAAGGGCTTGCATTGCTGATTGGCGTGGACCGGTTTATGTCGGAGGCGCGGGCGATTACGAATATGATTGGGAATGGTGTGGCGACGGTGTGGCTTTCGAATAATGAGAGAGCGTTCGACCGTGAGAAGATGTTGGAGGCGTTTCAGAAGGCGCCGGCGAGTTTGGCCGCATCTGAGGTTGTGTCGGGGGAGAATAAATAATTTGGCGGCCTCCCTCGGAGGCCGAGGGTCGGGCTTTACGTTACAAGTCCGTCTACGCTCGAGCCTACGCACTTCGGGCTTTTCACTGCAATCCCTGGCCGAGGCCATGGACATTTTCTCGCAAGCAATATACATCGTCCCAGATAAATGAGGTTGTTTTTCATGCCGTATAACTGGAATAGCGATGATAAGAGTGAACGCATCCACGGTAGATAAAATAAAAGAGAGATATCTCGCCGCTGACTACAACGGGGTGATTGAAAGTCTTGCAGAGTTATCCGGCAAAATTCAGACCGGATGATTTTAAATGATGAAGAAGCTGAGGTTTCGGCTTTGATAGCTTTCAGCTGTTCAAATACGGATGATTTTGAAAATGCTGTTTTATGCAATCAGGCTGGTCAATTATATGATATTAAATCGTCAATACGACACGGGCCGCGGTCTATTTGAAAATTCTGTCATGATAGTCGTCGATTCCATTGCTGAGAAACCGGCGCGTCGTAAAAGCAAATTGTCCGAAGCCAAACAAAAAACGCGCAAACGGTTTGCGGAGGCTGCTGCTTATAGCAAAAAGGTGTTAGCCGACTTCAAGAAAAAGAATCCTAAAACAAAAACCGTGGTAAACGGAAAGTCGATCTATACTTCTGCGGTTGCAGAATATCTGAAGCAAACCTAATGCAGGGACCGCACGGAGTTAAGTGTTGTTTTGCGTGTAAAAGAAGGTCCCCCTGGACCTTCTTTTTTTTTTCTCGTTTGGCCTTTCCGTTACGTCGTGATGTGACAGTGCCGGACCTTATTGTTTGCAAACCTGGCCTAAATTCTGATACTAGAACAGCGGCCAAGAGCCTCCGCAAACTTGCAATAATTTTTTTATTGCAACGGTTTAACGGCGTATAGCCCAATTAAAATTTTTTTTCTGCCACTAAACGAAAATTACTGGAATTGTCTAACTTTGCGTCAGCAACAGTTGAGTTAAAAAAGGAGCCAGACCAACGTTACTTTTAAATACGCCTAGCATTGATATAGAAGATCATGCAGATGTGAGTGATTTGGAAAGCCGGACATCCGCTGTTGAATTTTGACCCTCCGACAATTGTTAAAAACGCCTTCACAAGACACACCTTGTGCATGGAGTTTATTGGCCTTGATGCAACGGCTCACCTAGGGCTCGAGTTGATGATTCTTAATTACAGTAATATGATACTTAATGTAATGAAGAGAGCGACAATTACTCTCCTTCTAACGTTTGCGTTCAATCAGCTCATCTTTGCTCAGAACGATCCAGCGGCGCAATTCAAGGCAAAGATTTTTCCTCCGTCTCCGGAAGCCGCCTCCTTAGGAAAGTATGGCGATTACCCGGTCTCGTTAAACAATGGGATGGCCAATATTTCCGTGCCCCTTTACGAGATCAACACCGGCAAAATAAAGCTCCCGATAACCCTCAACTATCACCACGGCGGTGTGAAGGCATACGACATTTCTTCGTGTGTTGGACTGGGATGGAGCCTCAGTTCTACCTATGTCATAAGTCGGGTTGTCAATGGTGTGGCCGATGAGGCCGCCAATGGAATTTTAAACAATCCTTTTCCAGAAGAGGGCGATCCCGGTGAGCATTATGCCTGCTTCGTCAGTCGACTGGCTGACCCGAAAGTTAAAGTAGACGGTCAGCCGGACGTCTTTTATTTGAACGTGGGATCATTCAATGGGAAGTTTATATTCAAGCCCCAGGCCGATCCCGATGTACCGCACGAAATCGTAACCGTTCCGTATTCGCTATTGAAAATCCAGGTAAATGCCGATTTCAGTGAGTTCAAAGTGACCGACACCGACGGCACGCGTTATACCTTCGGTCAGCTTGAAACCACTCAGATAATAACCGAGGCAGGAGCCGACGCCAACAACAAAACTGCTTGGTATATCACTTCCATTCTTTCGGCCGATAAATCGGATTCCATTGTATTCACCTATACCGATCCATTTTTCACCCAGACCTTTACAGCCAGCAATTCCTTGACCGTCAAGAACGATCTCTTCAGTACCTTGGCGGGCAATCGTTCGTACTCTAAAGGGACCTCGCAAAGCAACCACACCAGCGTATTGATCAAAACCATTTCGTTCAAGAATGGTAAGGTAACGTTCGACTATGCGACCGACAGGGAAGATCTGCATAATGGCCTGCGTTTAAACGCCATCACCGTATCGCAAGTAAAAAACGGTGTACCCACTGACATCCGGAAATTCAACTTCATGCAGAGCTATTTTACCGCTGCCAGTGGGCAGACAAGCCAAGTGGCCGGCATGCTTTTCCCGTCCGGAGCACTCGACGAATACCGAAAGAAGCTTCGGTTGGATGGACTCTATGAGCAGGGCTTCCAGAATGGGAACACTGTCATCAAGCCGCCGTACCGGTTTGCCTACGAGGGCGGTGACAATTTGCCTGTATATGGTTCGACAGCACAGGATTTTATGGGCTACTACAATGCCGCGCATGCCAACACCACGCTGTTGTTCTACGATTATGGCGTAACGGAACTTGGCCCCGAGATTAGCACACGTTTCGGTGCAAATCGCTCGGTGAATCCTCAAACCATAAAAAGAGGCGTGTTAACGCGTGTCGATTACCCCACAGGAGGTTTTACTACGTTTGAAGTGGAGGCCAACCAGGTTCATCACATCGATACGGTTACTGAAACAGGAGTTTTTGTATCGCCTTACTATACCGTAACCAACCGGGATTCGGTAGTAACATCTGTGACCTTTACGGTAACACTCCCGGCTGGTGCCGCCGCGAGTTCGCTAACGGCATATTTTTCCTGCCGGGCGGTAAACGATAAACCTAATGAACCAAAGATATCGACGAGCATTACGCTTTTTGACGAGACCGCGGGTACCTATGCGCTATTTCGCCCAACCACTATTGGTGCTTCACAAGCTATGTACGGCCTGCCAGCCAGTTTATCTGGTTTGAACGAGACCAATGAAGTTATTTTGTACCCGAATCATACCTACACGCTATCCTATGGCACGAGCGTTCCGCCCACCAATAACTTCCTCTATGCCACAGTGTACTACCAAGCCAACAACGGAACCGTCACCCGGAATATCAATGAAATCCTGTACACGGGTGGCTTGAGAATTAAATCGATCGTTTCAGACGATGGCGAAGGTAACCAGGTGAAGAAAAACTACAGCTACACCAAATGGTACTACAATTCGAACCTCTTCAACGGAAACATAAACGAGCTAGCGAAAAACTTTAGATCCCGCTGCAGTAGGTTTGCCCCAATCGGTGCTAACGGACTAGCCCAAGCGCCTTTTTGGTACGATACCTATGGCGAGAATATTACTTTTTCCATAGGATCGTCTTCCAATACTGTGGCGGCCTACGAGGAAGTAGAAGAATTCCAAACCGATGCAGCGGATCGCCTATTAGGGAAAACTGTTACAACTTACAACATCGCCCAGGATCAAATCTCAAGCTGGTCACCTTTTTTTCGCTCAGACGAAGAGTGGAAACGAAGCCAAATTCGGTTTCAAAAAGTTTACAAAACCAAGCCCGACGGCGGTATCACGTTGATAAAGGAAGTTGCCAACGAGTACGATAATAATCTGATCGATAACATAGAATGCTATTCTTCAGTGTTGTTCCAGGAAGTAGACTACTCAGTTATGCAATTGATGTTCAGGGAATGTGGCTATCCAGCTGGTAATGTTTATAAGGTCGGACACATATTTCAGAATGTATTTAAATCCGACGTCATCAAAACTACAACAACCGATTACGATTTGAATGGAGAAAACGGCAAAACGACGGAAGACTTCTTTACTTACGACCAGACAAAGCATCGCTTGCTAACCCGCACCGTCAAGAAAAGCAGCGAAGCCCGATGGTTGACGTCAAATTTCAAATATCCCCTCGACTACACCATTGGAACGTGCCAGAACCAACCTTGCTATGACGCGTTGAACTCTACATTGGATGCTTTGCGGGTGCAGAAAACCAGCTGTGAGCAGCAGAATTACGATAGCTATATGAGTCACTTAAACACTTCTGTCGAGATTTACGACTATTGGCGGGCGGACTATAACGATGACTACAATGACTGTCACCAGCAGCCGGTGTGTTTAGATATTGCTTGGAACAGTTTTCAAAATCATCTTAATGACAGCCAATATGACGAAGAGCAAGCGCTTGCTTTTGCGGCTTTCGATAACTACCTCGCTTGTGCCACACCATTCCATGCGGGCGTACAAAGTGCCATGAGTCAATTCAATGGTTGTGAGACAAATTATACGTCCTGCATAACTTCTTTTTTAAGCAGCGGTGCAGCGGACAAAGACAAAGCATTATTGATCATGCAACAGAATAATGCGGTCGCTGCCGTGGTCGATACCCAGACTGGATTTATTGATGGAGATATTTCAGGAACAGAATACATGCGCAATGGCGTTCGCACAGATTTCAAACCCTCCAGCTTACCCGGAGTTGCCGTACCAGACGCGATCTGGGGATTTAATGCAAATGCCAGCGCAACCAAAGCCGCAGTCGATGCAAACGCCACACCGTATTACCGAAAAGTTGGGACGTTTTCAAAATACGACGGGCACAACAACCTTACGGAGCGCTCGAAGGACACAGACGTCATCGCTAGTTTCATTTGGGATTATGATGCCCAATACCCTGTGGCCGAGGTGATCAACGCCACGAGCGACGACATTGCTTTCACGTCGTTCGAAGCCGATGGCACTGGAAACTGGACGGTACCCAGCGCGTTGCGTTACACCGAAGCACGCACGGGATTCAAGTGCTATGATGTCGCGAACGGTACGATCCGGAAAAGCGGCCTTGTGCAAAATCGTAAGTATGAACTGAGTTTTTGGGCTAAGGCCAACAGCGCCATTCTGGTAAACGGCGCGGCACCTCAAGCATCCGGTCTGCCCGTCAATGGTTGGCAGTATTATTACGCAACCATCACCGGTAGTGCATCAACAACCGAAGCAGTCGTTTCAGGAAACGGATACATCGACGAGGTGCGCCTGGCGCCCGCCAACGCACAGATGACAACGTATACATACGAACCTCAGGTAGGAGTCAGGTCGGTTACCGATGCCAACAATCAAACCCTCTTTTATGAATACGATGCCCTTCAACGACTAAAACTCATACGCGATTCACGTTTGAATCCGGTGAAAACCTATACGTATCATTTTGCTGGTCAAAACTAATCCAAGATAGTTGTGAAAACACTCATCAAATGCGCAGCGCTTGCAATGCTTGGCTGCTTATCAATGCTCCAGGTGCGGGGCCAATGCAGCTTTTCCGGAACGATTAGCGCCACACCAAATTGCAGCGGGCAAGGCACGGTTGTGTTGCGCATTTGCAGCGCGCCTTATCCCAATGCTTTCGACACTTACCAGATTGTGAGTTCGGGTAACACTTATGTAGGCACGTATTCGGATACTGGTGGAGCTTGCAAAATGGTTACATGGACAGGGGTCGCAGACGGTGTTTACAAATTCAAACTTAACAACAACGCCGCCTGTGACAACTACACGGTAACCGTCACCAGCATCCAGCCGACTACGCTCTCGATCAGCGCAGACCGTTCACCGTTGTTGTGCCAAGGCGAGAGTATTACTTTGCAGGGCAACGGGGGGGCGAACTATAGCTGGTCCAGCAGCGCTGGCGATTCGTGGCCCATGGGCACAACATCCATCACAATAACACCTCAAACCACCACAATCTATACATTGAACGGTACGGCCAGCGGCTGCGGTGATAGTTCGCCGAAGACCATGCAAGTTTCCGTAACGCCGACGGTCGGATCGGTTTCCATTACGGCCGGTATCACGGCACGGTGCCAGGGAGTGGGTCAAAATCCGTTTGTGGGAACTACGGCGACCAATGCTTCGAATTACATATGGAGTTTGACGCCCGCCGGCGCAGGCTCGATAACACCCACCGGTGTTGCCAACTGGTCTGCATCGTTTTCGGGTACCGCCACCGTAACATACCAAGCGGTGGGGTGTGGCACCTCGAGCGACTCAAGATCGGTGGTAGTCAATGCTTCGCCTGACGTAACGCTTGTCCCCAGCGGTACGGTCAATGTACCTGCGGGAGTCTTTCAGACCGAACTGAGAGCGCCACAGGTGACAGGTTATCAATATCAATGGAAAAAGGACGGCACCTTCTTGCCATGGATTACGGGGTATATCGCCACGGCTTCCAGTTCGGGTAGCTATACCGTAAACATTACCACAGCATCAGGTTGCACGGCAACCTCCCAGGCTACGCAAGTGGCCATGGGCAAGGACCGTAATTATATCATCGAGCGCAATGTGCAGATCGACAAAATGCCAACCGGCCAGCCGGTGCAAGAAGGTGACATACCAGGTATCGCCATTGGCGACAAAATTGAAAACTACACATTTTTTGACGGTATCGGTCGCCCGGTACAACACATCTCCACCGCCGCTTCGCCAAGTGGCGGTGACGTGGTGCAACCCCAGGTCTACGATGACTTTGGAAGAGAAACCGTGAAATACTTGCCTTATGTATCACCAGAAAGTCAGGGCTGGTACAAAGACAACACGACTTTGCAGCAGCAAGCCTTTTACAATCAAGCCAGCACCAATATCGCGCAAGATAACAAGCCGTATACAAAGACGATCGTGGAGCCCAGCCCGTTAAACCGTGTGCTGAAGCAAGGTGCTCCGGGAGAAGTATGGCAGCCAGACAACAACGACTATGGCGTAGCCGACAAAACCATAAAGAAAAATTACGAAAGCAATGCCGACAATGAGGTTTTACTTTTTACGTATGACATGCAAAGCGACGTTTTAAGTGTTGGCGACGCCCTTTCTTTAGACTTCTATGACCCAAACACGCTCACGGCGACCATAACTATAGACGAAAATAAAAACGAAATCGTCGAATATGTCGACAACGTGGGCAAGACGATTTGTAAAAAAGTGCAATTTGGTGTGGAAGGCACCACAAAGCTATATGCTTGCACTTACTACATCTACGACGAAAACGATAAACTTCTCTTGGTACTTCCGCCGGAAGCAGTTGTGGAAATTCTGAAACAACATCAACCTTAACCGTTACAGCGATGAAGAAAACTTTCTATATTTTCCTGACCTGTTTGTCCCTCACCTTGATGGGAACGCTCCGCGCCCAAACCTTGTATCCTGTCCAGTGGATCAACACCAGCGCAGTAACCGTTAACACCGACAACAGTCTCGCAAAAGTAGGCGCCAATGGTTGGACCAGCGGCGCAGCGTCCAGCAACTTATTGTATTCCGGCGTTGACGGCTACGTGCAATTTACCTACACCGGACCGTCCACAACTTATTACATGGTCGGACTTTCCAGAACCGACAAGGATGCGAATTACAATTCCATCGAATACGGTATCGCGTATAGCAGCGGGGTGATCAGCGTGATCCAATCGGGCACAAATATGGGCTCTTTCGGGGCGCCCCAGACAAACGAAGTATTTAAAGTCGTTCGCACTGGGAACACGATTTTTTATTATAGAAGTTCGTCGGTCACGCCGATGGTGACGACCACACTTCCCAATATATACAATAGCACCTACCTGGTTGACGTGTCGGTGTATAGCGGCACCATGCCCATCGTCCAAGCCAGCTTTGACGTGGCACTTAAAATATCCGCGTCGGTAACGCCCGTGAGCTATGGCGGGATAAATGGAGGCATTTCAGTTTCGGCGACGCAAGGTACATCGCCCTATACGTACTCGTGGAACACCGGTGAAACGACTAATGCGATCACCGGCAAGTCAGTAGGGAGTTATACGGTAACGGTTACTGATGCGGTTGGCCACGCTACGTCTAAAACCATTTCCATCGGATACAAGCCGAACTGGACCAACCTTGTGGGAGGCATGTCGGTAGATGCAAACAAAAACCTGGTAAAGGCCGGGAACAATGCTTGGGATGCGGGCGCGGCGTCGTACAACCTGTTACCCAAGGCAAATGACGGCTGGATTGAATTTGCCTGGACAAGCCAGCAATTGTATGAGATTGGACTTTCACGCAGGGACCAGGATGTACTGACATCATCGTTGGAGTACGGCTTTGCAATTATCAACGGTGGCGACATTACTATATACGAGCTTGGTACCAGTATCGGTACATTCGGTCGCGCGGTTGTGGGTGACATCTTTCGCATTGTGAAGAGTGGAACGGCTATCCAGTACTATCACAACGGCATGTTGCTGCGTAGCGTAACCTATCCTGTCCTCGACGCTGACTTTTTGATAGATGTATCGGTCTACAATACCGGAACGGTGCCCGCCATCTATACTTCCTTTGATTCGCGTATCACAATTAAAAGGACAATTACAGCCGTGCAAAGTGCGTCCGTAGGGGGATCAATTCTGGTAACGCCAGGCGGAGGAATGCCGCCGTATACTTATAGCTGGGATGTTGGTGGCACTACCAATCAAGTAATAAACAAGCCTACCGGTGTCTATAAGGTCACTGTAATGGATGCTGAGGGCAGATCGGACGTTTTTGATATCGGTTTAGGTTATGAAATCGATTGGACGTATGTCAATGCGGCCACCGTTCAGGCCTCGTCGAATGGAACTATTCAACGATACTCTGCGACAAGCGCATGGGATGGTGGTGCCAGTAGTTTGAATGTGTTGCTGCCCAACACCGATGGCTGGATAGAATTTGAAATAGACCGGGCCGCTGACAGCTTTTTTGAAATAGGCCTTTCCACCGGCGATATCAGCTATTCTTACAGCGGTACCGACAACGGCATTATGGCTAACTCTGATGGCAATGTATACTTCTTCAAGAAGTCAGCCAATCAAGGCGTGATCGGGTTAAATAGATTGAACGATGTATATAGGATATCACGCGAAAACACCAGCCTCAAGATTTACAGAAATGGTGCCGTGATGTATACAACGACGATTGCCATTGGCGTTCCACAAGTAGCAGATGTATCCGTTTTGCAAGGAAGAACCCCGGTGATATATAGCTCATTCGACACCCGTCCAAGGGCGACCCCCACCATCCGCCCGCTCGATACCAACGGCAGCAATGCATCTGTGGGCTTAACCATAAACGGTGGAACCGCGCCCTATGCGGTAAGTTGGTCTACTGGCGAATCGGGTACGGTGTTGAGCGGAAAAGACATTGGCCAATATACCGCTACCGTTACCGACCAAGACGGAAGAACACTTTCGCGCACCTACCAGACGGGGTATCCTGTCGAATGGGGAAGCCTGTCCAACGCATCGCGGGAAAGTGCTTACACTTTGAGGAAATTATCAAGCTCAAATGGATGGGATGCCGGCGCATTTTCGCGAAACATGTTGGCGGCGAGTACTGATGGATGGATCGAATTCGTCGCGCCGGCAGTCTTCGGCAATACACTTTGGGCTGTAGGTCTTTCGTCTACAAATACGACCGTCAGTTTTGCTAGCATAGGTTATGCATTTGTGTTTGGTTCGTCGAATAATAGCATATACATCTACGAAAATGGGACATTTAAAGGTAGTGCCGGCTATTGGTTTGCGGGCGATGTCTTCACGATCAAACGCACGCAAAATGTGATCGAATACTTTGTCAACGGACAGAAGGTATACACGAGCGGAACAACCAACGCCCAAAATCTATTTGCAGACGCTTCCATCTACACCCCCGGCTTGTCGTTGCCTGCTGTGATGGGTTCCTTCAAACGGGAGTTAGTTTCTATAGATCAAAAAATTCGCAACAACTGGGCTTTTGAATATCGCTACGACAGTCGTCAACGCATGACTGGCAAGAAAGCACCCGGAGCCGAGTGGGCGTATATGGTATACGACAAACGCGATCGCCTTGTGCTTACCCAGGACGGTAATCAGCGGCCCACTAATGAATGGCTTTATACCAAATACGATGCCTTTAACCGCCCCATCATGACGGGCATTTACAAAACTTCGGGCGACCAGTCCACGCAAGAACTAATGCAAGCGTATGTGGATACACAATTCCCCGACCCCGCTGCGGATCCAAACTCCAATTTGTATTATGAAGAATACGACGGCACCACAGCGACTTTCGGTTACACCAGTCGATCATTTCCCACGGCGGTGCCAACACCGCTTACTGTAACGTACTACGATGACTACCAATTCAAAAGCCTGTATAGCGATCCTCGTTTCGACTTTGTAGCGGATCATTTGCCCGGTCAGCAGACCGCTGCGTTCGACCGCACCAAGGGACAAATAACCGGCACGCAAGTGCGTAGCTTGAACGATGCCTACATGTGGCTTCGGTCCGTTAACTATTACGATGACAAGTACCGCGTAGTGCAAAGGGTGGAGGAGGATCACCACCGCAAGATTTCACGGCATACTTCAACCTACGATTTTGTTGGCAGAGTAATCGAAACCAACAGCTCTCAGGCACAAGATTATGATGTGGTATGGAGACTGGCCGGTTGCCAGGTCGACAATGCAAGCAATAAGTTAATTTGCACCGGAGGCAATTGGGCAGGCGGCGGCTCATCCTTACAAATATTAGCCGCAGCGCAAGATGGCTGGGTGGAATATGTGTATGACGGAGCATCGAGCAATGGTGTCGGACTCTCTACGACCGACACGAATTACAATCTTACCTCTATCCAGTATGGCGCCTATAGCCAGTCGACCGGCAAGCTTTATGCCCTGGGCAACGGCATTCTGGCGTTTTTGGGCGACATCCGTAAGGGCGATATTATCCGCATCGAACGAGTAAAAGGTACCGTATTCATGAGAGTGAATGGCAATGTGTACTACACCTTTGCTACAGCCTCTACCACTTCCCTTGTCGTAGATGTCTCACTGGGTTCGGGAACGCTTGAACACGTCCGCACTTCGTTTGGCGCCGACAAGAGCCAGGCCACTACGATGGGTTTGGCATATGCTGCTGCGTTGGGATTTGCCAACAGCACCTTCACTAAAACCACCACCGGTGACGCTTGGACAGGTTACGCCACCTCCATGAATGTTTTGTCAGGCCCAGGCTGGGTACAATTCAAAGCTGTGGAAACGACCAAGAACCGCATGGCGGGTCTTTCTTCGATATCACCCATCCAAACTTACAACGATCTGGAGTATGCCGTTTATCTGCAGCCGTCTAACGTTTTCACTATTCGCGAGGGATTGCAAACCATTTATACCGGCAGTTATAATACAGGGGATATCTTCCGAATTCAAAGTGATGGTGCTGTTGTGACATACCTGAAGAACAACCAGACTTTGCCCGTACCCACGGCATCCCAACAGCCCCCCGTTAAATCATATCGCTTCCAGGTGGCCATGTATAGCAAGAGCAGCACAATTGCCGAAGTTGCCCTCTCTTTTGGTATCCCAATGACCGAACAAAAGACCGACCTCTACAGCCGCTTTGAATACGACCACGCCGGTCGTCTTCTGAAGGAATGGCAAAAGATCAATAGTGACCCGGAGATACTGCTCACGGCCAACGACTATAACGAACTGGGGCAACTGATCACTAAAAAACTCTACAACACCGATCCAAAGGAAGCCAACGACAACACCCGCCAGTTCAAGCAGGAAGTAGACTACCGCTACAACATCCGCGGCTGGCTCACACGGATCAACAACAGCGACCTGACAGTACTCGACAATGGCGCCGGGCCTCAAGATCTTTTTGGTATGGAGTTGGGCTATGAAAAGCCCCTGACTGGGATAACCAATAATACGCAAGTGGCTTACAACGGAAACATTTCTGCTATACGCTGGAGCAACAATCTGGGTTTGGGAGGCATCAACAATCCGACACAGCGTGCCTATCGCTACAGTTATGACCCCATGAACCGGCTCACGTCTGCGGATCACTTTGAGGCAACGGGAAGCGGGCAAACCATCGGTTGGAATGCCACGAGTGCCTACAAGGAATCCATTATGGGCACGGGAGGCAAGAGCGGTTATGACCTGAATGGCAATATTCTCAACCTGCAACGCACCGGCAAAGACGGCGCGAGCATCGATGCACTTACCTACAGTTACGGCACCGACTTGCAGCGGTCCAACAAGTTGCTGGCCGTAGCGGACGCGCCCAATACCGATACCGCCATTAGAGACAAAGGTTTTAAAGACGGCGCCAACACCGCGCTGGACTACAGCTACGACCCCAACGGCAACATGGTGAGCGACCTGAACAAGGATGTGCAAAGCATCACCTACAACTACTTGAACTTGCCGGCACGGGTGAATAAGACCTCGGGAGAGTATGTCAAATACATTTACGATGCCACCGGCCGAAAGCTGGCCCAACAGGTGTTCGATGCCAGCAACGCCATGACCAAACGTAGCGACTATGTGGGCAGTCTTTTTCTGGAGAATGATACGCTGAAATTCATCAACCATGCTGAAGGTCGCATCATTCCCGCGAAGGCGAAAACAGAAACAAATGAATATCAATACCATCTAAAGGATCACCTGGGCAATGTGCGGCTGACGTTTACCACGAAAGATGAAAGGGAAACTTCCGTCGCAACCCTTGAACCCGATCACGAAGACGAAGACCGCGCCAAATTCCTCTACTACGACGAAGCCGTAAAAGTGAGACACTATTGGTTCGACCACACCAACAACATTAGCAGTGTTCCCGAGGGTATATGTACGGGCCTTGGAACAGTGGACGGCTATGCCACACGGTTAACTGGCGGTAACACTGCCGCCAAATTCGGTCTGGCCCAGTCGATAAGTGTCATGCCCGGCGATACGGTTAATATGGAAGTTTGGGCAAAGTATGTCGATCTTTCGCAGGAGCAACCAGGTACTCCCATAGTGAACTTCATTACCAGCCTGGGTTCCGCAGCCTCGATAACGACTGGAACGTTTATTGACGGAGGGGCGCCGGGAAGCCTGGGCGACCTGCCCATGCTAATCAACCCCATTCCTCACCTGACGGATGACCCAGGCAACACGGCACCAAAAGCCTATCTGAACTTTGTGTTCCTGGATAGAGATATGCAAGCGAGCTCGACCGATCTGGGCTATTCGCAAATCACCACCGATGCCATAGAGCACGGCCAAAACGGCTGTCACCAGAAGCTTTCCCTGAGCTACCCGGTGAAACAACCAGGATATTTGTATATTTATCTGAGTAATGAAAATCCTACGGAAGTAGAGGTGTT
>Ga0209050_1001851_pt1 | contig 20440 bp, 17 predicted proteins | sample Araplavi_mTSA_r2_FD_184276 | JGI IMG/M metagenome (GOLD analysis project Ga0209050, IMG submission 184276) | Arabidopsis root microbial communities from North Carolina, USA - plate scrape MF_Cvi_mTSA_r2 (SPAdes) (version 2) | ecosystem: Host-associated > Plants > Roots > Endosphere | place: USA... | reverse complement strand
TTTTGCAAGATCATCCCCTCGAAAGTAAACCTCATCGAATATAACCCCATCGATGACGGTGAATTTCAACAGGCTTCTGAAGAAGCCCTGAATATGTATATGGACCTGTTGGAACGGAACGGCATCACTACCCGCATCCGGAAAAGCCGCGGCAAGGACATCGATGCCGCGTGTGGCCAACTTGCTAATAAAACTTAATTTGCCCTTCGCGCATCCTAACCCAAACAATGCTTCGAACAAGCACTTTTAACGGTCGTATGAGGAGTTGGCTGAAACTCGTTTTGATCACGGTCCTGCTGGCGGGTACCGTTGGTTCGGGATGGGCGCAGAAAAGAACGCGTGGCATCGTGGTGGACTCGATGTCCATGTCGGCGATGCCGGGTGTACAGGTAATGATCAAGCGAACCAAACGAGGCACCATCACCGACGCCACGGGCGTGTTTGTGGTGAACACGCTGCCCACGGACACCCTGGTGCTCACCTCCCTGGGTTATCGCACGATCACGCTGCCCCTGATCTTTGAAGAGGAGGACATCATGATCCGCATGAGCGAGCGCGTGAAGATCCTCAAGGAGATCACGATCACCGGCGCCCGCATCGGTGAGAACGACATCATCCGAACCGAGCACACCAAGCCCCAGAAAATGACCGTGCGCGACGCCTTCTCCAGTCCCTGGGAGTATTTTTCAAGAGATCAGAAGGAACGGCGCAAAGTGGTGAAGCTCATCAACGAGAACGACCGCATCAAGACCTATATCCAGATCATCAACGATCAAACGCTTCGGGAAAGCATTATGGAGGAGTTGAACATCACGGAAACCGAATACTACAACACCCTGGCCCGGTTCAACCAGCAAAGCCGCGACGTGTTGTATTCGACCGATCCCGAAGAAATCATCATTTCTTTGAAATCTTTCTTTGCCCGGGCGTATCATTAAGGAAAGCCCCGTCGTATAGACTATAAATCCCTGCTCATGAAAACCGCACCATCCTGGGTGGACAGGACCCTGTATCCCTTTACCTCGCATTGGCTGAAGGTGGAGGAGAACGAACTGCATTATATCGATGAAGGCCAGGGCGAAGTGCTGCTCTTTGTCCATGGCACACCGGAATGGTCCTTCGGCTTTCGCGACCTGGTCAAAGCCTTACGGGACAGCTACCGGTGTGTGGCCGTCGACCTGTTGGGCTTTGGATTGTCGGATAAGCCCCCCGGCGAGTTCTATACGTGTGCCGCGCACGGCGGGCGGTTGGAGAAATTCATTCAGCAACTGGGGTTGAAAAACATCAATATCGTTGCGAATGATTTCGGAGGAAGCATCGCGATGAGCTATGCCTTGCAGCACCCGGAAAACGTGAACCGGATCGTGCTCTTCAACACCTGGATGCGCTCGCTGAAAGCAGAGCCGCACTATACGCGGCCGGCGCGAATCATCCGTTCGGTCTTCGGCAAGTTTCTTTATCAAACCTTGAACGCGCCGGTAAACACGATCATGCCGGCAGCCTATGCCGACAAAAAGAAGCTCACCAAAAAAGTGCATCAGCATTATAAAGATGCCTTGCCCAAAGGCGATCGCAAAGGTCCTTATGGATTTGGATTGGAGATGAGCTATGCGCACGAATGGTGGCAACAGCTGTGGGATAAAATGGATCGGCTTGACGCAAACCGTTTCCTCATTTTTTGGGGACTTAAGGATTCTTTCATTCTTCCCGCGGAGTTGGCGCAATGGAAGACCAAGCTACCCGGCGCTACGTTCGTGGAGTTCGACGATGCCGGTCATTTTGTGCAGGAGGAAAAACCGCTGGAGATGGCGCGCGGGATCCGCGAGTTTTTAGTGCGCTAGCCCTTATTTTTTGCTGGCGTTGAAAAGCTTTTCCTTTTCTTCTTTGGTAAGGCTTTCATAGCCACCGTCGGAGATCTTGTCGAGAATGGCATCGATCTCTGCTTGAGAGATGGCTGAAGCCTTGTTGGGTTTTCTACCCGTTGATGTCTCTTTCCGATAGGTCACTTTAACATTCCGCCGGGGTGCAAATAAATTTCTGACCCACTGAATGAGGAACGTGACCCAGATTCCCAGGTTATTGCCGCGTTGCAATTGTTTGATATAGACGAACCCCATCAACGCGCCCCCGAGGTGAGCGAGGTTGCCGCCCGCGTTGATCTGCGTGGTACCCAAAAAAGAAATCAGAATGTAGAAGGCTGCAATGTATTTGATGCGCACGGGGCCAATGAACATGAGAAAGAACGTGTAGTCGGGCAACAACGTGGCCGCGCCTACCACAATGGCATAGATGGCCGCCGAAGCCCCTACCATGCCAGGAAAATCAAGGGAACGGTCGATGTAAAAGGGAACGGTGTTGAACATGAACAGGTACACCAACGCCCCGGCCAAACCTCCCATCACATACATCGCCACCAGCTTGTCGCTGCCAAGGTATTCGGCAAAGATGCTTCCAAACCAGTATAGCGCCAGCATGTTGAAGAGAATGTGGCTGATATCCCAACGGCTATGCGCAAACATGTAGGTGACCAACGTCCACGGGCGGGTCAGGAATTCACCGAGAACGGGTGGTATGGAAAACTGGTCATACACCAGGTTGGCAAACCATTCGGTGTTTGTCCAATCACAGATCACGGAAAGCACGCCAATAATCACAAAGATCACCACGTTGATGATGATCAACTGCACGTGTGCGTTGTTGTAGCGTTGAAAGGCGTGTTTAAAATCGTCAAACATAGTTCTCTACGCGGCGTATACTAATTTCCTTGCTTTCGCCAGGCGGTGATGATGAAAAAACCAAAGACCACGCCACCCAGGTGGGCGAAGTGAGCGGTGTTGCCGCTCGGGTCCATCATAAAACTGAGCCCACCCAAAAGCAGCACCAGGTATTTCGCTTTGATGGGTATGGGCGGGATGAGCAGTTGTATTTCCATATTTGGAAACAACATACCGAAGGCCGTCAGCAAACCATAGATGGCCCCGGATGCGCCTACCATCGTTCCAAAGCCTCCGACATGCAAAACCAGGTCTACAAAAATATTGAATAAGCCGGCACCGACGCCGGTAATCAGGTAAAAAATCGTGAATCGTTTGACGCCCCAGTAGCTTTCCAGGATCGGCCCCATAAACGCAAGGGTCAGCATATTGAAAAAAATGTGACTGAGGCCACCATGCATAAACATATAGGTGAAAAGCTGGTAGGGGCGGAAACAACCCGCATGGGTGTTATACAGCGAAAGATAGGCCGTAATAATATCGACAGGGTCCGAAAAGGTGCAACCGCTTACGTTGACGAGTGGAGTCAGTTTGCCCGCCAGGAACGATCCTACAAAAACGAGGACGTTGATCATGATCAGATTTCGTACAACCGGAGTAAGTCTCAGCATAATAAAATGATTGGTCTTCGTCTATATAGTCTACCGAAAGTAAGCTTCTATTTTATTCAACTCAAAAATAAAAAACGTAGGTTTTCCATCCGGAGCATAGTTTGGGGTGGAGCACACAAACAAATTGTCGATCAGGGCCTGCATTTCCTCGCGCGCCAGCACCTGTCCTGCCTTCAGGGCGGCGCGACGGGCCAGGGCGCGGGCCAGGTTTTCCCGCAAGGGCAGGGAAAGCTCGGCCTGGTTGATCTTGAACTGTTCGATGAGCCCCTCAAACAATTCCTTCTCCCGGCTGGCCGGAATATTACCGGGCACGCCGTTTACCAGCAAGGTATTTTTGCCGAACACTTCGATCCGGAAGCCCAACGACTCGATTTCCTGTTGCATTTCCATCACCAGCGCAAAATCCGCCGCAGGAAACGTAATGGCCTGGGGGAACAGGCTTTGCTGGCTTTGGGCCGATTTATTTTTTACCTGCGTCAAAAATTTCTCATATAAGATCCGTTCGTGTGCCGCCTGCTGGTCTACGATCATCATGCCCGATTTCACCTGTTTAACGATATACCGGTTGTGAAGTTGGAAACATGTTTTTTGCTCCAGCGGCGTGTCGGCTTGTTGATTTAGGGCGCTCTCGAAACGCAGGGTTTGTACGGGCGGGGTGTCCGGCGGCACGTTCAGGCGCACGGCGGGCGCCTCGCCTTCATACAGCCGCTCCCAGTTTTCACGGCTGCTGCGGGGCGCGGAACTGAAGCGCTCTTCAAAATAGACCTCGCGCGTTTGGTTCGAGGCTTGCGACAGTTTAGAAATGATGTTCACGTCGGCGTCGAAGTCGATGGCCGGCGTGAGGTTGTGGGCGCCCAGTGCCTGGCGCACGGCCGACAACACCACCGCATAGACGGCCCGTTCGTCGTCGAACTTGATCTCGGTTTTGGTGGGGTGAACGTTCACGTCGATGTGTTTCGGATCGATCTCGATGAAGAGCACATAAAAAGGAAATGTATTTTCGGGCAGCAAGCCTGCGTAGGCCCCCATGATCGCGTGATGGAGATAATTGCTGCGAATGAAACGTTTGTTGACAAACAAAAATTGCTCGCCACGTTTCTTCTTTGCCCCATGGGGCTTGCCCAGGTAGCCCGTGAGCTTTACGAGCGGCGTCTCTTCCTGGCAGGCCGCCAGTTGTTCCTGGTAGGACTTTCCAAAAATACTGACGATGCGTTGGCTCAGCTTCGAGGGATGCAGATCATACTCCAGGGTATCGGTCTCGATCAACTGGAAGCCTACTTCGGGATGGGCCAGGGCCAGGCGCTGAAATTCATCGACGATGTGTTGGTATTCGTTGGCGTTCGACTTGAGGAAATTGCGCCGCGCGGGGATGTTGAAAAAAAGATTCTTCACGCTGATGCTGGTGCCCACCTCACAGGCCACAGGCTCCTGCCGTTTCACATCCGATCCTTCGACCACGACAAGCGTGCCCAGCTCCTGGTCGTGGGGACGCGTTTTCATTTCCATTTGGGACACCGCCGCCAGCGAGGCCAATGCTTCGCCGCGAAAACCCATGGTGTGGAGGGTGAACAGATCTTCGGCCGAGCGGATCTTGGAGGTGGCGTGACGTTCCAGGCTCATGCGGGCGTCGGTCTCCGACATGCCCTTGCCATTGTCGATCACCTGCAGCAGGGTCTTGCCCGCTTCCTTGAGGATGAGTTTGATGTGGGTGGCATCGGCATCGATAGAATTTTCCATCAGCTCCTTTACGGCCGAGGCAGGGCGCTGCACCACTTCACCCGCGGCGATCTGGTTGGCAATAGAATCCGGTAAAAGCTGAATGATATCAGGCATGCGATGAATATACGCTTAACAGGTCACAAAAATGTGTCATTCGATCTGCATTCTAAAGACAATTCTGGAAGAACATTCCGTTCTATAGCCCTGTTTTTTATTTTGAGCGCTCCGGGATAAGGAAAAAGGACGCTGGTCGTTGATCCGTTAACCGGACGATAGCGCGAGTTACCTTCATTCGCTTATCTTCAAAGGGCAATATGTTTAAATACCCTTTCAATTCATTAATTTTATACTTTACACTTTGGAGGCTTCATTTTTTAAACTCTCAACATCAAACGAATGCTACAAAAAGTTTTCCTGAGCTTTCTGTTCCTGGCCGCCGTGCTCACGGGGGCATCGGCCCAATCGAAAAAGAACCACTGGGTCGACAGTGTGTTCCATACCATGAGCGTGGAAGAAAAGATCGGCCAACTGTTCATGGCCACGGTGCCACCCCACGCCACGAAGGATCAACTGCGCACGGTGGAGGACGACATCCGTAACCACGACATCGGTGGCATCATCTTCCAACAGGAAACGCCCCTGCACCAGGCCAAGGCCACGAACGTCTTCCAGGCCGCCTCGCAACTGCCCTTGTTCGTGGGACAGGAGGCCGAATGGGGTTTGGGACAGTCGGTCGACAGCACATTGAGCTTCCCGAGACCGCTCATCATGGGCGCCATTCGCAACGACACGCTGGTGTACCAGGCCGGCAAGGAAGTGGCCAGTCAGATGAAAATGCTGGGGGTGAACCTCAACTTCGGGCCCACTGCCGACATCAACAACAACCCCCAGGACCCGATGATCAGCTACCGTTCTTTCGGAGAAAACAAAGTAAACGTCGCCGGCAAGGCCACGGCTTTTATGCGGGGCATGCAAGACCACGGCGTGCTGGCCTGTGCCAAACACTTTACGGTGAAAGGGCTTACCGTGACCGATGTTCACAAAGATTTTCCCAGCATCAAGCCCACCGTCGACTCGGTGCGCTCCTATCCCTACATCAAGCTGTTTGAAAATAACCTGGCCGGGGTGATGCCCGCTGCTTCCACGTTCCCGCTCTTCTACGAAAGTAAAAACCTGATAAAAAAAAATGCCTTCGATGCCGCCACGCTTTCGTTGTTCTTTACCGGCGAATGGCTGAAGGGAAAATTGAATTTTAGCGGGCTGGTGTTTGTCGATCTCCTCCAGGTGAAAACGCTCACGGAAAAAGTGAGGGCCGGCGAAGCAGAGATGTTTGCCTTCCAGGCCGGCAACGATATCCTTATCGGTTCCCAGGAGATCGGCCCTGCCATCCGGAAAATAAAAAAACTATTGAAGTCCGGCGATGTGTATGAGACTCAACTGAACAACAGCGTGAAGAAGATACTGGGTTTCAAATACGATGCAGGTCTCTCGAAACGCAAGCCCGTAAACCTCGACAACCTCGTAGCCCGTCTCAACGGTCCGGCCCCACGCCTAATGAATCAAAAGCTGTATTCCGCAGCGGTCACCGTGGTGAGCAATGCGCAACGCACGTTGCCCGTAAAAGTATTGGAGAACAAACACTTTGCTTTTATCTCCAGCCATGCGGCTGCACCCAACAAAGAGTTTGTTGCCACGCTGAACAAATACGTGCACACCTCCTACTTCACGCTCGACGAAAAGAGCGACCTCATGGAGTTGTCGGACGGACTGCGCGGGCACGAAGTGATCATCGTCGGCATCTTTCCACAGACGGCCCCGGCCGTTATCGAGCGGCTGAACACGTTGTTGAAACAAAGCAGCGCAGAGATCATCTATTGTGATTTCGGCAATGAAACCTTCCTGCGATCAGCCAGTACGCTCCCCACGGTGATCACCGCCTATACAAACACACCGGAGACCCTCCGGGCTGTTCCGCAGATCATTTTCGGCGCCTTGCCCGCACAGGGTGCGTTGCCCATCGCCGCGTCGCCCTTGCTTCCGGAAGGAAGGGGCCAGGCGTTTGACGCCATTAAACGTCTATCCTATTCCATTCCCGAAGATGCCGGCATGGAAAGCCGTTTGTTGCCCAAGATCGACAGCATCGTGGGCGAAGCCATCAAGATGGGTGCTACGCCGGGATGCCAGGTGCTGATCGCCCGCGGGGGCAAGGTGATCTATGACAAGTCGTTCGGCTACCTCACCTACGATAACACCTCACCCGTAACCAGCGAAACGCTCTACGACCTGGCGTCGCTCACCAAAGTTTCGGCCACGTTGCAGGCGGTGATGTTCATGTATGAAAAGGGCATGATCGACATCCATAAAAAGATCTCATATTATCTGCCGGAACTAAAGAACACCAACAAGAAAGACATCACCTTGCTGGAGATCCTGACCCACCAGGCAGGTCTCGCGCCCTTTATCCCGATGTGGAACGAGACGGTGAAAGACACCACGTTCCTGCCTCTATATTATAGCCGGAAAAGAGACGAACATTATCCACTCCAAGTTTCCGGTAATTTATTTGCCGCCACCAACATCCGCGATTCCGTGTGGTCGTGGATCTCGAAATCGAAATTGGTCGACAAGCCTGCGCGCACGCCGTTTGGTTATAAATACAGCGACCTTGGATTCCTCATGTTGCAACGCCTGGCCGAGCGAATGCTGAATCAACCGCTGGATGATTTTCTCCACCAGAATTTGTATGAACCGCTGGGCGCCTACACCACGGGTTATCTGCCCCTGAGCCGTTTCCCGCTTCAAACCATTGCACCCACCGAAGACGACAAGATCTATCGGAAGACGCGGATTGCCGGCACGGTGCACGACGAGCGGGCGGCGATGATGGGGGGCGTGGCCGGCCATGCAGGTTTGTTCAGCAACGCCACCGACCTGGCCAAGCTGGGACAGATGTTGCTACAGATGGGTGAATACGGCGGGATCCGCTATTACCGGCGATCGACCGTTCAAACTTTTACCGCTAAGCAATTTGACAAAAGCCGCCGAGGTTTAGGATGGGATAAGCCCGTGCAAAGTGACTGGAACAGCCCTACATCGCTAAAGGCCTCACCCCAAACCTTCGGGCATACCGGGTTTACGGGCACGTGCATGTGGGTGGACCCCGAGTTCGACCTGGTCTATGTTTTTCTTTCCAACCGGGTATATCCCGACCGGAACAATAAACTAAACAACGCCAATATACGTTCTCGCATTCAAGACGTGGTATACGAATCCATTTTCAGCTACTGCGGCGATGTTCCGGACGACGACGCGGAGGCCGACACATCGCTGGTGACCAGTCGCCGGTAAAAAATTGCAATAAACCAGGCAAGGGTTCGTCTCAAAGCTTAAGGCACACGTTCGCACTTTAACAATTAATTAACACACCCACACGCCAGGGCCCCGTTATTCCGGGTGCCCCCAACCTTAACGACACAACGAACCTAAACATGAATATTGGAATTGTCTGCTATCCCACCTTTGGCGGAAGCGGTGTAGTTGCCACCGAACTTGGAAAGGCACTGGCCCAAGAGGGTCATAAAGTTCACTTTATTACGTATTCACAACCTCCACGATTGGATTTTCTGAACGAGAATCTTTTCTATCACGAGGTCGATTTTCACTCTTATCCTCTTTTTGATTTTCCCCCTTACGAACTGGCCCTGGCCAGCAAGATGGTGAGCGTGGTGAAGAACGAAAAGCTGGACCTGCTGCATGTGCATTATGCCATTCCCCACGCGTCGGCGGCCTACATGGCCAAACAAATTTTAAAGACGCATGGCATTGTTATTCCAGTGGTCACCACGTTGCACGGCACCGACATTACCCTGGTGGGCAAAGATGCCTCTTACGAACCGGTGGTCACGTTCAGTATCAACGAGTCCGACGGTGTGACGGCGGTTTCGGAAGACCTGCGGCGGGAGACGTATCATTCGTTCAAGATCACCAACGACATCGAGGTGATCCCCAATTTTATTGACCTGGAGAAATTCAAAAAACAAAAAAAGGATCACTTCAAGAAAGCCATTTGTCCCAACGGCGAAGTGCTGATCGTGCACACCTCGAACTTCCGCAAAGTGAAGCGTGTGGGCGATGTGATAAATATTTTTGCCAACATCCACGCCGAAATCCCCGCTAAATTGTTAATGATCGGAGATGGTCCCGAACGCAGCAAGGCCGAGACTCAGTGCCGCGAATTGGAGATCAGCCAGGATGTGCGATTCCTGGGCAAACTGGAGGCGGTGGAGGAGGTGCTCTCGGTAGCCGATCTTTTCCTGATGCCTTCCGAAAAAGAGAGCTTCGGGTTGGCCGCGTTGGAGGCGATGGCCTGCGAGGTGCCTGTGATCTCGTCGGACACGGGTGGCTTGCCGGAGCTTAACATTCAGGGCGTCACCGGATTTATGAGCCCGGTGGGTGATGTGGAAGACATGACCCGCAAGGCGCTGTTTATTTTGGATAAGAATAACCTTCAGACGTTTAAGGAAAATGCCCTGAAACGCGCCAAGGAATTTGATATCAGCCGGATCCTGCCGCTGTATGAAGGTTATTATCAACGGGTAATGGAGAAAACTGCATCAAAAGCGGCCCTGTAGCCGTATAAAACCTTGAGGAAAAAAATCAGTCATTAAACCCCATGACGCAATGTTAGCAGATGTAATGCCGCCTGAGATCAAACCAAAGAATCAAGGGACCAAGCAGCTCTTCAAGAGCCCTGTTCTTGAAAAATTGTCTCGCACACACATCTCCGTTCCCTTGCTCATCTTTACCACGTTTGCCAGTGCTCTTTTATACTGGAGCATCACCCATACGTCTTTGTCGGCCCTGCAAACCACGCTGATGTTTTTGCTGGGCATGGTTTCGTTTTCGTGGGTAGAGTATACCGTGCACCGCCATGTGTTTCACATGGCCACCTACAGCAAGCTGCGTGAAAAGGCTCAGTATGTCATGCACGGTGTGCACCATGAATTTCCAAAAGACAAAGATCGTCTGGCCATGCCGCCCCTGCTGAGCGTCACCATTTCCACCATCCTGCTGTTGCTTTTCCGGTTGGTTCTGGGTGACCTCGCGTTTTCATTTTTGCCGGGTTTCCTGGTTGGCTATGCGGCTTACCTTTCCATACATTATATCGTGCACGCCTTTCCGCCGCCAAAAAATATTTTCCGCAAGCTTTGGATCAATCACGGCATGCATCACTATAAAAATGGCGACATCATTTTCGGTGTGTCATCGCCGCTGTGGGACTATATCTATGGCACGATGAAGGATAAGAAAAGCTCGACCTGACGACGTTTCGATATCAAGCAAAAAGCCACCTTGGTTTCCCTTGGTGGCTTTTTTATAGCTCAGGTTAATGAGTTCTTTTTAGAGGCGCGTGTGCTTCGCCGAATTGGCTTTGGCTGGAGCTTTCGCGTAGGTCGGACACGTGTACTCCGAACAGGCAGCAAGCATGACAGAGGCCGCCAAGATTAAAACAACTACTGACTTTCTCATGGGAATATTGGTTTGTTTGTCGATCAAAATTAACGTCCGTCGACAAAATCACAATTTTATTCTGGGCCAAATCCTTACATGGGACCTTAAAGTTTTTAGAAATTAACTTTTGAGGGCGAAACAGATTTCTCAAATTAATGGTTTAGTGTGATATATAGGCCCAAAAACCCATGCTTGGATACCGATTTTCGAATTACACTCCCCCCGACGACAAGGATAAAAGCGATTTCCAGAAACTGCTGAAAGTATTTATGCAGCTGATCCTCATCACTTCTGGCAACGTTTCCGAGGCCCTGCAATGGCTCACGGAGGTGGACCGGCAATACGGCCTCACCAACGACCAGTACGGAATTGGCAATTTTATTGAGGATTTGAAGCGGGAAGGCTATATCACCGATGAAGGGCCCAAGGGCGAATTCAAGTTAAAAGCAAAAAGCGAACAAAACCTACGTCAATCTGCCCTGGAAGAGATCTTTGGAAAACTGAAAAAGACGAAATCCGGGGAGCATAATACACACCACAGCGGTTTGGGTGACGAGCAGACCACCGAACACCGCGACTACGAATTTGGCGATACCCTCGAGCAGATCTCTGCTACCGATTCGTTGCGTAATGCCCAAATCAACCACGGCCTCGACAATTTCTTCATGACCGAACAAGACCTGGAGGTGATGGAGAGCGAGTTCAAAACGCAAACGTCCACGGTGCTGATGATCGACATCTCGCACTCCATGATCTTATACGGCGAAGACCGCATCACACCCGCCAAGAAAGTAGCCATGGCGCTAGCCGAGCTCATCACCAAAAAATATCCAAAAGACACCCTCGACATTCTCGTGTTTGGCGACGACGCCTGGCAGATTGAAATCAAGGACCTGCCCTATTTGCAAGTGGGACCGTATCACACCAACACGGTGGCGGGCCTCGAGCTGGCCATGGACATTCTGCGGAAAAGAAAAAATAACAACAAACAGATCTTCATGATCACGGATGGCAAGCCCACGTGTATCAAGCAAGGTATAAAATATTATAAGAACGCTTTTGGATTGGATCAGAAGATCTTGAATAAGACCTTGAACCTTGCCGGGCAACTGCGCAAACTAAAGGTGCCGGTCACTACCTTTATGATCGCTACCGATCCCTACCTGAAAGCCTTTGTGCGTGATTTTACAAAAGCCAACAACGGCAATGCTTACTATAGCAACCTGGAAGGCCTGGGCAACCTCGTGTTCGAGGATTTTAAGAGAAACAGAAGAAAGAATTTATAACCGGTCATTTTTCTCCCGATTTCCGGTTTCATTTTTTAAAAACATCAAACCACACGAATGGATCATTCAAAGATTAACACGCTGGGTCAGCTAAGGTTGGCCGGCTACAAACCCCGGTCGATTAAAGAAGAATTGCGCGAAAACCTGATCGCGCGGCTTCGAAAAAAAGAAACGGTATTTGCGGGCATCTGGGGTTACGAAGAAACCGTGATCCCCGACCTCGAGCGCGCCATTCTGGCCGGTCACGACATTAACCTGCTGGGCTTGCGTGGACAAGCCAAGACACGCCTGGCGCGGCTCATGGTTCATTTGCTGGACGAATATGTACCCGTTATCGAAGGATCCGAATTGAACGACGACCCCTTGGCACCGTTCTCGCGGTTTGGCAAAGACAAAGTGAAAGAACTTGGCGACGACACCCCCGTAGCGTGGATGCACCGCGACGAACGCTATTCAGAAAAACTGGCCACACCCGATGTTTCCATTGCCGACCTCATCGGCGACGTTGATCCGATCAAGGCCGCCACACTCAAACTTCCTTACTCGGACGAACGCGTGATCCACTTTGGATTGATCCCGCGGTCGAACCGGAGCATTTTTGTGATCAATGAGTTGCCCGATTTGCAGGCCCGCATTCAAGTGGCGCTCTTTAATATTTTACAGGAAGGCGATATCCAGATCCGCGGCTTTAAGATCCGCATGCCCTTGGATATTCAGTTCGTGTTCACGGCCAACCCGGAAGACTATACCAACCGGGGCAGCATCGTAACGCCGCTGAAAGACCGCATCGACAGCCAGATCATCACGCACTATCCGAAGACACTCGACATCGGCAAACGCATTACGCAGCAGGAAGCCCGCCTGAAAGACATCCAGCGTCAAACGGTTTCGGTCAACGAGATCGCGAAGGACCTGGTGGAGCAGATCGCCTTTGAGGCACGGAAGAGCGAATATGTAGATGCCAAGAGCGGTGTGTCGGCGCGCCTCACCATCTCGGCCTATGAAAATTTAGTGGCCGCTGCAGAGCGGAGAAGCATTCTCAACAACGAGAAGAATGTAAACATCCGCATCTCCGATTTCATCGGTGTGGTCCCCGCCATTACCGGCAAAGTAGAGTTGGTGTATGAAGGTGAACAGGAAGGCCCTGGCATTGTGGCGCAGAACCTGGTGGGCAAAGCTTTGCGCACTCAATTTGTGAATTACTTCCCCGACCCCGATAAATTCCGAAAACAAAAAGAGAAGAGTCCCTATAAAAAAGTCGCCAACTGGTTTGGTGATGGCAATACGGTGGACCTGCTTCACGACAGCGGCCAGGCCGAGTTTGAACAAAAGCTGAAGTCCATCCCAGGCCTGCTCGACCTGGTGAATGAGTTTCACAGGAACCAGGATGCCGCCTCGAAATTGTTCTTGATGGAGTTTGCCTTGCATGGCTTAGCGGAATACAGTCTTATCAGTAAACATAATCTCACCGCCGGACTTCAGTTCAAGGACCTGTTGAGTAGTATGTTCACCCTTCCACGGCCCGGACAAGAAGACGACGATGACGACGAAGCGTTGGGCGGAAAGTTTTAAGACCCAATTTCTTTCTTGTGACCGGTCATCGTGATGTTTTTTCTTAACAGATTTTGTATTTTTAAGAAAGCCTGTTTTTTATGAGCATCGACGGTGAAAAATTAAAACTCATCGAGTGGATTCTCTCTCTGGAGGAAGGGGCTGCGCTTGACCGGGTGAAGATGCTCATGAAAAATCAGAAGAATTTAGATTGGTGGGATAAGATCACAAAAGAAGAAAGAAGCGCGATCGAAAAGGGATGGGAAGAGTTGAAGGCAGGCCGGGTAAAATTTCATAGTCAGGCCAGGAAGTTGTATGCGAAGTGGCTGTGACATTCAGTGATCGTATACCGTGTTTGATCGATTGAATCGATAACACGACGTCCGGCAAGGAATCGCCTGGAGCGTCCTGACCGCATACACCCGAAGGCCTTCCGTTTATAGCTTCTGCACCGTTTTTATTTCATCAAAACAGAAGAAGCCAGATCACATTTATAGATAGCCCATGAACAAGCCGCAGGAATCCGTATCCTTTCAACCCCGGCAGGTTCAGCTTCTGCAACAGCTTGTCCGGAAAGGTGAAGGGGCTGTGCTGGAGTTCAAACGCAAGGCCTCTAATCCCGAAAAGATCGCGCGTGAAATGATCGCCTTCGCCAACACAGAAGGCGGCACGCTGCTGGTCGGCATTGGCGACGATGGCACCCTTCCAGGGCTGAAATATCCCGAAGACGACGTACATGTTATTAAGGAGATCCTGAAACGCGTACGCCCCACCCTGACGCTCACCGAAACGCTTATCCCGCTGGGCAATCAACGCACGGTCATTCAATACGACATCGCCAAAAGCGAGCGCAGGCCCCACTACTTCCTTGGCGACAACCAGGTGAAGGAGTCGTTTGTGCGGGTGGAAGACAAGAGCATCAAGGCCAGCCGCGAGGTCCGGGAGATCATCCGGCGCCGGCAGCGACAAAAGGACATCGGGTTCCGGTATGGCGATCACGAACAATTCCTGATCAAATACCTGGACGAGCACAAGCGCATCACCCTGAAAGAGTTCATGGTGCTTACGGGGCTGAAGCGGTTCTATGCATCCAAAAAATTAGTGCTCTTGGTTTTGGCTGACGTGCTGCGGGTGTCGCCGCACGAACGGGGTGATGTCTACTCTATTGCGTTCGGCAAAGTTTCATAAAAACTTTTCTCAAAAGTTACACGCTTTTCATTTCCATTCATTACATTTCGTAAACCAAGTTCTTTGTGTCGCATGGCGAAAACCAAAAAGGAAAAAAAGATCTTCGTACTTGATACTTCGGTCATAATCTACGAACACAACTCCATCCTTAATTTCGACGAACATGATGTGGGCATCCCCATCACCGTACTGGAAGAACTCGACAACTTCAAAAAGGGCAACGATACCAAAAACTTCGAAGCCCGCGAATTCATCCGCCTCATAGACAAACTGGCGAAAGGCCAGATGCTTCACAACTGGAACCCCATCAACGGCAAAGGCAAAGGTGTGTTCAAGGTATTGATGGATACCAAGAGCACCATCGACGCCAACAAGGTCTTCAACGAAGAAAAGGCCGACCACCGCATCCTCAACTCGGCGTTGCAGTTGCAAAAAGAGGCAAAAGACCGCAAGATCATCCTCGTCTCCAAAGACGTGAACCTGCGCCTCAAGGCCAAAGCCCTTGGACTCCAATCGGAGGATTACACCACGGGCAAGGTTCAAAATATTTCGTCACTCTATACGGGCAAGACCATCCTGGAAGATGTTGATTCCAACATGATCAACCTCCTCTATGAAAAGGGCTATTGCCCTCCCGGCGACTTGCTGGGCAAAATGGCACCGGTCAAGAATCACTACTATATTTTAAAGAGCGGAAAAAAATCTGCCCTTGCTTACTACAACCCCTTCAACGAAATGCTGGAGCACGTGGAGAAGCGCGCCGTCTATGGTGTGAAGCCCCGCAATGCCGAGCAGACCTTTGCTATCCATGCTGCGTTGAAGCCCGAGATCAAGCTCGTATCCATTCAGGGCGTGGCCGGAACGGGCAAAACTTTGCTGGCCCTCGCAGCAGCGCTGGAGCAGAAGAAGGAGTATAAACAGATCTATCTTGCCCGTCCCATCGTGCCCCTCAGCAACAAAGACATCGGCTATTTGCCGGGCGATATAAAATCGAAAGTCAATCCCTACATGGAGCCGCTGTGGGACAACCTGAAGTTCATCCAAAACCAATACAGCGAAACCGATAAAGAATATTCGCGCATCACGGAAATGGTGAACCAGGAGAAACTCATGATCACGCCCCTGGCCTACATTCGTGGCAGAAGCTTGTCCAACATCTGTTTCATCGTGGACGAAGCTCAAAACCTGACCCCGCACGAAGTAAAAACCATCATCACCCGCGCAGGCGAAAACACGAAGATCATTTTCACAGGCGACATTTATCAGATCGATACGCCTTACCTGGACTCACAAAGTAATGGATTGTCGACGCTTATTGATCGCTTACAAGATCATGAGTTGTATGCGCACATCACACTTGAAAAAGGTGAGCGCTCGGAGCTGGCTAATCTGGCGAACGAGTTGTTGTAGAGAGCCTCTTTGTTGGCACAGGACTTTTGTTGGGTTGGCGTCCCTCGTCGACATGTGCACAACCAAACATTATTGCCTTCCATCAACAATGGTTATCACCCCGGTCTCTTGTTGGTGAAGAACCCAACAACGCGGTTAGTACTTCTCGTCTTCGTTCGGAAAGTCCTTCGCCTTAATATCCGTGATATACTTTGCGACAGCCTCCGTGATCACCGTATGCAGGTCAGCATAACGGCGCAAAAACCGCGGCTTGAATTCTTTTGTGATACCCAGCATGTCCTGCATCACCAAGACCTGCCCATCCGCATCCGGGCCGGCGCCGATTCCGATGGTCGGAATAACCAACGACTGTGACACCTGTTTGGCGAGCACGGCGGGGATCTTTTCCAGTACAATACCAAAGCAGCCGCATTCCTGTAAAAGCTTTGCATCGTCCATGAGTTTTTTCGCCTCGGCTTCTTCTTTGGCGCGGACGGTGTAGGTACCGAATTTGTAGATGGATTGGGGCGTGAGGCCGAGGTGACCCATCACGGGGATGCCGGCGCTCAATATTCTGTCGATAGAGTCTTTCACTTCGCTGCCGCCTTCCAGTTTCACACCGTGGGCGCCGGATTCTTTCATGATGCGGATAGACGAGCGGAGGGCTTCCACGGAGCTTCCCTGGTATGTTCCAAAAGGAAGATCCACGATGACCAGCGCGCGCTTTACGGCACGCACCACCGACGCAGCGTGATAGATCATTTGATCCAGGGTGATGGGCAACGTGGTCTCATAACCCGCCATCACGTTGGAAGCGGAGTCACCCACCAGCACGATGTCGATGCCGGCACCGTCGATGATCTTGGCCATACTGTAATCATAGGCCGTGAGCATGGCGATCTTCTCGCCCCGGTTCTTCATTTCCTGCAATTGGTGCGTGGTGATGCGCTTGATATCGGGTTTGTGGATAGACATGTTCTCGGGGTTGTGGTGGATGGCTCATGTTGGGTATCAAATATATTCAAGACCCAATCTGCACCAAAGTTAATCCAGTAAGTACACGGCAGTTTCCTTGCCCAGGTTTACCTCCACGTGATCTTTGATGGTGGTGGCCAGCTCATAGCCGGTGTATTGCGGATAGATGGGAAATAAAGTATGACTCCGGTTTACCAATACGGCGGTTTCGATCTTTTTTACTTCGATGTTCAGAAATGGCTTCATGCCATACGCAAAGGTGCGACCGGTGTTGAGCACATCGTCAACCAGGATGATGCATTTCTTTTTGAGGTCTTTCAGCTCGCAGTCCAGCGTCACTTCGCTTTGCAGCGGCGAAAGTTTGTCGAGCGACACTTTGACGAGCCTGGCTTCCAGGGGAGAAATTTCCTGCAGGTGTTTCAGCAGGAGTTGAGCCAGGATGTAGCCCTGGCCGTCGATGCCGGCGATGACCACATTTTTCTCTTTGAAGTTGTGCTCATAAATCTCAAACGCCATGCGCTTGATCTTTTGCTGCACCTGGCGTGCATCCAGGATCAATGTTTTCTCTGACACCATAGTTTAAAAAAGATGATGGTAAAGGAAAGCCTTTAGGCGTTGGGCAGCGGCATGGACTTACTGTCTTTGAAGGTGGAGAGGATCACCATGGATTGCAGGCTATCCACCACTTCAATGTTCGATACTTTTTCCAGCATCAGCTGTTGATAGGCGGCGATGTCGGCACAAACGATCTTGAGAATAAAGTCGCCGGCGCCCGTGATGTGGTGACACTCCACCACTTCGTCGATGCCTTTGATGGCTTTTATGAATTTTTCGATGTTCTCTTTATTGTGACCTTTCAGGGTGGCCATCACAAAGGTGCTGACACCGATGCCCACACTTCCCGGATCAATAACGGCATGATAGCTTTTGATGACCCCGCTGGTCTCCAGCTTGTTCACACGCTCCAGGGTAGGCGCGGGCGACAGGCCGATTTCTTTGGCGAGCTGGGCATTGGTAATGTTCGAGTTGGCCTGGAGGATCTCCAGGATCTTGCGATCGGTACCGTCTAATTTCACAGGTTTCATAGTATGTCTTTACGAGGGTTCGTCTCCAAATAAAATTTGGCCAAAATTAACAGAATTTACCTTTTCCTTGGAGAAAAGTGATTAAAAAGGAAAAAAACTTCCTGGATTGCCCAAATCCCAAAAGGGTGATCACCAGGCATTTGAAAATATCTCCCCAGATTCAGGGGCCATCCCAATCCAGTCATAGCGATCGCCTTTTACATGAGCTTTCTATAAACCGATTTATAGGTCGCCACACCCTGCTTCAGGCTGAGGTGTTGTTCACAATACTCCCGTGACTGAACCGGCGCCAGACGTTCGAACGGAAACGGCCCGTCGGCCAGGTATCCTCCCGCGTGGCGGATTATGGTCTCGGCATCGCCCCAACCCGGATTGGTGATCACGGGAACATTCATGGCCATGATCTCGCCCATCTTCGTCGCCGACGATGCTTTCTTAGAAAAGGACGGGAGGATAAAGAAAACAGCGGCATCCGCCATGCCGATGTAGAGTGGAACCTCCTGCCGGGCTGCAGACCTGATGATCACAGCGTCGCGATGCGGATATTGCTGCAGATCGATCTTGTCTTGCGTGATGATGAGAAACTTGGCGTTTGGTCTTTGCGTCTTCAAAGCCGTAAAGAAAGCCATCATCTCGTTTGTCATATACCACGTGCCCCACGAGCCGAGATAGAGCAGCACAAAGTCGCCGGGGGCAATTCCCAATGCGGACCGCTTTTCAAGTTTTTGGATCTCTGTGATTTTTGCCGGATCAAACAGGGTCATGTCCACACACGTGGGGATGACGGTGATCGGCGCCGTGTTTAGTTTCCAGGAGAGAATTTCCTGGCGGGCATTTTCGGTCAGCGAAACGGTGTGGTCGGCTTCGGTCAGAAATACTTTTTCTTTTTTCTTGAAAAAACGATAGATCGACTTGAACACCGGGTTGTTTAGCTTCCACAACCCTCCTTCTACACGCTCGTCGGCCCAGAAACCCCGCATGTCAAAAATAAACTTCACACCTTGGGCATGTTTCAGTCCCAATCCCACCAATGCCGTGAGGTAGCTGCGGCAATGCACGATGTCGATTTTCTTTTCGCGATGTAAACGGTCCGCCAGGCGGCGTAGCTTTATCAGCGCCCATACCGTAGACACGACAGGCGGTTGGCGGCGATATTGCAGGGATATCCACCGAATGTTATATTGACGACAAAGAGCGTCTACCTCATTTTTCTTTTTTTCGTATTGCTCGGGCTTGTCAAACGTCACCACGGTGATGGAATACTCGTCTGCCAGACCGCAGAGGTAAGGCAACACTTGTGATTGTCCAAGGGGGTCCGTGAGGCCGTCGTAGGAGAGATATAGAACGTTGGCCTTGGTCATACGTTTTCACGAAGCCATTTGTGAATGACGATCAATGTCCAGAGGCGGTTAAAAAGATAATTGCCTCCCTTCAGGAAAGCTCCCTTCAACGCCTTCACATACTCATATTCCACCAGGCCTGCCGCTTCGATCCCCGGTTTGTCCAGGTAGTCGTCTATCAAATAACGAAGATCGTTTTTCAGCCACTTCACGAGCGGGATGCTAAACCCCCATTTTGGACGATGCACTAATTCTGCCGGCAAATAATCACTCAATATTTCCTTCAATATCCATTTGTTCACGTCGCCGCGTACTTTAAAAGAGAGCGGCAAGTTCAGCGCGAATTCCACGACGGTATGGTCGAGCAATGGACAACGGCACTCCAGGGCGTGAAACATGGAGGCGCGGTCGACCTTCGTCAAAAGATCATCTTTCAAATAAAATTTCAAATCGAAAATAGCTTGCTGTTCACGTGCCGTGAGCTTCACCTGGTCAAACTGGGGATCCTTGTAAGTAAACGGAGTATAGGATGCCGTATGGCTTAACAATTTTTTTCTCAGTTCGCGATCGGAGAAAAAATATTGTTCCTGGGAAAAAATATGACTGCGTATCCGTGTGTCGTCGACCTTCTCCAGCAACTGGGCGATCCGCTGTAAACGGCTGTTGCCGAAATTTCCGAGGCCAAACGCCAGGGGGCCTTGAATGATTCGAAAGAACGGGTTACTGAGTCTTTGTGCCCACTTGTAGGCGCCGTAGCCCTGAAACAATTCATCCCCACCATCGCCCGTCAGGGCAACGGTCACTTCTTGCCGGGCCAGTTTCGATACCAGCATGGTGGGTATGGCCGAGGTGTCGGCAAAGGGTTCGTCAAAGTGATTGAGATAGGTCTCCAGAATTCCCACGGCTTCCTTTTCGGAGAGCACGTAGGCGTGATGATGGGCACGCAACTTGGCGGCCACCTGCTGCGCATACTTGCTCTCGTCGAATTTACTTTCCGCAAAGCCTATGCTG
>Ga0209050_1001850_pt1 | contig 20453 bp, 19 predicted proteins | sample Araplavi_mTSA_r2_FD_184276 | JGI IMG/M metagenome (GOLD analysis project Ga0209050, IMG submission 184276) | Arabidopsis root microbial communities from North Carolina, USA - plate scrape MF_Cvi_mTSA_r2 (SPAdes) (version 2) | ecosystem: Host-associated > Plants > Roots > Endosphere | place: USA... | reverse complement strand
TGTCCGCAGCGTGCAGAACGAGCCGTATGGTGTGTGTTGAGGCTCTTTGCTTTGGTTACTTTCATTTGAGCCAGCAAATGAAAGTGACTCGCCCGCCGGGGCGAGACCCGGCAGCAGCCTCACGCAGTGAACCGAATCACCCCTTCGGCGGCGCCGTATCCATGAAACTAGGCCGAAGCGCCAGCTTCTCGTAGAGCTTCGACAAGTTCGGATAGCTCCCCCGCCAGTCGATGTGCGCGAAGCGGAAGTCGAGATACCCGAGCGCGCAGCCGGTCGCGATGTCGGCCAGCGTGAAGTGGGTGCCCGAGCACCAGGGCTTGTCGCCCAGGCCCTGGCTCATCGCGGCCAGGCAGGCGTGCACCTTGTCCATCTGCCGGCTCACCCAGGCCGCGCTGCGTTGGCCTTCGCTGCGGCCGGCCCAGGTCTGCTCGAGCCGGGCCAGGATCGCGGCATCCTGCAGCCCGTCGCCCAGCGCTTCCCAGGTGCGCACCTCGGTGCGCTCGCGGCCGGTCTCGGGGATCAGCTTGCCGACCGGCGAGCGGGTGTCGATGTACTCGACGATCACGCGCGAATCGAACACCGCCTCGCCGCCTTCCATCACCAGCACCGGCACCTTGCCGAGCGGGTTCGACTTCATGATCGCGTCGCGCGTCCACACATCTTCCAGTTCGAACTGGTAGTCGAGCTTCTTTTCCGCCATCACGATGCGCACCTTGCGCACGTAGGGGCTTGCGAGCGAGCCGATGAGTTTCATGTGTGGGTGTCCCTGGAGTGAAAACGATTCTAGCGAAGGGTGCGCGCCCCCATGGCCTCGAACAGGGGAGTATGGCGGTGGCCCCTCGCGGCGGTACGGCGCGGTGGTACATTTTTCGCAGGGGGAGAGCGCCGGCCATTCCAGGGCACGACGCAACACTGCATGACACCGCCGCAAGAGGGATTCATCGCGTCCGACGGCGACCAGCCGGCGCAGAGCGCCAGCATCGACAGCGCCGGCCTGAACGGCGTCGTCTCGACGCTCGACACCACGCTGCCCCCATCGGCCACCCCGTCCAGTTTCGACAGCACGCTCACCGAGCGGCTGCCGATCCGCTTCACCGGCTCGGGCAGCGAATATTTCCGCATCTGGATCGTCAACCTGTTGCTGACGCTGCTCACCGTCGGGCTCTACTTCCCGTGGGCCAAGGTGCGGCGGCTGCGCTACTTCCACGGCAACACGCTGGTGGCCGGCCATCCGCTGGGCTTCCACGGCGACCCGAAGAAGATGCTGCGCGGCTACCTGCTCGTGGCGCTGCTCGGCGTGCTGTACACCGTGGCCGGCAGCTTCTCGCCGGTGGCCGGGCTGCTGGCCTTCGTGATCGTCGCGCTGCTGTGGCCGGCCTTGTTCAAGTCCTCGCTGCAGTTCCGGATGGCCAACACCAGCTGGCGCGGCCTGCGCTTGCGCTTCAAGGGCAGCACCGGCGGGGCCTACCGCGCGCTGCTGCCGCTGTTCGCGCCGAGCGCGGTGCTGGCCGCCGTGCTTGCCGCGGTGCCCGACCAGACCCACCCGCCCGGCTGGTTCGGCGCGGCCTTCGGCGGCGTGATGGGGCTGACGCTGCTGGTGCTGCCGCTGCTGCTGTGGAACCTGAAGAAGTACCAGCACGACCACTATGCGTTCGCCCAGCTGCAGACCGAGCTGCGTGCCGGCCCCGGGTCGTTCTACGGGCTGTGCCTGAAGGGCCTGGGCGTGTGGCTGCTGTCCGGCCTCGCGGTCGGCCTGCTGATGGCCGGCGGGCTCGCGCTGTTCGGCGACGGCCTGGGCGACTGGCTGCGCCACAGGGGCGCCGGACCCGGCCGGCGGGGCGGCATCGCGGCCGTGATCCTCGTCGTCGTGCTGTTCTTCGCGGTGTCGCTGCTGATGCAGGTCTTCGCCCGCCCGTACTTCACCTCGCGCTTCCAGAACCTGCTGTGGTCGCGCACCGGCAACAAGCAGTTGCGCTTCAAGAGCGATCTGCGCTTCTGGCCGCTGCTGCGCACGACGCTGCTGAACTGGCTGCTGATGGTGGTGACGCTCGGGCTGTACTGGCCGTTCGCGCGCGTCGCGCTGACGCGGCTGCGGCTCGAATCGGTCGGCATCGTCAGCCGCACCCACCTCGACGCGCTGGTCGCGCAGGCCGGCCACGAAGGCGATGCCGCCGGCGACGCGGCCGGTGACTTCTTCGGCATCGACGTCGGCCTGTGAACGCGCCGGCCGGTCCTGACCTCGCGGTCGATTTCTTCGACGGCCGCAGCGCGCGCAGCCACCGCGTGCGCATCCACGTCAGCAGCGAGCGGCTGCTGATCGCCGGCGACGGCATCGCGCGCAGCGTGCCGCTGGCCGAGGTGCAATGGCCGGAGCGCACCCGCCACGGCGCGCGCGTCGCGCACCTGAAGGACGGCGGCGCGCTGCACTGCACCGAGGCCACGGCCTGGGACGCCTGGGCACAGGCCAGCGGCCGCAGCGACACGCTGGTGGTGCGGGCGCAGCAGAGCTGGCGCTGGGTCGGCGGCATCGTCGTCGCGCTGGTGCTGGTGCTGGCCGCCGGCTACCTGTGGGGGCTGCCGTGGGCCGCGCGCGCCGTCGTCGCGGTGCTGCCGGCCTCGGTCGACCGCGAGATCGGCAACGCCGCGCTGAAATCGGTCGACGGCGACCTGGTGCAGACTAGCGCGCTGCCGCCGGCGCAGCAGGAGAAGCTGCGGGCCGCGTTCGAGCGCGCGGTGACGCAGACCTGGCCGCAGGGCGCGCCGCCGCACGCGCTGCTGTTCCGCCGCGGCAAGGACAAGTCGCTGGGCCCGAACGCGTTCGCGCTGCCCGGCGGCACGATGGTGCTGACCGACGAGCTGGTCGCGCTGGTCGACGGCGACGAGGCGGTGATCCTCGGCGTGCTCGGCCATGAGTTGGGCCATGTGCGGCACCGCCACGGGCTGCGCATGCTGGTGCAGGCGACCGCGCTGGGGGTGGTGACGAGCGTCGTGATCGGCGATTTCAGCAACCTGCTGGCCGGCGTGCCGCTGGTGCTGGGGCAGGCCGGCTATGCGCGCGATGCCGAGCGCGAGGCCGATGCCGACAGCGTGCGGCTGATGAAGGCGGCCGGCATCTCGCCCGATGCGATGGTGCGCTTCTTCGAGCAGATCGCCGCAGAGCGCCGCAAGCGCGCCGGCGGCGGCGAGCCCGGCTGGCTCGGCATCGCGATCGCGTCGCACCCGGCCGACGACGACCGGATCCGCTATTTCCGCGAAGCCGCGGCCCGTTAGCGCTGCAGCGTCCAGTCGACGCTGTCCGGCCGGCCCGGCAGCGCCAGCCGCGCCGTCGCGGCCGGCGTCTGCGCGATGACCTGCCCGCCGCGCACCACCGCGAGCCGCGTCGCGCGCAGCCGGATCGCCTCGACCGGGTCGCGCGCCTGCAGCAGCACGAAGTCGGCCCGTGAGCCGACCGCCAGGCCGTAGCCGTCGAGCCCGAGGATCTTCGCGCTGTTGACGGTGACCGCGTCGAAGCAGGCGCGCATCTGCGCCTGCGAGGTCATCTGCGCGACGTGCAGGCCCATCTGCGCGACCTCCAGCATGTCGGCGCTGCCCGACGAATACCACGGGTCCATCACGCAGTCGTGGCCGAAGCCGACGTTGACGCCGGCGGCCATCAGCTCGGGCACGCGCGTCATGCCGCGGCGCTTCGGGTAGCTGTCGTGGCGGCCTTGCAGCGTGATGTTGATCAGCGGGTTCGCGACCGCATGCACCTGCGCCTCGGCGATCAGCGGCAGCAGCTTGCTGACGTAGTAGTTGTCCATCGAATGCATCGAGGTCAGGTGCGAGCCGGTGACGCGGCCGTGCAGCCCGAGCCGCTGCGTGTGGAACGCCAGCGTCTCGATGTGGCGCGACAGCGGGTCGTCGCTTTCGTCGCAGTGCATGTCGACGCGCAGTCCACGTTCGGCGGCCAGCTCGCACAGCAGGCGCACGCTCTCGGCGCCCTCGGCCATCGTGCGCTCGAAGTGCGGGATGCCGCCGACCGCGTCGACGCCGCGGTCCAGTGCGCGCTTCAGGTTGGCCAGCGCGGTCGGCGAGCGCAGCGCGCCGTCCTGCGGGAACGCGACCAGCTGCAGGTCGAGGTACGGCTTCACGCGCTGCTTCACCTGCAGCAGCGCATCGACCGCCAGCAGCCGGTCGTCGCAGACATCCACGTGCGAGCGCACCGCGAGCAGCCCCTTGGCCACCGCCCAGTCGCAGTACTGCAGCGCGCGCTCGACCAGCGCGTCCTGCGTCAGCAGCGGTTTCAGCTCGCCCCACAGCGCGATGCCCTCGAGCAGCGTGCCGCTCTGGTTGACGCGCGGCAGGCCGTGGCTCAACGTCGCGTCCATGTGGAAGTGGGCGTCGACGAAGGGCGGCGACAGCAGCCAGCCCTGGCCGTCGACGAGCGTCGCGCCGTCGGGCAGCGGCAGGTTCGGCGCGATGGCCTCGATGCGGCCGTCGCGCGCGAGCACGTCGTGGTGGCGGCGCCCGTCGGGCAGCGTGACATTGCGGACCAACAGCGGCACCAACAGCGGCGAGATCGGCATCGGGTTCTCCTGTGACATGACCTCGGAGGTCATCGACCGTGTGCGACCGGGCCGCGAAGATGCCGCCATGTCCTCACACCCACCCCGAAGGAGCATTCATGAATGATGCCAGCACCCTCAACCTTGTCCCGCTGGCCGTCGGCCACATGATCGGCCTGGGGGCGATCGGCTCCTGCCTGGGCGTCGGCGTGATGGCCAGCAAGTACCTTGAAGCCTCGGCGCGCCAGCCCGAGCTGATGGAGCCGCTGCAGCAGAAGGTGTTCCTGCTGGTCGGCGTGCTCGACGGCGCGTTCATCATCGCGACCGGCATCGGGCTGTGGTTCGCGACCGCCAACCCGTTCAAGGGCGGATGACGGCTCAGCCCGCCGGCGGTTCGTAGCGCGCCGGCATCGCAAGGCCGGGGCGTTCGTCGTCCCAGGCCATCGCGCTGATGCGCCAGCCGGCGGGGGTCGAGACGAACTGCGTCGAGATCACGCCGCGCGCCGCGAAGGCCTGGCCGTTCAGCGTGCCGGTCTTCGCATAAGTGCTCATGCGGTGGGCCACCTGGCCGAACACCTCGGTGATCTCGGCCAGCTCGGTCTCGCGGAAGGCGGTCAGCTCGCCGGCCTCGACCGAGCGCTGGCGCGGCGCGATGAACTGCGCGACGGTGGTGACCTCGGGGGCCGGCCCGAGGTTGCGGATCAGCAGGCCGCCGTCGATGAACAGCGCATGGAGGCGCTCGTAGGGCGGTCGCCCGCCGGGCTCGAACGACACCGCGTCGAAGAAGGCCTGGGTCAGCGCGGCCAGCGCGTCGCGCGTGGCGGAGTCGGTGGGCGTCGTCATGCGGCGGATTGTCCGCGCGCTGTCCGCTGTCCGTCCGGCGGGTGTCCGCGGACACGTCGCCGCCAGGGGCAATCCAGGCCAAGCCCTTGATTCGATGGAGGTTTCGCCGCCGGATCCGCTGGGCACGGGCGTTGCAATGCATCACGCCATGAACGCTGCGAACGACGCCCCGACGATCCGCGACACCTCGGCACAGGACCAGCCGCTGCCGGCGCGCCGGATGCGGTTCGGGCCGTGGCTGGCGATCGGCGTCGCGTTGGCGGCCCTGGTCGGGGTGGCGCTGTCGACCCCGGCCTTGCGCCACGGTCTCTCGTCCGGCCCGTCGGTGTCGGCCTCGCGGCTGGTGGTCGCGACGGTGCAGCGGGGTCCCTTCGTGCGCGACATTGCGGCCGAGGGCAAGGTCGTCGCGGCGGTCAGCCCGACGCTGTATGCCGCCGGTGGCGGCGCCGCGACGCTGAAGGTGCATGCCGGCGACCGCGTCGCGCGCGGCCAGGTGCTGGCGCTGATCGACAGCCCCGAGTTGGCCGCGAAGCTGGCGCAGGAGCTGTCGAACGCCGACGCGATGAAGGCCGACGTGCTGCGCGCCGAGGTCGATGCGCGGCAGCAGCGCGGCGCACTGCAGGCGGCTTTCGACGCGGCCCGCATCGACCACAGCAGCGCGCAGAACGACCTGGCCCGACAGCAGAAGGCCTTCGATGCCGGTGCGGTGTCGGGCATGCAGGTCGAGCACGCGCGCGACACGCTGCAGAAGGCGCGCATCGCGCTGGAGCATGCCGAGGCTGGCCTGAAGCTGAAGGACGACAGCCTGAAGTTCGACGTGCAGGCGAAGCAGCTCGCGCATGCGCGCCAGCTGCTGATGGTGAAGGACCTGCAGCGCCAGGTCGACAGCCTGACGGTGCGCTCGCCGGTCGAAGGGCAGGTGGGGCAGCTGTTCATCGCCGAGCATGCGAACGTCGCGAAGGATGCGCAACTGCTGTCGGTGATCGACCTGTCGGCGCTGGAGGTGCAGATGCAGGTGGCCGAGAGTTTTGCGCGCGACCTCGCGGTCGGCATGCCCGGCGAGATCGGCGGCAATGGCCACACCTGGCGCGCGGCGGTCAGCGCGGTGTCGCCCGAGGTCGTCAACAACGAGGTCGCGGCCCGCCTGCGCTTCACCGGCGGGGCCGCGGAGCAGCCGAGCCAGCTGCGCCAGAACCAGCGCCTGGCGGTGCGCGTGCTGCTCGACCGGCGCGACGACGTGCTGGCGGTGCAGCGCGGCAGCTTCATCGACGAGGCCGGCGGCGCCCATGCCTATGTGCTGCGCGACGGCGTGGCCGTCAAGACACCGATCCGTGCCGGCGCGCGCAGCCTCGACAAGGTCGAGATCCTGGGCGGGCTGAACGTCGGCGACCGCGTGGTGGTGTCCGGCGCCGAGCTGTTCCAGGGTGCCGAGACCGTCGCGATCAGCCAGTGAGCCTGCCCCCCACCGTTTCCATCGAAGGACGTCCCATGCTGAAGATGACCGGCCTGTCCAAGGTCTACCGCACCGAAGTGATCGAGACCCATGCGTTGCGCGCGTTCAACCTCGACGTGAAGGAAGGCGAGTTCGTCGCGGTGACCGGCCCGTCCGGCTCGGGCAAGACGACGTTCCTGACGATCGCCGGCCTGCTGGAGGCTGCGACCGGCGGCAGCTACCTGCTCGACGGCGTCGAGGTGGGCCAGCTCGACGACAACGCCCGTTCGCGCATCCGCAACGAGAAGATCGGCTTCATCTTCCAGGCCTTCAACCTGATCCCGGACCTGAACATCGCCGACAACGTCGAGGTGCCGTTGCGTTATCGCGGCATGAAGGCCGACGAGCGCCGCCGCCGCGTGCGTGATGCGCTGGAGCGGGTCGGGCTGGCAGCGCGCGAACGCCACTACCCGGCGGAACTGTCGGGTGGGCAGCAGCAGCGCGTCGCCATCGCCCGAGCGCTGGCGGGCAGCCCGCGGCTGCTGCTCGCCGACGAGCCGACCGGCAACCTCGACAGCCAGATGGCGCGCAGCGTGATGGCACTGCTGGAAGAGCTGCACCGTTCGGGCGCGACGATCGTGATGGTCACGCACGATCCGCAGCTGGCGGCGCGGGCGCAGCGGAACGTGCATGTCGTCGATGGGCAGGTGGTCGATGTGTCCGATGAGCTGCGGCTGACTTCGGCTTCTGCGGATGAACTGGTTGGCTGACATGGGTGCAAGCAAAGGCGCAGGTGGGGAGGCTGTGGCGCGCCGTCAGGTGCGGTCCTCGGCCCCTCGCGGGGCCGAGGACTTCCCTCCGCTGACTGGTTTCAAGGCCCGTCGCCGAAACTCCCTCCGCTCACTTCGTTCGCTGTGGTCAAACAGTCGGCGACAGTCAGTTCACGAGGCGTGCTGGCGCACGCGGGCCATGAATCCAGTCAGCTCCGGCGCACCTTCCTTATTGGCGCTCCACAGCCTCCCCACCTGCGCCTTTGCCGATACCGCAGCGCTTGGGGTGGGGGTGGAAAAGATTGAACGGACGAACGAAGGGGCTGCGGCTGTTCGCGTGCTTGTCGGTCTGTTCAGTCTTTTCCCCCAACCCAAAGCGATGGTTCTTCGCGGGGGGTGGCGGGATGCGCTGGGGGCGATTTCTGAGGCGACGGAGAAGAGGGGCTTCGGGGTCGGCGCGCTTGCGCGCTTCGTGAAACTGACTCGCCGCGACTGTTTGACCACAGCGAACGAAGTGAGCGGCGGGAGTTTCGCGGCGCGACCCCGGAGCCCCTCTTCTTCGTGTAGTCGGCCCGCTAGGGCCGACCGCCTCGGCATGAGCCCCCAGCGCATCCCGCCACCCCACGCGACGCTCAGAACCATCGCACAAAGCATCGTCATCCTCATCGCGACAGCGATCACCTCACTACCGGCCCAGGCCGACGACCTGCTGCAGGTCTACCAGCAGGCCCGTCGCGCCGACCCGGTGCTGTCGGCTGCCGATGCGCAGCGCGGCATCGCCCGGGAAGGCGTCGTGCAGGCCCGTGCCCCGCTGCTGCCGCAGGCCTCGGCCGGCGTGGCCTTCGACCGCTCGCAGCCGAGCGGCGAACCGGGCGAACGCAACAGCAGCCGCTCGGCGTCCGTCACGCTGAACCAGGTGCTGGTCGACGTGGCCCGCCTGTCGCAGCTGCATGTCGCGCAGTCGCAGGCCGATGCGCAGGACGACCTGCTGCGCGCGGCCGAGCAGGCCTTGTGTGCCCGCGTCGCCCGTGCCTACTTCGACGTGCTCACCGCCGACGACGCGGTGCGGCAGGTCGAGGCCAATGAGGACGCCTACCGGCAACAGGTCGAGCAGTCCGACCAGCGCTATCGCAACGGGTTGACGGCGCAGGTCGACGTGGAGCAGGCGCGGGCCTATCACGCCGCGGCGCGCGCCGCCAGCATCGATGCGCGCCAGGCGCGCGACGAGGCGCGCGAGGCGCTGTCCGAGATCACCGGTCAGCCCGCGCCGGCGCTGAACCGGCTGCAGGACGAATTGCCGATGGCGCTGCCGGCGCCGGCCGATCCGCAGGCCTGGGTCGACGACGCGCTGCTGCACAACCCGACGCTGTCGGCGCAGCGCCATGTCGTCGATGCGGCCGGCCAGGACATCGCCGCGGCACGTGCCGGGCACCTGCCGACGCTGAGCGCGAACCTCGGCGTCGGCCGCGCCGCGGCCTGGCCGACGCCGGCGAGCACCACCGATGGCCGCAACGTCGCGAGCGTCGGCATCGTGCTCAACGTGCCGCTGTTCGCCGGCGGGGCCACGCAGTCGCGGCTGCGCCAGGCGTTCCACCAGCAGGACGCGGCGCGCGACGACTACGAGCTGCGCCGCCGCCGCGTCGCGCGCGAGACGCTGGAGCAGTACCGCAGCATCGCGGCCGGCATCGGACGCATCGGCGCGACGCGCGCGGCGGTCGAGTCGGCCGGCCGCGCCCTCGCGTCCACCCGCATCGGGCAGGAGCTCGGCACGCAGACGATGACCGACCTGCTGCTCGCGATCCAGACCCAGGCCTCCGCGCAGGCCTCGTACTCGCAGGCGCGCCACCAGTTCGTGCTGAGCCGGCTGCTGCTGCTGCAGGCGGCCGGCCGCATCGACGAGGCCGACCTGGCGGCCGTCAACACCTTGCTGAAACAGGAGAGCCCATGATGCTCGGCTACCACCTCGACCTGGCGCTGCGCAGCTTCCGGCGCAGCCCCGCGCTGACCGCGCTGATGGTGCTCGCGATCGCGCTCGGCATCGGCGCCAGCATGACGACGCTGACGGTGTTCCATGTGCTGTCGGGCGACCCGATTCCCGGCAAGAGCAACCGGCTGTTCTATGTGCAGCTCGATGCCAATGAACCCGGCGCAGCGCCGCCGGGCGCCGAACCGCTCGAGCAGCTGACCCGCTTCGATGCCGAAGCACTGATGCGCGAGCACCGCGGCGAACGCCAGGTGATGATGACCGGCGGCTCGGTCGCGGTGCAGCCGGCGCAGGCCGACCGGCCGCCGTTCTTCGCGAGTGCCCGCTACACCACGGCCGACTTCTTTCCGATGTTCGAGACGCCGTGGCGCTACGGCCATGGCTGGGAAGCGGCGGACGACACGGCCGCTGCCCGCGTCGCCGTGATCTCGCACGAGCTGAACCAGAAGCTGTTCGACGGGGCCGACAGCACCGGCCGCCTGCTGCGCGCCGGCGACCACGACCTGCGCATCGTCGGCGTGCTCGCGCCGTGGCGCCCGGTGCCGCACTACTACGACCTGTTCGCCGGCCGCTTCGCGAAGACCGAACAGGTGTTCACGCCGCTGTCGACCGCGCTGCAGGTCAGGCTGCCGATCGCCGGCAGCCTGACCTGCTGGGGCGGTCGCACCACGCCCGATCCGCGCGCCGTCAACGCGCCGTGCGCCTGGCTGCAGTACTGGGTGCAGATGCCGTCGGCGGCCGATGCGCCGGCCTTGCGGCAGTACCTGACCGCCTACTCCGAGCAACAGCGCGCGGCCGGCCGCTTCGAGCGGCCGAGCAACGTGCGCCTGCGCAACGTCACCGAGCGCATGGAATTCAAGCGCGTCGTGCCCGGCGACGTTCACCTGCAACTGTGGCTCGCATTCGGCTTCCTGCTGGTCTGCCTGACCAACACCGTCGGGCTGCTGCTGGCCAAGAGCATGCGCCGTGCGCCGGAGATCGCGGTGCGGCGCGCGCTCGGCGCCACGCGGCGCGCCATCTTCGGGCAGTTCCTGGTCGAGGCCGGCAGCATCGGCGTCGTCGGTGGCGTGCTCGGGCTCGGCCTTGCGTTGCTCGGGCTGTGGGGCGTGCGGCAGAACCCGGCCAGCTATGCGCAACTCGCGTACCTGGATGGGCCGATGCTGGCCACCACGCTGGGGCTCGCGCTGGTCGCGAGCCTCGCCGCCGGGCTGCTGCCGGCCTGGCGCGCCTGCCAGGTGACGCCGGCACTGCAGCTCAAGTCGCAATGAACGAAGCCCCGACGAACCCGAGGAGAACGCGATGATGGACATCCGACCGATCCTGTCGACGCTGCGTCGCCACAAGACCGCCGCCGCGCTGATCGTGCTCGAGGTGGCGCTCAGCTGCGCGATCGTCAGCAACGCGCTGTTCCTGATCGGCCAGCGGCTGGAGCGCATGCAGGCGCCCACCGGGCTGGCCGAGGCCGAGCTGCTGCACATCCGGCTCCGCGACATCGCGCACCACGACAACGCCGAGGCGCTGACCCGGCGCGACCTGGCCACGCTGCGCGCGCTGCCGGGCGTCAAGTCGGCGACCAGCGTGAACCACGTGCCGTTCGGCAACGGCTCGTCCGACAGCGGTGTCAGCCTGTCGTCCGAGCAGCAGACGCCGACCCTCACCGCGGCGCTGTACCTGGTCGGCGAGAACGCGCTCGCGACGCTCGGCCTGAAGCTGGTCGAGGGCCGCGATTTCCTGCCCGAAGAGGTGCAGCCCGATTCGGCGCTGGAGGCGCCGGAGCCGAAGGTGCCGGCGGTGATCGTCGACCGCGGCACCGCGGCGCGCCTGTTCCCCGACGGCAGCGCGATCGGCCGTTCGCTGTACGTGTTCGGGCCGTCGCCGATGCGGGTGGTCGGCGTGGTCGAGCACATGGCGATCCCGCAGCCGAACGGTCCGCGCGGCGAGTACCTGACCTTGCTGCCGGTGCAGCCGTCGTACGACGACGGCAACTACCTGGTGCGGGTCGACCCGGCGCAGCGCGACCGCCTGCTGAAGGACGCGGTCGCCGCGCTGCAGGCGGTCGACAGCCAGCGCATCGTGATGGAGCGCGAGACCTTCGACGACCTGCGCCACGAGTACTTCCGCCAGGACCGCTGGATGGCGGCGCTGCTGGTCGCGGTGTGCATCGCGCTGCTGGTGGTCACCGCGTTCGGCATCGTCGGGCTGGCCAGCTTCTGGGTGCAGCAGCGCACCCGCATGATCGGCGTGCGGCGCGCGCTCGGTGCGTCGCGGATGCAGATCCTGCGCTACTTCCAGACCGAGAACTTCCTGCTGACGACGATCGGCATCGTGCTCGGCATGGCGGCCGCGTACGGCGTCAACGCGCTGCTGATGCGCCTGTACGAGCTGCCGCAGCTGCCCTGGGTGTGCCTGCCGATCGGCGCGGTGACGCTGTGGGTGCTCGGGCAGGTCGCGGTGCTCGGCCCGGCGCGCCGCGCGGCCGCGCTGCCGCCGGTGGTCGTGATGCGGGGGGCCTAGTAAGCTCGCGCCCCATGCGCCGCATCCTGATCATCGACGACAACCCCGCGGTCGGCCAGGCCCTGTCGCTGCTGCTGTCGCTGCACGACATCCAGGCCGAGGTCGCGCTGACCCCCGGCGACGGCCTGGCCGCGCTCGACCGCCGCCCGGTCGACGTCGTGATCCAGGACATGAACTTCAGCGCCGACACCACCTCCGGCGCCGAGGGCGCGGCGCTGTTCCGCGCGATCCGCGAGCGCCAGCCCGACCTGCCGGTGATCCTGCTGACCGCGTGGACGCGGCTCGAGGCGGCCGTCGAGCTGGTGAAGGCCGGCGCCGCCGACTACCTCGCGAAGCCGTGGGACGACGCGAAGCTGGTCGCCACCGTCGAGAACCTGCTGGAGCTGTCCGAATCGACGCGCGAGGTGGCCCGGGTGCGCGACGAGCGCCGGCGCCGCCGCGACGCGCTCGCGCAGCGCCACGACCTGGGCGGCATCGTCTACGCGTCCGATGCGATGGAGCGCACGCTGGAGCTGGCCTGCCAGGTCGCGCGCTCCGAGCTGCCGGTGCTGGTCAGCGGGCCCAACGGCAGCGGCAAGGAACGCATCGCCGCCACCGTGCATGCCAATTCGGCGGTGCGCGACGGCCCGTTCGTCGCGGTCAACTGCGGCGCGCTGCCGTCCGAGCTGGTCGAGGCCGAGCTGTTCGGTGCCGAGAGCGGCGCCTTCACCGGCGCCGGCAAGTCGCGCGACGGCCGCTTCGACGCGGCCGACGGCGGCACGCTGTTCCTCGACGAGATCGGCACGCTGCCGCTTCCCGGCCAGGTGAAGCTGCTGCGGGTGCTCGAGACCGGGCGCTTCGAGCGCGTCGGCTCGTCGCGCACGCGCCAGGTGCGGGTGCGCGTGATCAGCGCGACCAATGCCGACCTGAAGGCGATGGTGCGCGCCGGCCGCTTCCGCGAAGACCTGTACTACCGGCTCAACGTGATCGAGGTCGCGGTGCCGCCGCTCGCGCAGCGCCGCGACGACGTGCTGCCGCTGGCCGAGCACTTCCTGGCCGGCCGCGCGGTGCTCGGCGATGCGGCGCGCGCGCAGCTGCTCGCGCACGCCTGGCCGGGCAACGTGCGCGAACTGAAGAATGTGATCGAACGGGCCGCGCTGCTGGCGCGCGGCGGGCCGGTCACGCCGGACCTGCTCGGCCTGCCGCCGGCCGAGCCCGCGCCGGCGCGCAACCTCGACGAGCCGAGCCGCGACACGGTGGTGGCGGCGCTGGCGCGCGCCGACGGCGTCGTCAGCCGCGCGGCCGCGGCGCTCGGGCTGTCGCGCCAGGCGCTGTACCGGCGCATGGAGCGCTACGGGCTCGAGGCCTGAGCCCGGCATGCGCGCCTTGAGCCTGCGTGCGCGGTTGCTGCTGGCGCTCGTCGCCGCGCTGGTCGGCGGCGCCGCGCTGCACGCCGCGGTGCTGGCCGCGCTGGCTCGTTGGGGCGGCCATGCCGCGCTGCCGGTCGGGGCGGCCGCGCTGCTGGCGGTGGTGCTGGCGGCCTGGGGCTCGGCGCGGCTGGTCGCGCCGCTGAAGCGCCTGCTGCGCTCGCTGGAGAGCGCGGTGCTGAGCTACCGCGACGGCGACTTCAGCGTGTCGATCAGCGACGACCACGGCGGCGAACTGGGCGCGCTGGTCGGGCACCACAACGCGTTGGGCCATGCGCTGCGCGACCAGCGCCAGCACCTGGCGCAGCGCGAGCTGCTGCTCGACACCGTCGTGCAGAACACGCCGGTCGCGCTGGTGCTGACCGACCTGCGGCAACGCGTGGCCTATGCCAACATCGCCGCACGCCAGCTGCTGGGCGAGGGCCGCAGCCTGGAGGGCAGCGACTTCGGCGCGTTGCTCGCGACGCTGCCGCCGGCACTCGCGCGGGCGGTGGAGGAGGGCACCGATGCGCTGTTCAGCGTCACGCTCGAGGGCAGCGACGAGACCTTCCACCTGTCGCAGCGCCAGTTCCGTCTGCAGGGGCGGCCGCACCGGCTGCTGCTGTTCCGGCGCATGACGCGCGAGTTGTCGCGGCAGGAGGTCGCCACCTGGAAGCGCGTGATCCGCGTCATCAGCCACGAGCTGAACAACTCGCTGGCGCCGATCTCGTCGCTCGCCCACAGCGGCGCCGAGCTGGCGCGGCGCGGCGATGTGCAGCGGCTGCCGGAGGTGTTCGCGGCGATCGGCGAGCGCGCGCGGCACCTGCACGGCTTCCTCGACGGCTATGCGCGTTTCGCGAAGCTGCCGGCGCCGCGGCCCGGTCGGGTCGAGTGGGCGCCGTTCCTCGACGCGCTGGCGGCGCAGTACCCGTTCGCGCGCGCCGGGGACGTGCCGGCGCGGCCTGGCGTGTTCGATGCGGCGCAGGTCGAGCAGGCGCTGATCAACCTGCTGAAGAACGCGCACGAATCCGGCGGGCCGGTCGAGGGTGTCACGCTGTCGCTCACCGACACCGGCGCGGAGATCCGCGTCGAGGTGGCCGACCGCGGCCCGGGCATGACCGATACGGTGCTCGCGCAGGCCTTGCTGCCGTTCTATTCGACCAAGCGGGCGGGCACCGGGTTGGGCCTGGCGCTGGCCCGCGAGATCGCCGAGGCGCACGGCGGCCGCATCGCACTCGCGAACCGGCCGGACGGCGGGCTGCGCGTGGTGATCACGGTGCCGACCTGAGCAAGCAAAGCGAGCGACCCATCAAGCAACGCCCCGGGATCCGGCTTTGCCGGGCCCAGGGGTGGCGCCCCTTGGGGGCAGGAGCGAAGCGACTGGGGGGCCCTATTTGGTGCCGAACAATCGGTCGCCGGCATCCCCCAACCCCGGCACGATGTAGCCGTGCTCATCCAGCTGCCGATCGATCGCCGCGGTGTACACCGGCACGTCCGGATGCGCCGACTGGAAGTGCTGCAGTCCCTCCGGCGCGGCCAGCAGGCACACGAAGCGGATCGACTTCGGCCGCGTCTCCTTCAGCCGGTCGACCGCCGCGACCGCCGAATTGCCGGTGGCCAGCATCGGGTCCAGCACGATCGCGTCGCGCTCGTGCATGTCGGCCGGCATCTTGAAGTAGTACTCCACCGCCACCAGCGTCTTCGGGTCGCGGTACAGCCCGATGTGGCCGATGCGCGCGCCCGGCACCACGTTCAGCATGCCGTCGAGGAAACCGGCGCCGGCCCGCATGATGCTGACGAACACCGTCTTCTTGCCGTCGATCACCGGCGCCTGCATCGTCTCGAGCGGCGTCTCGATCTCGATCATCTGCGTCGGCATGTCGCGCGTGACCTCGTAGGCCATCAGCATGCTGATCTCGCCCAGCAGCCGCCGGAAGCTGTTGGTGCTGCGGTCCTTCTGGCGCATCAGCGTCAGCTTGTGCTGGATCAGCGGGTGGACGATGTGGTGCACGGGTGCGGTCATGGGCTCTCCTCGGGTGCGTCAGCGGTGTCAGTTATATCGGCTCCCACCGCAGCGAACCAGCATTTCGTCACGCCCGCGCCCGGCCGCCCCGCTCAAGTCGCCGGCCGGGCCGGTCGAAAAACAGGCGTCACTCCGCCCACGAGCCCTGCATGCGTGTTCCTGTCCTGTTGCGCCGTGTCGCCCGCCGCCTGGCCGGGCCGCTGCTGGCGATGCTGCTTCCGCTGGCGGCGGCCGCACAGCCGCTGCGCATCGTCACCGAGGAACTGCCGCCGTACAACATGACGGTGAACGGCCAGGTCACCGGCCTCGGCACCGAGGTCGTGCAGGCGGTGCTGAAGGAGGCCGGCCTCGCCGGCACGCCGATCCAGGTGATGCCCTGGGCGCGCGCCTACGACATCGCGCTGAACCAGGAAAACGTGCTGATCTACTCGATCACCCGCACGCCGCAGCGCGAGAAGCGCTTCAAGTGGGTCGGGGTGATCGCGCCGACCCGCTGGTACCTGTTCTCGCTGAGCGGCCGCACGCCGCCGGTCAGGACGCTGGACGACGCGCGCCGCTTCCAGACCGCCACCGTCAATGAAGACGCCGGCGAGCAGTACCTGGTGGCCAACGGCTTCCAGATCGGCCAGAACCTGCAGTCGAGCAACCGCTACGAGCTGAACTACGAGAAGCTGAAGGGCGGCCGCGTCGACCTGTGGATCGCCAACGAGCTGAACGCCACCTACCTGGTGCGGCAGGCCGGCGACGACCCGGCGCGCATGGTGCAGCGCACGCTCGCGCTGCCCGACCTCGGCAGCGAAGGCGGGCTCGACATGGCCTTCAGCCTGAAGACGCCGGACGAGGTGGTCGAGCGCTTCCGCAAGGGGCTCGAGACGATCCGCCGCAACGGCACCTATGAGAGCCTCCAGCGCAAGTGGCTCTGACGGCCGGCTGAACGGCTCGCTCGGCCGCCAGCTGGTGCTGGCGACGCTCGCGTTCGGCATCGTCTTCACGCTGGCCGCGGTGGCGCTGCGCACCTGGTCGGCCTGGCAGGCGAACCTGTCGGCGATGACCGCCGAGCTGACGCTGATCGACCAGGTGTTCCAGCGCACGCTCGCGAAAGCCATCTGGGAGATGGACCGCGATGCGCTGCAGACGCATGTGAACGGCGTCGCGCAGGTCAGCCCGGTCGGCCGCGTCGAGCTGCGGCTGCTGCAGAACGGCCGCACCACCGAGCAGATGGCGCAGCACCGCGACGGCGCGCAGCCGTCGACCCGCGCGCCGGTGCTGCACCGCAGGCTGAGCTACGAACCGTACCCGGGCGCGAGCGAGGTGGTCGGCGAGCTGACGCTCGAAGGCGACGAGCGCGTGCTGTGGGAGCGGTTGCGCGGCGAGCTGGCCGGCATCGTGCTGACGCAGCTGGTCCAGTCGCTGCTGCTGGCCGGGCTGGTGATGTGGGTCTTCAACCGCACCGTCACCGTGCATGTGCGGCGCATGGCGCGCCACCTCGACGAGCTGACGCCGCAGACGCTGGACCGCCGGCTGGTGCTCGAACGCGCGCCGGGCCGGCGCGACGAGCTGAGCCTGCTGGAGTCGGGCGTCAACCAGCTGCAGGGCAACCTGTCGGACTACCTGGCGCGCCAGCGCCGCGACGAGCGCGACCTGGCGGCGCACCGCGACCGGCTGGCCGAGCTGGTCGACGAGCAGACCGCCGAGCTGCGCGCCGCCAACGCGCAGCTGGAAGCGCTGTCGCGCAGCGACCCGCTGACAGGCCTCGCGAACCGGCGCCACTTCGACGAGGTGAAGGACGTCGAATTCCGCCGCGCGCAGCGCCTGAACCAGCCGCTGTCGGTGCTGCTGTGCGACGTCGATTTCTTCAAGCGCTACAACGACACCTACGGCCATGCGCACGGCGACGACTGCCTGCGGCTGATCGCGCAGACGCTGCGCGAGACCTTCGGCCGCGCCGGCGAGCTGGCTGCGCGCATCGGCGGCGAGGAGTTCGCGGTGCTGCTGCCGGCGGTCGATGCCGGCCAGGCGCAGGCCGCGGCCGAGCGGCTGCGCGAAGCGCTGGCCGACCGCGACATCGCGCACAGCGCGTCGCAGGTGGCTCCGCGCGTGACGCTGAGCATCGGCGTCGCGCAGTTCGATCCGCTGACGATGGACCGCTTCGATGCGCTGCTGCAGCGTGCCGACCAGGCGCTGTACCGCGCGAAGCGACAAGGCCGCGACCGGGTGGCCGCCTGACCCGAAGGAGGAAGACCATGCGCATTGCCCGCTGCCTTGCAGGTTCCGTCCTGGCGCTCATGCTGGCGTGCGCCCACGGCCAGGCGATCCGCGGCGTCACCGAGGAGTCCGGCTACACCTGGCTGAGCGCCGGCCGGGTGCTCGGCCCGGCCAGCGAGGTGGTGGCCGCGACGATGCAGCGCGCCGGCTTCGCCGACTACCGCGTCGGCATCTACCCGTGGGCGCGCGCCTACGACATGGCGCTGCAGGAACCGAACGTGCTGATCTTCATGATCGCCCGCACGCCGCAGCGCGAGGACAAGTTCAAGTGGGCCGGCGAGTTCATGCGCATCGAGTACCACCTGTACAAGCTGCGCAGCAGCACCGAGGTGGTGGTGCGCACGCTGCAGGACGCCCGGGCCTACAGCATCGGCGTGGTGCGCGACGACGTGCGCCAGCAGTACCTGCAGTCGCAGGGCTTCACGCGGTTGGTGGTGTCGGCGCAGAACGGCGACAACTTCCGCAAGCTGCTGCACCGCCAGGTGCAGCTGGTGCCGATGCCCGAGCGTGACGCGCGCCAGCTGTGCGACGAGTCGCACATCGATTGCGCGACGCTGGAGAAGGTCTACACGCTGGACACGCTGTCGACCGGGCTGTTCATGGCCTACAGCAAGGCGACGCCCGACGACGTGGTGGCGCGCACGCGCGCGGCGTTCGACAAGGTGAAGGCCGACGGCACGCTGGCGCGGCTGATGGCGGCGCCGGCGCGCTGAGCCCGGCCGCCCGCCGGCGGCTCAGGCGCCGGTGCCCGGCAGCGCGAGCAGCTCGCCGACCGCGTTCAGCACGCGCGGGTTCCACACCATGCCGATGTGGCTGCTGTCGACTTCGAGGTCGCGCACCAGGCCGGTGGCATGCTCCTGCGGGCCGTGGATGCAGGTCTGCCACGCGACGATGCCGTCGTTGCGGCTGTAGATGGACGCGGTGGGCACCGGCGGCGGCGTGCGCAGCCGGCGGCTCATCGCGGCGTCGAGCCGGGCCGGCGCGCCGTTCAGCAGCCGGTACAGCCAGCCGACGTGGCTGTGGTCGGCCTCGGCGTTGAACGGCGTGCCGATCGTGATCACGCGGCGCACCTGCGGTGCGAGCAGCTTGCCGAGTTCGCGGGCGTACAGGCCGCCGAGGCTCCAGCCGACCAGCGTCGCGCGGCCCTCGTGCCGTTCCAGCAGGGTCCGCACATGGTCGGCGAGGTCCGCCATCCAGGCGTCGACGTCGCCGCGCGGGCCGACGTTCAGGCCGCGCCCCCAGTCGAACGCGGTGTAGCCGAGGGCGGTGCAGTGCTCGCGCAGCGTGGCCACCGCGCTGCCGTCGGCGGCGAGGCCGGGGAAGATGACGACCGGGTGGCCGTCGCCGGGTTGCTGCACCTTCGAGAAGCCGCGGCCCAGCCGGTGCGAGGCCAGTTCGACCGCGGCGCGCCACGGCTCGCTGACCAGCAGGCCGAGGGCGGGGCGGGAGATCGGCGCGAGGCCCAGCGCCGCGGACGGCGTGCAGGTGTCGGTGCTGGGGCCCATGGGAATGCTCCTGAGATTCGATGGTCCGAGGCTAGGGCCGTGGCCCGGGCCTGCCTATCGGGCAAATGAGGCAATCGTTGTAGGACTTCGAGGTACACCTGTGCAGGTGCTTCGGCGACGCGGGTCAGCCGAGCCCGTAGTCCGACCACCAGCCGACCTGCTGGTTCAGCCCGTCGGGCAGCGTGATGCGCAGCTGTTCGTGCCGGCTGCGCTGCGTGACGTACGCGATGCAGTCGTCGATCAGCTCCTTCGGCAACTGGCGCACCGCGGCGCGCTCGCAGCGCGACAGGTCGAGGTGGCCGCCCAGCGCGTCGATCCAGCGGCGCAGCGTGCGCACGACGCCGTCGGCGCCGGGCACGTCGCGGGCGTAGTCGTCGAGCAGCCGCTGCTGCAGCCGCTCCTTCGGGGTGCGCGCAGCCGCTGCAGCGGACGGCGAACGCCCGCGCGGGCCACCGCCGTCCCACAGCGAACGCCACCAGGTGATCCACAGGTAATCGCGCCAGCCGCTCATGCGCGCATCAGTAACCGCCGGGCGCCTGCGGTTCCGTGCCGGGCGGCCCGCGGGCCATCCGTCCCGGCGCGGGGCGTGAGAAGTTGCCGGGCGCCTCAGCCCGCCTGCTGGCGCCCGGCGTCGCGGCGCTGCCGCAGCCAGCCGTCGATGCACTTCTGCAGCGCCACCGGATCGGCCGGCTTCACGAAATGGTGGTCGAAGCCGGCCGCTTCGGCCCGGTCGCGGTCCTCCTGCTGGCCGTAGCCGGTCAGCGCCAGCAGCAGCGCGCCGCGCGTGCCGTCCATCGTGCGCAGCCGCGCCGCGACCTCGTAGCCGTCGAGGATCGGCAGCCCGATGTCGAGCACCACCACCTCGGGGCTGAAGTGCTCGGCGACGCTCAGCGCCTCGCGGCCGTCGGCGGCGGTGCGCACCTCGTGCCCGCCGAGCGCGAGCAGGTCGGCCACGCTGTGCGCCGCATCGTGGTTGTCGTCGACCACCAGCACGCGCGTCGGGTGCGGCGTGCCCGGCTCGGCGGCCGGCCCGCCGGCCTCGCCGCTGCGCACCAGCCCGACGCAGGGCAGCCGCAGCGTGAACACCGCGCCGCGGCCGATGCCCTCGCTGGACGCCTCCAGGCTGCCGCCGTGCATCTGCGCGAGCCGCTGCGCCAGCGTCAGCCCGACGCCCAGCCCGCCCTGCGC
>Ga0209050_1001848_pt1 | contig 20466 bp, 15 predicted proteins | sample Araplavi_mTSA_r2_FD_184276 | JGI IMG/M metagenome (GOLD analysis project Ga0209050, IMG submission 184276) | Arabidopsis root microbial communities from North Carolina, USA - plate scrape MF_Cvi_mTSA_r2 (SPAdes) (version 2) | ecosystem: Host-associated > Plants > Roots > Endosphere | place: USA... | reverse complement strand
CGCCCAGGCTGGTGATCAGCAGCGCGGCACCGGGGGTCGACCAGGCAATGGTGATCGGCGTGCGATAGCGCAGGGACAGGCCGATGGAGCACACCGCCATGCCGATGGAGATCGCCCAGATCCACGAAGAAATCTGCCCGCTGCTCAAGCCCGCCGCTTGCCCGGCCTGGAACATCAGCACCAGGGAGCTGGTGTAGCCGGTCATCATGGCGATGAACCCGGCGACGATGGCCGAGGGCGAGGTGTCGGCCAGCGGGCGGATTTGCGTGTGGGTGGCGTCGTTCATGACGGTGGTGTTCCTTATACAGAGGAAGATGTCCGCAGCAACGCTGAACCCTGTGGGAGCGAGCTTGCTCGCGATAGCGGTGGATCAGCCAACAGGAATGCTGAATGTGACGCCGTCATCGCGAGCAAGCTCGCTCCCACAGGGATTGCATTACAAAAGGCGGATTCTGCGTTAAAGCCTAAACTCAAAAGTAATCAGGTGTTGCGATACAGCCGAGGCAACATTCAGCCGTACAGTCGTGTTGCCACCATCCATTGTGTACAATCGCAGTGTTTTTTACGCGATACTTGCCAGCGACCCACTGTGCCGTATTACAGTCACGGTCAATTCGCCGCAGTTCTTCCGACTCGAGTGCCCATGAACGAACAGTTGCAACCCCTAAAGAAACAACCGCGAGCAGGCAAAGCCGGCCGCAGCGGTACCCAGGACGATATTGTCTACGCGCATATCTTCGAGGCCATCCTCGAGCAGCGTCTGGCGCCCGGCACCAAGTTGAGCGAAGAAGCGCTGGGGGAAATTTTCGGGGTCAGCCGTACCATCATTCGCCGCGCCCTGTCGCGCCTGGCCCATGAAGGCGTGGTGCTGTTGCGTCCGAATCGCGGCGCCGTGGTTGCCAGCCCGAGTGTCGAAGAGGCGCGCCAGGTGTTCATGGCCCGGCGTCTGGTCGAGCGCGCGATCACCGAGCTGGCGGTGCAGCACGCCACCGCCGAGCAGATCGCCGAATTGCGCCAGATGGTCAACGACGAACGCGACAGCTTCTCCCGTGGCGACCGGGGTGCCGGCATCCGCCTGTCGGGCGAATTCCACCTGAAACTGGCTGAAGCGGCGAAAAACGCCCCGTTGATCAGCTTCCAGCGCAGCCTGGTGTCCCAGACGTCGCTGATCATCGCCCAGTACGAAAGCGGCAACCGCTCCCACTGTTCCTACGACGAGCACACCCAGTTGATCGACGCCATCGAGAAGCGCGACGCTGAATTGGCGGTGAACCTGATGATGCATCACATGGATCACATCGACAGCAAGCTCAACCTCGATGAAGAAAGTGCGTCGGATGATTTGCATGCGGTGTTCTCGCATTTGCTGCAGACCAAGAAGCCTGGGCGCTCCACCGCGAAACTCTGAAATACCGCGTCGCCTGATTCGCGAGCAAGCCCGCTCCCGCATTTGATCTGTGCCGTTCACAAATCCCCTGTGGGAGCGGGCTTGCTCGCGAAGGCGGCCTTAAAGACACAAAAAATCCCCCGGGCTGAAAAGCAACGGGGGATTTTTTATGCCCGAAGAAATTTAGCGCTGATGCACCAGATTGCCTGCCGCATAGGTCTGCAGCACCGCCCGGTCATCCCCCAGCGTCATCAACACAAACAACGTCTCGGCGATGTTATTGGCCTGCTTCAGGCGATAGCCCAGCAGCGGCGTGGCGTTGTAGTCCAGCACCAGGAAGTCGGCGTCGGTGCCCGGTTGCAGGGTGCCGATTTTGTCTTCCAGGCGCAGCGCACGGGCGCCGCCGAGGGTGGCCAGGTACAGCGACTTGAACGGGCTCAGGCGCGCACCTTGCAGCTGCATCACCTTGTAGGCTTCGTTAAGGGTTTGCAGCAGCGAGAAACTGGTGCCGCCGCCGACATCGGTGCCGATGCCGACATTGAGCTTGTGCTTCTCGGCCATCGGCAGGTTGAACAGGCCGCTGCCGAGGAAGAAGTTCGAGGTCGGGCAGAACGAGATGGCCGAACCGGTTTCTGCCAGGCGCGCGCACTCGTCATCGCACAGGTGCACGCCGTGGGCGAACACCGAGCGCTCGCCGAGCAACTGGTAGTGGTCGTAGACGTCCAGGTATCCTTTGCGCTCGGGGAACAGCTCCTTGACCCACTCGATTTCCTTGAGGTTTTCACTGATGTGGGTCTGCATATACAGATCCGGGTATTCGGTCAGCAACTGGCCGGCCAGGGTCAACTGTTCCGGGGTACTGGTCGGTGCGAAGCGTGGGGTGACCGCGTAGTGCAGGCGACCCTTGCCGTGCCAGCGCTCGATCAGCGCCTTGCTGTCGACGTAGCTGGACTCGGCGGTATCGGTCAGATAGTCCGGGGCGTTGCGGTCCATCATCACCTTGCCGGCGATCATCCGCAGGTCGAGCTGCTCGGCCGCTTCGAAGAACGAGTTCACCGATTGCGGGTGCACGCTGCCGAACACCAGCGCGGTGGTGGTGCCATTGCGCAGCAGTTCCTTGATGAAAATGTCCGCGACCTGGTCAGCGTGGGCCTTGTCGGCGAACTGGCTTTCGCACGGGAAGGTGTAGGTGTTGAGCCAGTCCAGCAATTGCTCGCCATAGGCGCCGACCATGCCGGTTTGCGGCAGGTGGATGTGGGTATCGATGAAGCCGGGGGTGATCAGTGCGTCCTGGTAGTGGGTGATTTCGATATCCGCTGGCAGGGTCGGCAGCAATTCGCTGGCGTGGCCCAGGGCGCTGATCTGGCCGTTATCCACAACCAGCAAGCCGTCTTCGAAATACTCGTAGGAGGCTTCGATACCGACTTCGGCTGGGTCGGCGATGCTGTGCAGGATGGCGGCGCGGTAAGCTTTGCGAGTCAGAGGCATGAGATTCTCAGTTCGAGGCTTTCAAGTTTGCGGTTTGGCTGCGGCGTGACGCGGGCAGCAGTTTGGCAATCGGTTCGGCGCTGGAGGTCTGCTGGCCGAAGTTCGCGTTATAGGTGGCGATGATTTCGCCGGCGATGGAGATGGCGATTTCCACAGGCAACTTGCCTTTGACTTCGCCGATGCCCATCGGGCAGCGCATGCGTTGCACGACGCTGTTGTCGAAACCGCGGTCGCGCAGGCGATGTTCGAACTTCACGCGCTTGGTCTTCGAACCAATCAGGCCGAAGTAGGCGAAGTCGTTGCGCTTGAGGATCGCGGCGGTCAATTCGAGGTCGAGCTGGTGGTTGTGGGTCATCACGATGCAATAGCTGCCGGCGGGCAGGTCATCGATTTCATCCACCGGTTCTTCGCTGACGATCTTGCGCACGCCGTGGGGGATCTGCTCGGGGAATTCCTCTTCCCGCGAATCGATCCAGCGTACCCGGCAAGGCAGGCTGGCCAGCAGCGGCACCAGGGCGCGGCCGACGTGGCCGGCACCGAATACGGCGATCTGCGCCTGCACCTGGCCCATCGGTTCGAACAACAGAACTGTGGCACCGCCGCAGCACTGGCCGAGGCTGGCGCCGAGGCTGAAACGCTCCAGATGGGTGTCCTGCTTGCCGCTGGCGAGCATCTCGCGGGCGATCTTCATGGCCTTGTATTCCAGGTGCCCGCCACCGATGGTGTCGAAGGCCTGGTTCGCGCTGATGACCATCTTCGAGCCGGCATTGCGCGGCGTGGAGCCGAGCTCTTCGATGATGGTCACCAGCACGCAGGGCTCACCCCGGTTTTGCAGGTCGGCGAGGGCGTCGATCCAGTTGTACATGTTTCACCTCAACATCTCTGTTGTCTGTACCGGCCTCTTCGCGAGCAAGCCCGCTCCCACATTTGGAATGCATTTCAATGTGGGAGCGGGCTTGCTCGCGAAGGCCGCACCTCGGTCTTAAAGCGAAGCCAACTCGGTCTCAGCCTCGACAGCCTTCGCCGCCTTCAACTGGCGCATCTGCTCACAGCCCCACAACACCCGCTCCGGAGTCGCCGGTGCATCGATCTTCGGTTGATGCCTGTAATCGCCCAGGCTCGCCACGGCGTCCTTGATCGCACACCACGAAGCGATGCCGAGCATGAACGGCGGCTCGCCCACGGCCTTGGAATGGAACACCGTGTCTTCCGGGTTCTTGCGGTTTTCCACCAGCTTCACCCGCAGGTCCAGCGGCATGTCCGCCACGGCCGGGATCTTGTAGCTGGCCGGGCCGTTGGTCATCAGCTTGCCCTTGTTGTTCCACACCAGCTCTTCCATGGTCAGCCAGCCCATGCCCTGGATGAAACCGCCCTCGACCTGACCGATGTCGATGGCCGGGTTCAGCGAGGCGCCGACGTCGTGGAGGATGTCGGTGCGCAGCATCTTGTATTCGCCGGTCAGGGTGTCGACCAGCACTTCGCAGCACGCCGCGCCAAAGGCGAAATAGTAGAACGGCCGGCCACGGGCCTGGCTGCGGTCGTAGTAGATTTTCGGGGTCTTGTAGAACCCGGTGCTCGACAGCGACACCTGGGCGAAATACGCCTGCTGGATTAGCGCTTCGAACGTCAGGATGTGATCGCGGACCCGCACGTGGCCGTTGTGGAACTCCACGTCTTCTTCGCTGACCTTGTACTGGCGCGCGGCGAATTCCACCAGGCGCTGCTTGATGGTTTCGGCGGCGTTCTGCGCGGCCTTGCCGTTCAGGTCGGCACCGCTGGACGCGGCGGTCGGCGAAGTATTCGGCACCTTGTCGGTGTTGGTCGCGGTGATCTGTACGCGGTCCATTTCCACCTGGAACACTTCGGCTACGACCTGCGCGACCTTGGTGTTCAGGCCCTGGCCCATTTCGGTGCCACCGTGGTTCAGGTGGATGCTGCCGTCGGTGTAGACGTGCACCAGGGCACCGGCCTGGTTGAGGAAGCTGGCGGTGAAGGAAATACCGAATTTCACCGGGGTCAGCGCCAGGCCTTTTTTCAGGATCGGGCTGTTGGCGTTGTAGCGACGGATCGCCTCGCGGCGCTCGGCGTACTGGCTGCTTTCTTCCAGTTCGGCGGTCATCTCCTCGAGCATGTTGTGCTCGACGGTCTGGTAGTAGTGAGTGACGTTGCGCTCGGTCTTGCCGTAGTAGTTGGCCTTGCGCACGGCCAAAGGATCGAGGGCCAGATGGCGGGAGATGGCGTCCATCACTTCTTCGATGGCGACCATGCCTTGCGGGCCGCCGAAACCACGGTAGGCGGTGTTCGACGCGGTGTTGGTCTTGCAGCGGTGACCGTTGATGGTCGCGTCGCCCAGGTAATACGAGTTGTCCGAGTGGAACATCGCGCGGTCGACGATCGACGCCGACAGGTCAGGCGAGCAACCGCAGTTGCCGGCCAGTTCCAGGTTGATGCCGTGCAGGCGGCCGGTGCTGTCGAAGCCGACGTCGTACTCGACATAGAAGGGGTGACGCTTGCCGGTCATCAGCATGTCTTCGACCCGTGGCAAGCGCATCTTGGTCGGCTGGCCGGTGAGGTGCGCGATCACCGCGCACAGGCACGCGGGGCTCGCCGCCTGGGTTTCCTTGCCGCCGAAACCGCCGCCCATGCGGCGCATGTCGACGACGATCTTGTTCATCGACACGTCCAGGACTTCGGCCACCAGTTTCTGCACTTCGGTGGGGTTCTGCGTGGAGCAGTAGACGATCATGCCGCCGTCTTCGGTCGGCATCACCGAAGAGATCTGGGTTTCCAGGTAGAAGTGTTCCTGGCCGCCGATGTGCAGGGTGCCCTGGATGCGGTGCTCGGCAGTGGCCAGCGCCGTGGCCGAATCGCCGCGCTTGTGGGTGTGGCTGTCGAGTACGAAGTGGCGCTTGCGCAGGGCTTCGACCACGTCCAGCACAGGCTCAAGGTCTTCGTATTCGATGATCGCGGCCATCGCCGCCTTGCGCGCGGTTTCCAGGTCTTTCGCCGCGACGGCGACCACCGGTTGACCGACGAACTGCACGGTGTCGATGGCCAGTAGCGGATCGCCCGGCAGCAACGGACCGATGTCCTTCAGGCCCGGCACGTCTTCGTGGGTGATGGCGATGCGCACGCCTTCGAAGGCGTAGCAGGGCGAGGTGTCGATGCTGATGATGCGGGCGTGGGCACGGTCCGACATGCGCGCATAAACGTGCAGCTGGTTCGGAAACTCCAGGCGATCGTCGATGTACTGCGCTTCACCGGCCACATGCTTGGCGGCGCTGTCGTGCTTGACGCTGCGGCCGACACCGGTGGTCAGGTCCTTGGCGAACAGTTCAGCCAATTCGGCTTGGGTCTTCTCTACGGCGTGATGATTAGACATAAGCGGTCACCCGGGTCTCGATGTGCGGCGTTTGCAGTTCGATGAAGTATTTGCGCAGCAGGTTCTGCGCGCTGAGCAGGCGATATTCCTTGCTGGCGCGGAAGTCCGAGAGCGGCGTGAAGTCTTCGCTCAGGGCAGCGCAGGCGCGTTCAACGGTGGCGTTATTGAATGGCGAGCCGAGCAACGCGGCTTCGCAGGCTGCAGCACGTTTCGGGATGGCGGCCATGCCGCCGAAGGCGACGCGGGCCTCGGCTACCACGCCGTTTTCCAGGCGAATATTGAAGGCCGCGCAAACTGCCGAGATGTCATCGTCCAGGCGCTTGGAAACCTTGTAGGCGCGGAACAGTTTTTCGACGCTGGCGCGGGGCACGATGATCTTCTCGATGAACTCGCTTTCCTGGCGCGCCGTGACGCGGTAGTCGATGAAGTAATCCTCCAGGGCCAGGGTGCGGCGGGTTTCGCCTTTGCACAGGACGATTTGCGCGCCGAGGGCGATCAGCAGGGGCGGCGAGTCACCAATCGGCGAGGCGTTGCCGATGTTGCCGCCGAGGGTGCCCTGGTTGCGGATCTGCAGGGACGCGAAGCGGTGCAGCAATTCACCGAAGTCCGGGTATTCGGCGTTCAGGGCTTCGTAGCAATCGGAAAGGGCGGTGGCGGCGCCGATTTCCAGGCGATCGTCAAAGCGGTCGATGCGTTTCATCTCGGCGACGTTGCCGACGTAGATCATCACCGGCAGGGTGCGATGGAACTGCGTGACTTCCAGCGCCAGGTCGGTACCGCCAGCCAGCAGGCGGGCCTGTGGATAAGCGTCGTAGAGGTCGGCCAGGTCGGCCACGGTCAGCGGCACCAGGCAGCGTTTGTCGCCGCTGTTGAGTTCGCCGATATCGGTCGGGGCAATGGCTTTCAGGCGCGCGATGGTGTCGGCCTCGCGGGCGTCGAACTGGTCCGGCTGCTTGCCGCAGCAGGACTGCTCGGCGGCTTCCAGGATCGGCCGGTAGCCGGTGCAACGACACAGATTGCCGGCCAGTGCTTCGTGGGCCTTGGCATGATCCGGCGCATCGCTGTTCTTTTGCAGGGCAAACAGCGACATCACGAAGCCGGGGGTGCAGAAGCCGCATTGCGAGCCGTGGCACTCGACCATGGCTTTCTGCACGCTGTGCAGTTCACCTTTGTGCTTGAGGTCTTCAACGCTGATCAGTTGCTTGCCGTGCAGGGACGATACGAAGGTCAGGCACGAGTTGAGGCTGCGATAGCGAATGTGTTCGCGACCAAAGTCATCGGTCTGCAATTCGCCGACGACCACGGTGCAGGCGCCGCAGTCACCGCTGGCGCAGCCTTCTTTGGTGCCGGGTTTGCCCACATGGTCGCGCAGATAATTGAGCACGGTCAGGTTCGGGTCCAGGGCGTGCTCGCTACGGAGTTCCTGGTTTAGTAAAAACTGGATCACGGAAGGCCTCGCAGACTCATTATTGTTGTTAACCGATAGGAACCGAATTTAGCAGGTCTGACTTTTCGGTCAATGATTTTCTGACTTAAAGGTCAGGAAATTGCATTTTGTCGATTAACCCCTTGTTCCTTAATTATTGTCGCTGGTTCGATAGCCTGCTTTTTTGCCTGAATCGTGCCAAAAACCTCCGGGCGGGCACTCCGCCCTGGCGCAGCAATTGCGCTACACTGCGCCGCTCGTACAGATCAAAGAGTTTGAAGGACAACCATGACGTTCAAGGCGCCGGACAGCCTCGCCGAGCAAATCGCTCACCACCTCGCCGAACGCATCATTCGCGGCGAAATGAAGCCCGGGGAGCGCATCCAGGAACAGAAGGTCACGCTGGCCCTCAATGTCAGCCGTGGTTCAGTCCGCGAGGCCTTGCTGATCCTCGAGCGTCGCCACCTGATCGCGATCCTGCCGCGACGTGGCGCCCACGTCACCGAGCTCACGCCGCACAAGGTGCAGAGCCTGTGCACGCTGATGAGCGAGATGTACATCCTGCTGGCCAACGCCGTGGCCAGTGGCTGGAAAGTCCAGGCCGACCTGGCGCCGTTCGTGCAGATCCAGCAGCGCCTGACCGCCAGCTACGAGCGCCAGGACATCCACACCTTCGTCGACGACAGTTTCAGCGTGATGCGCGCCACCTACGGGTTTGCCAACAACCCGTACCTGCAGGAAACCGTCGAGAATTTGCAGCCGGCCATGAGCCGTGCCTATTTCCTTGCCCTGGACCTGCGCAAGGCGTCGATGAGCGAATACCTGGAACTGTTCGAACGCCTGCTCGCGGCCGTGATCGCCCGTGACTTTGCGCAGATCCGCACCGTGCTGACCGCGTATGGCCAGCGCAGTTGCGATCTGGTGATCTCCGCCCTGACGGACGCCTGAGCGTGCGGCTCAAGTGCATCAAGCTGGCGGGGTTCAAATCCTTCGTCGACCCGACCACGGTGAACTTCCCCAGCAACATGGCGGCGGTGGTCGGGCCCAATGGCTGCGGCAAATCGAACATCATCGACGCCGTTCGCTGGGTAATGGGTGAGAGTTCGGCGAAGAACCTCCGTGGCGAGTCGATGACCGACGTCATCTTCAACGGCTCCACCAGCCGCAAGCCGGTGAGCCAGGCGAGTATCGAACTGGTGTTCGATAACTCCGACGGCACCCTGCTCGGCGAATACGCCGCCTACGCGGAAATCTCCATTCGCCGCAAAGTGACGCGCGACAGCCAGACCACCTATTACCTCAACGGCACCAAGTGCCGGCGTCGTGATATCACCGATATCTTCCTCGGCACCGGCCTTGGCCCGCGCAGCTACTCGATCATCGAGCAGGGGATGATCTCCAAGCTGATCGAGTCCAAGCCCGAAGACCTGCGCAACTTCATCGAAGAAGCGGCGGGCATCTCCAAGTACAAGGAGCGCCGGCGCGAGACCGAAAACCGCATCCGTCGTACCCACGAGAACCTGGAGCGCCTGACCGACCTGCGCGAAGAGTTGACGCGTCAGCTCGAGCGCTTGCATCGCCAGGCCGAGGCCGCCAAGAAGTACCAGGAATACAAGGGCGAGGAGCGTCAACTCAAGGCGCAACTGTCGGCCCTGCGCTGGCAGGCGTTGAACGATCAGGTCGGCCAGCGTGAAGCGATCATCGGCAACCAGGAGGTTTCCTTCGAAGCCCTGGTGGCAGAGCAGCGCAATGCCGACGCGAGCATCGAGCGCCTGCGTGACGGGCACCACGACCTGTCGGAACGCTTCAATCTGGTGCAAGGGCGCTTCTACTCGGTCGGCGGTGACATTGCCCGGGTCGAGCAGAGCATCCAGCATGGCCAGCAACGCTTGCGGCAATTGCAGGACGACCTGAAGGAAGCCGAGCGCGCACGCCTGGAAACCGAATCCCACCTCGGCCATGACCGCACGCTGCTGCTGACGCTGGGCGAAGAGCTGGACATGCTGACCCCTGAACAGGAAGTCACCAGCGCCGCCGCCGAAGAGGCCGCCGCCGCGCTGGAAGAGTCCGAAACCACCATGCATGGCTGGCAGGAGCAGTGGGATACGTTCAACCTCACCGCCGCCGAACCGCGCCGTCAGGCCGAAGTGCAGCAATCGCGGATCCAGCAGCTGGATACCAGCCTGGAGCGCCTGGCCGATCGCCAGAAGCGCTTGGGCGAAGAGCGTGCCTTGCTTTCGGCGGACCCGGAAGACGCGGCGATCATGGAGCTCAGCGAGCAGCTCGCCGAGTCCGAGGCGACCCTCGAAGATTTGCAGACCAGTGAAGAGGCTCAGGTCGAAAAGCTCGAGCAACTGCGCCAGCAATTACAGCAAACGCTGACGGCGCAGCAACAGGCCCAGGGCGATTTGCAGCGGCTCAACGGTCGACTGGCTTCGCTCGAAGCCTTGCAGCAAGCCGCGCTCGATCCGGGCACCGGCACCGCTGAATGGCTGCGTGAACAGAATCTTGCGAATCGCCCGCGCCTGGCCGAAGGCCTGAAGGTCGAGGCCGGTTGGGAGCTGGCGGTGGAAACCGTGCTCGGCGCCGACCTGCAGGCGGTGCTGGTGGATGATTTCAACGATTTCGATTTGTCGGGCTTTGCCCAGGGCGACTTGCGCTTGCTCAGCCCGGCCGGCGATGGCGTACGGGTGCCGGGCAGCTTGCTGGACAAGGTCGAGGCGCAGATCGATCTGTCGCCATGGCTGGGGCAGGTCAAGCCGGTCGACAGCCTTGAGCAGGCACTGGCCTTGCGCGGGCAATTGGCGGCCGGGCAGAGCCTGATCAGCCGTGACGGTTACTGGGTCGGTCGGCATTTCCTGCGCGTGCGTCGGGCCAGTGAAGCGGAAAGCGGCGTGCTCGCCCGTGGCCAGGAAATCCAGCAACTGGGCCTTGAGCGCGAAGAGCGCGAAGCCGCGGTCGAAACCCTGGAAACGCAACTGCAGAATCTCAGGGCGCAGCAGCGCCAGCAGGAAAACGGCCGCGAGCATTTGCGCCGTTTGCTGCAAGACGAAGCCCGCCAGCAAGGTGAATTGAAAGCCCAGTTGTCGGCCGGCAAGGCCAAGGCCGAGCAATTGACCCTGCGCCGCACTCGCCTCGACGAAGAACTCACCGAACTGGATGAGCAGCGCGCGCTGGAGCACGAAAACATCGGTGAAGCGCGCCTGCAACTGCAGGAAGCCCTCGACAGCATGGCGCTGGATACCGAGCAGCGTGAGCTGTTGCTGGCCCAGCGCGACAGTTTGCGCGAGCGCCTGGATCGGGTGCGCCAGGAAGCGCGGCAACACAAGGATCATGCCCATCAGTTGGCGGTGCGCCTGGGTTCGCTCAAGGCGCAGCACGATTCGACTCGCCAGGCGCTGGAGCGTCTGGAGATGCAGTCCGAGCGCCTGACTGAAAAGCGCGAACAACTGAGCCTCAATCTGGAAGAGGGTGAAGCGCCACTGGAAGAGCTGCGCCTGAAGCTCGAGGAGTTGCTCGACAAGCGCATGACGGTCGACGTAGAGCTCAAGACTGCGCAGATCGCCCTTGAAGACGCCGACCGCGAATTGCGCGACGCCGAAAAGCGCCGCAGCCAGGCCGAACAGCAATCCCAGTTGATTCGCAGCCAGCTCGAAACCCAGCGCATGGAATGGCAAGCCCTGACCGTGCGCCGCAAGACTTTGCAGGACCAGTTGCTGGAAGACGGCTACGATCTCCACGGCGTACTCGCGACATTGACCGCCGAGGCCAGCGAGAAGGAGGCCGAGGAAGAACTCGAGCGCATCGCTGCGCGAATTCAGCGTCTGGGTGCGATCAACCTGGCGGCCATCGATGAGTACCAGCAACAATCGGAGCGTAAGCGGTATCTGGATGCCCAGGACGCCGATCTGGTGGAAGCGCTTGAAACCCTTGAGAACGTGATTCGCAAGATCGACAAGGAAACCCGCAACCGCTTCAAGGATACCTTTGATCAGATCAATGGCGGTTTACAGGCGCTTTTCCCAAAAGTTTTCGGTGGAGGCCGCGCGTATTTGGAACTGACGGGCGAAGATCTACTCGATACAGGGGTGACAATCATGGCGCAGCCGCCTGGAAAGAAGAACAGCACCATCCATTTGCTCTCCGGTGGCGAAAAAGCCCTGACCGCATTGGCCCTGGTTTTTGCGATCTTCAAGTTGAATCCGGCGCCGTTCTGCATGCTTGATGAAGTTGACGCGCCACTGGATGACGCTAACGTTGGACGCTACGCAAATTTGGTTAAAGAGATGTCGCAGTCAGTGCAGTTCATCTATATCACCCACAACAAGATCGCCATGGAAATGGCCGATCAACTGATGGGGGTGACGATGCACGAACCCGGTTGTTCACGTCTGGTGGCAGTGGATGTCGAGGAGGCGATGGCGATGGTGGACGCCTGAGTCGTGGTTGCAGGAAGGCGTGTTTATGGGTTGTAGGGCTCTTTTCCTCGCTTCGACTTGCTGGCCAATCGACATATTCGCGCTAGCCAAGGTGGTAGACGGTGTAAAGTTGCCTTTGGTCGTGCTAGTTTAATGTCAATTTTTCGTATACGTGGGCAAAACGCCTGTCAGAACATAGAGTTGGCGCCACGTTTTAAAGCGGTTTACAGGTTGTAAACCCCTTATTTTTCAGCATTTTTTATAGAGGCACGGGATTACATGGAAATCGGTCTGCGCGAGTGGCTGATCGTCATCGGCATTATTGTCATTGCCGGTATTCTTTTTGATGGCTGGCGCCGTATGCGCGGCGGCAAGGGAAAACTGAAGTTCCGTCTTGACCGAAGTCTGTCCAACCTGCCGGACGAGGACAGCAGCGCCGAGCTGCTGGGCCCGCCGCGCGTGCTGGATACGCATAAAGAGCCGCAACTGGACGAGCAGGACCTGCCGTCGGTGAGCATGCCGGCCCGCGAGCCTCGTGAATCAGGCTCCAAGCGCGGCAAGCGTGGCCACAGCGAGCCTTCCCAGGGCGACATGAACCTCAGCCTGGATCTGGATGGCGGCCCGAGCTTCAGCAGTCGTGACGACGATTTCCCGGATGACACCAAGTCCTCGCCAGCGCACAGCGAAAAAGATCAGCCGCAAGCTGAAGAAGTGCTGGTGATCAGCGTGATCTGCCGCGACGCTGCCGGCTTCAAGGGCCCGGCGCTGTTGCAGAACATTCTGGAAAGCGGCCTGCGTTTCGGCGAGATGGATATTTTCCACCGTCACGAAAGCATGGCGGGCAACGGCGAGGTGCTGTTCTCCATGGCCAACGCCGTCAAGCCGGGCGTATTCGACCTGGACGACATCGACCACTTCAGCACCCCGGCGGTGAGCTTCTTCCTGGGTCTGCCAGGTCCTCGCCATCCGAAGCAAGCCTTCGACGTGATGGTGGCCGCGGCGCGTAAGTTGTCCCAGGAGCTCAACGGCGAACTGAAGGACGATCAGCGCAGCGTACTGACGGCCCAGACGATCGAGCACTACCGTCAGCGCATCGTCGAATTCGAACGCCGCGCCCTGACCCAGAAGCGCTAAATCAAACGGAGCTCTCTATGTCAGGAGAGCTTTTGTGGCGAGGGGGCTTGCCCCCGTTGGGCTGCGAAGCGGCCCCAAAACCAGCCAACCCGTTGTGTCAGATAAAATACGAACACTGGATCTACGACTGCTTTGCAGCCGAACGGGGGCAAGCCCCCTCGCCACAAAGTGCAAGCCATCAGGCTATCGTGATTAGAAGATTGAGCAGCCTCGGCTGCTCTTTTGCTTTATGAGAGAACACCCATGACCGCCGCCAAGAACCGTATTTTAGAGCTGCGCGCTGAGCTGGATCAGCACAACTATCGCTATCACGTGCTCGACGAGCCGAGCATTCCGGACGCCGAATACGACCGCTTGTTCAACGAGCTCAAGGCGCTGGAAGCGGCCAATCCCGAGTTGATCACCAGCGACTCGCCCACCCAGCGAGTGGGCAGCGCGGCGCTGTCGGCGTTTACCCAGGTGCGTCACGAAGTGCCCATGCTCAGCCTCGGCAACGCCTTCGAAGAAACCGACATGCGTGAGTTCGACCGCCGGGTGACCGAGGGTCTGGATTTGCCGGCGGGCGACCTGTTCGGTGGCGGCGCAACAGTCGAATACAGCTGCGAGCCCAAGCTCGACGGCCTGGCCGTCAGCCTGTTGTACCAGGATGGCGTCCTGGTGCGCGGCGCCACCCGCGGCGATGGTACGACAGGTGAAGACATCAGCGTCAACGTGCGCACCGTGCGCAACATTCCGCTCAAACTGCACGGTACTGGCTGGCCGGCGACCCTGGAGGTGCGCGGCGAAGTGTTCATGTCCAAGGCCGGTTTCGAACGGCTCAACGCTACGCAACTGGAAGTCGGCGGCAAGACTTTCGCCAACCCGCGCAACGCAGCGGCGGGCAGTTTGCGCCAGCTGGATTCGAAGATCACCGCCAATCGTCCACTGGAATTCTGCTGCTACGGCATCGGCCAGGTGTCGGCGGACATCGCCGATACGCACATCGGCAATTTGCAGCAGCTCAAGGCCTGGGGCATGCCGATCAGCCACGAGCTGAAACTGGCGCAGGGTATCGCCGAGTGCCTGGATTACTACCGCGACATCGGTGAGCGGCGCAACGCGCTGCCCTATGAAATCGACGGCGTGGTGTTCAAGGTCAACAGCATCGCCTCCCAACGCGAACTGGGTTTTCGCGCCCGTGAGCCGCGTTGGGCCATCGCCCACAAATTCCCGGCGATGGAAGAACTCACCGAGCTGCTCGATGTGGAATTCCAGGTCGGCCGCACCGGTGCAGTGACGCCGGTGGCACGCCTGAAGCCGGTGAAGGTCGCAGGCGTAACGGTGGCCAACGCCACGCTGCATAACATGGACGAAGTCGCACGTTTGGGCCTGATGATCGGCGACACGGTGATCATTCGCCGCGCCGGTGACGTGATTCCGCAAGTGGTACAGGTGGTCATGGAGCGCCGTCCGGAAAATGCGCGGCCGGTGCAGATCCCGGAGAAATGCCCGGTGTGTGGCTCCCATGTCGAGCGCACGCAACTGATCAAGCGCAGCAAGGGCCGCGAGACGGTCAGCGAAGGCGCGGTGTACCGCTGCGTCGGTCGCCTGGCCTGTGGCGCGCAACTCAAGCAGGCCATCATTCACTTCGTCTCCCGTCGTGCCATGGACATCGAAGGCCTGGGCGAGAAGAGCGTCGAGCAACTGGTCGACGAAGGCCTGGTGAGCTCGCCGGCCGATCTGTACGCCCTGACGTTCGAGCAGATCGTCGATCTGGAAGGCTTTGCCGAACTGTCGAGCAAGAACCTGCTCGGCGCCATCGAAGACAGCAAGAAGCCGGGGTTGGCGCGGTTCATCTACGCCCTCGGGATTCCCGATGTCGGCGAAGAGACGGCCAAGGTGCTGGCCCGCTCCCTGGGGTCGCTGGAGCGGGTGCAGCAGGCTTTGCCGCAGGTGCTGACGTACTTGCCGGATGTCGGGCTGGAAGTTGCGCACGAGATCCACAGCTTCTTTGAAGACGCACATAACCAGCAGGTGATCGCTGATTTGCTCAGGCATGGCCTGCAGATTCAGGATCAGGGCGAGTTGGGCGCCGAGTTTTCGGCGAGCACCACGCTGGGCGGTTTCCTCGACAAGCTGCATATTCCATCGGTCGGTCCGGGCGGGGCGCAGAAACTGGCGGACAAGTTCGGCTCGCTGCAGGCGGTGATCGGTGCTGACTGGCTGGACATGCGCCAGGCACTGCCGGAGAAACAGGCCAATTCGGTGCGCGAGTTCTTCGCGCTCGAAGAGAATCGCCAATTGGCCGAAGCGGCCGAAAAGCAACTGGTCGAATTCGGCATGCACTGGCAGAGCGAGAAGAAGGTCGTCGAAGGCTTGCCGCTGGCCGGCCAGACCTGGGTGCTGACCGGCTCGCTGGAGCTGATGAGCCGCGATGTGGCCAAGGACAAACTCGAAAGCCTGGGGGCCAAGGTCGCCGGCTCCGTGTCGGCCAAGACCCATTGCGTGGTCGCAGGGCCGGGCGCCGGTTCAAAGTTGACCAAGGCCAATGAGCTGGGGTTGAAGGTGCTGGATGAAGAGGCGTTTGTGGTGTTTTTGAAGGGGCAGGGTATTTCGGTCTGATGCAGATACTGTGAAGGGAGAGCATGATCCATGCGGCATCTCTCCCTGCATCGCTAAAGCTACCATTGGCCTCAGGCGATCAATTACAGAAAATATCTACTGTAAATATCGACTGCGATCAGGGCGAAAAGGAAAAATGAGCTAGAACCCCATGATAGGGTCAGTATCAATTTCAGTTTTCTTGGGAAGTTTTTGACTTCGTTGGCATCCACCAAGCCTTTCTTTGCGAAAAGCTTTGGCATTAGGAGAATATGGGTGATCACCCCATTGCTTGTGGCTTTTCCCATAAGGCCCATTTGAGAAAACAGCTTTTTATTATCTTTTACGAGCTTGCTGTTTGGCAGCAAGCTTTCCGCTTTTTCTGTATAGATATGAACCATTAAAAATACCCAAATGGTTGTCAGGATAAACGGTGCGAAAAGGATGACTGATACCAGGCCGAGGGGGGCATGGCTCATTGCGCCATATCTCCATACAGATACTCACCGAAGTTTTCCCCTACGGCTCCTCCCAATGATCCTCCTGTCACACCCCCTACTGCGCCCCCTGCCACAGCGCATACCAATGCCCCAGTTCCGCCGCTAGCAACACCCAAGACAAACATGCAGCCGAACATTCCCGCACGAGAGCCTATAGAGCCACCAAGGGCTCCACCCGCCAGGCCTCCAATCAAAGAAGATCCTTCCACATACTTGGCTTTTTTACACTCTTCCTCCCGTCCAGACACACACGCCTGCCGGATATTCAGCCCGGCAGAAGCAACGTCCAGCGCAGTACCAATATAAACCCCTCGCTTGATCAGCTTCGCCGCCCTGGCTACACCGCTGACCTTTTGTGCATAACCGGCAATCTCGCCCGTACTCATGTAGCTCTTGGTCGAAATCCCCAGCATCCGTTTTATCGAGCCTTGATAACGAAGCCCGGAACCGTAGGACGCTACATTGCCCAGTTGTGTTTCCAGCTTGCCGAACAACCTGGCGCGTTCGGTGTAAAACCGGTCCCGGGCGGTTATTGAACCGCTGCGCAGGTAGTCTTTATGGACTTGTTCGATTTCCTCCAGGGTGCTCTTGATCGCGGTCATGTGTTTGCTCCAGCCGTCGCTGACGACACCGGCGCCGATAGTGCCGTGGGCGAGCATGCCCTGGAGCAGTTCGAAGTTGTCGAGCAGGAAGTCATCGGCGTCGACCTGATTGGTCAGCAGGGCGATGTGTATTTCGCTTGCCCTGGCCATCAGGTATGCCTCTTCACTGGTACTCAATGAAGTCGACACGTCACCAATGATCACGAGTTCACCCGCCAGTACCACCGTATTGGCGATGTGGCTGTTGAGTGCATCGAACTTGCTTTTGGCGATGCCGGTCAGGCCAAGTTGCGCCTTGAGGGATGCGTAAGTCTGGGATTTTGAATTGATGAACGCCAGAGGCTGTGCCATGTCAGCCTCACGAATAACGTTTGTTGCCGATGCGATCCCAGCCACCGGCTACATTGCCGCCGCCGGCGCCATCGCTGCGTTTTTGTTGGGTATAGACGGTCTTGATGCGGCCGTAGTCCAGTTGCACGACTTCTACGGGAATGCCGGCGCTGGCGTTTTGCATGTAGTCGGCAATGATGACTTCTTCGAGCACGATCTCGAAATATTTGAGTTTGTCAGTCCCTGCACGGCTGAGCACCAGCGTGACTTGTTTCAGGTGTTCACCCGCACAACTGGCCTCCATCAACTTGCAGCTGGACTTGTCCAGAACCTTGGTAAAGGTGAAGTTGCTTAACGTTGTACGTCCGGCCGTAGCGCCACCGGCAGAGCTGGCGGTGGCTGAAGTGCTTTGACGAGTGCCAAAGCTGTATCCGTCGACCTCGATCCAGTCACGGTACTTGTCGTCCAGCGCTTCGCCCGGAATACCTTCGATTTTGATGTATGCGTCAAACGCCATGCGACCTCTCCTTGGCAATCAAGTTTTGCGGGAGGAAATGTACGGCCTTCCAGGCAGGCATGGCTCATCCAGAAGCTGCTAATGGGCAAAATCAGATTTTTCCTACTCGGTGTTGCTTGGTGGGGCTGTAGGACGTATCCGTAAATCCATAGGTAGCAAAAGATTCATTTGTTGCAGACTGCCAGTTGAAATCAGCAAAAAGGCGGAACGTTCGACAGCCATCCGTGATCTAGTCTTGGCAAGCCCCAGGGAGAGATCGCCATGCACCCTTTCTTCGAACAGCTCAGCTCGCGCATTTGTGCGCCGCTCACGGATGAGCGTTCACGCAGCAGCAAGGTCTGGTCCTGTCGTTGCGGGCAGTCGCTGTTCTTTCGCAACAGCCAGTGCCTGGCGTGTTCAGCGGCGTTGGGTTATCAGCCGGGGCAGAGTCGCTTGTCCTCACTGCGGCCGGGTGAGCAAGCGGGCACCTGGTTGCTTGATGTCGATCCCGGGGCAGGCCTGTTTCGACGCTGCGCCAACCTCGATTCTCCGGCGGCCTGCAATTGGTTGCTGCCTGCCAATGACCAAGAGGTCTTGTGCATTGCCTGCAGCCTCAATCGAACCATTCCCGACCTGTCGATCACCGAAAACCACGAGCGCTGGCGCAAGGTGGAAACCGCCAAGCGGCGTCTGGTCGCGCAACTGGTCAGCCTGGGGTTGCAGGTGATTCCCAGGGCCGTCGATGAAGAGACTGGCCTTGCCTTCGATTTCATCGGCGTTGACCTTGAAGGCAAGCCGCCGACTACCGGCCACGCCAACGGCCTGATCACCCTCGATATCAAGGAAGCCGACGACGCGCACCGCGAGCAGGTGCGGGTGCAAATGCACGAACCCTATCGCACCTTGCTCGGGCATTTTCGTCACGAAGTCGGGCATTACTACTGGGACCGATTGATCGCCCATAGCCATTGGCTTGAGCCTTTTCGCGGCTTGTTCGGCGATGAACGCGCGAGCTACGCCGATGCCCTCGAACGGCATTATCAGCAGGGCGCGCCGCTCGACTGGCAGCAGCACTGCGTCAGCGCCTACGCGACCATGCACCCGTGGGAAGACTGGGCGGAAACCTGGGCGCATTACCTGCACATGATGGACGCCGTGGACACCGCGCTGGGGTTTGGCATGAGCGCCCGGGAAATGGACTTCGACTATCAGCCGTTTCCACCCCAAACCCTCTACGATCCGCAGCATCCCGGCGGCGCGGCTTTCCTGTCGTTCGTCAACGCCTGGATCGAACTGGCCGGCATGCTCAACGAGCTGTCACGCAGCATGGGGCAGCCGGATTTCTACCCCTTCGTCCTGCCGCCTGCTGTCGTTGCCAAGCTGCATTTCATTCATCTGGTGATTCAACAGGCGGGCGGCAGGGTGGATGCGGTGCTTGAGGCGCAATAGCAAGTGCTTGAAGCCCCTCATGTTTTTATTCCGAAACCAACGGTTGTAACTTCGCCTCAGATAGGTACAATGGCGCGGCTCGCCGACAGGTGAGCGTCGTTATGGTGACCCTATCGGTCCCCCCGCAACGATCAGCCGTGAACCCGGTCAGGCCTGGAAGGGAGCAGCCGCAGCGGTGACATTGTGTGCCGGGGTGTGGCTGGTAGGGTTACCACCTTAACGCCACGCGAGTGTTCTCTCGCGTCATCTTCTTCAATACAGACTTCCGCTAGCTGCCAGGATCTTCTCCGAGGCGGTTTTTCGTCGTTTGCGCTTTATCCACAGCCGCCGGCTCGCCACCGATATACAGCCGAACAATTTCATCGATCTCCCCGGACATCTTCATCCGCGCCAGGGTGCGCAGAATGCTCTGCACCGGGACCTGTGGGTCGTTGCGAACGTAGCAACCGAGACGGTTTTCCTGCAGCACTGCCACGCTTTGCAGTTGCTGCTGCGGCAGCAGGCGGTGATTGAACCAGTCCAGGCTCCATTGATTGCTGACGGCATAACGATTGCGGCCGGCCAGGAGCTTTTCCAGCACTTGTTCCTGATTGCGTGCATCGTCGCGCTGCAGTTGGCCGCTGTCGAACAGCGGCTGCAGGGTCGGGTAGCTGTAGCCCAGCACGGTGCCAACGGGCTGTTGTGGCAAGTCGGCGGGTTTGACTGCGTCGGGCGGTGCATGCCGGGTGATCAACACGTCAGGCTGAGTGAAGAGCGGGATGCTCCAGAGATAATCGCCAGGCTGTTCAGGCAGCCACGATTGCGCGGCATAACAGCGGACATCGACCTCGCCTTGCTCCATGGCGCCTTGTATGCGCCGGCGGGGCAATACGTGGAACTCGGCCGGTACGCCGACCTGGGTCGCGAGGCTGAGCATCATGTCATACAGGATGCCCTGGGTCGGTTTGCCCCGCTCAAGCTGCACCATGGGCATGCTCCAGCTGTCGGTTATCACGAAGCGCAGCGGTGCTGGCGCCGCTACGCCGTCCAGGCTGATCAACAGCAATGTCCCCAAGGCCAGCCGCATAAACACTCCGTTAAATGCCTGTGATGTGCAGCTTAGCCACAATACACGAGCGCACCGGATGCAATTTGTGCCTTGCTCCGCTAGCATTAGCCGCTTCTGCTTCCTTCGCTGCGACGGTTTTCGATGAGTTATCAGGTTCTTGCACGTAAATGGCGTCCGCGCTCGTTCCGCGAAATGGTCGGCCAGACCCATGTGCTCAAGGCTCTGA
>Ga0209050_1001842_pt1 | contig 20545 bp, 20 predicted proteins | sample Araplavi_mTSA_r2_FD_184276 | JGI IMG/M metagenome (GOLD analysis project Ga0209050, IMG submission 184276) | Arabidopsis root microbial communities from North Carolina, USA - plate scrape MF_Cvi_mTSA_r2 (SPAdes) (version 2) | ecosystem: Host-associated > Plants > Roots > Endosphere | place: USA... | reverse complement strand
CGGCTGGTGCAGGGCACGAGTTTCGACGCGCTGCGCAAGGCGGCGGCGCGCGGGCCCGATGAGCCCATGCGCCGGGTCAAGAAGGCCGCGTCCCCCAAGCCCGCGGGCCTGAAGGGTCAAACTGCAAAGGAACGGCGCGCCGCGGCCAAAAAGGCCAGCAAGCCGCCCAAGCCCACTCAGCGGGCCGCGCCCGCCAAGAAGGCCACCCGCAAGCGTCACTGAGCGGCGGCGCGGATCCTTATGGCCATGCCGTCGTTTGGCGGTGTGGCTGTAAGGGGTAACATTGCGGTTATTGCCGGTCCTGTCCGGTGGCCCGCCCCCTCTGGGGCGGGTATTCGTTTATCTAAAGGTATTGTTTTATGGCGTCGACCCAAGTCCTGGCCGGGTTTCACGCGGTTGTCGCGCGGCTGCGCCACGCGCCCGAGTCGATCAAGGAAATCTACGTCGAGGCCTCGCGCCGCGACAAGCGCATGCAGACATTCATCGAGCAGGCCGAGCGGGCTGGCTGCCGTCTGCACCCGGTTCCCATGGAGCGTCTGGACGGCCTGTCGCGCGGCACCCGTCACCAGGGCGTCGTGGCGCTGGCCGACGAGCGCCAGTTGGCGGTGGATGTCGACGAAGTGCTCGACGTGATCGAAGGGCCGCCGCTGCTGCTGATTCTTGATGGCGTGACCGACCCCCACAATCTGGGCGCGTGCCTGCGTACCGCCGACGCGGCGGGCGTGCACGCGGTGATCGCGCCGCGTGATCGCGCCGTTGGACTGAACGCCACCGTACAGCGCGTTGCGTGCGGCGCGGCGGATACGGTTCCGTATTTGATGGTGACCAACCTGGCGCGCACCATGCGCAGCCTGAAGGATCGCGGCGTGTGGCTCGTCGGCACGGACGATCAGGCCACTGACAGCATGCACAAGATCGACGCGCGCCAGCCGATGGCCTGGGTCATGGGCGCCGAAGGCGAGGGCATGCGCCGCCTCACGCGTGAAACCTGCGACCAGCTCGTCAACATCCCGATGCTGGGTTCGGTGGAAAGCCTGAACGTCAGCGTCGCCAGCGCCGTCTGCCTGTACGAGACCGTGCGCCAGCGCCAATCGTGATTCGTCTAATCCTGTAGATACCCTTCTTTCTTGCGTCTGCCCATCATGCACCAGAACGGCTTTACCACCACGATCCTCCATTCCGACCGCAATCAATCCGTCGAGCACGGAGCGGTGCACAAGCCGATGCATCCGTCGTCCGAGTTTGCCTACGACGACGCGCGCGAGCTGGCTGCCGTGTTCCAGGGCAAGGCGGGCTTCACGTATGCGCGCCAGGGCACGCCGACCACGACCGCGCTGGAAGCCAAGATCAGCCAGATGGAAGGCGGCAAGGGCACGGTCAGTTTCTCGACCGGCATGGCTGCGCTGGCCGCCATCTTCACCACGCTGCTGCGCCGGGGCGATCATCTGGTGTCCAGCCAGTTCGTGTTCGGCAACACCAACAGCCTGTTCGGCACGCTGCAGGAACTGGGCGTGGAGATCACCTTTGTCGACGCGACGGATTCGTCGCAGGTGCGCGCCGCCATCCAGCCGAACACGCGCATGGTCTTTACCGAAACCATCGCCAACCCGGGCACGCAGGTGGCCGACCTGGCCGTGATCGGCGAGATCTGCCGCGAAAAGGGGCTGGTCTATGTGGTGGACAACACGCTGACCTCGCCGTGGATGTTCCGGCCCGCGTCGGTGGGCGCATCGCTGGTGATGAACTCGCTGTCCAAGTACATCGGCGGTCATGGCAACGCGCTGGGTGGCGCGGTGACCGACACAGGCCTGTATGACTGGGCCGGCAACGAGAATATCTACGAGGCCTATCGCAAGGGGGCGTCGACCGGTTGGGGTCTCACGCAGATCAAGAAAAAGGGCCTGCGCGACATGGGCGGCACGTTGGCCGCCGAGCCGGCGCACCGCATTGCGGTGGGCGCTGAGACGCTGGCGCTGCGCATGGCCAAGCACTGCGCGAATGCGCTGGCGCTGGCGCGCTTTCTGGAAGAGCACCCGGGCGTGGCGAAGGTGCATTACCCGGGCCTTGCAAGCCATCCGCAACACGCGCGCGCCGCGGCGCTCTTCGGCTCGCGGTTCGGCGGCCTGCTGGGCGTCGAGCTGGCAGATGGCGTCGATTGCTTCGACTTCCTGAATCGGCTGCGTGTCGTGCTGATGGCGACGCACCTGGGTGACACGCGCAGTCTGGCGCTGCCGGCCGCCCACACCATCTATTACGAGATGGGCGCGGAGCGCCGCCAGCAGATGGGCATTGCGGACAGCCTGATTCGCGTGTCGGTGGGCATCGAAGACGAAGCCGATTTGCTGTTTGATTTCGATCAGGCGCTCAATGGTTGCCTGAAGGGATAATGCGGCAGGCGCGGCTTCCGCCAGGGCCGCGCCGGCAACGCAATCGGGTAGGAACCCATGCTTATACAGATCGCAGAAGTCTTCACGCCGCAAGAGGCGGCCGACATCCGCCAGCGGCTGGATGCCGCGGACTGGGTAGACGGCAAGGTCACCGCCGGCCATCAATCGGGGCAGGTCAAGCACAACCGGCAATTGCCCGAACAGCATCCCCTGGCGCAAGAGCTCGGCACGCTGATCCTGCAGCGCCTGTCGGGCAACAATCTCTTCATGTCGGCTGCGTTGCCGCGCAAGATCTTCCCGCCGCTGTTTAATCGCTACGAAGGCGGCGAGGCCTTCGGCTATCACGTCGACAACGCCGTGCGCGGCATCGCGGGTTCACCGGAGCGCGTGCGCACCGACCTGTCCGCGACGCTGTTCTTCTCGGATCCCGACAGCTACGACGGCGGCGAGCTCGTCATCGACGACACCTATGGTCCGCGCGCCGTAAAACTGCCGGCAGGGCATATGGTGCTGTATCCGGGCACCAGCCTGCACAAGGTCAATCCCGTGACGCGCGGCGCGCGCGTCAGTTCGTTCTTCTGGATGCAGAGCCTGGTGCGCGAAGACAGCCAGCGCGCATTGCTGCTGGACATGGACGTGGCTATCCAGCGCTTGAACCAGGATGTGGCGGGGCATGCGTCGATCGTGCAGCTCACCGGCATTTATCACAATCTGCTGCGTCGCTGGGCCGACGTTTGATGAAGCTTAAAGTGTTTATTTGGGGTGTCGTGCAAACCCCGAAATTCGCGTTTTTGTTTATTGCGAAAACGGCTAAAAGCTAGTATTGACGCGGGTTGCGGTCAGGTTTTCTCTTGACAGCCGCTCTACGCCAAGGCCTAATACACCTCTGCGTCGCTGACGGTTTGCAGGCAAAAAGCCAGCAAATCCTAAGCGGCGCAGCAGTTTAAAAGTTGTGCTTTGCAGCGCAAGAAAAAAGTTTATCCACTGTCTGTTCGTCGTTTGCCTGGTCTCGCGTCCATTTGTGGCATCCATCCTGACGGCCATGAACTCCGCCCCCCGGCAGACTCCACACCTTGTGAGGGGTACACCTGCATGAACAAAACCGAACTCATCGATCACATCGCCAGCAAGGCCGATATCTCCAAGGCTGCTGCCGGCCGTTCGCTCGACGCCCTGATCGGTGCCGTGAAGACCACGCTGAAGAAGGGCGGTACGGTCACGCTGGTCGGTTTCGGCACGTTTGCCGTGTCGGCTCGCGCCGCGCGCACTGGCCGTAACCCGCGCACCGGCGAAACCATCAAGATCAAGAAGGCCAAGGTGCCGAAGTTCCGTCCGGGCAAGGCCCTGAAGGACGCCGTCAACTGATTGATGGCAGCGGATCGCAAGGCGCCTGGCGCTGCGATTTGCCCACAAGTACGCGGTCCGGTATACTCCGGCCCGCGTATTGCTTTTGAGTACCCCAAATTGGTAATTCCCGCGTGCTAACCGCGCCGGGCAATTGCACTGAAATGGGTGCTTAGCTCAGTTGGTAGAGCGGCGCCTTTACACGGCGTAGGTCACAGGTTCGACCCCTGTAGCACCCACCAGAAGCACACGATCGCGGTTGGGCAGGCACGCCGCGCCACGTTCCGGATCCGCATCTAACCCGCACACGGCGACGTGGCGGGTTTTTTGTTTTTCCGGTGGGCGTTTTCAGTGCCGCTACGCGCGAGCGTCCGCCTTTTTTCGTAAGCGTTTATTGATTCCGCTTTGATCTCCATCAGCGGTGTTACGCTGTTCCATTCGAAATACAACGTGCGAATCATTCGCATTTAAGATACTATGTCGGGCTTGTACCGGTCAGCCGGCGTCGCCGTTTTGTGCGCGTCATTTCTCTGGCTGGCCGGAAAAGTCAATGCACCCTGGCTGATTCATGCCTAGTCTTCAACCCGGTTGGAATTCTTCTTCGCGGTCTTCTTTTGGTATACGCGCAGGCGCTGGCCTGGCGGTCGTCGCGCTTCATGCAGCGGTGATCGGCGCCATCTTCATGGCGCCGGAAAGTCGTCCTGAATTGGAGGAACCCGAGGCAATCATGGTGAGCGTGGTGGATGCCCCCATCCCCCAGATCGCCAAAGCCGAACCCACTCCCGAAGTGCCGCAGCCGGTGACCGAGACGCCGCCCGAGCCTGAACCCGAGATCGAGCCCGAACCCGAGTTGAAGCCCGAGCCGGAGCCGGAACCCGAGCCCGAACCGGTGGTGGAAAAGCCGCCGATGCCGGCGCCCAAGCCGCCTCCGCCCAAACCCAAGCCCAAACCCAAGCCAAAGCCCAAGCAGGAAGTCAAACCCGAGCCCAAGCCTGAAACGCCGCCGCAGCCGACGCCGCCCAGTGGCGCGCCGGAAGGCACGCAGGCGCCGCAGGGCCCGACGCAGGGACCACCTCCCGATCAGCCCGTGCTGGTCTCGAGCATCGAGTTCCAGGGTGCGCGTCCGATGCCCAACTATCCGATGGCTTCGCGCCGCATGCGGGAAGAGGGCCGGGTCGTGGTGCTGGTGGAAATCAATACCCAGGGGTTGGTCGAGCGGGCAACCATCGATGCTTCGTCGGGCTTTCCGCGCCTGGACGAATCGGCGCTGGCAGCCGCCCGCAAAGGCCGCTTCAAGCCGTACACCCGTAATGGCGTGGCTTATCCCGCCAAAGCAAAAATTCCGTTCGATTTCGTAATGAGGAACTGAGATGTCCAACGCACTGCATAGCGCCACTCTGGTGGCGCAGGCGACCACCAGCCCGGCAGCGCCGGCTGCAGGCGCCGCGCCCGCGGCCGCCGCGGCCGCACCCGCAGCCCAGCAAGCCGCCACGACGGGCGGCGATGTAGTCCAGCAGGCTGCTGGCGCCGTTCAGCAATCGGCCGACGCGCTGCACAGCGCCGCGGCGGCGCTGCCGGCCGCGCCTGCGCCCGCGCCCGTCCCCGACATGGGCTTCCTGCACTTCGTCGCCCAGAGCGACTTCGTGGGCAAGAGCCTGTTCGTCATCCTGATCCTCATGTCGCTCGTGACCTGGTATCTCATCCTGGTCAAGGCAGGCAGCAACGTCAGCATGCGCAAGCGTTCGGCAGACTTCCTGAACAAGTTCTGGAATGCCAGCTCGCTGGAACAGGTCGAGCACGAAATCAACACGCACGGCGCGCGCGATCCGTTCTCGCATCTGGCCAGCCACGCGATGCACGCGCAGGCGCACCACAACAAATTCGGCGCCACCAAGCTGGAAGAGTCGGGCAGCAATTCGGATTTCGTCACGCGCACCATGCGCAAGGTCATCGACGAAGAAACCGCCAAGCTGGAAAACGGCCTGACCGTGCTGGCCTCGGTGGGTTCGACGGCGCCGTTCGTCGGTCTGTTCGGCACGGTGTGGGGCGTGTATCACGCGCTGGTCGGTATCGGCCTGTCCGATGGCGTGACCATCAACCGCATCGCCGGTCCGGTGGGCGAAGCCCTCATCATGACGGGTCTGGGCCTGGCGGTGGCTATTCCGGCCGTGCTGGCGTACAACACCTTCGTGCGCAACAACCGCGTGTACTTGTCGCGCCTGGATGCCTTTGCACATGACCTGTTTGCGTTCCTGACCACCGGCCAGCAAGTTGCGCTGTCCGACGGCAAGGTGCGCGCGCTGCGTCGCCAGAACGGCCACGCGGCTCAACGCGGGAGCGAATAATGGCCTTTGGCAGCTTTGAGGGTAAAGGATCCGGAAGCCATGCGGTGTCCGAGATCAACATGGTGCCCCTGATCGACGTCATGCTGGTGCTGCTGGTGATCTTCATCATCACGGCGCCGCTCCTGGCGCACTCGATCAAGATCAACATGCCCCAGGTGGCTGCCGAGCAGATCGAGGAAGAACCCAAGACCGTGGACCTGGCGATCGACGCCGCGGGCGCACTGTTCTGGGACGAGAAGCCGGTCAATATCGACGACCTGCCCAATCGCTTCAAGTCGATCGCCGGCACCAAGCCGCAACCCGAGATCCGCATCCGCGCCGATCAGAACACCCGTTACGAAACGCTGGCCAAGGTCATGGCCTCGGCGCGCCGCTCGGGCATGACGCGTATCGGTTTCGTCACGACGCCGCCCTCGGGTGGTGCTCCGGCGGCGGGTGCTCCCGCTTCGGGCGCACCTGCCGCGGCTCCGGCCCCGGCACCGTCCGGCCGGTGAACGAATCCAGGAAGGGGGCGCATTTCGCGCCCCTTTTTTTTTGGATCGCGCTAGAATCGCGGCATGCGAGTTCTGGTAATCGAAGACGACACCACCCTGGGCCATGCGCTCCAGGAATTCCTGGCCGACCAGGGTTATGCGGTCGACTGGCTGACTGAGGGCGACCGGGTTCTGGGCGCGCTGGCGGGCCAGCCGTATGACCTCATGCTGCTCGACCTCAATCTTCCCGGCATGAGCGGCCTGGACGTGCTGCGGCAACTGCGGCAGGACGGCAATCAGGTTCCCGTGCTCATCCTCACCGCTCGCGATGGCATCGAAGACCGCGTTGCCGGTCTGGACGCCGGAGCGGACGACTACGTCACCAAACCCTTCGAACTGCCCGAGCTGGCCGCGCGTGTGCGCGCCTTCGGCCGCCGCCGTGCCGGCCAGGCCCAGCCGCTCATCGAAGTCGGCCCGCTGGTGTTCGACACCGTCGGCCGCGAAGTCCGCGCCAATGGCCAGCGCCTGTCGCTGTCGGTGCGTGAACTTTCCGTCCTCGAAATGCTGATGGCCCGCGTGGGCCGCGTCGTGACCAAGCGCCAGATCGTCAATTCCCTGTCCGCCTGGGACGCGGATTTCAGCGAGAACGCCGTCGAAGTCTACGTGTACCGCTTGCGCAAGCGCCTGGAAGGCACGGGCGCCAGCATCCAGACGGTACGTGGCTTTGGCTACATGCTGGATGTGGAAACGGCCTGACGGGCCGGCCGCGGCCGGCGATCGCCGTCCGCGCGTTTTCATCCGCCTCATCGAGGGCTTCGCGCCATGACGCAGGAACGCACCCCCCAACCGTCTCCGGCTGCGCGCCCCCCCATGCTTCCCTCCCGATCGCTTGCCCGGCATCTCGTCATCCGGTTGATGCCGCCCATTCTGCTGCTCGTCCTGCTGGATCTGGCGGCAACCTGGGTCATCACCCACAAGATCGACATGTCGCTGTGGATGCTGGAAGACTTCTTCTGGCTGATGGTCGTGGGCCAGGTGGCGTTGATCGCGCTGTTTGCATGGGTGGTGATGCAGGGTGTGCGGTCCGGCCTGCGGTCGGTGAACCATCTGTCTGAAGAAATCCGGCAGCGTTCCATCGACGACATGCAGCCGCTGGAGGTTGCAGGTGTGCCGGTGGAGATCGAACCGCTGGTCACGCACACCAATGATCTGCTGCTGCGGCTGGATGCGTCGCTGGCCGCGCAGCGGCGCTTCATTGGCCACGCCGCACATCAGTTGCGCACGCCGCTGTCGGGCCTGCGGCTGGAATCCGAACTCATGCTGGCGCGCCCCTTGCCCGACGACGTGCGGGCCCGTGCAGAGCGCATCAAGGCAGTCAGTGACCGCATGATCCGGCTGGGCCAGCAGCTGCTGGTGCTGGCCCGCGCCGATCCCAATGCGCGCCCACAGGACAGCTTTGTGCGCATCGACCTGTGCGAGTGGGTGCGGGTGCATGGCGCCGAATGGTTTCCGCGGGTGCGCGAGGCGCACTACGAATTGGATCTGGCCGCGCCCGAAACGCCCATCTGGATCGACGCGGACCCCTTGCTGCTCGCGGAGCTGCTGGGCAACCTGATCGATAACGCGCTGCGCTATGGCAACCCGACGGGGCGCATCACGCTGATCGTGGGCGCCAATCCGCCCTCGCTGACCGTCGAAGACGACGGCCCCGGCATTCCGCCCGAAGAGCGCGACCGCGTGTTCGAGGCGTTCTACCGGTCGCCCACCGCGACGGCCGGCGGTTCGGGCCTGGGACTGGCCATCGTGCGAGAAATCGCGCACGCGCACGGCGCGTGGTGGAAGCTCACCAGCCGGCCCGATTTTTCCGGAACGCGGCTGTCCGTCGTATTCCCCGGCCCTCGGAAGGGGGCTCAACTCACTCGCCAAGAACCCGCATCATGAGCCAAGGCACGGTCAGCGCTGCTTCTTTGCCCCCAGGTCACCCGGGCGGCGCCCACGCCCCATCCTCGCGTGCGGCGCTGGTCCTGGGCGCGCTGGGCGTGGTGTACGGCGACATCGGCACCAGCCCGCTTTACACGCTGCGCGCCTGTCTGACCGGCCTGAGCGTGCATACCGACCTGGAGCCGGCCCATCTGCTGGGCGTGCTGTCCATCCTGTTCTGGATGCTGATGGTGGTGGTGTCCCTGAAATACGTGATGCTGGTGCTGCGCGCGGACAACCGCGGCGAGGGTGGCACGCTGGCGCTGCTGGAACTGGCGGTGCGCGCGCGCGAGGGCAAGCTGCGCTGGGTGCTGATTGTGCTGGGTATCTTCGGCGCGGCGCTGTTCTACGGCGATAGCATGATCACGCCGGCGATTTCGGTGTTGTCGGCGCTGGAAGGCATCGGCATCGTGTCGCATACGCTGGACCACTGGGTGGTGCCGATCGCGCTGGTCGTGCTGATCGCATTGTTTGCGATCCAGTCGCATGGCACGGCCGCCATGGGCAAGCTGTTCGGTCCGGTGATGTTCCTGTGGTTCGCCACGCTGGCGGCCCTGGGCGGCTGGCAGATCTGGCAGACGCCCGAGGTGCTGGCCGCGCTGAACCCGATGTGGGGGCTGCGCTTCATCGTCGAAGCGCCGTGGGTCAGCTTCGTGTTGCTGGGCGCGGTGGTGCTGGCGCTGACCGGGGCCGAGGCCCTGTATGCCGACATGGGCCACTTTGGCCGCCCGGCGATCCGCCGGGCCTGGTTCAGCATGGTGCTGCCGGCGCTGACGCTGTGCTACTTCGGCCAAGGGGCGCTGCTGCTGCGCGATCCCACCGCCATCCGCAATCCGTTCTTCCTGATGGCGCCGGAATGGGGGCTTGCCCCGCTGGTCGCGCTGGCCACCATCGCCACCATCGTGGCGTCGCAGGCCGTGATCTCCGGCGCCTATTCGGTGACGCGCCAGGCAGTGCAGCTGGGCTTCTGGCCCCGCATGCAGATCCTGCACACGTCCGCGATCGAGAAGGGCCAGATCTATCTGCCGCAGGTCAACGCGCTGCTGCTGTGCGCGGTGCTGATCCTGGTGCTGTGGTTCCGCAATTCCGACAACCTGGCCGCGGCCTACGGCTTTGCGGTGACGGGCACGATGTTCACGACGTCGGTGCTGGCGTTTGCGGTGCTGCCGCGCGGCAGCACGGGCATCAAGCGCATGATGTGGTTCCTGGTGCTGGGCCTGTTGCTGCTGCTGGACGTGCTGCTGTTTTCGGCCAACGTCTTCAAGATTCACGAAGGCGGCTGGCTGCCGCTGGTGGTGGCGATCGTGGTGTTCACGCTGATGATGACGTGGCGGCGCGGCCGTCGTCTCTTGTCCGACATGCAGCAGCGCGACCGCCAGCCGCTCAAGGAATTCATGGAGCAGCTCGAGCAGTATCCGCCGTCGCGCGTGCCGGGCACCGCCATCTTCATGACGATGAATTCGGGCAACGTGCCGCCAGCGTTGCTGCACAACCTGAAACACAACAAGGTGCTGCACGACCACGTGCTGTTCCTGTCGATCCAGTCGGCCGACGTGCCGTATATCGCGCCCGAAGAGCGCTTCGAGGTGAACAAGCTCAGCGCATCGAGCTGGGCTGCGACGGTCACCTACGGCTTCAAGGAAGATCCGGACGTGCCGGAGGCGCTGCGCCTGATTGCCGAAGCGTATCCGGAGCTGGACCTGGAGCCGATGCGCACGTCGTTCTTCCTGTCGCGTCAGACGGTGGTGGCGGCCAGGAAGCCCGCCTTGTCGCGGTGGCGGCGCGCGGTGTTCTCGTTCATGGCGCGCAATTCGACCCGCAGCACCAAGTTCTTCAAGATCCCGGCGAACCGGGTCGTGGAGATGGGCATGCAGGTCGAACTGTAGAAGCCGCGCTGCCCGCGTCGCGGCCTCGCCGCGCCGGGCCACAACAGCCAGGCGAAAAAAAACCCTCGGTGTGAACACTGAGGGTTTTTGTTTGGCCTTGAAGAATTACTTCTTCGAGGTCGTGTCCTTCAGTTGGGGCAGCGACGTGCCGCTGGAGGCGAGCAGGCCGGTCTTGACGTACGTGAACAGCTTTTCGCGCGTGTCGACGATGTCGAGGTTGCGCATGGTGAGCTGGCCGATGCGGTCCGCCGGCGTGAAGGGGGCATTTTCCACCTTCTCCATGGACAGACGCTCGGGCGCGTACGTGAGGTTGGGCGACACGGTGTTCAGCAGCGAATAGTCGTTGCCGCGGCGCAGTTCGATGGTGACTTCGCCAGTGACGGCGCGGGCCACCCAGCGCTGGGCGGTTTCGCGCAGCATGATGGCTTGCGGGTCGAACCAGCGGCCCTGGTACAGCAGGCGGCCCAGCTTGCGGCCGTTTTCGCGGTACTGCTCGATCGTGTCTTCGTTGTGGATGCCGGTGACCAGGCGCTCGTAGGCGATGAAGAGCAGGGCCAGGCCCGGGGCCTCGTAGATGCCGCGGCTCTTGGCTTCGATGATGCGGTTTTCGATCTGGTCGCTCATGCCCAGGCCGTGGCGGCCGCCGATGCGGTTGGCTTCGAGCAGCAGTTCGACGGGATCAGCGTATTCGACGCCGTTCAGGGCGACGGGCTGGCCTTCTTCGAAGCGGACCGTGACTTCCTCGGCCTTGACGGCGACGTCGTCGCGCCAGAACGCCACGCCCATGATGGGCTTGACGATGCGGATGCCGGAATTCAGGTGTTCCAGGTCCTTGGCTTCGTGCGTGGCGCCGAGCAGGTTGGAGTCGGTGGAGTAGGCCTTTTCAGCCGACATCTTGTAGTCGAAACCGGCTTGGCGCATGTATTCGGACATTTCTGAACGGCCGCCGAGCTCGTCGATGAAGCGCTGGTCGAGCCAGGGCTTGTAGATCTTGAGTTCCGGGTTGGTGAGCAGGCCGTAGCGGTAGAAACGCTCGATGTCGTTGCCCTTGAACGTGCTGCCGTCGCCCCAGATGTTGACGTTGTCTTCCTTCATGGCGGCGACCAGCATCGTGCCGGTGACGGCGCGGCCAATGGGCGTCGTGTTGAAGTACGTGATGCCGGCGGTCGAGATGTGGAACGCGCCCGACTGCAGGGCGGCGATGCCTTCGGCCACGAGCTGCGCGCGGCAGTCGATCAGGCGGGCGTTTTCGGCGCCGTAGGCCAGGGCCTTGCGGGGAATCTCGTCGTAGTCGGATTCGTCGGGCTGGCCCAGGTTGGCGGTGTAGGCGTAGGGGATGGCGCCGTTGTTGCGCATCCAGAGGAGCGCAGCGCTGGTGTCCAGGCCGCCGGAAAAGGCGATGCCGACTTTCTGGCCGGTGGGCAGGTTCGGGAGGATAGTGGTCATTGTTTGAGGTGAGACGCCAACAGGACTTTGACAGCAACGAGCCGCCAAACAAGAAAATAGCCCGCCATTTTAACTCTTTTGAGGGGGGCTGGCCGCCGGGGTTGCGGCGCAGGGGGCGCCCGGCGCGAACAGCTCGGCAAGCCGCAGGCCGCGGATCAGCTCGCCCGTGGCCGCGGCCAGCCGGGTGGCTGGGCGATGGCGGGCGCTGGCCAGCACCAGGTTGTTGGTGATGGTGGGCGAGCCGATGGCGCACAGGGACAGTTCATGTTCGGCGGCCGGACCGCGCGCCGCCGAGCGCGGCAGGATGGCGTAGGCGTCGCCCTGCGCGGCCAGTTCCACGATGGTCTGCACGGCGTCGACCTCCGCCGCGACCTTGAGCCGCACGCCTTGCGCACGGCAGACGCTTTCGACGAGGGTGCGGATGGCGTTGGGCAGGCTGGGCAGCACCAGCGGATAGTCGCCCAGCCGCGCGACCGGCACGCGGGCGGGCAGGGGCGGCTGATGGCCCGCGGCCGCGGCCAGGACGAGGTCTTCGCGAAAGAGTGACTCGTAGACCAGTTGCGGGGAAGGGGCGGGATCGTACAGCAAGGCCAGGTCCACCCGGCCGGCGAGCAGCCATTCGCGGACCTGGGCGCTCAGGCCTTCGGCCACGGCGATGGAGGCATCGGGAAAATTCTGGCGGAACGCCTGCACCAGCGGCGGCGTGAGCACGCGCGCGATCCGGGGCGGCAGGCCGATCATGACCTTGCCGGTGGGCGTTTCGCGCAGCGTCTGCAGATCCTCCTTGGCGCGCTCGGCCAACGCCAGCAGGGCGCGGGCGTGCTCGAGAAAGCGCAGTCCCGCTTCCGTGGGTTCGGCCCCGCGCCCGTTGCGGTAGAGCAGGTGCTGGCCCAGCTCCAGTTCCAGCAGCCGCACCTGACGGCTCAGTGTGGGCTGCGCGACGTCCAGCATTTCAGCGGCGCGCGAGAAGCTGCGTCGCTCGGCCACGCGCACGAAGTACTCGATCTGCTTGAGATCCATCGGGATATTAGGTTTTTCGATATCAGAAATATACGGTATAGCATTGTTCGCCCACCGGCATTCCGCGACCATGGCGCTTTCCATGCAGGAAGTCCCCGTGCCCGATTGCCGTCCGCCGCTTGCCTCGCCCTCCCGTCCCCGCCACGCGCTGCCGCCGGGCGCGTGCGACGCGCATTGCCACGTCTTCGGACCGGGCGATGTGTTTCCGTATGCCGAAGGCCGGTCGTACACGCCGCCGGACGCGTCGTTCACCAGCATGGCGGCGCTGCATGCCCATCTGGGCATCGGGCGCGCGGTCGTGGTGCAGGCCAACTGCCACGGATCGGACCACCGCGCCTTGCTGAATGCGCTGGCGCGCAGCGAAGGGCGTTATCGCGGCGTGGCGCTGCTGGGCGCGGACGCCACTGCTGCCAGCGTCAAGGCGCTGCACGAAGGCGGCGTGCGGGCTGCGCGGTTCAACTTCGTGCCGCATCTGGGCGGCGCGCCCGAGCCGGCGGTGTTCGACCACGTGGTCAAGCTGATCGCGCCGTTGGGATGGCACCTGTGCTTGCACGTGGACGGCGCGATGCTGCCCGAACTGCTGCCGCGACTGCTCACGCTGCCGGTGCCGTTCGTCGTGGACCACATGGGCAGGCTGAAGGCGGCCGATGGGCTTGATTCACCGGCGATGCGCGCGTTGCTAAGCCTGGCGGACGTAGGCCAGGCGTGGGTCAAGGTGTCCGGTATCGACCGGATCGCCGCCGGCCGCCGTCCCTTTGCGGAAGGCATTCCCTTCGTGCGCGCGCTGGTGGAGGCCTTGCCGGACCGCACCTTGTGGGGCACGGACTGGCCGCATCCGAATGTGGCCGGCGATATGCCGGACGACGGTGAACTGGTCGACACGTTTTTCGAAGCGTGCCCGGACGCCGGACTGCGCCAGCGCGTGCTGGTGGACAACCCGGCGCGGCTTTACGGATTTCAGTAGCACAGAGAAAGCGGAACGAGGGCCAGGAAGCCCCCGCCGCAAGCACATCCCCATCAACGAGGAGACACCATGTTCAAGAAAATCATCTCGGCCGCCGTGCTGAGCCTGGCCGCCGCTGGCGCGGCCCACGCCGACGGTCCCGTGCGCCTGATCATCGCGTTCCCGCCGGGCGGCCCCGTGGATCTGGTGGGTCGCGTGCTGGCCGAGCAGCTGGGCAAGGAGCTCAAGCAGAACGTCATCGTCGAAAACAAGGCGGGCGCCAACGGCAACATCGCGGCCGCCTACGTGGCCAAGGCGCCCGCCGACGGCTCGGTGCTGTTCCTGACCAGCGTGGGCGCGGTGGCAATCAGCCCGGCGCTGTACAAGGACCTGCCGTATGACCCCGCGCGCGATTTCGCGCCGGTCTCGCGCGTGGTGAACAACGCCACGGTGTTCGTGGTGAATCCGTCCAACCCGGCGACGGACGCCGCCGACTTCGTGAAGAAGTCGCAGGCCGCGTCGCAGTCGGTCGCCATCGGCTCGTCGGGCATCGGCAGCATTCCGCATCTGACGCTGGAAATGTTTGCCGATTCCAGCAAGGCCAAGGTGCTGCACGTGCCTTACAAGGGCGCGGCGCCCGTCATCAACGACGTGATGGGCAATCAGGTGTCCGGTTTCTTCGGCGACGTGCCCGGCCTGATCGGCCATATCCAGGGCGGCAAGCTCAAGCCGTTGGCCCTGGCCGCGCCGACACGCCATCCGCTGCTGCCCGACGTGAAGACGATGGCCGAGCTGGGCATCCCCGGCGTCGAATCGAACAACTGGTACGGCCTGGTCGCACCCGCGGCCACGCCCGCCGCCACCGTCGACAAGCTGAACCAGGCTGTGCGCGCCGCGCTGGCCAACGAGGCCGTCCGCGCCCGCCTGGAGAAGTTTGGCGCCGAGGCCGCGCCCAGCACGCCGCAGGAACTGGGCGCGCTGATCGCCGCTGACCGCGAAAAATGGACCGCGCTGATCCAGCGCAAGAACATCCGTCCGGAGTAAGCATGAGCGCCCGCCGAATCGAACCCGTGGTGCCGGGCACCCGCCCGGAGCTGGCCGTGCTGGAGGCGCGCATCGCCGCCGCGCGCGGCCGCATTTCGCCGCTGTACCAGGTGCTGCTGAACAGCCCGGCGGTGGTCGAGGGCTGGGAAGCCATGCTGACCGCGATCCGGCAGAAGACGTCGCTGGCGCCGCGGTTGCGCGAGCTGATCATCCTGCGCGTGGCGACGTTGAACAATGCGCCCTACGAGTTCGAGGCGCACGTGCCGCACGCGCTGGCAGGCGGCATGCCGCAGGCCGTCATCGACGTCCTGCGCGGCAATCCCGCGCCAGATCAGGTGCAGGGGCTGGAACCGGGCGAAGCCGAGGTGCTGGCGCTGACGGATGCCATGACCCGCGACATCGAGGTGCCGGACGCGGTATTTGCACCGCTGCGCGAGCGCTACGATGATGCGCAACTGGTGGAACTGACGGCGACGGTCGGCGCGTACAACATGGTGTCGCGCTTTCTGGTCGCCTTGCGCGTCGGACATTGAAGGAGATGGCTGTGCAGGAAACGATGTTGCTGGTGTCGCTGGGCGAACGGTTTGACGAGGCGCGCGCCCGGGATCTGGCCGAGCGTCTTGCGGACGGGCTGGCGGAGGTGAAGATCAGCGCCTTTGCCGCGGTGGAAGCCGAGGAAACCTACGTGACCGTGCGCGGGGTCCGTGCATTGCCGGAGATCCAGGCCCGCCTGAACGAACTGGCGCCCGGCGCGCACGCGCGGGTGTTGCACCAGACGCTGGATCTGCCCGGCGCGTCGGTGGGGCAGGAGGCGCCGTGGCATTACATCGTCGAAACCGACGTGTTGCCCGAGGCCGAGGCCGACCTGAACGCCTGGTACGACCAGGAGCATCTGCCAGGGCTGGCGTCGGTGCCCGGCACGGTGCGCGCGCAGCGTTGGGAATGCCGCGACGAATCGCCGCGCTACCTGGCCTGCTACGACCTGCATTCGCAGGAGACCTTTGGCAGCCCGCCGTGGCTGGCGGTGCGCGCGACCGACTGGAGCAGCCGCGTGCGGCCGTCGTTCCGCAACACGCGGCGCACGATGTTCAGGAAGATCCTGTAGCACCAAGCGGCTTAGAAAGCAGAAGGGCCCGGACATCGCAGGATGCCCGGGCCCTTCTCATGCGTGCAGCACAGGTTTAGTCGACCTGACCCAGCAGCAGGAATTCCATCAGCGCCTTCTGCACGTGCAGGCGGTTTTCGGCTTCGTCCCAGACCACGCTCTGCGGTCCGTCGATGACTTCGCCGGTGACTTCCTCGCCGCGGTGGGCGGGCAGGCAGTGCATGAAGACGGCCTGCGGGTCGGCCGCAGCCATCATCTCGGCGTCCACGCACCAGTCGGCGAACGCGGCGCGGCGCTCTTCGTTCTCGGCCTCGTAGCCCATGCTGGTCCATACGTCGGTGGTGACCAGGTGCGCGCCCTTGCAGGCTTCCATCGGGTCCTTGAACTGGCGCAGCACCTTGTCGGACGGCGTGCCGATGCGCGAGGCTTCGAGTTCGTAGCCGGCCGGCGTGGACACGTGCAGCGTGAAGCCCAGCATTTCGGCCGCGTGCAGCCACGTGTAAGCCATGTTGTTGGCATCGCCCACCCAGGCGACCGTCTTGCCGGCGATGGGGCCGCGGTGCTCGATGTAGGTGAAGATGTCGGCCAGGATCTGGCACGGGTGGAATTCGTTGGTCAGGCCGTTGATCACGGGCACGCGCGAATGCGACGCGAAGCGCTCGATGCGGGTCTGCTCGAACGTGCGGATCATGACGATGTCGACCATGCGCGAAATCACGCGCGCGGTGTCTTCGATGGGCTCGGAGCGGCCGAGCTGCGAATCGTTGGACGTCAGGTTGATGACCGAGCCGCCCATCTGGTACATGCCGGCCTCGAACGACACGCGGGTGCGCGTGCTGGCCTTTTCGAACACCATTGCCAGCGTGCGGTCGTGCAGCGGCATGTGGGGCTCATAGCGTTTGAACTTTTCCTTGATCAGGCGCGCGCGGTCCAGCACGTAGGCGATCTCGGCGGACGAGAAGTCCTTGAACTGCAGAAAGTGCCGCAGCGGGCCGTTTTGAGTCGTGGGAGGAGTCATGTTGATGTCGCAGGTCATTGGGCCCCGCCAGGCTCGTGGCTCGGCAGGGACGTTGATTATGGTTTTTCGGCCAGGAACTGTTGAATGAGCGGCACCAGCAGGGCGACGATCTGGTCGGCCTCCTGGCGCGTCAGGATCAGCGGCGGCAGCATGCGGATGACGCGGTCGCGCGTGACGTTGATGAGCAGGCCTGCTTCCATGGCGCGCAGCGCAAGGACGCCGCAGGGGCGGGCCAGCTCGATGCCCAGCATGAGGCCGCGGCCGCGGATGTCGGTCACGCCGGGCGTGCCGGCCAGCGCGCTGGCCAGGCGGTCTTTCAGGTATTCGCCCACGTCATGGGCGTTTTCAAGCAGGTTTTCGGATTCCAGCGCATCGAGCACTGCAAGGCCTGCCGCGCACACGAGCGGCCCGCCGCCGAACGTGGTGCCATGGCTGCCCGGCGTAAACACACCTGCGGCCGGGCCCGCGGCCAGCATCGCGCCGATGGGCACACCGCCCGCCAGGCCCTTGGCCAGCGTCATGACGTCGGGGCGGATGTCGGCCCATTGGTGCGCGAACCACTTGCCGGTGCGGCCGATGCCGGACTGCACTTCGTCGATCATCAGCAGCCAGCCGCGCTCGGTGCAGAGTTGGCGCAGCGCCTGCAGGTAGGCGATGTCGGACGGGCGGATGCCGCCTTCGCCCTGCAGGACTTCCAGCAGCACGGCGGTGGTGCGCGGCTCGGCGTCGCCGGCGGCACGCACCGCGTCCAGGTTGTTGTACGGCACCTGGATGAAGCCGCTGGGCAGGGGCTCGAAGCCTTTGCGCGCCTTGTCGCTGCCGGTAGCCGCCAGCGTGGCCAGCGTGCGGCCATGCCAGGACGAATCCATGGTGATGATGTGAGCGTGCTTGTTGCCGCGCTGGTAGGCGTAGTAGCGGGCGAGCTTGATGGCCGCTTCGTTGGCCTCGGAGCCGCTGTTGTTGAACGCGACTTCCTGCATGCCGGACAGCGCCGTCAGCCGGGCGGCAAGCTCGGTCTGCTGCGGGATGTCGTAGATGTTGGAGGTATGGATGACGCGGGCCGCCTGCTCGGCGATGGCGGCGACCAGCTTCGGATGGGCGTGGCCCAGGCACGAGACGCCGATGCCGGCCAGGGCATCCAGATACTTGCGGCCGCCTGCGTCCCACAGCCAGACACCCTGGCCGTGCGTGAACGATACCGGCAGCCGGGCATAGATATTGGCCAGAGGCGAGCTCATCGCGGATCCTCCTGGGGGAATGGCATCGACAGCATGCCCGCTTGCTAGGGCGAATCAGGGGCGAATCGCGGTTCGAAAGAGGGCAAAGGATCAATCATATACAATTCGCGGCGCGGCACGCATGTTTGATCACGCCGAAGATCCGGCTTTCGTGAAAGGCGTCCCGCAGTGAAGAACACATGGCAACTCGCGTCAGACAATTCGTAATTCATGGCGTTACCGAAAGCGGTAGCCGCTTCCGCCCGAGCGATTGGGCGGAACGGCTCGCCGGCGTAATGGCACAGTTCCGGCCCGCCGGCTGTGCTGGTAACCACCTCACTTATTCGCCTTATGTGCTGCCCGTCGTGATCGATGGCGTGCGCGGGATCGTCGTCGACCTGCGCCTGCGCGACCTGGAGCCGCTGGCCTACAAGTTCGTGGTGGATTTCGCCCGCGACAACAACCTCAAGACGGAAGAACGCGAAATCTAGGCCCCCAGAACGAAAAAGCGCCCCAACCGGGCGCTTTTCTCATTCTGCGATCCCTGCACGCCGGTCAGGCGGGCCGGGCGCTACCCGCCGCACGGACGATTGCCCGCGCGGCGGCGACGCACATCATTTCGCGTACACCAGATCACGCAGCCCCAGCGACAGCCCGGGCCAGTACGTGATGACCATCAGGCACAGGATCACCACGCCGACGAAGGGCACCAGGGGTTTGATCAGGCGCTCGAGCGGCAGCTTGGCCACCGCGCACGCGGCAAACAGGTTCACCCCGAACGGCGGCGTGATCATGCCCAGCGCCAGGTTGACCACCATGATGATGCCGAAGTGCACCGGGTCGACACCGAACTGCAGCGCCACCGGCAGCAGCAAGGGGGCCAGCACGACGATCGACGCCGAGGTCTCGATGAACATGCCGATCACGAACAGGGCGGCGTTCACGCCCATCAGGAAGCCGAACTTGGTGTCGAAGATCTGGGCGAGCCACGTGCCCAGCGCGTCCGGAATGCCTGCGCGGTTGAGCAGGAAGCTGAAGATGCCCGCGTTGGCGATCACGAACATGATGACTGCGGTCGACACGACCGACTTGTGCAGCGTGTCCGACAACTGACGGAACGTGAGGCGGCGGTAGATGAATTTGCCCACGAAGACGGCGTACATCACGGCCACGACCGACGCTTCGGTCGGCGTGAAGACGCCGCCGTAGATGCCGCCCAGGATGATGACGGGCATCAGCAGCGCCAGCCACGCGCGCTTGAAGGCGGGCCACAGCGGCAGCCGGCCTTCGCCGTCGCGCTTGCCCAGGTTGTTGCGCTTGGCGTACAGCCAGACGTAGAACATCAGCGCGATGCCGATCAGGATGCCGGGCATGACGCCGGCGATGAAGAGTTCGCCCGTGGAGGTGTCGGTGGACACGGCAAACAGGATCATCGGGATGGACGGCGGGATGATGACTCCGAGTTCCGCCGCGCTGGCCTGTAATGAGGCGGCAAAGGGGGCCGGATAGCCGTGCCGGATCATGGCCGGGATCAGGATGGCGCCCACCGCGAAGGTCGTGGCCACGCTGGAGCCCGCGACCGCCGCGAAGATCATGCAGGTCAGCACGCAGGTGCAGGCCAGGCCGCCCTGGATGCCACCGACCACGCTCTTGGCGAATTCCACCATGCGTTCGGAGATGCCGCCGGCTTCCATCAGGTTGCCGGCCAGGATGAAGAAGGGGATGGCCACGAGCGGGTACTTGTCCAGCGCGGCAAACAGCTGCTGCGCGACGACCAGCCAGGGCAGGCCCGAGGCGCCGACTCCCGCCAGGCTGGCCAGCCCGATCGACACGGCGACCGGCACGGACAGCCCGAAGAAAATCAGCATCGAGACAATCATTAATTGGGACATGGCGATTTCTGCTGCTCAGATTCGATAAGGGGGGCGGCTCAGCCTTGCGCGTCGTTGCGCACGGGCACGTCGTCTTCTTCGCCGGCGCACCAGCGGGCAAGCACGGCAATGGCGGCAAGCGTGGCGCCCACGGGGATCGCCAGGTAGATCCAGGAAATCGAGATATCCAGGCTCGGCACGTTCTGGAAACGCACGCGATAGGTCATGTTGCCGCCGATCCAGGCCAGAAAGCCGAGAAAGCCCGCGCAGATCAGGCCGATGATGGCCTCGAGCACGCGGCGGCGCGTGCCGCCCAGCAGGTTGCGCAGCAGCTCGACGCTGATCATGGCGCCGTGGCGGAAGGCCAGGGCCACGCCCAGCAGCACGGTCCAGATCAGGAGGGCGCGGGTTAGGACCTCGCTCCAGTCGGCGGGCGAGTGCAGCACGAACCGGGCGATGACCTGGT
>Ga0209050_1001839_pt1 | contig 20589 bp, 13 predicted proteins | sample Araplavi_mTSA_r2_FD_184276 | JGI IMG/M metagenome (GOLD analysis project Ga0209050, IMG submission 184276) | Arabidopsis root microbial communities from North Carolina, USA - plate scrape MF_Cvi_mTSA_r2 (SPAdes) (version 2) | ecosystem: Host-associated > Plants > Roots > Endosphere | place: USA... | reverse complement strand
GGCGGTGTTGAGTACATAATACAAATTGGTGACACCGTTTTGCAACGCCGTGCCGGTGAAGACGAGGTCGATCTTGTTGTCGCCATTCACATCGATAAACTGGATCTTCAGATTGTAGAACGACAAGCCTGAAAACCCCCACATGTCGTCGTTGGCCAGGGTGAATTCCGGAGCGGCGGTGGTACCCGTGTTCGTGTATAGCTTTACCGTGGCGACAATATCGGTGCCGTTAGACGTGTTCTCGCTCACAAAAAGATCGTAGTCGCCGTCTGCATCGTAGTCGGCAAAGGCGGGCACGGAATTGTCGCCCACATCGATCATTTTGTCTTGCATAAAGTTGTCCTGCGCAAACGAAAACGATGGACTCGTGGTCGTGCCGGTGTTTTTATACAACCAGTTGGAGTGTGCCAGGTCGCTGTTCAAAAATGTCTTGGCAAAAATGTTGGGGATCGAAACCAGGTCTTTCGTACCGTCGAAGTCGAGGTCCTCAAAAAAAGCCGCTGGATAAACAAGGAAGTTCACCGGGCGGGGCTGTGGAAAAACGGAGAAGGACTGGATCGATGGCGCGTCGAGCGTGCCCTGGTTGGGCAGGTAGTAAAGGTTGGAGCAGGTGGCTTCGGAATACAAGATATCCAGTGTAGCATCTCCGTTAGCATCGAGGATGAGCAGGCTTTTGCCGCCTGCGTGTTCCGTACGGCCACCTGTAGGATCTTCGCGGCCACCCGGGGGCGGGCAGTCGTCGTCGTTGAATGCAAAATTGCCGCAGGTGCATTCCGTCACGCCACCCCAGCGTTGGGTTTGGCGTTCGAAGGTGAGCGAATCGCAGGTGCCAAAACGTTCGATGCTGAAATTCTTGTGATACTCCACCGTGCCGTTGCCCACAAAGCGCATGTCGAACAAGTCGAGGTCGCCATCGCCGTCGGCATCGAGCAGCGAGGGCAGGTCATCGAACTGAAGCTGTACGTTGATGAGCCCTGAGAATCCAAGCGAGAGCAGCACGGAGCTTTTGGTGCCGCCGGGACCGCTGTAGAAAAAGAATTGTTTCCAGGCCAGCGGCTGGCCGGGCTGGGTCACGTTGGTGAAGACTTTGATGCCCAGGATATCGCCGGTGAAAATATCTTTCTTGCCATCGCAGTTATAGTCGCGCAGCAGGATCCAGTTGGTCACTTCGTCCGGGAAAAACGATTCGTATTCGGGAGCGTATTGGTATTGGTTGTCGCGGTTCAGAAAGGTGATGATCTTGTCGGCATTGCGGTCGTACAGGACCAGGTCGTCCTTGCCGTCGTTGTCCAGGTCCATGGTGTTATAGTGCGCCGCGTTCAGTCCCCCCACCCAGGGCATCGGCACGGCCGACCCATCGGTGTTTTTGACCGGCACATCCTGGTCCAGCACATAGGTAAACTGCGCCTGCAGGGATAGCGGCAAGAGCACCAGGAAAAGACGCAGTAGGTTGATCATCAAAAAAAATTTTCTTTTATCCTTAACGTGAGCCGGAGTCACCTGTTATCTTTCCCGCAAGATACTTTTTCCCGGTGAACATTCCCTATTAAGTTAGGATGGCCGGGAGGAGGTGACCGGCACAAGAAACTGAAAAAGCGAGCGATGGAGATAGAGAAATTATATGCGTTGTATCGTCAATCCGGCAAAGTTTCGACCGACACGCGCAAGATTGCGGCGGGCTCGATCTTTTTTGCCTTGAAAGGCGACAAGTTCAACGCCAACACCTTTGCCCAACAAGCGCTCGACAACGGCGCAGCCTACGCGGTGTTGGACGAAAAAGAATATGCCGTGAACGACCGCTGCATTGTGGTGGACGACGTGCTGACCACGTTGCAAAAACTGGCGCGCCACCACCGCGATCAACTCACCATCCCCGTGATTGGGTTAACGGGGTCGAATGGGAAAACCACCAGCAAAGAATTGCTGAACGCGGTGCTCAGTAAAAAATTCAAGACGTATGCCACGATTGGCAACCTCAACAACCACATTGGCGTGCCGCTGACGTTGCTGTCGATCGATTCCTCTATCGAAATGGCTGTGGTGGAGATGGGCGCAAATCACCTGGGAGAAATCGCCTTGCTTTGCTCGATCGCCAACCCCACGCATGGTTTTATTACCAATATCGGCCGGGCACACATCGGGATGTTTGGTGGCTTTGAGAATATCGTTCGCGCGAAGTCGGAATTATATCAACACCTGCTCACGCACAATGGCACGGTGTTTATCAACTCACAGAACGAGATCCTGGCCAACATGGCCAAGCGCTTTAAAGCGCCTTTATTTTATCCGTCGAAAGGCGATTACTATGAGGCTGCCCTGTTAGGCGCCGACCCGTTCGTGAAGATCAAAGCCGAGAACGGCGAAGCGGTGCTCACGCATCTCATTGGGGCCTACAATTTCGAGAACATCGCCGCGGCCCTGTGCATCGGCAAATATTTCCAGGTGCCGGCCGCGATGGCCAACCAGGCCGTGGCCGACTACCTGCCGGGCAACATGCGTTCGCAGATGATCCAAAAAGAAACCAACACGGTGATCCTCGACGCCTACAACGCCAACCCCAGCTCTATGCAAGTGGCCCTGGAAAATCTCGCCGCCATGAAAGCGCCACACAAAATGGTGATCCTGGGCGATATGTTCGAGCTGGGCGAAGAAGCCGAAAAAGAACACCGCCTCATCGGACAATTGGCGCAAACGCTGGGCTTCGACAAAGTGTATCTCTGCGGCACGCTGATGAAGGCCGCCAAGGAAGCATTTCCCGGTGCCATCCTTTTTGAAAATAAAACGTTGTTAACGGAGGCCCTGAAAAAAGATCCCCCGCGAAACGCCACCATCCTCGTGAAAGCATCGCGCGGCATCGGACTGGAAACGATCGTGGAATTTCTTTAGGAACCCGGCTATTAGAACTTGGTCAGACAAAAAAATCATCCGTCATTATAAAATCACGTCATGAACTTTGAAGGAGCATTCAAATTTTTAAAAGATATCCGCAAGAACAATAACCGCGAATGGTTTGAAAAGAAGAAGCCCGTATACACCGCCCTGAAGGCCGACTTCGACCTGTTTGTTGCCGACCTGCTGGAGGAAATGATCCCTCACGACGACTCGCTGGCAGGGCTTGATCCCAAGAAACTCACGTTCCGCATCTATCGCGACGTGCGCTTCAGCAAAGACAAAACGCCCTACAAGACCAACATGAGTGCCGCGCTGTCGTCGACGGGCAAAGGCATGGGCACGCCGGGGTATTATTTTCAGCTCGAACCGGGAGATAAAAGTTTTGTGGCCGTAGGCTTGTTCCAACCCATACCCGAAAATCTTGCCAAGATCCGGCAGGAGATCGACTACACGGGCGACAAGCTGGGCAGGATCCTGAACGACAAAAAATTCAAATCCATCTATCCAAAGTTCTGGGATGAAGATGCTTTGAAGACCACGCCGAAAGGGTATGCAAAAGATCATCCCCATATCGATTGGCTGCGCCTAAAAAGCTTTATCCTGGTGCATAACTTCACCGACAAGGAAGTACTCGACAAAAAATTCCTGAAGAAATTAACGACGGTGATGGCCGCCGCAAAACCGCTGAATGATTATCTGAAGGAGGCGATTTCCTGATCTGCTGGCTATCGGGGTCAGTTGTTCCAGTCTTCGAAATATTCATCCTTCTCCAACTCGACTTCCTTCTTCTTTTTCGTGCCTTTGTTTTTAAAAGCATCTTTTAGCTCCTGCACTTCTTTCTTCAGATCCGACGCGATCTTTTTGCGCACGGCGTCGGTGTCATAGCTAATGCGGTAATCGTCGGTGGTGCCGGTGATCTTGAGGAAGAGCTTGCTTTGGCCGTTGCCGTCCTCTTCCAAGGCCGCGCGTGCTTCCGTGGAGTTGATGCTCCGGTCGTTGCGCAAGGGCGCAATGATGTGGTAGTCGATGCGCTGGTCGAAGGTGTGGGTGCCGCTCACTTTTATGGAGGTGACGTTGCTGCGCACTTCCATCTGCGGGATGTAGATGGTTTTCTTTTCGATGTGGATGTCGTTCTTGATGTCGGAGAACCGCAGCTTGCTGAGGCCTTCGTCGTTGAGAAAGCGGTTCAGCTTTTTCATAGGCTCGAAGTTGTTCAACTCGCCGTTCTTGATGTTGGCGCTGATGTCGGCAATGAGCGTTTCGTTGAAAAGCCTCAGGTTTTGGTTGAGCGTCATCTCCAGGCTCACGTCGGCATAGGTCTGCCCTTTCAGGTGTTTGTCCTGGATAAAATCCTGGTCGAAGTTTTCAAATACATAAAAAACGCTGTCGACGTAAATGCCTTCGAACTTTGCGTTGCTCACCACGTCGATCGCTTTGGGGTTGTGCGCATCCACAATGCCGGCCAGGGTCATGTCGCCACCCATGGCGTGCAGGTTGATGTTGCGCGCCACGGCCATTTCGTTTTTCACCAACAGGTCGCCTTTGATGTTGCTGGCGTGAAACCTTTTGTAGCGCAGCCGTTTCACATCGCAATTAAAGTTCAGGTTGATGTTGCGTGAAATGCTGAATTCATATTGCTGGTTCTTGCCCGCAGCCGGGTTGCCATAGCCCATCGCAAAAAGTTGATCGACATCGAGAAAATTCGACTTCAAATCCGTTTCGATACCGATGGGTTGATTTTCGAACAGCAGGAACGTGATGATGTTCTTAAAAAAGCCATTGAAGGTGAAATCGCTGTTGCCCACCAAACCGGTCACATTGCTCAGGGCCAGGTCGTTGTTGCTGAACTGCAAATTGCCCGACAGGTTTTGCAGCTTGACCTTTTCCTCGCCATAGGTAAGGCCAATGTTTTGAAGGTCGATCGTTCCTTGTGTGGACACCCGTTGTGCCGTGGCCTTCCTTTTCAACAACTCCACGCGGCCTTCAAACGACACGTCCACCAACAACGCTCCCGACACATCGGTGAGGTTGGCGATTGGATAGAAACTCAACACCGCCGCAGCGTCCACGCGCCCTTTGAAGTCGCTGATCACTTCCGGGTTGTTAAAATTTTGAAGGACGAAATTTGCCGAGAAGGGTTCGTTGTTCAATTTTCCCCTGATGTCTTTGAGCACCAGCACGGCCTGCGACACCTCCATCACTTCCGGTGTTGCAAAGGAGCCGGTCATGCTCGCTTCTTCGATCCGCGATTTGTAGTCGGGATGATAGACGGTGGCCTTTGTAAATCCAAAATCAATGGTCAGTCCCGGACTTTTGTGCTTGGAGATCTCGCCTTTGAGTTTTGCGTTGAAGTACACCCCGCCATCGCTCTTATACTTTTCAAAAGTCTTGGCCGCCGAACCGGGCAGCAGCGACAGGATCGTCTGGATGTCGGTGTCTTTCCCATTCACGGCGAGGTTGATGAGATTTTTCTTCTTCCAGGCGTAGGTGCCGCTTACGTCAAAGCCCGCGTTCTTTAAATTGAGCACCGAGGGTTTAATGGTAAGGATCTTCTGAACGTCGTCGTAAATCAGCTGGCTCTCCAGTTGAAACGATTTCCCCGCCAGGAAAGAAGTACGATTGATCTCGATCCGTTCCGTGGTCACTTCGCCCTCGGCATCGATGCTGTAGACGTCGTTCACGGTCTGGATAGACGACACCAGCGCCTGGCTCACAAACGAGAAACGCTGGTCGGACTTCGCGTCGGTGTAGTGCACTTTCGTATTTTGAAGGTTCACGTTGCGCAGTTCGAAACTGATGCTTCCGCCGCCGCCTTCTCCACCGGTATCCTTGGCAATGGTGTAGTTGTTCTCGCCTTTGTCGTCGATCTTGAGGTTGGTCTCGCTGTCTTTGATGCGCAGGCCTTGGATTTTATAGTCTTCGTGCCAGGCATCCACCAGGCTAAGCTGGAATGAGATTTCCGCGGCCGTCAACAAGGGATATTGGCCCGGCTGGCTGTCTTCCACATAAACATCGTGCATGACGATCGAGAGCATGGGGAAATTCTGCCACACCGACACGTCGATCTTGGCGATCTTTACGGGTGTGTTCAGCTGTTTGTTGGCCTCCCGAATGAATTGGTTGATAATCTTGTCCTTAAACAAAAAGACCGATAAGGAGAGGGCTACCACCAGAACAACGATTGCCAGCAGGAGATAAAAAAGGATTTTCCGGAAGGTTTTCAAAAGCTAAAAAAATGGTTGTGCAAAAGTACGTGACAAAATCCAATCCAACTCTGCCCGAGGCGGTTTCTGCGGCCTTGAAGGGGTATTTGGAAGCCGGAAACCTTTGCAAAATCCACGTCATGACCCAATTTCGGGTTTTTTGACGTTGTGGAGGCCAATTTTTCAATACTTCGGGGAAAGTTTTTTGCACAAATAAAATTCTCTACTACATTTGCAATCCCAAAACGATGGGGATAGTCAAATTAATGGGAGCTTAGCTCAGCTGGTTCAGAGCATCTGCCTTACAAGCAGAGGGTCGGGGGTTCGAACCCCTCAGCTCCCACAAGAAGAAAGCCACTTGCCGACGCAAGTGGCTTTTTGTTTTTTATAGCTTTTCGATAGACCGGAGTCTTCTGGAAATCCCTTCGAGAACATCAACGTTTCCTATCAGGAATATTATTTGCTCGTCAACTATTTGTGGAATCCTAACCACAGTTTCATGCGAAGTGCACCATCTACGGACTCATTCCATTAATTGGTCTTCAATTTTTTGAAGCCCGGTTAGCAGCACAAAGGCGTTAGAAAATCGATTTCTCCTGACAACAGGGTACCTCCTGTGGAAAAAACCCCTTCCGGACACGCTTTGGGACGGTTGTTGCATACCCTCCATTATCTCGAACCCTGTTTTTACCCTTAACCCCGGGATATGGACGAAAAGAAAAACCGGAGGCTCGTTCTGGTGTCGAACCGCCTGCCGTTTCAACTTTTGGAAAAAAACAAGAGGATCACGCTGAAGGAGAGCGATGGCGGCCTGGTGAGTGCCCTCAAAAGTTACTTTGAACGCGAGACTACCAATGCGTTTGACGAAAAATGGTGGATCGGATCGGCCGACTTTCCCGAAAAGCGCTGGGAGAGTTTTAGCAACGATAAAAAAAAACGGCCACAGGATTTTGAAGTAGAACCGCTCTTCCTTGATGCCAAATTATACAACCGCTACTATAACGGTTTCTGCAATGCCACACTCTGGCCGCTCTTTCACTACTTTCCCTCCTTCGTAGAATTTGACGACGACACCTTTCGCGCCTATGAAGAGGTGAACCAACACTTTGCCGATAAGCTTGTCGCCTTTCTGAAACCGGGCGATGTTTTGTGGATCCACGACTATCAGTTGATGCTGTTGCCGGGTATGATCCGCAAAATGCTTCCCGATGCCACCATTGGATTTTTCCTGCACATCCCCTTCCCCAACTTCGAGATCTTCCGGTTGATGCACCGCTCGTGGAAAGAAAAGATCATCCATGGATTGCTCGGCGCCGACCTCCTGGGTTTTCACACGCAGGAATATGTACAACATTTTCTGAAGACCGTGCGCATGGTGGCGGGGTTAGATCACTACTATCGCTCTATTTACGTGGACGACCGCATCGTGAAGGCCGATCTTTTTCCGTTGGGGATCGACTATGAAAAATTTCACAACGCCTCGGAACAACTTCCCGTGGTGCAGCAAAAAGAAGTTATTCTCAAAAACTTCGGCGAGCGAAAAATTATTTTTTCTGTCGACCGGCTGGATTACACGAAAGGTGTTACACACCGCTTGTCGGGTTTTGAACGATTTCTGGAACAACATTCAACCTGGCGCGAGAACGTGGTCTTCATTATGGTGGTGGTGCCTTCGCGGCAGATCATCTCCAAATACAATCAACGGCGCAAGCTCATCGAAGAACAGGTGGGGCGCATCAACGGCAAATATTCAACCCTGACCTGGCAGCCGATCATTTACCGCTACAGTCATTTGTCGTTTGCAGAACTGTCGGCCTTGTACCAGTCGGCCGACATTGGGCTCATCACGCCGTTGCGCGACGGCATGAACCTGGTGGCCAAGGAATATGTGGCGAGCCAGCACGGTGGCCGGGGCGCGCTTATTCTCAGCGAGCTGGCGGGTGCCGCCAGTGAACTTGGAGAGGCCATCCTGGTGAACCCGGTCGACAAAGAAGAAATGGCCCAGGCCATCTTTACGGCCCTGACGCAACCGGAGGAAACCCAAAAACAAAATATGGCCATCCTTCAACAACGTCTGCAGGAGTACACCGTCATCCATTGGGTGAACGATTTTCTGAAACAACTTCAGGAAGTGAAAGAGCTGCAAAAAATGCAGGAGACCAAATATGTGAACCGTGCTGCGCGCACGTCTATTGCTACGGCCTTTAAAGCCGCCCACAGCCGTCATCTTTTCCTGGACTACGACGGCACCCTCGTGCCCTTCGCAAAACATCCGCGGGAAGCCGTGCCCGACAAGAGTTTACTGCAATTGCTGGCCAGACTCTCGGCCGACGATCGCACACAGGTCACGATCATCAGCGGCCGGGCCTATCCGTTGCTGGAGGGCTGGTTTCGGAATCTGCCGATCAACCTGGTGGCGGAACACGGTGCCGCTATACGCCACCCGGAAGGTACGTGGAACGAGCAGTCTGCCGATCAATCGTGGAAACCGCTTATTCGCCCTATGTTAGACCTGTTCACGCAACGCAGTCTCGGTTCGTTTGTTGAAGAAAAGGATCATACGCTGGCGTGGCACTATCGCAACGTAGATCCCGAGCTGGGGTTTGTGCGCTCGCGTGAATTGTTGGACAACCTTTACCACCTGGTGCGCAACGCGCAACTCCAGGTGATCGACGGCAACAAAGTGATTGAAGTGCGTGTAGCCGGTGTCGACAAGGGGGTTGCCGCACGCAATCTTATCCAGGAAAATCCCTCCGAATTTGTGTTGGCCATCGGCGACGACAAAACGGACGAAGACATGTTCAAGGCGCTTGCCGATAAGGGCATCACGATCAAAGTGGGTCCAGGTCACACGCAGGCGCAATACACCGTCCCATCACAAAAAGAAGTTCTCGGTCTGCTCTATCAACTGGTTGATTAATGTATGAGTATTCATCGCTATGACATGGGCCTTGTAGGAAACTGTTCCTACATCGCCTACATCGACACCCGTGCGTATGTGAAATGGATGTGCTTGCCCCGGTTCGACAGCTCGTTCCTGTTCGGCTCCTTGCTGGACGAGAAACGCGGGGGTGAATTTTCCATTGTTCCCCAAGGGGAATTCACGAGCCGCCAGTATTATATCGAAAGCACCAATGTGTTGTGCACAGAATTTGAGTGCGCCCAAGGCAAGTTTAGGGTGATCGACTGTGCGCCGCGATTTTTTCAGTATGAGCGCTTCTTCAAACCTTTGATGCTGATCCGCAAACTGGAATTGATCGAGGGCAACCCGGTCATCAAAGTAAAGTGCGCACCCGTGGGAGACTATGGCAACATGATCCCCGAAGCGGTGACCGGAAGCAATCACATCGGCTTTCTCAATTTTGGCATGCAGACGCGGCTCACCACGGACTTGTCGCTTTCCTATATTCGCGAGGAGCAGGACTTTGTGCTGGATCAGAACCGCTACCTGGTTTTCACCTACGGAGAACCGTTGGAGGCACCACTCAAAGCCACGGCCGAAGATTTCATCAACAAGACCGTCCGGCATTGGCAAACATGGATCAAGAGCACCTATGTGCCCGACATGTACCAGGACAGTGTGATCCGCTCGGCGCTCGTGCTCAAGCTGCACCAATACGAAGACACCGGCGGCATCATTGCGTCCGGCACTACGAGCTTGCCGGAGCATAACGGCAGTGCGCGCACGTGGGACTATCGGTATTGCTGGTTCCGCGATTCGTACTACACCCTGAAAGCCTTCAACGAAATGGGGCACTTCGACGAGTTGGAGAGTTACTTTGAATACATTCAGAATATTCTGATGCGCGACGGCGACCGCATGCAGCCTTTGTATACCATCACCGGACAAAAGGATATTGAAGAAATACATCTTCCGCTGCAAGGCTATCTCGGCAACCAGCCCGTGCGCGTAGGGAACAAAGCCTCTGAGCAAATCCAGAACGACGTCTATGGACAAGTGCTGGTGGGATTGTTGCCGCTGTTTATCGACAAGCGTCTCAGCTTTTCCAAAAAGCGGATGTATAAACCCTTAGTCACGCGCCTGCTGCATTGGATCGAGGTCACGCTCGACGAGCCGGACGCTGGGTTGTGGGAATTCCGGAATGTGAAACAAATTCACACGTACACGCTGCTCTTTCATTGGGCGGGATGTCATGCGGCGCTCAAGATCGGTACGCTTATGCGGGACAACGAACTCGTGGAGCGCGCATCGCGATTGCTGAAGATGAGTGTGGAGCGAATTGAAAAATGCTACGACCCGGCAGCCGGTGTCTACCGCCAGGCGTTGGGCTCCGAGCATCTGGATGCCAGCACGCTAAAGCTCATCACCATGAACTATCTCGACCCAGCGTCGCCCAAAGCACAGCAACATTTGAAGGCCCTGGAAAGTTTGCTCCGCACCGACCAGGGACTGTTCTACCGCTACGTTCACCAGGATGATTTTGGCAAACCCGAAGCGACGTTTCTGGTGTGCGCGTTCTGGTATGTCGATGCGCTCGCGTGCGTGGGCCGTATTGACGATGCCATCAAGACTTTGAATGGCATTTTGCCTTATGCCAATCACCTTGGCATTTTCAGTGAAGACGTGGGCCTGGACGGATCACAGTGGGGCAACTATCCGCAAACCTACAGCCATGTGGGACTGATCAACGCCGTCTTTCGCATTTCCAAAAAGCTTGACTTGCCGAGCTTTAAATTCTAAGCGCCCGCTTATCCATCTTGGTAGTGGCCGGGTTCCGCACGCACGAATCATCACTCGTCCGGAAAATAAATTTTACGCCGGCGGTGTGACGACACGCTGGCCTTATGCCTATCTTGTCTTTGGCAACCCCCTACCCTTATGAAACGAAGGACATTCATCACACATTCCGCCTTGGCCGCCACCGCCCTGGGTCTGGCCGGATCGCAAGCGTGGGGCGCATCGTTCCAAACCAAAAATAAACTCCCGCAGTGGCGCGGCTTTAACGCACTGGATTTCTTTTCGCCAAACCCGGAGCAGTCTCGTGCCGGCACCACCGCCGATCATTTTGAATGGATGCGCGACTGGGGGTTTGACTTTGTGAGAATCCCGATTGCCTATCCGTATTACCTGGATATCGATCGAACAAAAGACATCACTGCGGAAGAAACCTACAAGATCAATCTGAAGGCCGTAGAAAAAATCGATGCGCTGGTGGAGACCGCGCACAGGTTCAACATCCACGTTAGTTTGAATTTACACCGCGCACCTGGCTATTGCATCAATGCGGGTTTTCATGAGCCCTTCAACCTTTGGAAAGACCAGGCCGCGCAGGATGCGTTCTACTATCACTGGAGTTTTTGGGCCAAGCGCTATAAGGGCCTTAGCAAAGAAAAGATCAGCTTCGACCTGCTGAACGAACCCGCTATGCGCGAAGACATGAACGACCAGCATTCGAAATCGAGTGCTGTTCCCGGCGAACTCTATCGCAAAGTGGCGAAGGGCGCGCTGGATGTTATCCACAAAGAAAATCCGGCGCGCATCGTGCTGGCCGATGGCAACCAGGTGGGCAACCATGTTATTCCCGAACTGGTAGACCTCAACATCGCACAAAGTTGCCGCGGTTATATGCCGGGCATCATCTCGCACTACAAAGCACCGTGGGCCAACAAAGATCCCGAACACTTGCCCGAACCCAAATGGCCCGGCCAGGTGGGCGACAAATATTTAAGCCGTCAGATGCTGGAAGACTATTACAAACCCTGGGGCGAGCTGGTCCAAAAAGGAGTTGGTGTTCACTGCGGCGAGTGTGGGTGCTGGAACAAAACGCCACACAAAGTTTTCCTGGCGTGGTTTGGCGATGTGCTCGACATCCTGAACCAATACAAGATCGGATTTGCACTCTGGGAATTCAGCGGCGACTTTGGCGTACTCAACTCCAACCGCGCCGATGTGGTCTATGAAGACTGGCATGGCCAAAAACTGGATCGCGAACTGTTGAAGCTGATCACACGCCACGCTTAACAGAAGAATCGGCTACCGGATCATTATTCCACGCCTTCTACCAGCAATAAATTGGCCGTAGAGGCCGATTGCCGGATGGCTTTGGCCGGTGCATAGCCGGGCGACGACCACCATGCTTTTGCCTGCTCGGGCGATGGAAATTCCAACACTACGAGTCGTCCCGGCTTCCAGTCTCCTTCCAGCGCTTCGGTGGCGCCACCGCGCACGATAAACTTGCCGTCGAACGGACGAAGGGACGCCAGGGTCAGTTTTTTGTAGTCTTCGTAACGCACGGGATCGGTCACGGTCACGTCAACGATAATGTAGGCTTTCATGTATTTTTTTCTTTAGAATGGACGATATGGACGTTTTTGCAGGAAGGCCAAAAGTAAATGGAGTTTGCGGATTTGTCACCGGCCCGCCGAAAAACCTCGGCTAAATTGTAGGGTGTTGCATACTTTTTTGTGTGGTTATTTGTTTTCTTTGCGGCATTATTAATATTCCCGCATACTCATGAAACTATTTGTTTTTTGTATTTCGCTCCTCGTGAGCACCACACTCCTCGCCCAATCCAAGAAAGAATTGCAGGCCGAGATCACGTCATTGAAGTCGCAGATCGTGCAGCTCAAAATGGAGAAGGTTGTTACCCTCGACACCACCAACATTCACGATAAGGCCAGCTACGGCCTGGGCATGCTTTTAGGCTCTAACCTGAAAACCCAGGGTGGCGACTCCATCAACGTAGACCTGTTCATCGCCGCCGTAAAAGACGTGTTCCAAAACAAGAAACTGAAAATGGAACAGCAAGAAGCCATGGCCACCGTACAAGAATACATGACACGTGCGATGGAGGCTAAGAACGAAAAAATGAAACAAGCTGGCGTAACCTTCCTGAACGAAAACAAAGCCAAGGAAGGCATTAAAACTACCGCCAGCGGCCTGCAATACAAAGTGCTGACCACCGGCAAGGGCAAGGCTCCCCTGGCCACCGACAAAGTCACCGTGCACTACACCGGCAAGCTCACAGACGGTACGGTATTCGACAGTTCTGTTGAACGTGGCGAGCCCGCTACCTTTGGTGTGAACGAAGTCATTCCCGGCTGGACCGAAGTGCTCCAACTCATGCACGAAGGCGACAAATGGATGGTGTTCATTCCCCAGGAACTGGGCTACGGCGCGCAAGGTGCCGGTGGCTCAATTCCTCCTTTCTCGACCCTCATCTTTGAAGTGGAACTGATCAAAGTGAATTGATCGGTATCCCCCATAACAAAAAAATCCCGGACAGCCTCCGGGATTTTTTTTGTGACTAGAGATAGCTGAGCCACCACTGTTCCCGATGCTCAGCTTTATAGCGTTCGTACCACTTGCACAGGGGATACAATCCCGCCACCACGCCAAACCATACGAGGTACACCACAGGCAGACCGAAGCCATAGCCTTTCAGATTCGGGGAGTCGGTCACCCACGTGGTGAACACCATGTCGGACACGTGATAGCCCGTGGCCAGGGCAGCAACGACGGCCAGGATATGGATCAGATAAATATGAAGCAGGTAGTAGAACATCGGCACACGGCCCAAGGTGGTGATGGCCGAAGCGACACTTCCCCGCCAGGCCTCCACACCCGCCAGCAACAACATGGCGGGACCCAGCGTAATAAGCGCGTAGAGCAACGACGGCGGATATTTGGTGACGTTGATGAACGACAGGAACGTGAACACGGGAGAAGATTGCACCGACCACGGATTGGGATCGCCATAGCTATTGAAGAAGCGGACGACGACAAACAACGCTATGGCAGAGGTGCCCAGGTATAGCAATATTTTTTTCCGGTCTGCCGCAGCAACGGAAGATGTGTACAGCGTACCAAAACAGTAGCCCAGCAACATAATGCCCGTCCACGGAATAAGCGGATAGCCAACGAACAGGTTACGCCCCGGGCTCAGCACAAACAGGTGGAATTCATGGAGGACCGACCAAAGTATGGCACCCGCGCCATCGCCTTCCACGTGAATGCCATCCAGCATATTATGACCAGCCACCAACACCACGCCCAGGCCCAGGATGACCGGGAACGGCAGGTAGATGACCGCCGACAAAATGATCATGCCCATGCCCAACGCCCAGATCACAAACAGGGAGGGCAACGGAAAATGAAAGTTAAAAAACCATGAAAAATTTACGATCGTCAGTTCCAGGACCACCAACCAGAGACCGCGCTTGAGCAGAAAAACGGTTAGCGCTTGTTTGCCTTTCCGGCTTCCCACGAGAAACGCCGAGGTGCCCGCGAGGAACACAAACACGGGTGCGCAGAAGTGCGTGATCCAACGTGTAAAAAATAAAGTGACACTTGTCTTGCTGAGATCGACAGGATTGTAAAGAAAAGCGTCGGCATGGAAATAGTCGCGCACGTGGTCGAGGGCCATCAGGATCATGACCAAGCCGCGTAGAAGGTCAATGGATTCAATGCGTTGGGTTGTAGCGCTCTTTATCATGGAAGAGGGATTAGATTTCTATTGAACGGAGGTGTTGAAAAAAGGATTAGGATGGCTTCAAAAATGATGGCTGGAATTTCAAGGACGCAAGCTGGATTTTCTTCGAGAACCACCGACCGCAAGAACCGGGTTGGAAAGAAAAGATTTCATGTCGATCGTTTTGTTGTCCGGCTGATGACGGATGATTTAACGGGCATTACGGTCCCGGTTTTCTTCCTGCGGCTGAAGATGCTTAAGGGTTTCGAGGAGAATGTACATTTGACCCGACATGGTTTCGAAGTTCACGGGCAGGGCGTGATGTTGCTGGATGATGTAGGTGTGATAGATCTCGATCAGGGTGTTGCGCAGCTCTTCGGGAGATGCGAACTCCAGGAGGTTGTTCACCTTGCGGATACCCGCCCGTGTGAGGCGGAACGGCGGCGGCAAGGCCGAATGACGTCTGGCGGTTTTCTTTTTCGATGGCATGGACCTTTACCTTTAGCAGGAAGATAAAAAAGAATAAACCGGCTGTCAACAAATATGATGACACATTTTTTAAGCATTTCCTGGAACTTACTCTCAACAATGTTAATCGATTGAAAAAGCAGGAATTGTCACGGAAATTGGGGAAGCGTATCGTCCTGTTGCGGGAAAAGAAAGGCTGGTCGCAGGCGGAATTGGCCCGCGTTTGTCTGAAAGATCGCCAAAGCATTGAACGATTGGAACGGGGAACCACCAACCCCACGGCCTACACGCTCTATGAAGTGGCCTCCGCCCTGGAGATCACGCTGGCCGAATTGCTCAAGATCTGAGCATCAGCCAAGTAAAAAGTCTTTAGTATTATTTCAGCAAGCCGCTGTTCAGACGCAGCAATTCCGTTTCGGCGATCTTGGCCAGGTAGCGGGCGTTGATCAAACGGTTGTAGGCATCGGCCAAACTTTGTTGGGCCGTACGCAATTCGATAAAGGTGGCCACGCCGCGTTTGAAGCTCTCCAGTGAAATGAACAAGTTTTCCCGCGCCACCGAAATGTTCTCCTCTTCGATGAGCAGCACTTTCTTGGCGTTGTCGTAGTTGACAAACGCATTCTTCACCCCCACATCGACAAGGGTCTTTTGCTGATCATATAAAATGCTTTGCCGGTCGACCAGGATGCGCGCCTGTTGAATGTTCCGACGGTTATTAAATCCGTTCATGATGGGCAGGCTCAAGGTAAACCCGTAGGTAAGGCCCTTGTTTTGATTGTACAACAGCGTGAAGTCGTTTATAACCAAGGTGTTGATCACGCGCGAATAGTTATAGGAAGTCGTAAAATTAAAGAGCGGGTAACGTTCGCCCTGCCGCTCGCGCAACGCAAAGGCCGCCACGTCGATGTTCTTTTTATACGACATCAGGCTGAAGTTGGTGTTCTCGATATTGGAGGCGATGTCTTCCTGTTTCAGGTCGAGATTGATGATGATCGTGTCTGCCACGTTGTAGGCCGGCGGCAGCTTCATGTTCACCAATCCGTTCAACTGGTCTTTCAATTGTTGGATAATGGTTTGCTGTTGCAACACAGCCGTCCGCTGGGCATTCAAGTCCACCTTGGCTTGCAGCAATTCCGGCTTTGCGCCCGTGCCCACCTGCAACCGGCGATCGGCCAGCTTCACACGCTCTTCGCTTACCGACATCTGTTCCAGGATAGCCCTTAGCTGTTGCTCCTGGCGCACCACGTTGTAATAGTTGTTCACCACCTGCGCGATGGTGTTCACCATTTGGGCCTTCACGTTCAGCTCGCCCTGCTCTTCGATTTCCGAAAGGCGGGCGCGCGTGGCAAACATTTTGGCACCGTCAAACAACGTCCAGGTGAGTTGAACGCCGGCGTTCAGGTTGTTGGAATTAATGCCATTCCGTTCCGTTTCCACGCCACTGGCCAGGCGCTGCTTCTGGTCCGCCGTGTTCCACGTGCGGCTACCGTTAGCGTTGATGACGGGCAACAGCACGCCGACGGAATATTTGTCGTCGGTGGAGGCTTGTTGTTCAAAGCTCTTATAGAGCCTCACATCGTAGTTCTGCTCCAATGCCAAAGCCACCACCTGATCCAACTCAATCTTTTCCTGCGCGGCAACGGTTCCCGAAAAAATAATAGCACAGCCTATCGCTGTTAATAACCTACGCTTCATAAACCAATTCCGCTTTTTTAGGGACTTCTTCGTTTTTAAATTCTTTACCAAAGTCAACATGCTTTTTCTGACGCGACAAATACGAATACATGGCCGGGATCACAAACAAGGTGAGGATCAGGGCAAACATAACCCCCCCAACAATCACTATCCCCAACGGCCGGCGGCTGGTCGAAGCTGCGCCCAGCGACAAGGCCAGCGGCAACGAGCCCAGGGCCATCGCGAGACTGGTCATCAGGATCGGGCGCAAACGCAGGCGTGAAGCTTCCAGCACGGCATCCAGACGCGACAAGCCTTCTTCACGTTTTTGGTTTGCGAATTCCACGATGAGGATACCGTTTTTCGTTACCAAACCAATGAGCATGATCATGCCGATCTGCGAAAAAATATTCAATGTTTGTCCAAAGATATACAGCGCAATGAACGCACCGGCGAGGGCCAGCGGCACCGTGAACAAGATGGTAAACGGATCGATAAAGCTTTCAAATTGCGCGGCGAGGATCAAATAAATCAACACCAGGGCCAGCAAAAACGCAAACATCGTATTGCTCGAGCTTTCTGCATAGTCGCGCGACGTACCGGCCAGCGACGTGGTGAAGGTGTCGTCCAGAACCTGTGCTTTGATCTCGTTCATCACCTTAATGCCATCGCCGATGGTTTTTCCGGGGGCCAGCCCGGCAGAGATCGTAGCAGATTTATAGCGGTTGAAGTGATACAGCGAGGGCGGTGTGGTGGATTCTTCAACATTGACCAGGTTGTCGATCGAAACCAGCTGACCGGATGAAGTGCGGACATACAGGTTCTTGAGATCGTCCGGATCATCGCGGTCCAGGCGGGCCACCTGGCCCATCACCTGATATTGCTTTCCATCCTTCGTGAAGTAGCCAAAGCGCAGGTTGCTATACGCCAGCTGCAACGTCTGGGCTATGTCCTGAACACTCACGCCAAGTTGTGCTGCTTTCAGGCGGTTGATCTCCACCTTTAACTCGGGTTTATTGAATTTCAAATCGATGTCCACACCCTGAAACACGGGGTTGCTATTGGCGGCGTCCAGGAACTTGGGCAACGCTTTTTGCAATTTTTCAAAATTGTTGTTTTGGATCACGAATTGCACCGGAAGTCCTCCACGCCGGTTCACGGAAATGGTTTGCTCCTGAATCGCGAACGCCCGTCCTTCCGGGAAACGTGACAGGTTTTTACCGACATAGTCCACGATCTGCTGTTGTGATCGCGTGCGGTCCTGGGGATCGGACAATGTGATGCGAACAAACCCGCTGTTGACCGAGCCTGCGCCGGAGAAGCCCGGGGCAGTCACGGAAAGCGCTGTTCTGTATTCGGGGACGGAGTCCATGATAAATTTCGTCATGTCCTGCACGTAAGTGTCCATGTAATCGTAAGAGGTACCTTCCACCGCCGAAAGCTGCAAGCGAAATTGGTTGCGGTCTTCCATGGGCGCGAGTTCGGACTGCAGGTTCATGCCAATGATGAGAAACGAACCAATACAGGCCAGAATGATCACAAACGCCACCCACCGCACGCGCATGAACGCCGCCAGCATGCGGCTATAGCCGTTCTCCATGCCGGCAAAGAACGGTTCGGTCACGCGATAGAACCACGAGTGTTCATGTTTGCTACGCGTGAGTTTCACACTCAACACGGGTGTGAGCGTGAGAGACACAAAGCAGGATACCAACACGGCGCCGGCCACCACGATACCAAATTCGCGGAACAAGCGTCCCACAAAACCCTGTAAGAACAGGATCGGCAGAAACACAACCGCCAGCGTGATAGACGTAGAAATAACAGCGAAGAAGATTTCTTTCGATCCCTCCAGGGCAGCCTGGTATTTATTCATGCCGCTCTCCAGCTTCTTGTAAATATTTTCCGTCACCACAATACCGTCGTCCACCACGAGGCCGGTCGCCAGCACGATGCCCAACATCGTAAGCACGTTGATGGAGAAACCCAGTAAGTACATGATGAAGAAGGTGGCCACCAGCGACACGGGAATGTCGATGAGCGGACGAATGGCAATAACAAAATCGCGGAAGAACAAATAGATGATGAGCACTACCAGCAGGAACGAGATAACGAGCGTTTCTTCCACTTCTTCAATAGACCGAAGGATAAACACCGTTTGGTCCATGGCAATGCTCAACTCGATATCTTCGGGAACTTCTTTCTTGATCTGATCCAGGCGTTTGTAGAACTCATCGGCAATCTCTACATAATTGGAACCGGGCAACGGCACGATGGCGAGCCCCACCATCGGGATATTGCTTTCGCGCAGGATCGACTCTTCACTTTCCGGGCCCAACACGGCTTCACCAATATTCTTCAGACGAATGTCGCCGCTGGGTGCCGACTTGATGATCACATTTTCAAAATCTTCTTCCGTATAGAGCCTTCCAAAGGTTCGGACGGTGAGCTCGGTGTTGTTGCCTGAGATTTTTCCGGAAGGAAGTTCGATGTTTTCTTTGTTCAGCGCCGCTTGAACATCCAATGGCGTCAGGCTGTAGGCGCTCAATTTGGCCGGGTCGAGCCAGATGCGCATGGCATATTTTTTCTCACCCCAAACCTGCACACTGCTCACACCCGGAATAGTCTGCAACCGCTCAACCAAGGTGTTGTTGGCATACTCGGTCAACTGCAGGGGGTTGCGTGTTTTGCTCTGCACCGTCATCGAGATGATGGCATCGGAGTTGGCATCGGCTTTCGACACAACCGGTGGCGTGGTAAGGTCTTGAGGAAGCGAGCGCGAAGATTGTGAAACCTTATCGCGTACGTCGTTTGTCGCCGTTTCCAAGTCTACACCGAGTTCAAACTCGATGTTGATGTTGCTGGTGCCCTGGCTGGAGGACGACGTGATGTTTTTGATGCCCGCGATGCCGTTGATCGATTTCTCCAACGGCTCGGTGATCTGCGACTCGATGATGTCCGCGTTAGCACCCGAATAGCTGGTGCGCACGTTCACGTTTGGAGGATCGATGGCCGGGTAGTCGCGGATCCCTAAAAATTTAAAACCGATGATCCCAAACAGCACAATGATGATATTCATCACAAACGCCAGGACGGGACGTTTTAAACTTACTTCTGATATGTTCATAACCTCAAGACGTTAGAAAAAAATGATCCTGTCAATTCTGGGATGAAACCCGCATGACTTTAATCTTTGCATTCGGCCGGATGGCCATTAACCCGGTGGTGATCACGGTGTCGCCCACTTTCAGCCCTTTCACAATCTGAACAAAGGCTGAGTCGCGAATACCGGTTTCAACCACCGTATAGGAGGCGCTGTCTTTTCGGAGTAAGATCACTTGCTTGTCGCGTGCCGTGGGGATAATGGACTGGGTAGGCACCAGCAATGCCTGGTCGTCTTTACCCAACTGCAAATTCACTTTGGCAAATACGCCCGGCACCAGCTCGCGGTGGTTCTCGTTCACCGTAGCCCGCACTTTGAGGGTGCGCGTGTTGGCGTCTACGCTGTTTTCGGTGGCCATGACGGTAGCACGGTGATAATCCTTACCGCCGTCGACCATGAAGGTGACCACGTAGCCGGGCACGATCTCTTTGGCATATTTTTCAGGAATGGAAAATTCAAGCTTCAGTTTGTCTACCTGACGCAACGTGGTGATGATGTCAGTGGGTGCGATGTAGGAGCCGAGGCTTATGCCGCGCAAACCAACCCTACCGGTATACGGCGCACGGATCTCCGTCTTGGAGATGGCGATCCGGGTGGATTCGATATCGGCTTTCAGGTTTTCCACGTCCAGAGCGCTGAGATCATAGTCTTGTTGGCTGATGCCATTGATCTTCAGCAGCTCGTTGCTGCGTTCCTCCGTCTTCTGCTTGATCTGCAATTGAACTTCCAGCTTGTGAAGGCTGGCCTGTAGGTCTTT
>Ga0209050_1001837_pt1 | contig 20602 bp, 11 predicted proteins | sample Araplavi_mTSA_r2_FD_184276 | JGI IMG/M metagenome (GOLD analysis project Ga0209050, IMG submission 184276) | Arabidopsis root microbial communities from North Carolina, USA - plate scrape MF_Cvi_mTSA_r2 (SPAdes) (version 2) | ecosystem: Host-associated > Plants > Roots > Endosphere | place: USA... | reverse complement strand
AAGGCTACATCCGGTACTACAATCACAAACGCATCAAGCTCGGCTTGGGTGGCATGAGTCCGATTCAATATCGGACCCAAGCCTCCGCAACCTAGCCCCAACTGTCCAACATTTGGGGGTCAGCTCACATGCGTGTCCGGGTTTCGTTCGGGCATGCCGGGGACACGCATGGCGTGTCGCTACGCGGGCGTGCCCGTGCCGACCAACGGTCGGCACCTACCCGGTGCGTCGACCGACCGCATTCGTCGAACCACCAGGTTCGTCGATCGACGGGGCCGTCGACCGACCGGGTTCAATGACCGACCGGGTTCATTGACCGAACGGGTTCGTTGACCGACCGGGTTCGTTGACCGACCGGGTTCATTGACCGACCGGGTTCATTGACCGAACGGGTTCGTTGACCGACCGGGTTCATTGACCGAACGGGTTCGTTGACCGACCGGGTTCATTGACCGACCGGGTTCGTTGACCGGCCGGGCTATTGACCGACCGGGTTCGTCGACCGACCGCGCCATTGGCCGACCGGTCCGTCGACCCACCGGGTTCGTGGACTCACCGGGTTCGTTGTCCGACCGGGTCGTTGTTCGACCGGGTCGTTGTTCGACCGGGTCGGTGACGCGAGGGCGGTTGGCCGACCGGGGGTTCGCCTTCCGGTAGGTGCCGACCGTTGGTCGGCACGGGCCTTCAGGCCATCAATTCCATCCACGCGGCTTCGGCTTTTTCCAGCTGCTGCGCGGTGGTTTCGCGGTCGCGGCCGAGCACCGCCATGCGGGTGGCGTCGGCGTAATTGACCGGGTCCGCCAACTGGCGGTCCAGCTCGGCCAGGCGGGCTTCCAGCTCGTTGACCTTGGCTTCGGCACTGGCCAGCTTCACCGGGTTGACCACTTTCTTCGCCGGCATCGGCGGGGTCGGCGGCAGCGGTTCCGGTGCGGCGGCCGCCATCTTCTGCTTGGTGCCCTGCGCCGCAGGGCGCGAACGCAGCCACGCCGCATACTCGTCCAGGTCGCCGTCGAACGGCTCCACCACCCCGTCGGCCACGCGCCAGAAGGTGTCGCAGACCAGGCCGATCAGGTGGCGGTCATGCGACACCATCACGATCGCGCCTTCGAAGGTGGACAGCGCTTCGGCCAGCGCTTCGCGCATTTCCAGGTCAAGGTGGTTGGTCGGTTCGTCGAGCAGCAGCACGTTGGGCTGCTGCCAGGCGATCATCGCCAAGGCCAGGCGCGCACGCTCGCCGCCGGAGAACCCGTCCACCGGCTCGAACGCACGGTCGCCGGCGAAGTTCCACTTGCCGAGGAAATCGCGGAACGCCTGGTTGCTGCCATCCGGCGAGATGTCGCGGAAATGGTCCATCGGCGACTGGCCTTCGTGCAGCGACTCCACCGTGTGCTGGGCGAAGTAGCCAATGCGCAGGTCCGGGTGCGCCGAACGCTCGCCGGCCACCGGGTCCAGCTCCCCTACCAAGGTCCGGACCAGGGTGGTCTTACCGGCGCCGTTGGGACCGAGCAGGCCGATGCGCTGGCCGGCTTCCAGGCCGAAGCCCACGTTGTGCAGGATCACCGCGTCCGGGCTGTAGCCGGCCTCCACGTCGTTGAGGCGGATCAGCGAGAACGGCAGCTTGGTCGGCGGTGCGAATTCAATCCGGAACTCGCGCTCGGCGCGCACCGCTTCGGTGCCGGTCAGCTTGGCCAGCCGCTTCATGCGGCTCTGCGCCTGGGTAGCCTTGCTGGCCAGCGCCTTGAAGCGATCAATGAAGCTCTGCAGGTGGGCGCGCTCGGCCTGTTCCTTCTCGTGCGCGATCTGCTGCTGGCGCAGCTGTTCGGCGCGCTGGCGCTCGAAGTCGGTGTAGCCACCCGGGTACAGCTTGGCGCCGCCGCCATGCAGGTGCAGGGTGTGGGTGGCCACGTTGTCCAGGAACTCGCGGTCATGCGAGATCAGCAGCAGCGTGCCCGGGTACTTGAGCAGCCACTGTTCCAGCCAGAAGACCGCGTCCAGGTCGAGGTGGTTGGTGGGTTCGTCGAGCAGCAGCAGGTCGCTGGGCATCATCAGCGCGCGCGCCAGGTTCAACCGTGCCCGCCAGCCACCGGAGAACGTCGACACCGGCCGCGAATGGGTATCGGACGGGAAGCCCAGGCCATGCAGCAGCTTGCCCGCGCGCGATTCCGCATCGTACGCACCGATCTCGGCCATCTTCTGGTGGGCATTGGCCACCGCTTCCCAGTCCTCGCGCGCGGTCGCCTCGGCCTCCTCGCGGAGCACGGCCGCCACTTCGGTGTCGCCTTCCAGCACGAACTGCAGCGCCGGGTCAGGCAGCGCCGGGGTTTCCTGGGCCACGCTGGCGATGCGGATCTTGCCGGGCAGGTCCACATCGCCCTTGTCCGCTTCCAGCTCACCCTGCACGGCCGCGAACAGGCTGGACTTGCCGGCCCCATTGCGGCCCACCACGCCCACGCGGTAGCCCGCATGCAGGGTCAGGTCGACGTTGGACAACAGCAGCCGCTCGCCGCGGCGCAAGGCGAAGTTACGAAGGGAGATCATCTGGGGGGTCCATATAACGGAATGGAATGTGCTGGTAAGCACCTTTCCTGCGACGCAATTCTAGCGTTAACGAATACTTGACGCGCCCCGGGCTGCGCGGCAGGCCTCGTCTCTCTCCCACGACCCTGCCTGCGCTTTCCCCGGGACCCTTTCCCGCCTGATCGTTCAAATCTTCGTAAATCGTTGCTTTTGCAACGTTTTTTGAATTTGACAGTCAGTAAAAATACCGTTAATCCGTAACGTGCGCACCGCAACACCCGCCCTCGCTGACCCGCTTTGCCGCAGTCGTGATGTCGCCCGGTGCCGCCTTGTCCCAACCGGAGCCCCATCCTGATGAACCGCAAGACCCGTACGCTTGCCGCCGCTGTCGCCGTCGCCCTCGCGGCCTCCGCCTTCAGTGCCGCCGCCCAGGACGCCCCTGCCCGCGCCGCCGCCAACACCCTGGACACGGTCATCGTGACCGGCACCCGCGTGGCCGACCGCACCGTCGCCGAATCGCAGTCGCCGATCGACATCATCACCCCTGAAGCGCTGCAGTCCACCGGCACCACCGAGCTGGCCACGGCGCTGTCGCGCGCCCTGCCCTCGCTGAACTTCCCGCGCCCGGCGCTGACCGATGGCACCAGCGGCATCCGCCCGGCGCAGCTGCGCGGCCTGTCCCCGGACCAGGTACTGGTGCTGGTCAACGGCAAGCGCCGCCACACCTCGGCCCAGATCAACGTCAACGGCAGCATTGGCCGCGGTTCGTCGGCGGTGGACATCAACGCCATTCCGATCGCCTCGATCGAGCGCGTGGAAGTGCTGCGCGACGGCGCCTCGGCGCAGTACGGTTCGGACGCCATCGCCGGGGTGATCAACATCGTGCTCAAGGGCTCCAGCGCCGGCGGCAGCCTGGCCCTGGATGCCGGCCAGTACTCGGCCGGCGACGGCAACAAGTACCAGCTCTCCGGCGACACCGGCATCGGCTTCGCCGACGGCCGTGGCAGCCTGCATGTGGCCGGCCAGATCACCCAGCAGGACGAAAGCAACCGCGCCGGCCCCTACCAGGGCACCACGCCGAACACCGGCAACTTCCCCAGCGTGGGCCAGACCACCTTCGTGGTCGGCGACCCGCAGGTGGATGCCACCGCCGCCTCGGCCAATGCCAGCTTCCAGTTCAGCGACCACGTCTCGGCGTATGCCACCGCGCTGGCCAGCAACCGCGACATCACCTCGTTCGCGTTCTACCGATCGCGCAACAACAGCGGCCAGGGCGCACTGCTTGCCCAGACCTATCCGGACGGCTTCGTGCCGGAAATCAACCAGTACTCCAAGGACCGCTCGCTGGTCGCCGGGGTGAAGGGCGACACCGAAAGCGGCTGGACCTGGGACGTGAGCTACAACCACGGCACCAACAAGATCGACTTCCACACCCGCAACACCATCAACTACGCGCTGGGCGTGGACAGCCCGCGGTCGTTCTACGCCGGCGCGCTGGAATACACCCAGGACATCGGCAACGTGGACATCACCAAGCAGCTGGACTGGGGCCTGGCCTACCCGGTGACGCTGTCGTTCGGTGGTGAATACCGCCGCGAGAAGTGGGAACAGGGCGCAGGCGAGCCCAATTCCTACGTCGGCACCGGTGCGCAGGGCTTTGGCGGCTTCACTCCGCTCAACGCCGTCAACGCCGACCGCGACAACTACGCGGTGTATGCCGGCCTGGAAGCGGACCTGACCGACAAGTTCTCGGCCGGCGTCACCGGCCGCTACGAGGATTACTCGGACTTCGGCGACAAGTTCTCCGGCAAGCTGTCGGCCCGCTACGCGTTCACCGACAAGGTCGCGCTGCGTGCCACCGCCTCGTCCGGCTTCCGCGCCCCGTCGCTGGCCCAGCAGAGCTACCAGGCGGTGACCAGCACCATCGTCAACGGCGTGTTCGTCGAACGCGGCACCTTCCCCACCACCAGCACCGCCGCGCAGGCGCTGGGTGCCAGCCCGCTGAAGGCCGAAAGCTCCACCTCCTACAGCGTCGGCCTGGTGGTGCAGCCCATCGACCGCCTCTACCTGACCGTGGATGCGTACCAGATCGACATCGACGACCGCATCATCCTGTCCACCAACATCACCACCAACGCCGCCACCAATGCGCTGCTGGCCGACCTGGGCCTGCCGCAGGTCACCGCGTTCTCCTACTTCACCAACGGCGTGGACACCCGCACCCGCGGCGTGGACGCGGTATCCAGCTACACCATCCCGTTCAGTGCCAGCGCGCTGGAATTGACCGCGGCCTACAGCTACAACGACACCGAGGTGAAGAAGTTCATCGCCTCGCCGGCGGTGTTCGGCTCGCTGGGCCTGACCCAGTCGCTGATCGGCCGCGATGAAGTGGGCCGCATCGAAGACAGCTACCCGCGTGACAAGACCATCCTCAGCGGCACCTGGCGATCGGATCGCTGGGGCCTGAGCTTGGCCGCCACCCGCTACGGCTCGTTCACGGTACGCAATTCAGCCACTCCGACCCGCGACCAGACCTACGACGCCTCGTGGGTGCTGGATGCCTCGGTGGCGTTCAAGCCGAGCGAGAACTGGACCCTCACGCTGGGCGCGGACAACCTCCTGGATGAGTACCCCGACCGCACCGTGGACCTGCAGAACTCCACCTGGGGCATGCTGCCGTACAGCAACTACTCGCCGTACGGCTTCAACGGCGCCTACGTATACGGCCGCGTCGCCTACAAGTGGTGACCGCCCGGTAGCGCCGGCTGTCAGCCGGCCCCCGCGAACGTTCCGCGTTCATGGGGGCCGGCCCAGCAACATCGACTCCCGGCGGTGGGTTTGCCGGAACTGGTCGCATCGGTGAAAATCGGGGCATCCCCCAAGCTGCGAGCCCCGATGCACCATGACACCGACCTGATCAACATCGTCGCCGTTGGCCTTGGGCTCGCCTTCATCCTGGGTGCGCTGGCCAACAAGCTGCGGTTGTCTCCGCTGGTCGGTTATCTGGTTGCAGGCATCTGCGTAGGACCGTTCACACCCGGCTTCGTCGCCGACCAGGCACTGGCCAACCAGCTGGCCGAAATCGGCGTGATGCTGCTGATGTTCGGCGTGGGCCTGCACTTCTCGCTGAAAGACCTGATGGCGGTCAAGGCGATCGCCATCCCCGGTGCCATCGGCCAGATCCTGGTGGCCACCCTGCTTGGCTGGGGGCTGGCCTGGCTGATGGGCTGGCCGGTGATCCACGGCGTGGTGTTCGGCTTCTCATTGGCCACCGCCAGCACCGTGGTGCTGCTGCGGGCCATGGAGGAACGCCGGCTGCTGGAGACCCAGCGCGGCAAGATCGCGGTGGGCTGGCTGATCGTCGAAGACCTGGCCTGCGTGCTGGCGCTGGTGATGATGCCGGTGCTGGCAGGCGTGTTCGGCCCTGACGCGGCCAATGAAACGCATACCGTGGGCAGCGTGCTGGCCAGCATCGGCTGGACCTTCGTGCAGCTGGGCCTGTTCGTGGCGGTGATGCTGGTGGTCGGGCGGCGGGTGATCCCGTGGATCCTCGAACGCATTGCCGCCACCGGTTCGCGCGAACTGTTCACGCTGTCGGTACTGGCCATCGCGCTGGGCGTGGCCTTCGGCTCGGCCATGTTGTTCGGCGTGTCGTTCGCGCTGGGCGCGTTCTTCGCCGGCATGCTGCTCAACGAATCCGAGCTCAGCCACAAGGCCGCCAACGATTCCCTGCCGCTGCGCGATGCGTTCGCGGTGCTGTTCTTCGTGTCCGTAGGCATGCTGTTCAACCCGGCCATCCTGATCGAGCACCCCTGGCAGGTACTCGCCACCGCGGCCATCATCATGTTCGGCAAGTCTGCGGCCGCCTTTTTCATCGTGCGTGCGTTCGGCCATCCCAACGGTACCGCGCTGACCATTTCGGCCAGCCTGGCGCAGATCGGCGAGTTCGCCTTCATCATCGCCGGCCTGGGGGTCAGCCTGAAGATCCTGCCGCCTACCGGCCAGGCGCTGGTGCTTGCAGGGGCGCTGATCTCGATCATGCTCAACCCGCTGGTGTTCGGGCTGCTGGACCGCTGGCTGCTGAAGCACCAGGAAACTCCCGCCGCTGCCGTGGAAACCGATCTGCCGCCCGGGCCGTCGCTGGACCTGCACGACCACGCCATCGTGATCGGGTACGGGCGCGTGGGCAGCGCACTGGCGCAGGTGCTGCGCGACCGCGGCGTGCCGGTGCTGGTGATCGATGACAACAAGGAGCACGTGGCCGAGGCGCATGCCGCCGGCCTGCCGGCCATCCGTGGCAGCGCCGCCTCCGACCGCGTGCTGGGCGAAGCCCATCCCGAACGCGCCAAGATCGCGGTGCTGGCGATTCCACAGCCGCTGGAAGCAGGCGAAACGCTGGCCAAGCTGCGCGCGCTCAACCCGGGCCTGACCCTGCTGGCCCGCGCGCACAGCGATGCCGAGGTCAAGCACCTGCTGGAGCACGGCGCCGACGGCACGGTGATGGCCGAACGCGAACTGGCCTATTCGCTGGCGGAAATGGTGATGGCCACGCCGCCGTACCGCACGCTGGGAAAGAACGCCATTCCCGTGGTCTAGGCCCCCAGCGGCACGCAGATGTCCGCACGCAGGATGGCCTCGGGCACCTCTTCCGGGTCGTCGAGGTAGTGGTAGTAGAGCGGCGCATCGCGCAGCGCGCGGCCACTGTCGGGCCACCACTGCCGCAGCAGCGCGTCGGTGGCCGCTTCCAGCCCGGCGTAGCTGCCCACGTGGCGCAGCACGGCATGGTCACCGCCGCCCAGCCGCAGCATCCGCAGCGGCGGCGGCGGTGCCGTCACACCCGTAGCAAAGCCCATCGCGCAGTCGAATTCGCAGGCCTGCGCCGGCACGTCGCGATGATCGTTGAGAGCGATTCCGATCAACTGCTGCAGCTGGTCGGCCAGCCCTTCGCCCGCTGCCCAGGCAAACAGATGGCCGAATGCCTGGTCCAGATCGTCGAACGCACCGCGGGTGCGCAGCGCCACCACGTCGAACGGTTCCAGGGTGAGTACCCGTACCTGCAGGGCGGGCTCTGCTGGCGCACTGTCGGCGGCCGGCCGCGCCAGGCGCTGCTGGCACTGCGCACGCAGCGATGGGTCGTCGCGCAGCGCGCTGGGCGTCGCATCCAGCATCTGCCTGCAGATCCGTGCCAGCGCCTGCGGGCTCTCGTAGCCGGACTGCAGGGCCACATCGGTCACCCGGCTGCCCGGCTTGCCCAGCAGGTGCACGGCCTGCGCCAGGCGCAGGCGCAGCACGGTGCGCCCGGGGGTCTCGCCGGTCAGCGCGCGGTACAGGCGATGGAAGTGATACGGCGACTGGTGCGCTATCGCCGCCAGCGCATCCAGTTCGGGCAGCGGATCGCCGGCACGCAGGCAGGCCTGCAGGTGGGCGATGACGCGGTCGATACCGTGGCGCTGACGGATCTGGACGAGACGGCTCATGGCGGGCTCCTTGCGGGACAGGATTGCAGCGTGACCCTCCGCGCGCCGCAGCGCGTGTCGGATCTTGCGCACCTGAGCGCGGATCGTAGCGGTTCGGCGCCCTCCGGTGTGATGGCGATCCGGTCCTTACTGAGCACCGCGTTGCGGAAGCGAGCCCGGGGGTGACAAACGCAACTACTCCCATGGGCAAGTCCGGCACGCGCGTGCACTGTGCATCGCACCGGCGCCCCGCCACCTGCACCGCAGCGGCCACGGCGCTCCCTCAACGAGGAGGTAGATATGCCGCTCGACATTCCGTTCGCCCGCCACGCCCAGGGTCGCTTCGCCAATGAGGTCGCCCGTCACCTGCAGCCGCGCGGGCTGCAGCCGCCACCGGCGCTGCGGCGTGGCCTTGAACCGTTGACCATCGGCAACCGCCAGCACTGGGTGCTCGCCGCGCTGGCCCTGTCCTCGGCGATGAGCATCGGGCAGGTACCGGCGCGCAGTGTGCGCCTGACTTCCGGTAATCCCGCACCGTTGCCGGGGGCCAGGGCGCAGGGCGGGATCGACCACCAGGCCGTGCCGATGCTCGGCGATGCGCCAACGGCGCCGGTGGTCGCACTCGAACATATCGCCAATGGCGCCACGCTCGGCTGCATCGCGTCCCCGCGGCACTGTCCGCAGACGCTGGCCGCCAGCCTGCTGACCTTCGGCGCGCTGACCGCCAGCACGCTCGGCGGCGGCGCGCTCGGTTACGCATTTGGGCGTTCCAATGCGCCAGCGGCCCGCTCGGACGCGTCGCGCGCGTCGTCCCCGTCCCTGCCGCAATCGCTGTATGCGCTGTTGCCGGACGAACAGCGCATGCAGTTGCTGCAGATCGTGCGCGACTGCGGCACCGACACCGCCGCCTGCACCGCGCCGGCCATCCACGACCTGCTGGAGGCACTGCCGGCCGATGTCCGCCACCGCATCATGGCCACGCTGGGGGTGGCCCAGCACCGTGGCACCCACCGCCACGGGGGCTGGCCCAGTGGCGCCGATGCCGCCGCCCTCGCGCCGGCCCTGGACTGGATGGAATGGGCTGCCGCCCTGCTGGGCAGCGCGGTGACGCCAGCGCAGGCCGCGTTCCAGCTGGATCTGGAACAGATCGCGCAGGCCACCCTGACCGGCCAGGCCGGGCTGACCACCGGCGCCGAGCGCGAGGCGGCCGCCAACCGCGCCCGGTTCGCGACGCTGCGTGAGCTGCTGCAACGTGATGGCCACGCCCTGCGGCAACTGCCTTTCAACGGCACCACGCATGACAGCTTCGGCTTCGGTACCGACTACACAGGCTGCAACCTGATGCTGGAGTTCAACGGTGCCGGCGCACCAGCGCATACCTTGATGGTGCTTGCGCATGGCGACATGACCGGGGCCCGTGAAGGCTCCAGCGGCGCCAGCGACAACGGCACCGGGCTGGCCGCGCTGCTCGCGCTGGCGCGCAGGCTGGATGCACTGACCCTGCCGCCCGGGGTGCGCGTGCAGCTGCTGGTGACCGACCTGGAGGAACGCGGCATGCTGGGCGCCAAGTCATATGCGGCCGACTGCGTGCAGCACGCCAACTGTCCCGATGTGGCGCTCAACCTGGACATGATCGGCCGTGGCGACGGCATGACCCTGTCCGGCAGCGATCGCCATCACCTGTACATGGACGGCGATTCGCGCGCACTGCAACCGGCCACGGCCACGGTTGCCCCTGCAGAAGCCCATCTGCGCCAGCTGCTCGAACGCGCGGCCGCCAATGTCGGGCTGCGCGTCCATGCCAGTCCGGACTGGGTGATGCAATCGGACCACATCGCCTTCCAGCGCGAAGGGATTCCAGCGCTCGGCATGAACCTGGCCGATGCATCCGACCTGCCACTCGAGCGCGACATGCAACAGGCGCGCGCGCAGCTGTTGCTGGCCAGCGACGGCGTTGATTGGTCGCGTTTCGAGGAGTACCTGGACGGTACGCTGGAAGCCGCGCAGGTGCCAGCGATGGATCGCGCGCTTGACGAAGTCGAACAGGCCAGGCGCACGTATTTCGCACTTCCGCTGTCGCCCGGCATGACGCGCATCCACAACGGGCAGGACCAGCTGCACCAGGTCCACCCGGAACGCGCGATGGCCGCGCTGGCCGTGCTGGAAGCCGCCATCGACGCATGGCTGCAGCAGCCCACGGCGTAATACCCCTGCCCGGCCCGTGCCGGTCGGCGGGCGCTGCCTTCCTGCATTGCCGACCCCCTGCCGCACGCGCTGGGCACGTTCCCGCACCCTTGCCAATGGACACCCCCCCATGCCTGTCGACTCCGCCGCCGTCCACCACCGCCGAACCCAAGGCGAATTCGCGCGACGACTGGGGGGCCGCCAGCCGATGCAGGACCACCGCCGGCACGCGCGTTTCGGTGTTCCTCCACCGCCACTGCTGAACGTTCGCAACGGCGCTGGTCTGTTTACGGTCGCGCTGCTGCTGGCCACGTTGCCCGACGCGTCCGCCACCGGCCAGCGCGACGCGCCCCGGCAGGCCTCGGGATGGCTGCCCGGCGCCAGCGCTGCCGCGCCAGAGCCGAGCTATCTGGCCGTGCCGGTCAATGAACCGCTTGAGCACATTGGCAATGCCGCCGCCGGCTGCCTGGTGCTGCCGCGCCGGTGCCCGCAACTGCTTGCAGGCGCGGCGCTGACGACGCTGGGCAGCGCGGCGGTGGGTGGCTGGCTGGGCTGGCGCGCCGGCCTTGCGGCGGGACGTGACCGGTGCGAACAGAACCGCGACAGCGCGCCGACGGCGGGTGCCCTCACGCAGCAGACCGACACGGCCGACGGCCTGCCCGCACCGATGCGGTTCACCCCCGCCGACCTCGATCCTGCCCACTCGCCCTGCGACTCGCTGTACGACCACGTCAACGCGCGCTGGCAGGCCACCGCGACGCGGCCAGACGACCAGTCGCGCTGGGACGTGCCGGCCATGTTGCAGGACCGCTCCCTGGCCCTGCAGCGGCGCCTTGCCGAGCAGGCCGCCCGACTCGAGGTGCCCACGCCCGCGGAACGCATCGTCGCCGATCTCTGGACAACCGGGATGAACCAGCACCGGATCAACGCAGAAGGCATCACCCCGCTGCGCGATGAACTCGACGCGATCGACGCGCTGCAGTCGCCGGCCCAGATCGAGTCCCACCTGCATGCCCTCACCGCCGCCGGGATCAACCCGGTCTTCGGCTTCGGCGTGGACCGCGACATGGACGCGCGCGACACGCAGATCGCCTATGCCTTCCAGGGCGGGCTGGGACTGCCGGATCGCAGCTATTACCTGACCGACGACCACGTCGACGCCGCGCTGGGCTACCGCGCCCATGTCGCCCATGTGCTGCGCCTGGCCGGCGATGCGCCGGCCGACGCCGAGCGCCAGGCCGATGCGGTACTGGCACTGGAACGCCGGTTCGCCAATGCGTCGGCGCCGTGGGAGGAGTTGAACGCCAACCTCACCCATTACTACCACCCGGTCACCCTGGCAGAGGCCGACGCGCTGACCCCCGGGTTCCGCTGGAGCGCGTTGTTCCAGGCGCTGGGCGTGGATGCGCCCGCCCGGTTCTCGTTGGCCACGCCCGGATTCCACCAGGAGGTCGCTGCGGCGTTGATGGACGAGGATGCGGCCAGCTGGCGCGCCTACCTGCGCTTCCACACGCTGGATTCGGCCAGCCCGTTCCTGGGCGACGACTTCGTCCGGGCCCACCACGCGTTCCACGCGCGCACGTTGCAGGGCCAGGACGCCCTGCCACCGCGCTGGAAGCAGGTGCTGGCCACCATCGAGCGGGTGGCGGGCGAAGCGATCAGCGAGCTGTATGTGCCGGTGGCGTTTCCCGCCGAAACGCGCGGGGCCGTCACTGCGCTGGTCGAGCAGATCACCGCCGCGCTGAAGCGTCGCCTGCAGGTCGTGCCGTGGATGGATGCGGAGACGCGCGCCGCCGCCCTGCGCAAGGCCGAGCGGTTCCGGACGCGCATCGGCCACCCCGAACGATGGCCCGACTGGTCCGGACTGCACACCGAAGCCTGCGGCTACCTGCGCAACCTGCGCCGCGCAACCGCGTTCGTACAGCGCCGGGAACTGGCGCGGCTGGGAGCACCCGTGGACCCGTCGACCTGGCGGATGACCGCGCAGACCGCCGACGCGTATTACGACATGCTGGAGGATGAACCCTCCATCGCCTTCTCGGCGGCGCTGTTGCAGCCGCCCTACTTCGACGTCGACGCCACGCCCGCGCTCAACTACGGCGCGATCGGGGTGGTGATCGGGCATGAGCTGTCGCATGCGTTCTCTGCCGAATCCAGCCAGTTCGGCACCGACGGGCGGCTGCAGGGTTGGTGGAGCGACGCCGACCACCAACGCTACGCCGACCTGTCAGCGCGCCTGGCGGCACAGTTCGACCAGCAGCAGGTCGATGGCGTGGCGATCAACGGACAGCTGACCGCCAGCGAGAACATGGCCGATCTGGGTGGGCTGTCCGTCGCCCTGGATGCGCTGCTGCATGTCACCGACAACCAGACCGATCCGGTGCCCGACCGGCTGGCGGTCGTGCGGGACTTCTTCATCGGCAGCGCGGTGACCCACCGCCGTCTGCACTCCGCGCAGCGGCTGCGGCAGGACGCGGAAACCGACGTGCATGCCTTTGGCCCCGCGCGCGCCAACGTGGGCCCGGCCAACCTGCCGGCCTACGCGCAGGCGTTCAACTGCACGCCGGGAAGCCCGATGACCCGCACCGATGCCGAGCGGGTGGTATACCTCTGAGCTTTCCGGCGCACGGTTGCCGCACCTCACATTACAAACTGCCAGCTGAACGTGCATACTCCGCGACGGTCGCCGGGGACGCCTCCGGCGACATCGCAGCAGGGGCGGGGTCCCTGCGCTTGTCATCAAGGGACGGAAAATGCGCAACGCCTTACGCATTCTGCTGGCAGCGGGCCTGCTGTCGGGGAGCTTCGCCTGCCTGGCCGAAACGGCCACGGGCACGTTGGTCATGGAAGTCGAGAAGCTGCAATCGGACGTGCCGCTTGGCAAGGAGCTGCAGGAACTGATCCGCACAGGCGGGGTCGACTGGGGCATCAAGGGCAACGAACTGGTGCTCACCGTCGTCGATCCGCGTTACCTGGAGTTCGACTACGGGTTCACCACCCGCTATGGCTACCGCCATGCGCTGCAACTGCCGGTGGGCACCTACCGGGTAACTGCAGTAAGCCGTGAACCGCGCCGCAGCTACAGCGAACAGCGGCTGCTGGAGCGCGCCACCTTCTTGAACCGCAACGTGGCCTCGTTCACGGTCGAAGCGGGCAAGACGATCACCGTGCAGGTCGCGCCGGTGATCCTGGATGAAGAAGCCCTCAACCCGGCGGTGTTCATCCCGACCCTGTTCGCCAGCGTCTCCGACGCGGGCGGTACCGTACCGGGCGGCGCAGCGCCCCGGCCGAAAGCGATCACCCTGCGCGACGAGAGTTCCACCGCCTGGCCGGATTACCACGGCCCCCTGAAGTTCATTCCACGCTGACCAAGGACGACACATGCGTTTCGCCATACGTTTTGCATTGGCCACTGCACTGCTGCTGGGCAGCTTCATCTGCTCGGCTGAAACCGGCGCCGGCACCGGCACGCTGGTGCTGGACCTCAAGCCGTTCCGTTCCGAAGTGGCGCTCAAGCCCAAGATCGAATCGCAGCTCAAGACCGGCGGCATCGAGTGGGGGCTGCGCGATGGCCAGATGGTGGTCACCCTGCTCAACAAGCGCTTCGTCGATTTCGACGTCAACTACATGACCCGTTACGGCAGCACCCAGACGCTGCAGCTTCCTGCCGGCACCTACCGCCTGACCACGGTCGGGTTCGAACCGCACACCGGCTTCAGCGTGGAGAAAGTGCTGGCCAAGGGCGCCTACGTGAACCCGGACGTCCTGTCATTCACGGTGGAAGCCGGCAAGACCACCACGATGACCATGGAGCCGCTGATCGTCGACGAAGAGCGCACGCTGTTCGCCACCTTCTTCACCCCCACGCTGTTCACCACCGTGGCCGTGGAAGGCGCCCCCGAAGACGCCGCCGGGCCTGCCGACCCGGTGGCACTGAATGTTCGGGACCAGCGCTCGATTGCATGGCCCGATTACAAGGGTCCGCTGAAGTTCGTCGCCAAGTAGGTACAACAAGGCCCCGGCATGACCGGGGCCTTCTCTTTCCGCATCGGGGGTGTGGCTCAGCCCTTGGCGAACGCCAGCTTGCCGTCGGCCGCGTCCACCTGGATCACATCGCCGCCAACGAAGTCCCCCGACAGGATCTTCTGCGCCAGCGGGTTTTCCAGCTGTGCCTGGATCGCGCGCTTGAGCGGGCGGGCGCCGTAGATCGGATCGAAGCCCACGTTGCCCAGCAGCGCGAACGCCGCATCGCTGACCTCGATGCGCAGGCCGCGTTCGGCCAGGCGCTTTTCCAGGCCCTGCATCTGGATGCGGGCGATCTGCTTGATCTGCGCCTTGTCCAGCGGGTGGAACACCACGATGTCGTCGAGCCGGTTGATGAACTCCGGGCGGAAGTGCGCCTGCACCACGCCCATCACCGCGGCCTTCATCTGCGTGTAGGCCTCCGGGCTGTCGTCGCTGGACATGTCCTGGATCTGGTGCGAGCCCAGGTTGGAGGTCATCACGATGACGGTGTTGCGGAAGTCCACGGTGCGGCCCTGCCCGTCGGTGAGGCGGCCATCGTCCAGCACCTGCAGCAGGATGTTGAACACATCGGTGTGCGCCTTCTCCACTTCATCGAGCAGGATCAGCGAATACGGACGACGACGGACCGCCTCGGTCAGGTAGCCGCCCTCTTCGTAGCCCACGTAGCCCGGAGGCGCACCGATCAGGCGCGCCACGCTGTGCTTCTCCATGAATTCACTCATGTCGATGCGGATCATGGCGTCGCTGCTGTCGAACAGGAACTCGGCCAGCGACTTGCACAGCTCGGTCTTGCCCACGCCGGTCGGCCCCAGGAACAGGAACGAGCCGCTGGGACGGTTCGGGTCGGACAGACCGGCGCGCGAACGGCGCACCGCATCGGAGACGACCTTGATCGCCTCTTCCTGGCCGACGACGCGTTCGTGGAGCACGTCTTCCATGCGCAGCAGCTTGTCGCGCTCGCCTTCCAGCATGCGGTTGACCGGAATGCCGGTCCAGCGCGACACCACTTCGGCGATCTCCTCGGCGGTAACCCGGTCCTGGACCAGCTTGAACTCGGTGTTCTCCGCTTCCTGCGCCGCGTGCAGCTGCTTTTCCAGCTGCGGCAGCTGGCCGTACTGCAACTCGCTCATGCGGCCGAAATCCTGGCGCCGCTGGGCGGCTTCCAGTTCCAGCTTGACCTGCTCGATCTGCTCCTTGATCTTCGTGGTGCCCTGCAGGGCGGCCTTCTCCGACTTCCAGATCTCGTCCAGGTCGGAGAACTCGCGCTCCAGCGCATCGATGTCGGTTTCCAGGTCGGCCAGGCGCTGCCGCGAGGCATCGTCCTTTTCCTTCCTGAGCATCTCGCGCTGGATCTTCAGCTGGATCAGGCGCCGTTCCAGGCGGTCCAGTTCCTCCGGCTTGGAGTCGATCTCCATGCGGATGCGCGAGGCCGCCTCGTCCATCAGGTCGATGGCCTTGTCCGGCAGCTGGCGGTCGGCGATGTAGCGGTGCGACAGCGTGGCCGCGGCCACGATCGCCGGGTCGGTGATCTCCACGCCGTGGTGCACCGCGTACTTCTCCTTCAGTCCGCGCAGGATGGCGATGGTGTCTTCCACGCTGGGCTCACCCACGAACACCTTCTGGAAGCGGCGCTCCAGCGCGGCGTCCTTCTCGATGTACTTGCGGTATTCGTCCAGGGTGGTGGCGCCCACGCAGTGCAGTTCGCCGCGCGCCAGCGCCGGCTTGAGCATGTTGCCTGCATCCATCGCGCCGTCGGCCTTGCCCGCGCCGACCATGGTGTGCAGCTCGTCGATGAACAGGATGATCTGCCCTTCGCTCTTGGCCAGGTCGTTGAGCACCGCCTTCAGGCGTTCTTCGAATTCGCCGCGGAACTTGGCACCGGCGATCAGCGCGCCCATGTCCAGCGACAGCACGCGCTTGCCGCGCAGGCCTTCGGGCACTTCGTCGTTGATGATGCGCTGGGCCAGCCCTTCCACGATGGCGGTCTTGCCCACGCCGGGTTCGCCGATCAGCACCGGGTTGTTCTTGGTGCGGCGCTGCAGGACCTGGATGGTGCGGCGGATTTCCTCGTCGCGGCCGATCACCGGATCCAGCTTGCCGCTCTCGGCGCGCGCGGTCAGGTCGATGGTGTACTTTTCCAGCGCCTGGCGCTGTTCTTCGGCGTTTTCCGACTGCACGCTTTCGCCGCCGCGGATCTTGTCGATGGCCGCATCGATCCTGCTCCTGTCGGCACCGGCGGCGCGCAGCGCCATGCCCAGCGTGCCGCCATCGTCGAGCGCGGCCAGCACGAACCACTCGCTGGCGATGAACGCATCGCCGTGTTCCTGGGCCAGTTTGTCGGTCTTGTTGAGCAGCCGGTTCAGGTCGTTGCCGATCGACAGGTTGCCTTCCTGCCCGGAGACCTTCGGCAGGGCGTCCAGCGCCTCGGTCAGGCGCTCGCGCAGCACCGGCACGTTGACCCCGGCCTGGGCCAGCAGCGGGCGCGTGCTGCCGCCCTGCTGTTCCAGCAGCGCGGTCAGCACGTGTACCGGTTCGATGATGTTGTGGTCGCGGCCCACGGCCAGCGACTGTGCGTCCGCCAGCGCCTGCTGGAAACGCGAGGTGAGCTTGTCCATCCGCATGGGGGTGTCCTCGATCAGAATTTCGCTGGCCTGGCCAGCACTATCAGACAGATGCGGTTATGCAGGTGTGTTTCAAGGGGGCATGAGAACCTATTCAGGCCATGGTCGACACCCCTGCCACGCCGCCGTCACGCCTGCTTGCCGTCCGGATGGCGAGGCTGGGGTTCCTTCGCGAGGAGCATGCACATGCATTACGAGCTGTATTACTGGACCGGCATCCAGGGCCGCGGTGAATTCATCCGGCTGGCACTGGAAGACGCCGGCGCGGCCTACACCGACATGGCGCGCGTGCACGGCGACGAGGTGATGCAGCCGTTCCTGGACGGAAAGAAGGACGGGCTGTCCCCCTTTGCCCCGCCGTTCCTGGTCAGCGGCCGACAGGTGATCGCGCAGGTGTCGGCGATCCTCGACCATCTCGGGCCAGAGCTGGGGCTGGTACCCGAAGCCGCCTCACGCCGGGTGCAGGCATTGCAGCTGCAGCTGACCATCGCCGACCTGGTCGCGGAGATCCACGACACCCACCATCCGATTGCGGCCTCGAAGTACTACGAAGACCAGAAGAAGGAAGCCAAGGCGCGCGCCGCGTCGATGCGGGGCGAGCGGTTGCCGAAGTTCCTCGGCTGGTTCGAAAGCGTGCTGGAGGCCAATGGCGGCCTGCATCCGCTGCGCGAGCACTCGTACGTGGACCTGTCGCTGTTCCAGCTGCTGAGCGGGCTGGACTACATGTTCCCGCGCCGCATGCAGGCACTGCGGCCGTCGCTGCCGCTGCTGCATGCACTGAAGGACAGGGTGGAACGGCGACCGAACATCGCCGCCTACCTGGCCTCGGAGCGCCGGTTGGCGTTCAACACCAACGGTATTTTCAGGCATTACCCCGAGTTGGATGGCGAGGATTGAGGCCCGGTCACGACCAACGGTCGTGACCTACCGGCGTATCCGTCACGACCAACGGTCGTGACCTGCCGGCGTATCTGTCACGACCAACGGTCGTGACCTACCGGCGTATCTGTCACGACCAACGGTCGTGACCTACCGGCGTATCTGTCACGACCAACGGTCGTGACCTACCGGCGTATCTGTCACGACCAACGGTCGTGACCTACCGGCGTATCTGTCACGACCAACGGTCGTGACCTACCGGCGTATCTGTCACGACCAACGGTCGTGACCTACCGGCGTATCTGTCACGACCAACGGTCGTGACCTACCGGCGTATCTGTCACGACCAACGGTCGTGACCTACCGGCGCATCTGTCACGACCAACGGTCGTGACCTACCGGCGCATCTGTCACGACCAACGGTCGTGACCTACCGGCGCATCTGTCACGACCAACGGTCGTGACCTACCGGCGCATCTGTCACGACCAACGGTCGTGACCTACCGGCGCATCTGTCACGACCAACGGTCGTGACCTACCGGCGCATCTGTCACGACCAACGGTCGTGACCTACCGGCGCATCTGTCACGACCAACGGTCGGGAGGTATCGGTAGATCACGACCGTTGGTCGTGATTGCCTTTCTGCAGCGACAATAGGGCCAACAGCACCGCCAACGCCACATACGCGCCCGCGAACTGCCACATGATCTGCTGCGGCAGGCTGTCCAGCTGCCACGGCAGGTAGATGCCACCGCGCGGGTCCACCGAATGGATCAGGCCGAACAGGGTGAGCGTGGCCGCGATCAGCAGGATCCCCGACGAGCGCAGCAGGCGCCCGTCGATCATCGCCACGACCGCCGCGATCCACAGCATCGAGGTGATGATGAAACCGTGGCCCAGGGTGAAGATCACCGCCAGCTCCGGCAGCCCATGCCCGTCCAGCGTGGTGGTCATCGCCGCCAGCTGCGCCGGCGCGATCCAGCCCGGCGCCTTGATCGCCAGCAGATACGCCACCGACGGCAGGAAGCCCAGCACCATCGCGCCGGCATGCTCGCGCGGCGTGGCCTGGAAGGCCTGGGTGGTGATGTCGATCGCCACGTACACGATGATCGGGGCCAGTACCGCCAGCGGCAGCCACTGCACCAGCCCGGAGATCACCCCGAGCATGCCGCCGATGCCCACGAACAGGCCGGTCAGCAGGGTGTAGCCGCTGCGCGCGCCCATGTGCTTGTACGCCGGCTGGCCGATGTACGGCGTGGTCTGGGCCACGCCACCGCACAGCCCGGCCACCAGCGTCGCCACCGCCTCCACCAGCAGGATGTCGCGCGTGCGGTAGTCATCGCCGGCCGCGCGCGCGCTTTCGGACACGTTGATGCCGCCCACCACCATCAGCAGCCCGAACGGCAGCAGCAGCGGAAGGTAGGTGATCGCGGTGGGCAGGCCGTCGATGAAGCCCAGTGTGGGCCACGGCAGCACCACCTGCAGCGGGGTCCACTCGGGCACCTTGAAGCCCGGTGCGCCCAGCCCGGCCAGGCCCAGCCCGTAGTACAGGACCGTGCCGAACACGAAGGCCACCAGCACGCCCGGCGCACGGATCGGCAGTCTGCCCTTGGCCACCAGCACGTACAGCAGCAGGCCCAGGGTGACGAACCCGACCACCGGCGAACGCAGCGTTTCCAGCAGCGGCAGGAAGCCCATCAGCACGATCGCGATGCCGGCAATCGACCCCAGCAGCGAGGCGCGGGGCAGCGCGCGGGTTACCGCTTCGCCGAAGAAGGACAGCACGGTCTTGAGCAGGCCCATGATCACCAGCGAGGCCATGCCCAGCTGCCAGGTGGCAATGGCCGCATCGTGCGGCGCCAGTCCCTGCGCCTTGAAGGCGACGAACGCCGGGCCCAGCACCAGCAGGGCCATGCCGATGCTGGTCGGCGCGTCCAGGCCGAGCGGCATGGCGGTGACATCGTCGCGGCCGGTGCGAACCGCGAGCCGCCGTGCCATCCAGGTGTAGAGCACGTTGCCGACCAGCACGCCGAAGGCGGTGCCGGGGAACATGCGCCCGAACACCACATCCGCCGGGAACTGGAAGATGCCGACCAGCGCCATCGCGATGAAGCCCAGGATCGACAGGTTGTCGACCACCAGGCCGAAGAAGCCGTTGAGATCGCCGGCGACGAACCAGCGGGGGCGTGCGGAAGCGGGAGCGGAGGCAGGCATGCGGCGGGGGCACGGATGTGGGGGTACCCGATGGTAGGCGTTCATTGGCCCAGGCGACAGACGCATGGGTGGAACACCGGGGCACGCCCGCGCATCCGTACCGACCACCGGTCGGTACCTACCGGCGGGGCTGCCGCCGTGGGTCCGTACCGACCAACGGTCGGTACCTACCGGGGGGCTGCCGCCGTGGGTCCGTACCGACCAACGGTCGGTACCTACCGGGGGGGCTGCCGCCGTGGGTCCGTACCGACCACCGGTCGGTACCTACCGGCGGGGCTGCCGCCGTGGGTCCGTACCGACCAACGGTCGGTACCTACCGGCGGGGCTGCCGCCGTGGGTCCGTACCGACCAACGGTCGGTACCTACCGGCGGGGCTGCCGCCGTGGGTCCGTATCGACCAACGGTCGGTACCTACCGGCGGGGCTGCCGCCGTGGGTCCGTACCGACCAACGGTCGGTACCTACCGGCGGGGCTGCCGCCGTGGGTCCGTACCGACCAACGGTCGGTACCTACCGGCGGGGCTGCCGCCGTGGGTCTGTACCGACCAACGGTCGGTACCTACCGGCGGGGCTGCCGCCGTTGGCCGGTAGGTCACGACCGTTGGTCGTGACGTTCGTCAGACACCCTTACGGCTTGTTGAGGAAATTGTTGGCCAGCAGGTCGCGCACGTCCCCTACCCGCCCGTGCAGCAGCGCCTTGGCCGC
>Ga0209050_1001835_pt1 | contig 20643 bp, 18 predicted proteins | sample Araplavi_mTSA_r2_FD_184276 | JGI IMG/M metagenome (GOLD analysis project Ga0209050, IMG submission 184276) | Arabidopsis root microbial communities from North Carolina, USA - plate scrape MF_Cvi_mTSA_r2 (SPAdes) (version 2) | ecosystem: Host-associated > Plants > Roots > Endosphere | place: USA... | reverse complement strand
ACCTCACCGGAAGAAGCCTCGCCACCTTCAAGCGCGATTTTGAAAAGATCTTTCACATTTCCCCCAGCCGCTGGCTGCAACGCCGCCGCCTGCAGGAAGCCCATTACCTGATCAGTGAAAAGGGCGCCGCCCCTTCAAATATCTACCTGGAACTGGGCTTTGAAGATCTGTCGCATTTTTCTTTTGCGTTTAAGAAGATGTATGGGGTGGCGCCGTCGAAGATAACAAATGTTTGAGGTTTGAGTCGCGTCATTGCGAGGAGCCGCGGAGAAAAAAGCGCGGGGGGCGACGAAGCAATCTTTTAACATAATCTTCGCAAAGATCATCTTGAAGATTGTATTAAGAGATTGCTTCGCCCCGGCCTCCCTCTAAGCCCTACGGGCCTCGCAATGACGCGAGTCAGACCTCAAACTTTTAATGTCTAATAAACTTCACCGTCCTGCTCTCTCCCCCCTTATTCCACAACTGCAGCAGGTACATACCCGCCGGTAGCCGGCTGATGTCCAGCGGATAGCTGCCCGCTACCTTCCCTTCCCGGGATACACGGCTTAGCCAGGTTCTGCCGTTCATGTCTACTACGTTTACCTGCCGGAGGGCTTCGCTGCTGGTGATACGCAGCTCGCTGCCGCTCACGGGATTGGGATAGATACCGGTGTTCCATTGGCGGGCAATGCCAGTGTATAAGCTGCCGTAAGCTTCCAGTTCAAAGATGGAGTATCCGTATTGGGTGCCTCTCGCGGTACCGTATATACGCAGATAGCGTCCGTGTCCGCTAAGGCCGGTATACTGGTTAACCAGAGTGGTGTTATTGGTCACCGCTTTCAGTAAGGCCCAGTTGCTCTGGTCGTTGGAGATGAGCACCTGGTAATCTTTTGCGCGCGCTGTTTCCCAGCTGATCTTTACTTCATTTACCTGGTAGTCTGTACCGAGATCGATGGTGATGGATTGCGGATCGCTGAAAGCGCTGGACCAGCGGGTATTGACATTACCATCTACCGCATATTTCCCTTCCAGTGAGGCGTTCTCATTGGAGGAGGTAGTGGCCGGTTTATTCAAAGCAAGATTTTGCGGGATGGAAGGACCGCTTGTTACATAGTAGATGTGGTCGATATAAAAATCTGCTGCTGTTGCGGGTGCATCGCCGGAGAAGGTGAATGCCTGTGTAACGGTGCTCAGGTCTGTATTGGTAAGTGAGCTCAGGGGGATGGTCACTTCATGCCACTGTCCGTCTCTTAATAGTCCCAGTTTCTGTTCGCCGGCAGCAAAGTTGATGTCCGTTTGCCCGTTGGAAGAGATTACACTGAAGCGGAAAGATCCCTGGTAGCTGGTCTTGAACCGGAATTTCAGATAGCCGTCACTGAAATGGCTGAGGTTGCGTACATCGTGAGATACGCCCAGGCCAAACCAGTTACCGGCGGCAGCAGTAAAGGCCATTACCTGTGTGCCTTCATACGGCGCGGCATTGGCAATGGTGCTAAGATTATTCCATACATAGAGGTTGGCATCCAGGCCATAGGTCAGTTTAGTGGTGATGGAAGCGTCTTCGCTGTAGATGCCGTATTTGTCTGACAGGATCAGGTTGTCTTTTACAGTAATAGTCACCGGGGCAGATACTGTGCTCAGCTTACCGTTATCATAGGCTTTGGCCGTAAGCGTATAAGTGCCCTTGCTTACGTTGGCCCAGCTGAAATTGTAAGGCGCTTTATTGACGGTACCCAATAAGGTGGCGCCATTATAGAATTCTACTTTGTAGATGCTGCCGTCGTCTGTTACATTGGCAACAATATTCACTTTGGCCGGTTGCATATAGGGCGTAGCGGCGTTGGGCGAAGTAATGCTGATGGAAGGCGCCGTATTGTTAGCCGCCGCTATGAACACCGTAACCGGTTTGGAAGTAGTGGTCTTGTGCTGGTTATCGGTACCCTTTGCGATCAGGCTGGCTACGCCCTGTGCGGATGTTTGCCAGCTATAGTTGAAAGGCGCTGTTGTAACAGTAGCCAGGTATTGATCGCCGTTAAAGAAATCCACCTTGCTGATGCTGCCATTGCTGTCGCTGGTATTTGTTTTGATCAGCACAGCTGCGGGTGTGGTATACAAGGTATCATTTGGCGGGCTGGTAATACTCACCTTAGGAGCCGGGTTAGCAGCCACGCCACCGGTATAGTAGATGTTATCAAAGTAGAAATCCGCTGCCGCTGCAGGCGCATCGCCGGCAAACATAAAGAGCTGCGTTACCTGCATAAGGTCTGCTCCGCCGAATTCGCTGACTGGTATTGTTACCTGGCGCCATTGTCCATCCCTTACCAGTCCGTGCTCGCTGCCCGTGCCCGGAAACTGTACCCAGGCTTCACCGGCATCTGTGGCGATGCCTACTTTAAAGGGCGCGGTGGAGCTGGTCTTCATATGGAATTTGAGGCTGCCGCCTGCAAAATTGCTCATGTTCTTACTGTCATTCGCGATGCCCAGTCCGTACCAGCTGCCTGCATTGGCGCGGAAGGCCCATACATTGCTGCCTTCAAAAGGTACTGGCGTTGGGGTGCTAATGTTGGTGATATTATTCCAGAGGAAGAGATTAGCCCCTTGTCCGATCACCAGTTGATCATCCACCGCGGTATTATCTGTAAAGATCCCGTAATTGCCTTCAGGTGCGTTATTATCGCCCAGTATCAGCTGTTCGCCGCGACGGATGTCCTGGTACAGTTTGATGTAATCCACTTCCATACGCCCGGGCAGCGGCGCCGTGATACCGGCAGGGGAGTGGATGCTCGGATAGTTGCCGCCTACCGCCAGGTTGAGAATGATGTAAAAGGGATTGTGGAATGCTTCAAAACCGTTGCCGCCGTTGATGGCGATCTTGTAATAAGGACTGTTGTCCAGGAAGATGGTCAGAAAAGAAGAGTCCCATTCCAGTTTGTAGAGATGATAATCATCGCTCAGTTCTGCGGCTTCACTAACAGTGTCTTTGGCATAAGTAGCGTGCCCCGTATAGCCGCCGGGGTTTTCCGTCCACCAGTGGGTGGCGGCGCTCACTGTTTTGTTGGCTTTCCCTGCGGCTATAGCGCCGGCAGAGCCCATTTCAAGGATGTCTACTTCACCATTCCGCGGCCAGGTACCGCCGGTACTTCCCAGCAGCCAGAAGGCAGGCCATAGCCCATTGCCTACCCTGGGCACTTTGATCCTGGCTTCCAGCGCGCCGTAGCGAAAGGACATGCGGCCGTTGCTCTTGATACGGGCAGAAGTGAATGATTTGCCGCCCATGCTTTCGGCCCTGGCTTCTATCACCAGGTGGCCGCTTTCTACACGAACGTTTTCCGGGCGGCTGGTGTAATACTCCAGTTCCTGATTGCCCCATCCGCAGTTGCCTTTACTGCAACCGTCGCCGGTTTCGTAGGTCCAGTGCTGTGTGTTCAGGGAACTGCCGTTAAATTGTTCTTCCCATACCAGCTGTCGTTGTGCTTTGGCAGATAAGGGTACCAGGAAGAAACAGATCAATACAATAAATGGCGTGCTGTTGTTGAACAGATGTCGGGAGTACATAGGGTGTTTCATATACGTGATGTTTGGATGACGTGGTATCTTCTCAGTCGGCGTATTCCGTTGGGTATACTGATCAGATCAAAATATGGTCGCTAATGGATCCGGCTCTTTACAAATGTAGGGATTTGCTAACTTGCCGCCTCAATAATCTATCTAAAAATTCAGACCGCATGCAAAAGATCACGCCGTTCTTATGGTTCAATAACAATGCAGAAGAAGCTGTTATGCTGTATACTTCCGTTTTCAAAAACTCACAGGTGCATCATATCAGCCGTTATGGAAAGAATGGTCCCGGTCCTGAAGGGATGTTGATCTCTGCTTCATTTGAGCTGGAAGGACAGCAGTTCATTGCGCTGAACGGCGGGCCTGATTATCCCTTCACGCCGGCTGTGTCACTTTTTGTTGACTGTAAAACACAGGAAGAAGTGGATGAGCTGTGGGAAAGATTGTCTGAAGGGGGCTCAAAAGAAAGATGCGGCTGGCTGAAAGACCGCTTTGGCCTCTCGTGGCAGATCATACCTTCCTTATTAGGCCAGCTGATGCAGGATGAAGATCCTGCCCGGGCGCAGAAAGTAATGGAAGCCATGCTGAAGATGACGAAGATAGATACCAGGGTGCTGATGGAAGCCTATCACAGTTAAACAAGCTGTCATGTCCGATTCCGGACAATTTTGTTAATGCGTATTTTCCGCATCCTTTTTGTAAATATATTTAGGCCCTCAATGATCATCCTATACCATGAAAAAACACTACATCTTATTGGCAGCAGCCCTGTCTTTCGGGTTTTGTTCGTTTGCCCAGACCAAAGTAACATTTGGTTTAAAAGCCGGTTTCAGCGGCACTAATACCAATTCTAAATCGGTACCCCCGGGAGGAACGGAAGTAAAGACCGATACAAAATTCCGGCCCTCCTTTCATGCCGGCGTGATCGCTGATTTTGCGCTGGCGGATTATTGTTCTTTCCAGCCCGGTCTTTTCTACAGCTCCAAAGGTGCAAGGATCAAAGCTTTTGGTACAGATCCTAATACCGGTGCGCAGATCCCCGTTACCGTATCTTCTCACCTCAACTACCTGGAAGTGCCTTTGAACCTTATCTATAAGGCGAAAGTGGGCAAAGGTAAATTCTTTGGCGGCTTTGGTCCTTACCTGGCTTACGGTATAGCGGGCAAGGTAAAGGGGAAGAATGAGGCCAGCGGGCTGACCACAGAAATAGACGTGAAATTTAAGAATCAAACTACCGGTACGTCCAACGCAGTATATGTAAAACCTTTTGATCTGGGTATCAACATCCCGGTAGGGTATGAGCTGGATATGGGACTGCTGTTCTCTGCAAACTTCAGCCTCGGATTGATCAATACCAGTCCTTACCAGAACGAGACAGAGAAGAACTATTACCTCGGCCTCAGCGTAGGGTATCTGTTCAAAAAGAAGAAGTAAGCAAGCACGCTTTATATCAGCATGAAGAAAGCCGTTGCCATCCCGCAACGGTTTTTTTATGCCAGTGTTGCTGCAAATGCCTTGATGTCCTCTGCAAATAATGCCGGTTGTTCCATGGCTGCAAAATGGCCGCCCTTCGGCATTTCCTTCCAGTATTGAACATTATAGCCTCTTTCTATATAGCGGCGATCAGGGAAGCTGTCCGGGAAAGGATAGCGGCTAACGCCGGTGGGTACACGTACAAGATCATCTTTTCCAAAAGCCAGCGGCATTTGCTGACTTTCACGGTAGAGCCGCATAGAAGAATAAATAGTACCCGTAAGCCAGTACAGGGTTACATTGGCCAGCAGCAGATCCTTATCAAAAAGCTGTTCCAAAGGCCGCTGCCGGTCTGAAAAGCTGTGAAAGATCTGCAGTATCCAGGCACAAAGCCCGGCCGGTGCATCATTCAGTCCATAGGACAAGGTAAGGGGTTTCGTACTTTGTACCTGTGCATAGGCGCCTTCTGCTGCAAAGAATTTAGCCGTCTTTTCCTGTGCCGCTGTTTCCGCAGGTGTGAGTGTTTCTCCGGGCGCCAGGTAGGGCCGGTAATTAAAGGGAATATAGTTCAGGTGAAGGCCGTGCAGCACTTCCGGATGCTGCAGGGCCATATGGGTGGATATCATGGCGCCGAAATCTCCGCCCTGGGCAATGAACTTTTCATAGCGCAATTGCCGCATCAGCTTCACCCACAAGGCTCCGATAAAGCGGGCGTTCACGCCGGGCAAATGCGGATCGCCGGAGAATGCAAAACCGGGCAGGGAAGGGATCACTATATCAAACGTTGGTCCCTCGCCGTTAGTGAGCAGCGGGATCACGTTCAGCATTTCCAGGAAAGAGCCGGGCCAGCCATGTGAGATCAGCAGGGGCACTGCCCCGGGGGCTTTGCTTTTTATATGCAGGTAGTGGATGTTAACACCGTCTATAACGGTAATGAAATTCGGGTAGGTATTGATCCGGGCTTCTATGGCCCGCCAGTCAAAATCATCTGCCCAGTAACTGGCAATGGTCTTTATCCAGGAAAGGCTCATCCCGGTCTGCCAGTCATGGTTGTTATGCACATCCGGCCAGCGGGTATGCATGATCCTTTTTTTCAGGTCATCCAGCCTCGACTGTTGAATTGCTACTTTGAATGGTATCATAAGCATTGGTTTTACACGCTCATGGATACCGCGAAATTAGCCAATTTACATATCTTGGAGGTATAGCCCTAAATCGGTACATTTGCGAATGGACCTAAAAAGCGTTGAAAGAATCTCCAAAGCAATAGGCGACCCTCACCGCATAAAAATACTACAGGCGGTAAAAAAACAGGGCTGTATGCCCTGTGCAGATATTTGCAACATGATCGATCTGACCCAATCCTCCATTTCCCATCATGTTAAACAGCTTACAGACGCTGGCTTGCTCATAGCCGAAAAGGAAGGCCGTTATGTGAAGTATACACTGGATAAAAAGCTGCTGAGCGAGTATACGAAGTTTTTGACGACGTTTGCATAATTCTCATCCCTGTAATTCCCTTCTCCGTCATTGCGAATAAGTGGATTAACAAGCGGGTCTTCCATCCCCGTCATTGCGAGGAGCAGCGTAGCTTTCATGCATGGGGCTACGAAGCAATCTCCTGACACAATCTCCAAGACGATCTTCGCGAAGATTATCTTAGGAGATTGCTTCGTCGCGCCTCCCCGCTAGTCTCTGCCGCTCCTCGCAATGACGCGAATGAAAAAACTTCCGGCTTCTATTGATAAATCACATTCAGCGTTATCGGCGTTGCTGCCAGCGCTTTAGATATCGGACAATTCTCCTTCGCACCTTTAGCGATCTCTAAAAATTTATCCTCCGGCAGGCCATCAATAACAGTCGCTTTTAACTCCAGTGCAATATTGGTGATCTTCGGGCCGGCAGCCGGGTCCAGTTCCACTACAGCAGTAGTGTTCAGATCTCCGGGCGTAAATCCTGCCTGTGTCAGCGCAGCGCTTACAGCCATGGTAAAACATCCTGCATGGGAAGCGCCCAGCAGTTCTTCGGGGTTGGTGCCCACACCATCGGCAAAACGTGTGTTAAAGGAATACTGCGTCTGGTTCAGTACGGTGCTCTGTGTAGAGATCTCTCCTTTTCCTTCTTTGAGATTGCCCGACCAATGGGCGGTAGCTGTACGTTTCATAAAGATGGTTTTTTAAGTGGTGAAATGGATTATGATGTAAAATACCACATTTATCCGGATCAGGAAATCATACAGGTTCATATCCCCCGGTACTTCCAGTTTTTTACGTAAACGGTAACGGCTGGTTTCCACGCCGCGTACGGAAATGCCCATAGACTGCGCTATTTCTTTCGTGGTAAGATTGATGCGCAGGTAGGCGCAAAGCTTCAGGTCTGTCGGGCTCAGATCAGGGTGCTGTTGCTTCAGCCTGGAAAGGAAATTATTATGCACGTCATCAAAGTGACGGGAGAACTGTTCCCAGTCCTCTTCATTGTTCTCCGCTTCTTCAAACAGGCGCAATACCCGTTTAAAAATATGCGGCGGCAGGGGCTCTGCTTTTTTCATAGCCAGCAGCAATTCTTCTTTGATATGGAACAGCAGCTTGCCGCGTTGCAATACATACATGGTGGCGGTGGCCAGTTCTTTATTCTTGAACTGCACCTCGGCAGCGAGCTTTTCGTTCTGTAAATGGATCAGCTGCTTTTCACGTTGTCCTTTTTCATATTCATGCTGCAGTATCAGCCGGTCCTGCGCCTGCTGGTGTCTTCGCTGCTGCGCGGCAAATTTGTTCTGCTGCAGGCGGTAACAATACCAGGCCAGTATCGCCAGTAATACCACATATCCGGCCCGTGCAGGTAGCGTGTGATACCAGGGCGGCAGGATGCGGAAAGTATAGCCCGCCGCGGCAGAGATATTGCCCAGGTTATCCCGCGCCTTTACCTGGAAGGTGTAATGGCCGTAGGGGAGGTTGGTATAGTCTTTCTCCGTTCTCTCCGTCCACTCGCTCCAGCCTTTGTCAAAACCTTTGAGGTAATAGCTGTATGCTGCATTGCTGGAATGCCCGTATACCGGAGAGGCATATTCGAAGCGGAAATTGGAGAAGGCATTGGGCATCTGTTTGACCGTTGCCTGTTCTGCCGGGATATAGCCGCCAAATACCAGGCTGTCCCTGCCACCCTGTGCATTCACCTGGCTGATCAATACCTGGGGCTTATCTTTCAGCTGCAGGTAGTTCTTATAGTTAATATGATACATGCCCCGTTCAGCGCCCACAAAGATATTCTCATCATTATAGGAGTAGATGGACTCAAAGCCACTGACGATCTTGCCTTTCAGCTCCGGGAAATACACTACACTGTAAGGTTGTTTAGCAGTAGGCTTGTAGAAGTCGACCACGCCGGGCATCTTGTCAGATACGAACCAGATATTTCCCCGGGCATCTTCCGAGAGGTATTGCAGGTTAGCATCTTTCAAGATCGGATACAGCCAGGGAGAGGGGATGAAAGTATCTTTAGCGGCCTGGTATTCATAGATGCCTGCCTGGGTGGCTACTACCATACGGTTGCGGATGCGGAACACGAAATTGTTGTAATCAGACGGCAGTCCTTTGGTATGCGTATACAGGGTATAGCGCAGGGTCGTGTCTGGCTGTAATACCAGCCTGTAAACGCCCCTGTAGGGATGCGAGGCCCATACGATGCTGTCATGTTCTGTTGTGAGAAAGCGCAGGGATTCAAATAAGCCCTTTATGTGTTTAGCGCCGGAGATGCTGTTGCCATTGGTCTGCATGATCCGCAGGCCGTTATAACAGCCGGCCAGTATGTGTGAGGCCAAAGGCTGAAACAGCCAGCAGCCGCTGTTCTTCTGCAAGGGGATCGCTGTATTTTGCCTGATCTCAAAAGCGCCTTCATGATGGCCCAGCAAGAGGTGCCCGCCAACCTCCGAGAGGTTCCATACCTGGCCTTTGGTTTGGTTCACCATACTGAAACGGCTTTCCAGGAAACTGAGATCAGGGCGCCCGTCCAGCGGGGTGGCATATAAACCGTCTGCTGTGCCGATAAACAGCTGTTTGTCGAATACCCGGGCCGTATAGGTGGTGAGGTAATGTTTGTTATCGGGCAGGATCTGTTTGATGGCGGTATTATAACGGATCATATCTATACCGTTATCCAGTGTGAGCCAGATATTGCCGCCGGGGTCTGTAAAGATGTTGAGCACATTGTTGTTCTGCAGGCCTTCGTCCAGGGTAAAGCGCTGCACCACTTCGCCGGTAGCGGAGCGGATGATATAACATCCGCCGTAGGCAGTGCCGATCAGCAACTGTCCGTTTCCGTATGCACGGGCGCAGTAAATACCGCTGGCTTTGAATACGCTGTCAGCAGCGGTGCGGTAGGGATACAACTGCCCCTTGTGCAGTTTGAACAAACCGTCTTTCAGGGTACTGAGCAGCAGGGTGTCCTGGCGGTAATCCAGTATGGCTGTCACCAGCAGTTGCTGTGCTGCAATAGCCGGGCAAACGGTTTGCCATTTGCCCTGGGTGTATTGGAGCAGCCCATCCCGCCGGTCCTGTGCAAACAGCTGTTGCCGGGTATTACATAATAGGCGCCATTCCACCGGCGCCCGGAATACCTGGATGGTATCCTTATAATAACGGAAGACCTTGTGATTGGTGCGGAAATATACCGCGCCATCATGCAGGGCAATATCCCATATATCCGCAAATTGTTTTTCGGTGGCAGGGATCAGGGGCTTCAGGGAGGTGTATTGTAACACCCCGTCTGCATCCGGCTGGTAGTAGCCAAAGTCGTCTTGCGCGCCCACGTAGATGCGGCCATCCGCGCCTGTTCTTACAGAACGAAGGCGGGTATTGTTAGGCACCGGCAGCAGCTTCCAGAAATGTCCGTTGAAAGTCAGCAGCCCTTCATTGTTGGCAAAATAAAGAATGCCATGCCGGTCCATATCCGCATCCCAGGTTTGCCCGCCGCCCAGGTATTGCTGTTTCGTGTAATTCACGATAGCGGGCAATCCGATAATGTGCTGGCCTGACGCGTTGACGGCTATCCATACCGGTAGCAGTAACATCAGGAGGTTTTTCATGGTCTCATAACGTTTCGCTGCTAAAAATAGGTATTATTCCCGGCTGAAGTAGTGGTGGCGTAGAATACCCCGATTGATAATCAATCAGCTATATTTTACTGAAGTAGTATTGACGTATCCCCAAAATGGGCAGGGAAACATTTAATGCTGATCTTTGATCCCGGCTGACCAACGCCTGTTCCACGTCATCAATGGCCAACATCAGCAGCTAATTTATCCATGTCATCAATGTATATCTCTATGAAGAAAAACACCTTATCATTGCCCGCAGGCATTGTGCTGTCACTTTGCCTGTTCTCTGTGTCCTGTAAGAAAGATACCCAGGCGCCCGCAGAGAAATCTCCTGCATCGGATGATGTTCGTACACCGAAAACAGAAGCAGCCTATGAACTGGTATGGTCCGACGAATTTGACGGTACCAGCCTGAACACGTCTAAATGGAACTATGAGAATGGTAACCTGGGCGTTAACAATGAAAAGCAGTACTACCAGACTGCCAACGTAAGCGTTACTGGCGGCAACCTGGTGATCACCGCCCGTAAGCAATCTGTAGGCGGTCAGCCTTATACCTCCGGCAGGATCAACACCGGTGGTAAGTTCACACAACGCTATGGCCGTATCGAAGCCCGTATGAAGCTGCCAGGTGTACAGGGTCTTTGGCCTGCCTTCTGGATGCTGGGCGCCAACATCGGAGACCCGAACGTAGGCTGGCCCAAATGCGGTGAGATAGATATTATGGAGCACGTGAATACCGGTCCCACCGTGTTAGGCACCATCCACTGGGATAACAACGGGTATGTATACTACAGCGGTAATACCAACACCACACCTACTGATTATCATGTGTATGCCGTAGAATGGGATGCTTCTTCTATTCGCTGGTATGTAGATGGCGTTGAATACCATATCGCCAACATCGCAAACAATATCAATGGTACGAACGAGTTCCATAATCCCTTCTTTATCATCTTTAACCTGGCGGTAGGTGGTAACCTGCCTGGTCAGACCATTAACGATGGGGCACTGCCTGCCAGCATGCTGGTTGATTATGTAAGGGTATACAATATTGTGAACACGCCCGGCACTGCACCTATCGGCGCTACGATCACTATCCGGGGCAACAACAACCAGTTTGTGAGCGGCGAGAACGGTACACAGGCGATGAACTGCAACCGCCCCACTGCACAGGCATGGGAGCAGTTCACCGTGGTAGATGCAGGTGGCGGCAAAGTAGCCCTGCAGAGCATGGGTAAATATGTTTCTTCAGAGAACGGCGTACAGGCGATCACCTGTAGCCGCGCTACAATAGGCGATTGGGAGAAATTTGACTGGGTGTCCAATACAGACGGTACCTTCTCCCTGCGCGGCAACAACGGCTTATACATTTCCAGCGAGAACGGTGCGCAGCCTATGACCTGCACCCGTACTACCATTGATGGCTGGGAGAAATTCAGGTACTGATAATTATCCTTTTTCCCTCTTTGTGATAAAGAAGGGGTCCGCCAGCTGGCGGACCCCTTCTTTATTATACCCTTACAATGCTGTTTACTGCAGCACTGCGCCTGCTTTGCTAAAATCGCTGTGAACCACGCGGCCACGGCCAAAGGCGCCTGCATTCAGCAGCTTGTGATAGTAAATGTAAGATACCACCAGTATGGCCATGATCACCAGCGGGAAGATGGCAAAGCTGCCGAAGCCATACACTACTGCATTGCTTACAGATGCGCAGATAAGGCTGATGCCGAAGCCTGCATAGGCCCATTCCTTCAGGCGGGCGGGAATAGCAGGAACCGCCAGGATGATGGCGCCGATCACTTTAAATACAGTGAGCATTACCCTGAAATAATCGGGATAACCCAGCTTCCTGATAGCTTCTACGGCGAGCGGAGTATGAGAAGTAAGGCCCGGCATCACGCCATCCCACAGTACGAAAATGATGGTGGTAATCCAGAAGATGATCTTATTCTTTTTCATGGCTTAGAATTTTTAGGTTTGTTTGTTTGTTTGTTTGTTTAATGCAAAACTCTTTCTTTTCCATGAAAGAAATAATGTCTGAATACGACTTCTTAAGGGGGGAATTGCGACATTATGTTAGGTTGCCCAGACATAATACTGACATTTCCGGCTGGGCAGTAATGGTCTTATATGGAAGGAATGTCATTATTTGTTGAGAAGGTAGGAGTATAAAGAGAGGTGAAGTATATTTCCTGAGACCGCTTGTTATATCCGCTCCCCGTGAAAACCCAAGACCAAAATGAAACACCCTCTTAAGCATTCCATTTTACCCGGTGTACTCAGCCTCCTTTTATTTACTGCCTGTAGCAAATCCGAGCTTGTAAAGCCCGCTGAGCAAGACCATGTCGTTGAACAACCTGTTGCCGCCGCCGGCGATGTATCGGCCCTGGCCACCACGCCTGTAGGTACTGTTACCTATAGCAGCGCCGGCTATACGGTAAGGTTCACCAACAATGACGGCACGTTTGACAATGCCGTTTATCAACGGATGATCAACACTTTCTTTACCGTGTACCCGAAGCTGGTGAGCCGTTTTTACACCGGCGCCGCCAAAACGGTATCTTTTACCATCGATCCTTCCTATAACGGTGTCGCCTATACATCAGGCACCAGCGTTACTTTCAGCGCTGCCTGGTTTCACAGCCACCCGGAAGACATCGATGTAGTAACCCATGAAGTGATGCACATTGTACAGGCCTATACCGGGGGCGCCCCCGGCTGGCTCACCGAAGGCATTGCCGATTATGTACGCTATAAATATGGCGTTAATAACGGTCCCGCCGGATGGTCCCTGCCTGCATGGTCATCATCACAGCACTACACCAACGCGTATCGCGTAACAGCGCGTTTCCTGGTATGGCTGGAACTGCATGTGCGCAGCACGATCGTAAATGATCTGAACACAGCGCTGCGTAACAAAACCTACACCAGCAATACCTGGAACAGTCTTACCGGTAAATCGGTAGACCAGCTCTGGGCAGACTATTCCCAGAATCCTGCCTTATAAGGTAATTTATCTGACCACGTTATCCGTAATTGCGGTACTTATTCATTAACCAGGGAAGCTGATGAACAAGCGGTCTTTTGGTAGCTGCAAGCTACAAGCTAAACCTCCAGCAGATAGTAGGGTGATTTGTAACCGGCCTTTGCCAATACGGGTTTCGATACATTGAATACTTTTACGCCGCCGGGCGCTTCACCTTCCAGTGTGCCCATATGCGCATGACCATGAAAGGCAGCTACAACGCCGCGCCGGCTTAAAGGCTCTGCCAGGCGGGACGATCCCAGGAAAGGAAAGATCTCTTCGGATTCACCGATCACAGTGGCTTTAATGGGAGCATAGTGCATTACAGCGATCTTCTTTAATTCTTTGTGTTCCTGGTCCAGCCGCGCAAGCGCACGATCCAGGTGCAGGGTTTCATCTACGGTTTCCTGTACAAAGGTTTTCATAGCGCCTTCTCCGAACATAGACAGCATGTGATTATCAAATCCGCCGCCGAAGCCCTTTACGCCGGCAAAGCCGGTGTTGGCCAGTACGACTGCTTCACCGTCCAGTATGTGAAGGTCCGGATGCTGCAGCATCACCTGGCGGATCAGCTTATGCCGTCCTTTCTCGTGGTCATGATTCCCCAGCACCGCCACTACAGGAATGGTGCAGGCCTTCAGTTCGTCTACCAGGATCTGCGCTTCCGTTTCATCGCCGGTATCGGTCAGGTCTCCGCAGATCACCAATACGTCGGCATTCTTAGACACCTCTTCAAAGAAAGGCCGCCATTTTCCTTTGTCTGTTTCCTGGGTATGAATGTCCCCGATCGCTGCGATGCGTGTTTTTCCGTTCTTTGCTGCCATACTGTTATACGGTTTTAATGGTATAAGATTTATAATCCCATTCCTTTACATCCGTCTGGTATTGTGTCTGGTCTATGATCGGCCCACGGCAAACCCGCTCCACCACAGGTGGCAGCTCATATTGCTCATTTGCCTTTGCGATGAGCTCATCGAATAGCCATTTGGGAATGATGTCTTTGTAATCTGCCGGATAAACGAACTGGAAGAGCACGATCTGTGCCAGCAGTAAATGCCAGTGATGGTCCATCAGTGAAAGCAGCCGTTTCCAGTCCAGCTGGCGGTGGCGTAAGATGATATGGTTCACGTCTGCGCCGTCATACCGCTCCCGGTTCTGTACATAGATCTTGCAACGCACCAGGTCTTCCGGAGAAAGCAGCTGTACCTGTACGCCTACAAATTCCGCAGCAACGGAATGTGTATACCAGCTCTCATCTACATGAAAAATACTATTGACGGAGGAAAAGATGATGTCTATATAATACTCGCCCTTAAATACTTTCGCCAGCCAGCGCACATCTGTTAACTCCGTGCGGTAACCTTTTGCAGCGAAATACTTCAGTATCTTCGGATACTCAGCCGGTGCACAAAAAACATCCAGGTCCTTTGTGTCCCGGTAAATACCCGTGTATTGAAACATGGCGAATGCGCCGCCTAACATAAACCTGGCCCCGCTCTCCTGTAACAGCAATAATGCCTCTCTGTAAAATGCATGCGCCTCGGTGTGTTGTTGTGCTGTCATGATCATATACTAACAGCACTTCAAAAGTCATTCCAGCAGTAACAGGCTCTTCAATCGCGTCATTGCGAGAAGCAGCGGGGATAAGTGCGGCCCTGCTCCCCGCCAGGGTCCTGCGGCCTCGCAATGACGCGATTGAAGACCTCAAACTTGTTATTCCGATCTCAATGACCGTATAGGATTCATCAACGCGGCCCTCACTGCCTGATAACTTACCGTAAACAGCGCAATCACGATAGCCAGCGTGCCGGCCAGCGCAAAGATCCACCATTGTATATCCACCCGGTAGGCAAAGCCCTGCAGCCATTTATCCATGCCCCACCAGGCCAGCGGTGTAGCGATCAGGAAGGCAAGCCCCACCAGTTTTACAAAGCCGGAAGAGAGCAGGCCTACAATGTTGGTAACAGAAGCGCCCAACACCTTGCGGATGCCGATCTCTTTGATGCGTTGCTCAGTAGCATAAGTAGCGAGGCCAAAAAGGCCCAGACAGGCAATAAAAATAGTGAGGAATGCAAAAGCAGTGAACACCTGTCCAAAACGCTGATCCTGCTGGTATTGCTGGTTGAAAGACTGGTCCATAAAGCTGTAAGCAAAAGGACGGTAAGGCACCAGCTCACGCCAGGTACGTTCCAGCTCTTTGATGGTTTGTGAGAGGTGATCTGCTTTTACACGCAGGGAGATCCTGTTAATGACTTCGGGCGGGGCCATCCTTAATGCCAGAGGTTCCACCTTGTGGTGTAATGACTGGTAATTGAAATCCTTTACAACGCCGATCACGGTTCCCTTGCGGCCCCATTGGTCAAAGCGCTTGCCTACGATGTCCGATGGGTTATTATAGCCCCAGAGCTTAGCTGCGGCTTCATTGATCACAAGAGATTTTTCAGCGTCTGCCGGGAAATCGCGGGAATAGGCCCTGCCTGCCGCCATTTTCATTTCATAAGCGGGTATAAAGTCAAAGTCTATCTCATATAAAGCGGGATCAAAATGGAGCATTTCACCGGTACGCGATTCGATCTGAGTGTAGGCATTCGGGAAAAATTCTCCCGGCACTGCCCTGGACGCAGCGGCCATCAGCACGGCCGGGTTCCGCAGAAAGGCTGCTTTGACCGTTTCTATTCTTTTGTTCACTTCCTGGTCGCCGCCGTCGTCTACCACCAGCATCTGGTCCTGCCTGAATCCCAGGCTATGTTTGCGCAGGTGATCCAGCTGCGTGAATACGATCACCGTGCTGGCGATCAAGGCAATAGATAGTGTGAACTGCAGCACTACCAGGCCTTTTCTCAGCATCACGCCTTTACCGGATGCGTCAAATTTGCCCTTCAGCACAAGGGCTGGCTTGAACCTGGCCAGTACCCAGGCAGGATAGCTGCCTGCCAGTATGCCTACTGCCAGCGGCGTAATGATCAGCACCGGTAAGGCTTTCCATGACAGCAGGTCTTCATAGGGGAAAGGCTTGCCGGTGATATTGCGCATAGGAGGTAAAGCTATTAGGATCAGTCCTACTGCCAGCAAGGTAGCAGCCAGTGAGATCACTACAGACTCCGTAAGGAACTGCGAAATAAGCCCCTGCTGATAAGCGCCTACCGCCTTGCGCACACCCACTTCCTTGGCTCTTTCCATGGAGCGGGCTGTGGCCAGGTTCATGAAGTTGATGCAGGCAATGAACAGGATGAAGATGGCGATCACCGAGAAGATATATACATTGGACAAACTGCCAGTGACGCCTGGTTGCCGGCCTGCCTGAGAATGCAGGTAAGCATCGGTGAAACGTTCAAAACCAATGATATAGGAGCCTTCTTTCGAACCCGGCATGTGGCGTTTTATGAAGCTGTTGGAGCGCCGCTGCAGGCTACTGATGTCCGCCCGGGGATCCAGCACAAAGTAGGTGTAGAAATCAATATAGCCCCACCAGCCAAAGACCTCATTTCTAAGCTGTCTGAAGGTGTTCATGGAGATCAGCCCGTTGAAGGTGAACTGGGAATTGGAAGGCACATCTTCCATTACCCCGGTAACCGTGTATGAATTTTTGTTATCCACTCTCAGGCCTTGTCCTACAGGATTACTGTTACCAAAAAGTTTCTTTGCAACGCTTTTGGTGAGCACAATGCTGTAGGGCGCCTTCAGTGCCGTATGCGGATCGCCCGCCAGCATCTTCCAGCTGAATACATCAAAGGCGGAAGAGTCCATGAAGGGGATATTGCTGATCTCCAGGCGCTTGTCCTGGTACTCCAGCAGGTAATCTGTCGGACTGGTGAACTGCACTAAGCTCCTGATCTGTGGAAAGTCTGCCGCCAGCGCCGGACCTATCGGCGCATTGCCCCATACCTGGAAATCCTCCGGGGAAGGAGGGGGCAGCTTTTCATCTGCCTGTACATCGCGGTAAGCATGGATCACGCGGTAGATATTATCCGCCTGGGCATGGTAACGGTCGTAAGACAGTTCATCCTTGACATACAGAGAAATGAGCACGCAGCAGGTAATGCCTACGGCCAGGCCGGTAACATTGATGATGGAATAAGCCTTATTCCTCATCAGGCTTCTCCAGGCCACCTTGAAATAGTTCTTCAGCATACAGAGTGCATTATTCCCCCTGCGGTCACAAAAAGACTGCCATTTGGCCGCTCCGCTATGGGCGGGTGTTTTGCCGTATGCAGCCCGGGTTTCTCTGTTCACATCCGGACATGTTCGTTCAGAAACGGACGCGCTTCCATATAGGGGGGAACCCGGTCTTTTTCGTCTTATTATAGCGGGATAATTATTATCTGTAACTTGCAGCCTGGAAAAACGGATACAAAAGAACGGATATTATTAACCGACAGGATTTTATCATGTATATGCGAAAAATGATCATCACCCTTTGCCTGGCACTCTCAGCAAGCCTGGTAAGCAAGGGACAGGAAGACTGGAAGCTGAAGGTAAACAAGGAAGGGATCGAGATCTATACCAAACCCTCTATACTGAATGCCAAGCTGAAAGCCATCAGGGTCCGTTGCGAACTGCCCGCCACCTTATCCCAGCTCGTCTCTATCGTACTGGATGTTAACACCGGAGCAGAATGGGTGTACAGCACCAAATCAAGTACCTTACTCAAACAGGTGTCTCCCGCAGAAGTATTTTACTATTCAGAAGTAGCGCTGCCCTGGCCCTGCAGCAACCGCGACTTTATCGCCCATCTGACCGCCAAGCAGGACCCGCATACCAGGGTGGTAACGATAGACGGTCCTACCATAGACGGAATGGTGCCTGAAAAGAAGAATATCGTGCGCGTCAGCAAATCCTCCGGAAAATGGATCATTACACCCTTGCCTAACAAGACTGTGCGCATAGATTATACCCTGGAAACCGATCCCGGCGGCTCCCTGCCGTCCTGGCTGGTGAACCTTTTTGTTACAAAAGGTCCCCTGGAAACCTTCAGGAAGTTAAAGGAGCAGGTGGCGAAGCCCGCCTACAGGAATGTAAAGCTGCCCTTTATTGTAGAGTAAGCCAATACTTCCATCCGCTTATACGGTAATATCCAGTATGGGCCTGTCTGCAACAGGTGTATGATGCCCATTGTGAGAGAAGGTATGCCGTGCATCCTGCTTTTTATCGCAGAGCCAGGCCAATCCGGCGGCCACTAATCCGCCCGCGAGATACAGCCCCATTGTCATATACTTCCTCTTTGCACTGCTTCCGGTAAAACCGGCGTTCAGATCCAGGAGTTTGGGCAGCATAATTGCGGCAAGTCCCATACCCGTGCCCAGTAAGCCTCCCGTAGCAGCCGCTTTCTTAGTTTTAATCCCGCTCAGGCTGTAATACAAGGTATTGAACAAAAGATCCCCGGCCAGGCTGGCATTGTACAGCTGCCGATCAGATAATTTTTTCTTCGTCCTTTTCAGCAATTTGGAAGTAGCCTGTTTACCCAGCAGGTCTAAACGGGGGGCATTTGGATCAGTTCTCTTCAGTAATTCTTGTAGCAGGGTAAGCGTGACAGCCCCACCCAGCCCTCCGATAAGGGAAGATGATAGTCGCATAACAGTTCGGTTTTTCCCTGATACTGGTACAAAATCTATTCCGGCGACAGGCGGGTAATACTATTTTACCAAAATGCTTTGCCACAACGATATCACAAGGAGAACACAAGGAGAACACAAGGAGAAGACAAGGAGAAAGCTGGTAAAATAGCACTAATGAGTGCCGGCCTTTGTCTCTACCCAGTTCTTCAGCACCAAAGATTCCTCTTCTGTTAACTGAATATCCCTTCCTTTTGGCATGCGCCGCTTTACAAATACCTGCTTGTAGATCCTCGGCGCTAAACTTTCCATATTGTCGATAGTAAACACTTTCCCCGGGTTAGCCGAACGGTGGCATACATTGCATTTTTGCTGCAATACAGTCAGTGCGGCTTTCTTGGCATCATCATCCGGGTTTCCTTTGCTAATAAGGGGGATGCTACCCAGCAGTATGCTTATCAGGACGATCTTTTTCATTGTTGGTTGGAATTTGGTATTAAACAAGCGATAATAAAGCAGGCAATGGCGAGAGTATTGGCTACGGTACGGATCATGTTCAGGCTGTTCCAGCGGCTTTCAAACCAGGCCCTTTGTGCGGCGATCTGGTCAGCCGTAGCGGTCGCCAGGGGGAATTTATCCAGCGCTTCGTTCATAGGCACATTAAAGGCCATTGTTACGCCAAATACGCCGAAGCCATAAAGTACAGCGGCTGCCAGGAGGAACCAAAAACGGCCGGAGGGCTGCGGGGTATACTGCATATAGGTAACCAGTGGAAGCAGCAGCAGTGTGCCCATGAAGCAGCTGAGGAACACTACGTTCTGTATTGCACGATTCATGGCCTGAAAGGAAGCGATATAGCCACTATCCGGCAGGCGGGCGATACCAATGGTGACAGAATAAGACCAGGCGAAGAAAAGGCCGGCCATCAGGGCGGTAGAGGTGCCTGTAAGGATCAGCAGAACATTTGAGAGTTTAAGCATAAAGTGTTGTTTTTAGAATAAGGTAGTATCCTTGATTCAGGGGTAAAATTAGAGGGCTGGGGTGGGGAGAAATAGAATAAAACCGACAAACTAATGGGTTGGTATACCCCTCTGGGTCATTGCATAAGCAAACGGGTCTTCATCCCCGTCATTGCGAGGAGCAGTATAGACTGGAGTGTGGGGCGACGAAGCAATCTCTTCACACAATCTCCCCGCACAGCCACCTAACGGAAATCGCCTAGAGTATTTCAGTCAGGTTTTCTACCACCTCATTTGTCTTTTTCTGGAACTGGTTGGGCGAGGAGCCGGCAAACTCCTTAAAGGCGCGGATATAATGGGAATGGTCCGCATAATCATGCTCATAGGCAATGTCAGACAGCTTACTGAAATCATTCTGCTTTAACTGGTGCAGGCTGGACTGAAAACGGCAGATCCGGGCAAACAATTTAGGGGAAACGCCTACCCACTGCTTGAACTTCCGCTCAAAGCTTCTTTCTGTGAGGAAAAGCTGCTCCTGCAGGAATTTTAACGAGATACCGCCCCTGGACTGTACGATCTGGCTGACGGCATGCTGCATACCGGGGTCGGCAACGGCCTTATTGGCCAGGATACAGGAGAAAAGATAAGCAGACAGGATCTCGATCTGTTCCGCAGTAGATCCCGCATCCGTTATCTGCGCATAGAGCGTGGCGCCCTGCTTGTTACTGAATGCCACTACGTCTATACAATCATCCGTTATTTCATAAGAATTCAGCCCGAAAATGGACTTTACCGCATTAGGATAGAAGAACACTCCTATACTGCCGAAATTCCCGGAGGAGTGGAGGATCCGGGGCTTTGTAGCCTGACCGTATAAGAAGATATCAGGCAACTTATCATGATTTTCGTATTGCAAGCCTCCGTCTGCCGGTTGCTGGAAGATCAGGCCAGGGCATCCGTCGGGTATCGTCCGGAAGGTCCTGGGAGGAACAGCGCCTG
>Ga0209050_1001829_pt1 | contig 20690 bp, 18 predicted proteins | sample Araplavi_mTSA_r2_FD_184276 | JGI IMG/M metagenome (GOLD analysis project Ga0209050, IMG submission 184276) | Arabidopsis root microbial communities from North Carolina, USA - plate scrape MF_Cvi_mTSA_r2 (SPAdes) (version 2) | ecosystem: Host-associated > Plants > Roots > Endosphere | place: USA... | reverse complement strand
GCCCTGTTGCAGAATCAGCGCGCGCTGAATCGCGTTGTCCAGTTCACGCACGTTACCAGGCCACGGATAACCGATCAGGCACGCCTGAGCCTCGGGCGACAGCCTGGCAGCCGAATGCTTCATCTTGTTGACGTGCCTGGCCAACAGACGCTCGGCCAACGGCAGAATGTCAGCGGTGCGCTCGCGCAGCGGACGCCAGGCCAGCGGAAACACCGACAGGCGATAATAGAGGTCTTCGCGAAAGCGCCCCGCCGCCACTTCACCCGCCAGGTCGCGGTTGGTGGTTGCGACCACGCGAATATCCAGCGCGATCGGTTTACGCGCCCCAACCCTCTCGACCTCGCGCTCCTGCAGCACGCGCAGCAATTTGGCCTGGAGCCCCAGGGGCATTTCGGAAATTTCGTCGAGCAGCAGGGTGCCGCCGTCGGCCTGCTCGAACTTGCCGGCTTGCGCGGCAATGGCGCCGGTAAAGGAACCCTTCTCGTGACCGAACAAGGTCGCTTCAAGCATGTTGTCCGGGATCGCCGCGCAGTTGATCGCAATGAATGGCTGACTGGCGCGATGAGAATGCTGATGGATGTAACGCGCCAGCACCTCCTTGCCCGTGCCCGACTCACCCGAGATCAACACCGTGGAATCACTGCGCGCAACCCGCGCCGCCAGCTCGAGCAACTGCGCGCTGGCCGGCTCGAACGCTACCGGCCCCTCTCCTTCGGCCAGGCCAAGACTGCCCAGGGCATGGCGCGCCACCAGATCGAGCAACGCCTTGGGTTCGAATGGCTTGACCAGGTAGTCCGCCGCCCCTTGGCGCATCGCATCGACCGCACGCTCGACCGCACCGTGAGCCGTCATCAGCAACACCGGCAACTGCGGCTGCCGCGCTCGCAGCAGGCCCAGCAACTGGTGACCGTCCATGCCCGGCATGTTGACGTCGCTGATCACCAGGCTGAAGGCCTCGCCGCCGACAGCTACCAGTGCCTCTTGCGCCGAACCCACCGCCTTGTAATCGTGCCCCGCGAGCAACAGCGTATCAGCCAGCGCCTCGCGCAACGCACGGTCGTCCTCGACCAACAGAACCTTGATGCCCATCTCTGTCACTCCGCTCCCTGAGCGTTACTGAACAGCGGCAGGATCACCTGCGCGCAAGTGCCGCGACCGAGCCGCGAACGCAGCTGCAATTCTCCCTGATGCGCACGGGCCACCGCCTTGACCACGGTCAGGCCAAGACCTGTTCCGGTGGTTTTGGTGGTAAAAAAAGGTTCGCCCAATCGCGCCAGAACCGCGGCATCGATACCCGAGCCACTGTCACTGACACACAGGCGCAGAGTGTTGCCGCGGGTGTAGAGGTGAACCTTCAGACGCAATTGACCTGCACCGGCCTGAATGGCGTTTTCGATCAGGTTGAGGATCGCGCCGACCAGGGTGTCGCGATTGCACAGCAACTCCCCCGAATGACTGTCGCACTGCCAGCGGATCGGCAGATCCTGCACATGGGTCAGTGCGGCCGCCTGCAGCGATTGCATCAGCTGGCCAGGGGTTACGCGGTCGGTCAGCGGCAACTCACCCCGAGCAAACACCAGCATGTCGCGCACCTGGTGCTCGAGCTCGTGCAGGCGCTCCTTGAGACGCCCGGCAAAACGCTGCTGGGTAGCGACCGGCAGCGCTTGCTCGGTCAAATGACTGGCGTACAGCAACGCGGCGGACAACGGCGTGCGTATCTGATGAGCCAAGGACGCGACCATGCGCCCCAACGACGACAGGCGCTCATGCCGAGCCAATTGATCCTGCAGATGGCGGGTTTCGGTCAGATCATTGAGCAACACCAACTGGCCAGGCTCGGCGTCCAGCGAGCGCGTGGCAATCGACAGACGCCGCCCATCCTTGAGGGAGACCTCATGGCCATCGTCTTCGCGCGGCGCAAAGCAGCGGGCAATGACGTGGCGCCACAATTCACCTTCCAGCGGCAGGCCCAGCAACTCGCACGCCGCCGGATTGGCTTCGCGCACGATGCCCTGGGCGTCGATGACGATGACACCGCCAGGCAACAGATCAAGGAGATTTTGCAGGCGGTTGGCCAGGCGTTCTTTTTCCGCCAGCTCCTGCATGCGCTGGGCGCTGACCACCGCCAGTTCACCCTTGAGCTCGGTGACCCGGGCTTCGAGCATGCTGTAGGAATCGGTCAACTGACTGGACATCTGATTGAACAGCGCGAATGCCTGCTCAAGGCCCAGACGGCTCGCCTGCTCTACGGACGACGGCTGCCGCGAAGCATCCCCAAAAGCATCTGAGGCAGGAGATATCTGGGCGGATAGGGGCATGGTGCTCTCTCGCTTGGCTGACCGTCAGTGAAACGGAACGTTGCGAGGGGCAAAGCAATACCCATGCCTAAAAAAAACTTCTTATAAATGAATGAGTTGAAAAACAGGCGTCAATCCTCCGCCTGTTCGTCTCCATCACGACGGCTCATGCCGTACTTGCGCATCTTTTCCACCAGCGTGGTACGACGAATACGCAGGCGCTCAGCCGCACGCGCCACGATGCCGTTGGCATCATCCAGCGCCTGCTGAATCAACCCTTGCTCCAGGCCACCGAGGTAGTCCTTCAGGTCCAGGCCCTCCGGCGGCAACATGGCGTTGGCCGTGAAGTCCTGCGTATGACCATTGATGGCCACGCGCTCTTCCAGATCGGTGCGCAGGCTGTCGACCATTTGTTCGTCTTCATCGTCGACGTAGCGGAATTTCTTCGGCAGCTCGACCACGCCGATCACGCCGTATGGATGCATGATCGCCATGCGTTCCACCAGGTTGGCCAGTTCGCGGACGTTGCCCGGCCAACCATGCCGGCACAGCGACATGATCGCCGCCGAGTTGAAACGGATCGAACCGCGCTTCTCGTGTTCCATGCGCGAGATCAGCTCGTTCATCAGCAGCGGAATGTCCTCGACGCGCTCGCGCAGCGGCGCCATCTCGATCGGGAACACATTCAGGCGGTAGTACAGGTCTTCGCGGAAGGTGCCGATCTCGATCATGCTTTCGAGATTCTTGTGGGTCGCGGCAATGATGCGCACGTCGACGCTCTGGGTCTTGTTGCTGCCCACGCGTTCGAAAGTGCGCTCCTGCAATACGCGCAGCAGCTTGACCTGCATCGGCAGCGGCATGTCGCCGATTTCATCGAGGAACAGGGTGCCGCCATTGGCCAGCTCGAATCGACCGGCACGGCTGGTGATCGCCCCGGTGAAGGCGCCCTTCTCATGACCGAACAATTCGCTTTCCAGCAACTCGGCCGGGATCGCCCCGCAGTTGACCGGCACGAACGGCGCTTCGCGGCGCTTGGAATGGTAATGCAGGTTGCGCGCAACCACTTCCTTGCCGGTGCCGGACTCACCGAGGATCAGCACGCTGGCATCGGTATCGGCAACTTGCTGCATCATCTGGCGAACGTGCTGGATCGCCCGGCTGGTGCCGACAAGACTGCGGAAAAGATTGGGTTCGCGATGACGACCGCGCTCGCGGGCCTGGTCGTACATCTCGCGATAGACCTGGGCACGGTGCAGCGAATCGAGCAGCTTGCTGTAGCTGGGCGGCATTTCGAGGGTCGAAAGCACCCGGCGACGCTGATCCTCCGGCAGGTCAATGGAAGAATTATCGCCCATTAACAAAACCGGAAGGAACTCATCCCAGGTCGAGAGTGTCTTTAGCAAGCCCAGAAGTGCACCAGGAGCATTGACCGTCCCGATCAGGACACAGATTACTTCACGACTTGACGACAAAGAGCCGACAGCCTGCTGCCAGTCATGGCTACCGCAGGGTAAATTTTCTTCGCCGAGAAAATTTAAAATCACCGCCAGGTCGCGGCGGCGGACGCTATCGTCATCAATCAGCAGAATTTTGGTTTCACGCCACATGCAATAGCAACTTCCCTAGTCAACTCAATGCCCAAAATGCTGGGGCAAGCTAAACGCTTGCAGGCCTGATATGCCTGAAGACGACTGAATTCTGGAACCAGCCACTAGTTAAGTCAAAAAACCGTGCACAGTCAAATTTATGGCGCACATGTCTGGATTAACTTGGGGTTAATTATCCAAACAGATGGTAAACCTTTGATGCCTTTTGTGCTTGGTTCATCTGCGACATCTCATCGACTATTGCCTGACGCTCGCCCATCGTTGCCGTCAATAAATCTTTGTACACCGCCAACAACCCTTCCAGATTGCTGCGCACCGCGTCTTCGTCGATCGGCGCTTCACTGAGCACCTCGTCGACGCATTCGCGACAAGCCGTATCCAGCTCGCCAATGGCATCCCAGTCGCGCGCCTCCAGGGCGTCGATCAGGGCTTCGCGCGTCTCTTCAATCCGCTGCAGTGCTTGACTCATGACATCACCCTCTGACCATCAGGCCTATTGCGGCGCAATCGCGTCCCAACCACTTTTCAACGTGGTCAGCAGGCGGACGACTTCGTCGATGATTTCTGGATCGCTGCTGACATTTGCCTTCAGCAGTTGCGAGTTCATGTACTCATACAAACTGTCCAGTTGCTGAATCGAGGCCGGATCTTCAGCCTTCTCTTCGTGCAGGCCCTGGCGCAGGCCTGTGATGATGTCGATTGCCTTGGTGATCATCAGACACTTTTGCGCGACATCCCCACGAGCGATCGCACCTTTGGCTTGAGCCAGACGATCAAGACCGCCTTCATACAGCATCTGGATCAGACGATGAGGACTGGCCTCGGAGATCTGCGCGTGGGAGTTGACCTTCTGATACGCGCGAAGGGCTTTCATCGGATTCATGTTTCTACCTCGTTACCGGCCGCAGTCGGACATTTTTCAATATCAAGTTTGTCGACTGCGTCACGTAAAACTTTAATCCGGGCCCGCAGCCCCATGTCACCACCCACCATCAATCCGATTTCGGATTATTCAGCGAGTTGAGGGTGGTCATGATGCTGGAGCTGCTGGCGTTGAGCTGGGCGATCAGGGTGTCCATGGCTGTGTACTTGGCGGTCAAGGATGACTGCAGGCTTTCCATACGCCGATCCAGCTCTGTTTGCTGGGAAGTGAGATCGGTCAACTTGTTGTTGAGGTCTGTCACACGGCTAGACAGCGTTCCGGTCGTGCCGACATACGAGGCAGTGGCCTTGGTCATGCGATTCACCAGGCCAGTATCACCGGTAAACATCTTGGCAATATCACCGGCACCCTTGACCACAGCTTTGTCCCACACCTTGTCATCCAGGCTCAGCAGACCGGTTTTCTGGTCGGTGGTAATGCCCACCTGTGCCAGGCTGCTGATCGCACCCGAACCCGAACCATTCACCAATTCGCTGCGCAGATTGTTGACCAACTGACGCATCGATGCGTCACCGGTCAAGGCGCCTGCGGTGGTGGTCGAGGCGTCGCCGGTGGCGGTGACCTTGGTCTGGGTATTTATGCTGGTCATCAGCGCGTTATAGGCCGTGACGAAGGACTGAACCGAGGTTTTCAGCGTGTCGGTGTTGCTGGCCACAGTGATAGTGACTGGCTTGTCCTTGTCCTTGGCCAACAGCTCCAGCGACACCCCGCTGATGGCGGAAGTAACATTATTGCTAGTGGACTCCATCGCAATACCGTCGATGGTGTACTTGGCGTTTTGCGCTGGCGCCCCCGCGTCATAACCCTGGGCCAGTTCCGAGTCACCGCTGAGGGTGATATCGGTGTCCACGCCCGTAGTATTTGAGCCGATCACCAGGCGCGCGCCGTTCGCATCGCTCAAGACGTTGGCACTGATGCCCTGGGCCGAGAGCTGGGTATTGATCGACTCGCGCACTTCCTGCAGGGTCGCACCGCCAGGCACCAGTACGTCGTAGCTCTTGCCCGACTGGTTGATGGTCAAGGTCTGGGCTTCATCGGTGGAGTTGGCAGAACCCGAAGCCCCACCTTCGAACACCTTGCTGGTGACTTTCGACGACGTCGCCAAATCGTTGACGACCACCACGTACTTGCCGCTGGAGGCGCCATCGCCCAGGGTGACCTTGACGTTCTTTTCTTCGGACGAGGTAGCAGCCAGGCCGTTGAACGCGGCCACGTTGTTCAACTTCGCGATTGCCGCCCGGTAGGCTTCCAGCGCGCTTTTCACCGAGCCGACGCCCGACAACTGGATGGTCGTGTCTTTTTGCTGACTGGTGATCTGCGCTTGTTTAGGCGCCTTTTCAGCCCCTACCAATGCCTTGACGATGGCTTGGGTGTCGTAGCCTGAACCCGGGCCGGAAATCGTTGAACTTGCCATGGGTGTTCTCCTTGTCCTGTGGCTGCCGCTTTATTGGCGAATACTGCCGTAGCGGCAGTCAGAAACACATTTCATGCCAGCTCAGGCTTTGGTATCAAACAGCAGGCTGCTGGCGTCACTCAGGTTTTGCGCAAGCTTGAGCGCCGTCTCCGACGGAATCTGTCGGATCACTTCGCCACTTTCCGTGGCAACCACCTTGACCACGACCATGCCGGTCGAGTCATCGATGGAAAAATCGAGGTTGCGCTGAGTCGATTGAACGAACTCGCGAATATCGGTTACCGCTTTTTCCAGCGCCACACGCTGGCTGTCTTCAGCCGCTGCCGGCTCTTTCTCAACCACAGGCACTGCCTGAGTGGCAGAGGTATTGGAGGCCTGGGTTGTACCAGCAGGGTAATGCGCGTTCAGCTTGATGCTCATATCCATGTCATCACCTCAAAACTGAAAAAAACGAAAGGGCACGTAAACGCACCCTTCCGTTATTCAACCGATACCGAGATTACTGAAGCAGCTTCAGAACAGCGGATGGCAGTTGGTTAGCCTGGGACAGGATCGCGGTGGAAGCCTGTTGCAGGGTTTGTTGCTTGGTCAGCTCAGCCGCTTCAGAAGCGAAGTCAGCGTCTTCTACACGGCCTTTGGCGGCGGTGGAGTTCTGCGAAATGCTCTGCAGGTTGGCCACGGTGCTGGCGAAACGGTTTTGCACCGCACCCAGCTGGGAGCGCTGGCTGTCGATCTGCTGCAGGGCGCCGTCCAGTGCCTGAATGGCCTGCTGCGAAGAGGCGGCACTCAGGATGTTCAAGTCGGAAACGCTGGTTTCCATGGTGGTGGCTTTCTTGGTGCCGTTGGCAGCAACAGTCGTCAGACCCAGTGCAGCCAGACCGGTACCGGCGCTGCCGTCTTTGACAGTGATGTCTTTGTCGGCGAACAGGTTCAGGGTGCCGTCAGTGTTTTTGCTGGCCATTACGCCGGTGCTGGCGCTGTTGATCGAAGCAACGATCGCGTCAGTGGTGTCACCTTTTTTGAACTTGACTTCAACGCCGTTCAGGTCGATCGAGGTGTCTGCGGTCAGTTTGGCTTGAGTGGTACCAGCCGACAGGCCCAGCACCGACAGCGAACCGGCGGAGGTGTTGGCCAGCTTGATGTCAGCACCGTCACCCGAGGTCAGCTTGAAACGACCATCAGTGAAAGTAGCGGAGGCGCCAGCAGCTGCGCCACCTGCGGCGTTTTCCAAGTCAGTCAGAACGCTTGCACGGGTGGCGCCAGCGGTCCAACCAACAGCATTGCCATTGACAGTGATGGAACCGGCAGCGGCCATGTCAGTGGAGACAGCTGTGTTACCGGCTGTCAGGCCGAGCGCGGCCAGACCATCAGTACCAGCAGTAGGGGCTGCGAGCAAAATGTCCTTTTCCGATACCAGGCTTACTACACCAGTAGAATCGGCGCTAGCAGTAACACCGGTGACACCCGACTGATCGTTAATGGCTTTTACAGCAGCGGCAGCAGCGGCAGTACCAGCAGCACCAGAGCCCAGGACGATGTCGGTGCCATTGATGTTGATAGCTTCGCCAGCCAGAGCGGTGGCAGCAGCCGTACCAGTGGTGAGAGCCTTATCAGTCACTACCGAACCGATAGCAGTAGCTGCCAGACCTTTCATGGCAGTACCGTCAACCGAAGCTTCGCTGTAGTTACCTTTCAGCGCAGTCGAGCTGATGTCGGTCATGCCGAACGAAATGGTTTCGTTGGCGTTGGCGCCGATCTGGAAGCCTACGTTGCTGAACGAACCGTCCAGCAGGTTACGACCACCGAAGGTGGTGGTGCTTGCGATACGGTTCAGTTCGCCGACTTTAGCGGTGAATTCTTGTTGCAGGGAAACACGGTCAGCGTCGGATTTATCACCGTTCGCCGCTTGCAGGGCGAGTTCACGCAGACGCTGCAAGGTATTGGTGGATTCCTGCATGGCGCCTTCAGCGGTCTGGGCGATCGAAACACCGTTGTTGGCGTTAGCGATGGCAACGTTCAGGCCTTTGACCTGATTGTTCAGACGGTTGGCGATCTGCATGCCAGCAGCGTCGTCTTTGGCGCTGTTGATTTTCAGGCCGGAAGACAGACGGTTCATCGAGTTGCTCAGAGCGTCGGAAGCCTTGTTCAGGTTTTTCTGAACGCCCAGGGAGGTGATGTTGGTATTAACAGATAAAGCCATGACGAATTCCTCGTTGGTTGGGTGCTGCGGCTTCCGGCCCTGGCAACCGCCGGGTATGGCCTAGAGAACCTTCGTAATGGTTATCGTCGTGAAAGCAGGTTGCTTGAGGGCTTTTTTCAATTTTTTTGCTAGCACCGTGCCACCCCTTGTGTTTTCAAGGGCTTGGATTAGCCACCTGAACGCAAAAACGCCCATGACCTTGCGGCCATGGGCGTTTTTTTGGCGTTACTAAACTGGCGCGTCAGGTGCGATGGATCAGCGCCGAACCCCAGGACAGGCCTACGCCGAAACCACTGATCGCTACACGCTTCCAGCTGGAGTCGAACATGTGTTTTTCCAGCAGCAAGGGGATGCTCGAAGAGACGGTATTGCCGGTCTCGACCATGTCCTTGATGAACTTCTCCGGCTCGTTTTCAAATCGACGTGCCACTGCATCGACGATGGCCGCACTACCCTGGTGAATGCAGAAGGCATCGATGTCCTGGGACGTAAGACCTGACTGATTGAGCAATTCATGCAAATGCGCCGGCACCTTGAGCAGGGCAAAGTTGAACACCTGACGCCCGTTCATGAAAAACACACCATCGGTAACCTTCAAGTGCGGTGCGCCGGAACCGTCGGTGCCGAACTTGGCCTTGCCCAGCTGCCAGACTGCGTCTTCACCCATCCAGGTGGCGGTAGCGGCGTCGCCGAACAGCATGGTGGTATTACGGTCTTCCGGGTCGACGATCTTGGAGTACGGGTCTGCGGTGATCAGCAGGCCATTTTTCAGCCCGGCAGCTTCCATGAAACCCTTGATCGCATAGATGCCGTAGACGTAACCGGAGCAACCCAGGGAGATGTCGAAAGCGGCGACATTGGTCGACAGGCCGAGCTTGTCCTGGACGATGGCAGAGGTGTGCGGCAGGCCCTCTTCGTCGCCGTTCTGGGTGACGACGATCAGCACGTCGATGGCTTGACGGTCGAGCTGAGGGTTGTTGGCGAACAACGCATTGGCCGCTTCGACACACAGGTCGGAGGTTTCCTGATCAGCATCCTTGCGCGGCAGGAACGCCGAACCGATTTTCCCGAGGATGAACTCTTCATCCTTCTCGAACTTCGCACCCTGAGCATAGTTATCCAGCCCACTCGCTGGCACGTAGCTGGCAATGCTTTTTATGCCAATCATTGTGGCTTCCCAATACTAGATAGCTGGAGATCACCGCTCGCATGACCGAGCGGTACGACAATACTGGATTTCACCGAGCGAAAAAAATACGGCACAGACGCTCCAGAAACCCTGAAAACACGCCTGGCAAGGGGCGCGCCCCCTGCCCATCCTTTTTGACACAATACAGTGAAGATGCACTTCATGACTCGCAGGTCACGCATTATGCGTGCCTTGCGCAAAACATCCAGCCACAAACAAGCGATCATCCGCCTGGAGGATGACGAAAAATACACCAGTGAGTGAGTCGAAACGCAAATTACGGACAGACGAGGCATTGCCGGCATCATCGATGCCGGCAATAGAAGGGGATCAAAGCTTGTTGAACAGACTCAACTGGGCAATCTTGACGAATGCCAGTTGCGAGGCTTGCAGCAGGGATTGCTGAAACGCCAGATCAATGGAGGCCGTCGCCACATCGGTGTTACCAATAGCGGCCTGGGTACTGTTGTTCGAAAGCCCCAGACTGATGTTTTCCGAGGTCTGGATATCAACCGAATTCAGACGTGCGCCTATCGCTCCGCGCACTGTCAGGACCTGTTCGCTGGCATTGGCCAGGTTGCTGACAGCCGAATTCAGTGCATCCTTGAGCTTGATCTGCGCCAGGTCGTTGCCATCGGAAGGCGTTTCCAGCGTCTGGCGCAATTGACTCAATGTGTCGAGGGCACTCTGGGTCTGATGGCTGCTGGCACCCACCACGAACTGATCGTCCGCCCCTGGGGCGCCGGTGAAATCAAGCTTCACGCCCGCTACAGTGATAGCCCCCCCCGCCAAGACACCATCGGCGATCGACTTGCTGTCTGAGCCCATAGGCTGGGCATACACTTTGTAATTGGTAGCGTCGGTAAATTTTATGACCACGCCACTGTTGGGGAATCCGCTGACGTAGGCGGCCTGGTCAGTCACACCAGAACCCGTGATCTGCACCGTTGAGCCATTGCTCGGGGTCCGGGAGGCATTGAAGGTGTCGGGCTTGGTGCCCAATGAGAAAATATGGTCCTTGACCTCTGCGTCAGGCGTCATGGGCAGGCTGGTCACCGGATCGACCGGAGCCTTGAGTCGCAGGGTGATATCGAACTCTATACCGCGCAGACTGATGGTCGAACCACCTTCTTTCTTTGAATCGAAAGTACCGTTACCGGACACCTCGGCAGTGATGTCATTCCCGTCTTTGTCGGCGATGGTGTAATGCGTACTGTCCACGAACTTCAGCTCGTAGGGTTCGCCGGCAGCAAAGTCCTTGGTGTAGGCCGCGCTCGATTTCAACAACCCTGCAGATACCGAAACCGTGCCGTCGTTGGGTTTCGACGGATCGAGTACGGCCTGGGTACGTCCGGAGTTGATCGCCGACTCGAGGACACTTTTACCGGTGTCATTGGTGGCAATGGACAAGGTATCCGACACCTGCAGATTCAACTGAGTATCGTCACCCTGATAGCTGTAGGTGCCGTCGTTGTTGCGCACGTAAGGCGGCGTCGAGGTTTTCGAGCCGGAGAACATGTAGTTGCCTGCCGAGTCCTTGCTGTTGAGCAAGCTCAACACGTTGGCTTCAATCTCACCCAACTCTTCGGCAATCGACTGGCGGTCGGCGTCGCTCTTGCTGCCATCACCGGCACTCAGAGCCAACTCGCGAGCACGCTGCAGTGCCGTGTTGACGCCATCGAGCACGCTCTCTTCATTCATCAGCGAATTCTTGATACTGCCCATGTTGTTGCTGTACTGCCCCAACATCTCCTTCTGCTGCTGCAACATCAGCAACTGCGCAGCCCCCACAGGATCATCACCGGCACTCTGAATGCGCACGCCCGAAGTGATCTGCTCCTGAGTCTTCACAATCGAGGAGAAGTTGTTCTGGTACTTGGCCGCACTTGCCTCAAAGTACTGGGCTGTAGAAATTCGCATCGTCGAAGACTCCCTTAAAGACTGTTGATCAGCGTGCTGAACGTTTCTTGCGCGGCCTTGATAATCTGCGACGACGCGGTGTAGTACTGCTGGAACTTGAGGAGGTCGGCGGCTTCATCGTCCAGGTTGACCTGGGAGACCGACGCGACTTCGGATTTGGCCCGGGACAGAATCGCGCCACTGGCGGTGCTGTCACCCTGGGCCTGACTGGCCTTGGCGCCCACATGCTCGACCAGACGGCTGTAGGAGGTGGTCAGGCTCATCCCGGCGTTGCCGCCCGTCACACCCACCGTCGCCTTGGTTTGCAGTGCCAAGAGTTGGTTGGCGTTGCTGTTGTCCTTCTTGCCGTCGACGTTGAACGCGACTTCGTACTTGTCATTCTTCGACGGCGAGCCACTGACCGTCGTGTTGAAAGAAAACGACTTGCCCGGGATCGGCGCGCCTGAGGCGTCAAGCATCGGTACATTGATCGTCAGGTCATTGCTTTGGCCGGGGACGATGGTGCCAGTGCCGATGCTCTGCCCTTTCGAGTTGAACACTTCATAGGCTTGACTGCCGCCCGCCGCCTCTTTGAAGGCCAGCGTCACCGGCGTGGAATCCTTGATGCCCGCCTGCAGGGTGGCCAGATCGGCACCACCATAGATATCCAACGGAGTGGACAGCACCGGAGGGGTCAATGCGCCGGTTCCGCCATTGCTCGTGCTGCCGGTCGCAACCAGCGGGCCGGCAAACGCGAGCTTGTTCGAGTCGGTCATCTGGGTGGTGATGGAGCTCGCGGCGTTGCGGGTCGGCGTCACCTTGAACGTGTCGCCGGCCTGGAGGGCTCCGCCATTCAGATCAAGTTTGAAACCATCGATTTCGGCTGCCGGCGACAAGTCGAAAGCGCCCATATCCTTGCCGTCGGAACGCTTGACTGTGTATTTGTCGGCAGCGGTAAAGGTCACCGCATAATCGAAGGTGGTCAGCGCACTGGAATTGCTGATGGTGACATTCAGATTGCCCGAGCCGGCGCTGTTGTTCGACGACGCCAGGCTGCGCTGGCTGATCGCGGTCGCACTGTTGATGTTGGAAAACAGCGAAGCACCAAACTCGCCATTGGCATCCAGCCCTTGCCCCAACTGACTATTGATCTTGTCGGCCATCACCAGGGCTGTGCGGCCCAGGTCGTTCTGCGCTGGCACCAATACGTCTTCGCGATAACGCAGCAGACCGCCAATTTTGCCGCCGCTGACGACAGAGGTGATGTCACTGCTTGAAGACGGCGAGTTGACCTGAATATTCAGCTGGCTTTTGTCGATCCCGGTTCGGGCGGTCGAAAGGGTGTTCGATGTGTTGCCCAACACCAGTGACTGGCCGTTCCCCAGGGAGATGTTGTAACTACCGTTTTGCTCCTGGACCGTGACACCCACCAATTCGTTGAGCGAGCGCACCGCTTCATTGCGGGCATCGAGCAAGTTGCTCGGGCCACTGCCGGAAGAACTGCTGGCTTGGGCAATCTGCTGGTTCAGCGAGGCAATCGAAGCTGTCAGTTGGTTGACCTGCCCGATCAAGGTCGTCAACTGACTGTTGATCCCTTCATTCTGTTGCGTCATCTGCGACGCCAGGGCGTTGAAGCGATTACTCAGTGTTTGCGCATTGGTCAGCAGCAGTTGCCGGGCGGCCGTGTCGCTCGGTGTACCGGCGGATGTCTGGACCGAGGAGAAGAAGCTGCTCAAGACCGCAGAAATACCCGTGGTCTTGTCGGAGAAGAGCTTGTCGAGCGGGCTCACCTGATCGAGGTAGGCATTGGCATCGTTGTTCAGCGAAGTGCTGGTTTGCAATTGGTTATCGAGATAAGCGTTATAGACCCGACGCACATCGGCCAGGGTCGTACCGCTACCGATAAACACGCCACCGCTCAGGTGCGATGAATTACTGCCCTGAATGGTTTGCTGACGTGAATAGCCGGCCGTGTTGGCATTGGCAATGTTGTTGCCGACAGTCGCCAACGACACTTGGCTGGCGTTCAGCCCCGACATCCCGATATTGAGCAAACTCATGGTTCAGACCTTATACCTTGTGCCTATAAAGGCGTAGTGGAAACGCCCGCCGCAGCGTAGTTCTGGTAACTCGTCATCTGCTTGGCTATCTGCGAAATCTTGCTCGCGTAGTCCGGGTCGGTTGCGTAACCGGCCTTCTGCAACTCGCGTACAAACTGTTCCGGGTTATCGGCCGACTTCACGACATCTTGATAGCGATTATTGGTCTGCAGCAAAGTCACAAGGTCATGGAAACTGTCCTTGTAGGAGTCGTAGGAACGGAACTCGGCCGTCTCCTTGACCATCTGCCCGTTCCTGAATTCGCTGGTGATCGCCCGCGCGGAATTTCCCTGCCAACTGTTGCCGGCCTTGATGCCGAACAGGTTGTGGCTGCTGCTGCCGTCCTGCTGGCGCATGACCGATTTGCCCCAGCCGGTTTCCAGGGCCGCCTGGGCCACCAGATAACGCGGATCGACACCAATCCGCGCCGCCGCTTCCCTGGCCATCGGCAACATGGTGTTGACGAACTGGTCGGCGGAACTGAAGGCTTTTTTCGGGGGCGCCAGCGGAATCTGCGCCATGGCGCGACCGTAGATCTGCATGCCGCCCGAGGGGGATTGCTGCGCAGTCGCCAGCCAGTCGCCGTTGTACAGCGGTCCCGTGCCGGTGCTTGTCGCGCGCTCAGGCAACGGTGTCTTGTTGATCGTCGTGGCAGCGGGCGTCGCCGAAGGCACCAGCCCGGCCAACAGACGATCAGCCAGCTTCGGCGGCAATGCCAGGCGTCGCTGATTGATCAGCGCCATGTCATTGCGATGACCACCCTCACCCGCCTCTTGAGGGGCGTGGACCGAGCGCGAAGCCCACAACGGACGCTGGCCATTGACCCGCGACAGCGGTCCGTTGATTGCCGTCGTGCCGGCTGCCACCGGCGTTTGCACGGCGGCTTTCGCGGCCTCTTGCCTGGCCAGAGACGCTGCGGCGGCTTCACCCGGCGCCAGCGGTTTGTCCTTCGACATCTGGCGCATCAGCACATCAGCCAGGCCGATACCACCGCCCTCGCGGGACATGGAAACGGCCAGTTGCTGGTCGTACATTTCCTGATATTGCTTGGCCGCCGGGGTGTTCATCGGATTGTCCTGGCCCAGCGCTTCGGTGGCCGAACGCATGGACTTGAGCATTTCCCCGAGGAACAGCGACTCAAACTCCTGCGCCACCTTGCGCAGGTTGCCGTCGCTGTTCTTGTCGCCGACCTTGAGCTGATTCAGACGATTGAGGTCCGAGTAGGAACCCGAATCGCTGCTGCTGACCAGACCGCTCTTGCGCATATCCACGATGGCCGTCCTCAGATCACGATCAGGTCGGCTTGCAGGGCGCCGGCCTGCTTCAGCGCTTCGAGGATGGCCATCAGGTCACCCGGTGCCGCGCCGACCTGGTTCACCGCCCGCACGATCTCGTCGAGGGTGGTGCCAGGGCCGAACTTGAACATCGGCTTGGCTTCCTGCTGGGCATTGACCTTCGAACGCGGCACCACCGCCGTCGTGCCATTGGACAGGGGGCCGGGCTGGCTGACGATCGGGTCTTCGGTGATGGTCACGGTCAGGCTGCCGTGGGTCACGGCAGCTGGAGAAACCTTGACGTTCTGGCCGATCACGATGGTGCCGGTGCGGGAGTTGATGATGACTTTCGCCACCGCCTGGCCCGGATCGATCTCGAGGTTTTCCAGGATCGACAGGTAGTCGACCCGCTGACTTGGATCGAGCGGCGCGGTGACGCGAACCGAACCGCCGTCGATGGCCTGGGCCACGCCAGGGCCAAGCATGTTGTTGATCTTGTCGACGATGCGCTTGGCCGTGGTGAAGTCGGAACGGTTGAGGTTCAGCGTCAGGCTGTTGCCCTGGTTGAAACCGCTCGGCACCGCGCGCTCCACCGATGCACCACCGGGGATGCGGCCGGCCGACGGAACGTTGACGGTGATCTTCGAGCCGTCGCGCCCTTCCGCATCGAAACCGCCGACCACCAGGTTGCCCTGGGCCACCGCATAGACGTTGCCGTCGATTCCCTTGAGCGGCGTCAGCAGCAAGGTGCCGCCGCGCAAGCTCTTGGAGTTGCCGATAGACGAAACGGTGATGTCGACCTGCTGCCCCGGCTTGGCGAACGCAGGCAGGTCTGCACTGATCGACACGGCCGCCACGTTCTTCAACTGCACGTTGCCCGAACCCGGCGGCACCTTGATGCCGAACTGCGAGAGCATGTTGTTGAAGGTCTGCAGGGTGAACGGGGTCTGCGTCGTCTGGTCGCCGGTGCCGTTAAGCCCGACCACCAGGCCGTAGCCGATCAACTGGTTGGAACGCACGCCGGAAATGCTGGCGATGTCCTTCAGGCGCTCGGCTTGAGCATTGAAGGCTGCCGACAGCATCAGGGCGGCCACCATAAGGTGTTTGAAGTTCAACATGCTCAACTGGAAAGCCACCTAGAAAGGGAACAGCGGGCTGAGGAAGAAACGGTCGAACCAGCCTGGCTGACTCGCATCGGCAAACGAGCCGGTGCCCGAATAGGTGATGCGCGCATCGGCGACACGGGTCGACGACACGGTGTTGTCGGTCGAGATGTCATCGGCGCGAACCAGGCCGGCGATCCGCACCAGCTCATCGCCGGTGTTGAGCGTCATCCACTTCTCGCCGCGCACCGCGATGATGCCGTTGGGCAACACATCGGCAACGGTCACGGTGATCGAACCGGTCAGGGTGTTGCCCTGCGCCGCCTTGCTGTCGCCCTTGGTCGCGCGGTCACCTTCGTAGCTGGCACTCAGGCTCAGGTCGCCATCGCCGAACGGGTTGTTGGTGGTGGCGCTGCTGCCGAACAGCGAACTCAGGCCGATGTTGGCCTTGCTGTTCTTGCCGATTTGCGAGTTGGCGTTTTTGCTGGCCTGGGTCTTTTCGTTCAGGGTGATGGTGATGATGTCACCGACCCGGAAGGCTTTGCGGTCGCTGTAGAGGTTCTGTTCGAAACCGGCCTGATAGATCGAGCCGTTGTTCGCGGCCGCCGGCAACGGCGTACGCGGCAACACCGGAGCGTAGTAAGGGTCATTGGGCTTGGGCGTCGAAGGCACGCAACCTGCGAGCGCGGCGATCCCACTCAGTGCCAGAACAAATACATAGCGATTCATGACCCTACCTCACGGTGTTGCAGGCAGCCTCATGGCCGCCCCATAGACTTGATTACAGATTCTGCGTTACGAACGAGAGCATCTGGTCGGCGGTGGAGATCACCTTGGAGTTCATCTCGTAGGCACGCTGGGTGGTGATCATGTTGACCATCTCCTCAACGGTGCTGACGTTGGACGTTTCCAGGGTGTTCTGCAGCGTGGTGCCGAAACCGTTCAGGCCCGGAGTGCCGACTTGCGGCGCGCCACTGGCGGCGGTTTCCAGGAACAGGTTGTTGCCCACTGCCTGCAGGCCGGCCGGGTTGATGAAGTCGGCGGTCTGCAGGTTGCCGATCACCTGGGCAGCCGGATTGCCGGCAACGGTGATGGATACGGTGCCGTCGCGGCCGACGGTGAACGTCTGCGCGTCGTTCGGAATGACAATCGCCGGCTCCAGGGCAAAGCCGCTGGCGTTGACGATCTGGCCGTTGGAGTCCAGGTGGAAGGTACCGTCACGGGTGTAGGACGTGGTGCCGTCCGGTTGCAGGATCTGGAAGAAACCGCGACCGTCGATGGCCATGTCCAGTGGCTGCTCGGTGGTTTGCAGGCTGCCGGCGGTGAAGTTCTTCTGGGTGCCGACGATGCGCACACCGGTACCCAGTTGCAGACCCGACGGCAGTTCGCTGTCCTGGGTCGACTGGGCGCCAGGCTGACGCTTGATCTGGTAGAGCAGGTCCTGGAACTCGGCGCGGTCACGTTTGAAACCCGTGGTCGACACGTTCGCCAGGTTGTTGGAAATGGTGGTCAGGTTGGTGTCCTGGGCGGACAGACCTGTTTTGGCAACCCATAGAGCCGGAAGCATTCGATTCTCCTCGTGCGCCTGTTTTACGGCGCGACGTTCTGGTGATTAGCTGATCTGCAAGACCCGAGCCATGGCCTGGTCATCGTCTTTGGCGGTGTTCATCATCTTGATGTGCAGCTCGAACTGCTTGGACAAGGCCAGTACCGAGGTCATCTCTTCCACGGCATTGACGTTGCTCGACTCGAGGAACCCGGACACCAGCTTGACGTCGGCATCGGCCTGCGCCGGCTTGCCGTCCTTGGTGTGGATCGAACCATCCAGGCCCTTGATCATGTTCTTCAGGTCCGGGTTGACCAGCTTTATGCGGTCGACTTCAGCCATCACCCGAGGCCCCTCGCCCATTGCGCGGATGCTGATGGTGCCGTCCTCGCCGACTTCGATCTGCTGTTCCGGCGGCACGGCTATCGGCCCGCCATTGCCCATGACCGGCATGCCGTTACCGGCACGCAGCACGCCCAGGGCGTCAACGTTCAAGCTGCCGGTGCGCACGTAGCTTTCACCGCCATCGGGATTCTGTACGGCAATCCAGCCGCCGCCTTGCACGGCAACGTCGAGGTCGCGGCCGGTTTCCACCAGTGAGCCAGGGGAGAAATCCGTGGCCGGGCGTTCGGACATGGCAAACGCACGCGCCGGAAAGCTGTCACCGAACACCGGCATCGAACGGGCCTGCTCCAGGTCTTTCTGGAAGCCGTTGGTGGAGATGTTCGCGAGGTTGTTGGCATGCGCCTTTTGCGCCAGTGCATTCTGGCTGGCGCCGGTCATTGCCACATAAAGGTACTTGTCCACACTCTTTCCTCTGCCTGCCGGACGTTTGCCGCCGACTGCTGTGTTGCGCAGGCTGTAGCAATTTGCAGACCAACTTGTGCGCAGCAGCTCCAACCCCCATGAAACCGGGGGCCGGAGGCCAATCAGAAGGGAAACGAACACTGTATCGGAGACGAAAAACCGGCGCGGTTATGCCGCTTGGAGGCAACGCCGTGAAAGCCGGCTACCAGCCTTTCACGCCGCTCATGTCGGGCAATTTGTGGGCAATGCCTTTATGGCAGTCGATGCAGGTTGCCTGTCCGCTGGCCAATGAGGTGGAGTGCATGTTGGCGGCGCGCTTGCCCTGCCGCGTGAAGTCCATGAACTCGAAGTTGTGGCAGTTGCGACACTCCCGGGAATCGTTGGCCTTGAGCCGTGCCCACTCGTGTTCGGCCAGCTCCCGACGCATGCCCAGAAACTTGTCCCGGGTACTGATAGTGCCGAACAGCTTGCCCCAGACCTCCTTGGAGGCCTGCATCTTGCGGGCGATCTTGTGCGTCCACTCGTGGGGGACGTGGCAGTCCGGGCACGTGGCGCGCACGCCCGAGCGATTGGTGTAGTGAATGGTTTCCTGCAACTCGACAAAAACGTTGTCGCGCATTTCATGGCAGGACGTGCAGAACTTCTCGGTGTTGGTCGCTTCCAGCGCGGTGTTGAACCCACCCCAGAAAATCACCCCGGCGATAAATCCGCCGAGGGTCAGGAAGCCCAGGCTATAATGCACGCTGGGCCGACGCAGTACACTCCAATAATCCTTGAGCAAGGCAAGCAAAGATTTCATGGCCTCTCCTCAAGGTTTCGGCTGGCGGTTGATTTCGTCTTGCAGCACCTGGTCGATGTTCTTGAAGCTGTTGTTCACCAGTGGCTTCACATCTTTTTGCGGTACGTGACACTGATTGCAGAAGTACCGGCGCGGCGACACGGCCGCCAATGCCTGGCCGTCACGGTCCATGTAGTGCGTGATGCTGATCATCGGCGCCTGGGTGCGCGCACTGTTGGCGCGACTGTGGCACGTCAGGCACTTGTTGCTGTTCATGTCGATGCCATACCCGCGAATGCTGTGGGGAATGGTGGGCGGTTGCTCGGGATAATTACGTTCACGCTTGAGGTCCTTGTTTTCGTCTTCCGCGATGGGCGGTGCCGGCAGCTCCTGAGTCAAGGTCCCGCCGACACGCCGCCCATCTGGTGCCGGTGCATCCAGTGGGTACCCGGGTTCGGCCGCAAATGCCATGGGCAGCCACACCAGCAGAACGGCAAGCAGGGACAGCACACGATAATTCATGAAAGCGCTCCTTATGCCGTCTTGATCAACTCAATCCTGATCGCGCATTTTTTGTAATCGGTCTGCTTGGAGATGGGGTCCGTCGCATCAAGCGTGACTTTATTGATCAGCCTGTTGGCATCGAAAAACGGCACGAACACCAGGCCTTGAGGCGGCTTGTTGCGCCCTCGGGTTTCAATCCGCGCACGCATCTCGCCGCGTCGACTGATCAGCTTCACTTCACTGCCACGTCGGGCATTCAGGGCCTTGGCGTCGGCCGGGTGCATGTAGACCAACGCATCGGGGACTGCTTTATAGAGTTCTTCGACGCGCTGGGTCATGGTCCCTGTGTGCCAATGTTCAAGCACCCGTCCGGTGCTCAACCAGAACGGAAAGTCCGCGTCCGGGGCTTCCGCAGGCGGCTCGTAAGGCAACGCGAAGATGATCGCTTTCTTGTCGGGGTAGCCGTAGAACTGCACACCACTGCCCTTCTCGACATAGGGGTCGTAACCTTCGCGGAAGCGCCACAGCGTTTCCTTGCCTTCGACGACGGGCCAGCGCAACCCGCGCTCGGAGTGATAACGATCAAAGGGCGCCAGGTCATGACCATGTCCACGGCCGAACTGGGCATATTCTTCGAACAGGCCTTTTTGCAGGTAGAAACCGAAATCCCGGGCCTCGTCGTTCTGATAGCCCTCAGCCAGTTGCTCAGCGGGGAATTGATCGACCTGGCCATTCTTGAACAGCACCTCATACAGGGTCTTGCCCTTGTACTGCGGTGAACTCTCCAATAGTTCTGCCGGCCAGACTTCGTCGGTTGTAAAGCGCTTGGAAAATTCGACCAATTGCCAGAGGTCCGACTTGGCGTCACCCGGTGCCGAGACCAATTGATGCCAGAACTGCGTACGCCGCTCCGCATTGCCGTAAGCCCCCTCTTTTTCGACCCACATGGCCGTGGGCAAGATCAGATCCGCTGCCTGCGCCGAAACGGTGGGATACACATCCGACACCACCACGAAGTTCTCGGGATTAC
>Ga0209050_1001824_pt1 | contig 20728 bp, 19 predicted proteins | sample Araplavi_mTSA_r2_FD_184276 | JGI IMG/M metagenome (GOLD analysis project Ga0209050, IMG submission 184276) | Arabidopsis root microbial communities from North Carolina, USA - plate scrape MF_Cvi_mTSA_r2 (SPAdes) (version 2) | ecosystem: Host-associated > Plants > Roots > Endosphere | place: USA... | reverse complement strand
CACAGGGGAGAGAGATTTGTATCGTTAAGTTGCCCTCCCTGCAGGAACTTATTAAATACGCTATTGTGTCAAGTTCCGAGCGAAACTTAACCTTCTCACAGGAAACGCATGAACCTCCGCAAGCCCGCACTTTCCGCCCTGTTTGTCTGCCTGCTGGGCGCAGGATTCTCCGGCATCGCGAGTGCCGCCAGCCCGAATGATGCCGCGACCCTGGGCAAGATCCGCGATGCCGCGATGCAGAGCGATTATTCCTACCAGCGCCTGGAAGACCTGACCGACCTGGTGGGGCCGCGCCTGTCCGGCTCCGCCGGCGGCGCAGCAGCGGTGGAGCAGGTGGCTGCAGCGATGCGTGCACTGGGCGCCAAAGTCACGCTGCAACCGGTCAAGGTGCCGCACTGGGTGCGTGGCGAGGAGAAGGCGGAACTGGTGGATTACAAAGGCCGTCCAGCCAATGTCACCCAGCGCGTGGTGCTGACCGCCCTGGGCGGTTCCGGCGCGACGCCGGCTGCCGGCCTGACTGCACCGATCGTGGTGGTGCGCGATTTCGATGAACTGAAGGCGCGCGCGGCGGAAGTGAAGGGCGCGATCGTGCTGTTCGACGTGGCGTTCGACCAGGGCATGGCGGATCGCGGCCTGGCCGGCAACGCTTACGGCCAGGGTTCGCGCTACCGCACCAATGGCCCGCGCATGGCAGCGGAACTGGGCGCCGTGGCAGCACTGGTGCGCTCCGTCGGCGGCGCCGACTACCGCCTGCCGCACACCGGCGCCACCATCCTGAAAGACGACCAGCGCATTCCAGCCGCTGCCGTGACGGCGGAAGATGCGATGCTGATCAGCCGCCTGATGAAGCGCGGCCCGGTCAAGATGAAGCTGACCCTGACGCCGCAGATCCTGCCCGATGCCGACACCTTCAACGTGATCGCCGACCTGCCGGGCAGCGACAAGGCTGACGAGGTGGTGATCGTGTCCGGCCACCTGGATTCGTGGGACCTGGCCACCGGCGCGCACGACGATGCCACCGGCGTGACCACTTCCATGGGCGTGCTGGAAACCATCAAGCGCCTGGGCCTGCAGCCGCGCCGCACCATCCGCATGGTGGCGTGGGCGAACGAAGAAAACGGCCTGAAGGGCGGCAATACCTACTACGAAGCCAACAAGGGCAAGCTGGAAAAGCAGTTCGCCGCTATCGAGACCGACGGCGGCGTCGGCCGCACCTTCGGCATCATGGGCAGCGTGCGCCGCGAAGCGGAGAAGTATTTCGCACCGGTGAGCAATGCGCTGCTGCCGATCGGCGCCGGCGTATTCAACCGCCGCGATTCGGCATCGGGCTCCGACGTGCACCAGCTGGAGGCAGGCGGCGTGCCGGCTTTCATGCCATACGTCGACACCAGCGCCTACTTCAACTACCACCACACGCCGGCCGACACCTTCGACAAGGTCGACCCGCTGAACATGAAGAAGCACGTGGCGGTCATGTCGGCACTGGCCTGGTACCTGGCCAACACCGACGACCCGATCGGCCGCGCCCCCGAGCCGCTGAAATAAGCCGAGCCCGTGTCACACCATGGGGCCTGGCCCCCTGGTGTGACACGGGCTGGGCCGTAGGTTCGTTTACAGTGCGTTGAGGGGGATCTTGAGGTAGCGCACGCCGTTGTCTTCGGCTTCGGGCAGGTGGCCGGCGCTCAGGTTGACCTGGATGGCTGGCAGGATCAGCACCGGCATCTGCAGCGTGGCGTCGCGCTTGGTGCGCATGGCCACGAATTCTTCTTCGCTGACGCCGTCGCGGATGTGGATGTTGGCGGCGCGCTGCTCGGCCACCGTGACTTCCCAGCGCGGCTCGCGCCCGGCTGGCGGGTAGTCGTGGCACATGAACAGGCGGGTTTCCGGCGGCAGCGACAGCAGCCGGTGCACCGATTTATACAGGTCGCCCGCGCAGCCGCCGGGGAAGTCGCAGCGCGCGCTGCCCACGTCCGGCATGAACATGGTATCGCCGACAAAGACTGCGTCGCCGACCTGGTAGGCCATGTCGGCCGGCGTGTGGCCTGGCACGTGCAGAGCGCGCGCTTTCAGGCTGCCAATCATGAATTCTTCGTCGGCCTGGAACAGGTGGCCGAATTGCGATCCATCTTCCTTCTCACCCTTGCGGTTGAAAATCGCCGAGAAGGAGTGTTGTACCTTGCAGATCCCGGCGCCGATGCCGATGCGGCCACCTAGCTTCTCCTGCAGGTAAGGTGCGGCGGACAGGTGGTCGGCGTGGGCGTGCGTCTCCAGCAGCCAGCTCACCGTCAGTTGATGCTCGCGCACGAAGGCGATGATCTTGTCGGCGGCGATGGTGGAGGTGCGGCCGGCCTTCGGATCGTAATCGAGTACGGAATCGACGATGGCGCATTCGCTGCCGTCAGCCTCGTAAATGACGTGGCTGACGGTGGAAGTAACGGGGTCGAAGAACCCCTGGATCTCAGGCTTCATATCAAGATAGTAGGATGATTCAAGCCCAACTATTATAAAGAATCCTGATATGGCGGGCGAGGCTTATTCGTTTTGTGATGCAAGTCATCTGTGTGGCGGGAAAAACTGTCTCCGTGATAAGATTTTTTTCACAGTGCTTCCAGGAAGAGAGGCCGCCATGACCAAAACAGGCTGTTCACTGAAGTGGGGACTGGTCACCGGCTGCATTTGCAGCCAGTCGCTAACGGCATTCGCGGCCGCCGGCGGCGCTGCCGCGCCGGAAAACTTTGCCAACCTCTCGCTCGAGGAGTTGAGCGATGTGCGCGTGGTGTCGGTCTCAAAGCGCGAAGAGCGGCTGGGCGATGCCCCGGCTTCTGTTTTCGTGATTACCGCCGACGATATCCGCCGCGGCGGTGCGCGCAGCCTGGCCGAAGCGCTGCGCATGGCGCCCAACCTGCACGTGGCGCAGACGCCTGCCGGCAATTACACCATTACCGCGCGCGGTTTCGCCGGCAACAGCGCCAACAAGCAACTGGTGATGATCGATGGCCGCTCGGTGTATACGCCGCTGCTTTCCGGGGTGTCCTGGGACGTGCAGCAAGTGCCGGTGGATGCCATCGAACGCATCGAAGTAGTCAGCGGGCCAGGCGGCACGCTTTGGGGGACCAATGCGGTCAATGGCGTGATCAATGTGATTACCAAGCCCGCCTCGTCCACCGTCGGCGGGATGGCCGACCTGCGCTGGGGGCAGGCGCAGTCCGGCGCAGCTTTCCGTTACGGCGCGGCGATGGACGATGGCGCCTGGCGCGCCTATGGCATGGATTACGCCATGCCGCACGGCGAAACGCTGGCCGGCAAGCCGCTGGGCGATGCATGGCACAACGCGCAGGCGGGCTTTCGGGCGGACTGGCTACGCGGCAGCGACGCGCTGACAGTGCAGGGCGATGTGTACCGCATCGGCGCAGGACAAATACCGACACCCCCGGTCACCATGCTGCCTGCCGCATCCATGCGCGGCACCAACCTGATGGGGCATTGGAGCCGCCAGTTGTACGGCGGTGCCAGCTTGTCCCTGCTGGCCTATTACGATCGTACGGAGCGCGACCAGGTCGGCGTCTATAAAGAGAACCTGGATGTGGCCGACCTGCAGGCACTCTACAACTTCGCCCCGCTTGGCCGGCATACGCTGGCGGCCGGCGCCGAATACCGCTTCGCGCGCGACAAGGTGGCGGTCACCAGCGGTACCGCCTTCCATCCCGAGCGCGCGGCCATGCATTGGGTGAGTTTGTATGGACAGGACACCATCGCCCTCAGCGAACAACTGAATCTGACGGGGGGACTGCGCATCGAGCGCAATCAGTACACCGGGACGGAATTCCTCCCCAACTTGCGCCTGGCGTGGAAAGCGACTGCTTCGACGTCCTGGTGGGCTGCCTTGTCGCGCACGGTGCGGGCGCCGTCACGCGTTGACCGCGAGATCTTCTTCGCCAGCCCGCGTGGAACGCTGAGCGGGGGGCCGAATTTCGAGTCCGAGACGGCCCGCGTGCTGGAAACCGGCCTGCGCCAGCAGTTCGGAAACCGCGCCAGCTATTCGCTCACCGTTTATCGCGCACTGTATGACAAGCTGCGAACGATCAAGCCGGTTGCACCGCAGATATTTGAGATCGGCAATGGCATGGAAGGCGAAACGCGCGGGCTGGAAGCCTGGGGCAGTGTCCAGGTCACGCCCGACTGGCGGCTCAACGCGGGCCTGACCCTGATGCATGAAGAATTTTCGCTCAAGCCGGGTGAAGCCGATTTCGGCAACCGTTCGGTCACCGGGAACTGGGACCCGCGCCGAGTGGCGAAGCTGCGCTCCTCTTACACCCTCGGCGAAGGGCGCGACCTCGACCTGACCTTGCGCCATGTCGGCCCGTTGCGCTTTACCGCGGTGGCCGGCTATACCGCGCTGGACGTGAATTTCAACTGGCAGCTCAAGCCAGGGCTTGAGTTGGCGCTGGGCGCCAGCAATGCGCTCGACCGCGATCACGAAGAGTTCAGCGGCAACAACCGGCTGTCGCTGGGACGCGGTGCCTACGTCAGGGTCATAAGCCACTTCTAAGGCGGGCATGGTAATATCCCAGCCCATGAAATCCATGATCCGTGTCATTGCGCTTTGGCTGATGCTGGTGGCTTTGCCCTTCCAGGGTTTTGCCTCGGCAAGCATGCTGCTGTGCGGTACCGCACAGCCGGTAGCACAGGCAATGCCGGACGGACCACACGATCATGCCGCCATGCTGGCATCCGCCCAGCCCGACGGTGACAACGTCGCCCACTGCGCCGGCAGCCAGCACGGCAGCGCCATGGGCGCCTGCTGTGTCGGCGCCGCGCCGGCTTACGCGATGCCGCAAGCCGCATCGCAACCGCAGCTCGCCGAGCGCCTGCGCCTGCCTGAACCCGTGCCGCCGTTGCCGGTCGACCTTGCCCTTCCCAAACGCCCGCCGCGGGCGATCCTTGCCTGATCCATGCCAGCCGTGGCGGCTGGCCCCTTCCTGCGTCCCCGCGCAGGACGACCAAGCATTGGAAAGACAAACATGAACCAAGCATTCAAGCTGGCGGCAATGGCCGCCGCGGCTGCGCTGCTCTCCGGTTGCGCCACGTTCTCGAACGATGGCGGTTTCGGCGCAGTGGCACAAGCCACCAAAGACCGCAGCGGCGCCGAGACGCGCCTGCTGCGCAATGACGAGGACCGGCGCGCGCTGGACGAACAGCTCAGGAAATTGTTGGCCGAGCCGCTCAGCGCCGACGCGGCCGTCCAGATCGCACTGTTGAACAACCGCGGCCTGCAGGCGCGCTACTGGGACCTCGGCATCGCCGAAGCGGAGCTGGTGCAGGCCGGCCGCATGGCCAATCCTGGCTTCAGCTTCAAGCGCACGCATGGCGGCGGCGAAGTCGCCATCGAGCGCACCCTGAGCATGAACTTCATCCAGTTGCTGACGCTGCCGCTGGCCAGCCGCATCGAAGCCCAGCGCTTCGAGCAGGTCAAGCTGGAACTGGCGGGCGAGGCGGTCTCGATGGTCCACCAGGCCCGCCTGGCCTGGATCGAGGCGGTTGCGGCGCAGCAGGGCGTTGCATATGCCCAGCAGATCAGCGATGCGGCGGAAGCCAGCGGCGACCTGGCGCGGCGCATGCAGGCGGCCGGCAACTGGAGCAAGTACGACGCCGCCCGCGAAGAAGCTTTCCATGCCGACGCCATGGCCGATGTGGCGCGCGCCCGCAAGGCCGCTACCGCCGGCCGCGAGAAGCTGACCCGCATCCTGGGCCTGTCCGGCGCGGAAGCGACCAGTTATCGCCTGCCGGAGCGGCTGCCGGAACTGCCGGCAAGCCCGCGCAAGGTGGACGATGCGGAGGCCGCGGCTTTGCGCGACCGGCTTGACGTCCATGCTGCCCGGCTGTCGTCGCAGCACACTGCCAATTCCCTGGGGTTGACCAAAACCACGCGCTTCATCAACGTGCTGGAACTGAGCGGCATCAGTGAGCGGGACGGAGAGCGCCGTTCGCGCGGCTATGAGATCTCGCTGGAGGTGCCGCTGTTCGACTGGGGCGGCGCCCGGGTGGCGCATGCCGAAGCGACGTATATGCAATCGGTGAACCTGCTCGCCGCGGCCGCCGTCAATGCCCGCAGCGAAGCGCGCGAAAGCCACCAGGATTACCAGGCTTCCTACGAGCTGGCGAAGCATTACCGCGATGTGGTGATACCGCTGCGCCAGAAGATCTCCGAGGAGACGCTGCTGCGCTACAACGGCATGCTGCTGTCGGTGTTCGAGCTGCTGGCCGATGCCCGCGAACAGACTACCGCCGTCAATAATTACATCACCGCGCTCAAGGAATACTGGATCGCGGATGCCAATCTGGATGCCGCGATTGGCGGTAAAGGAGTACAGCAATGAGCAATCGCAGAACTTTTCTCGCAAATGGCGCTGCCGCCCTGATCGGAGCAGGCCTGGTGAGCCGGGCAGGCGCCGCCGGCCTGCCGGAAGCCCCTGTGCAATCGAGCGCGTCGACCGCGCCGCCGCTGATGCCGCCCAATGGCCGTCCTTACAACCCGGTCGTCACCCTGAATGGCTGGAGCCTGCCGTGGCGCATGAAGGATGGCGTCAAGGAGTTCCACCTGGTCGCCGAACCGGTCGTGCGCGAAATCGCTCCCGGCATGTATGCCAAGATGTGGGGCTACAACGGCCAGAGTCCGGGCCCGACCATCGAAGTGGTGGAGGGAGACCGCGTGCGCATTTTCGTCACCAACAAGCTGCCCGAGCACACCAGCGTGCACTGGCACGGCCAGTTGCTGCCAAGCGGGATGGATGGCGTGTCCGGCGTGAGCCAGCCCGCAATCCAGCCTGGCAAGACCTTTGTCTATGAATTTGTCGCCAAACATGCCGGTACTTTCATGTACCATCCCCATGCTGACGAGATGGTGCAGATGGCGATGGGCATGATGGGCTTCTGGGTGACCCACCCGAAAGACCCGCGCCAGCATGCGGTGGACCGCGATTTCGTCTTCCTCCTCAGCGCTTACGATATCGAACCGGGGAGCATGGTCCCCAAGGTCAATACGATGACGGACTTTAATATCTGGACATTCAATAGCCGCGTCTTCCCCGCGATCGACCCGCTGGTCGTGCGCCAGGGCGACCGCGTGCGCATCCGTGCCGGCAACCTGACCATGACCAACCACCCGATCCACATCCACGGCCACCGCTTCGAGGTCACCGGTACCGACGGCGGCTGGGTACCGCCGGCCGCGCGCTGGCCGGAAGTGACCACCGATGTCGCGGTGGGCCAGATGCGCGCCATTGAATTCATCGCCGACAATCCGGGCGACTGGGCCTTCCACTGCCACAAGTCGCACCACACCATGAACGCCATGGGCCACAGCGTACCGACCCTGATCGGTGTCGACCACAAAGGCGTGGCCGAAAAGATCAACAAGCTGGTGCCGGGCTATATGGTGATGGGCGACAAGGGCGGTTCGATGGGTGGCATGGAGATGGAGATCCCCGAAAACACGCTGCCGATGATGACAGGTACCGGCCCATACGGCGATATCGAAATGGGCGGCATGTTTACGCTGATGAAGGTGCGTGCGGACCAGAAGAAGGGCGACTACACCGATCCGGGCTGGTACAAGGCGCCGAAAGGGACCACGGCTTACGAATGGACCGGCGAACTGCCGCCGGCCCCCTCCGCGCCGAACGCAGCACCGCCTGCCGGCGTCAAGCCGATGGAAGTGACCCGCGACAAGAAGGGGCACGACCATCATTAAGCAACTGCGCTACCTGGGAAAATGGAGCCTGCTGGCCGGCATCGTTGCGGTGCTGGCGGGTAGTGCTTCCGCTTTCTTCCTGATAGCGCTGGACGTAGCCACTGCCTGGCGCGAGGCATTTCGCTGGGTGGTGTGGCTGCTGCCGCTGGCCGGCTTTGCCGTCGGCTGGATCTACCTGCACGTAGGCAGCAGCGTCGAGGCGGGCAATAACCTGCTGATCGACGAGATCCACGATCCAAAGAATGTGGTGCCGCTGCGGCTTGCGCCGCTGATCCTGTGCAGCACCGTGGTGTCGCATCTGTTCGGCGCATCGGTCGGGCGTGAAGGCACGGCGGTGCAGATGGGCGGTGCATTGGCCGACCAGCTTACCCACGTTTTCCGCCTGCCGCGCGAGGATCGCAGCACCGTGCTGATGGCCGGTATCAGCGCCGGCTTCGCGTCGGTGTTCGGTACGCCGCTGGCCGGCGCCATCTTCGGCCTGGAAGTGCTGGTGATCGGGCGCATGCGCTTTACCGCGATCTATCCCTGCATGCTGGCGGCTTTGCTGGCCGACCAGGTGACGCGCTGGTGGGGCGTCGGCCATACCCATTACCCGGCGGGCGCGCTCGGCGCGCCGGACAGCCCACTGTTGCTGGCGCTGGCCGGGATCGTTGTTGCGGGCGTCGTTTTTGGCCTGGTGGGACGGGCATTTGCGGCCGCCACGCATGGCTTGTCGGCATGGTTCAAGACGAGGCTTGCGTATGCGCCGCTGCGGCCCCTGGCCGGTGGCGCCGTGATCGCGCTGGTGGTCGGTGCCGGCAGCGCGTTCGGCGTCGACTTCCACCGTTATCTCGGCCTCGGCATCGGGCCGATGGTGGAAGCATTCCGCGTCCCGCTCGACTGGTGGGACTGGCTGGGCAAGTTCGTGTTCACCGTCGGCTCGCTGGGTTCCGGATTCAAAGGCGGCGAGGTGACGCCACTGTTCTATATCGGCGCCACGCTTGGCAACGCCTTGGCGCCGATCCTGCACCTGCCGTTCCCGCTGCTGGCGGCAATCGGCTTCGTCGCCGTGTTTGCCGGTGCGGCCAACACGCCGCTGGCCTGCACGGTAATGGCGATGGAACTGTTCGGACCCGAAGTCGGGCCATACGCTGCGCTGGCTTGCGCGGTTGCCTTCATGTTTTCCGGCCACTCCGGCATTTATCGCGCCCAGCGCCGGCCGTCAGCCGAGTAGGCGCAGCGCCAGGCTTTGCGCGTCGAACGGCGCGTGCACTTTCACGTCGTTGTCGAAGTAGCAGTAGACGTCGCGGGAGGCACGCCTGGGTGGCGCGCTGTCGGAGATCAGTTTTGCATCGGCCGGCTGGCCGCCGTCCGCCCAGGCAAGGATGCGGGCGGCCCAGCGGTCCAGGGATTCCGGCGTGTAGCCGCTGGCGTAGAGTTCCTTTTCGCCGTGCAGCCGAATGTACATGAAACTGCCTGTCACATCTTCATAGTCGGGCCACTTGCCCGCCGTGTCGGCCACGACCAGTGCCACCTTGTACTTGCGCAGCAGCCGCACGAAGGCCGGATTGGCGAAGGATTCGTTGCGGATTTCTACGGCGTGCAGCATTTTCCTTTTGGCGTCGGTTTCGGTGGCGGAGCGACCATTCATGCGGGGCTCATGGCGGCGGGCGAGGGCGGATGCCTGGTCGGTGTCCCTCGGAAGCAGGCTGAAAAAGTGCTCGAACAATTCTTCATCGAACTTGAAATTGGGCGGAAACTGCCACAGGAAAGGGCCAAGTTTTTCCCGCAGCAGCAGGACACCGCTGGCAAAGACGTTGGCCAGCGGTTTTTCCGGTTCGCGCAGGCGGCGGATGTGGGTGATGTAGCGGTTGCCCTTGTGGGCAAACACGAAGCCTTTGGGAGTGGCATCGTACCAGGCCTGGTAGCTTTCGGGCCGCTGCAGCGAGTAGAAGGAGCCGTTGATCTCGATGGTGGGAACGGCGCGTGAGGCGAACTCCAGCTCGCGCGCCTGGGTCAGGTCGGGCGGGTAGAACACGCCGCGCCACGGGGTATAACGCCAGCCGGAAATGCCGATACGGATCACCGCGCCAGGCGCTTCAATGTGCCGAGCATGGCCAGGCCGGCCAGCAGCAATGCGTATTGGCCCGGCTCGGGGATGGGCAAGGGGGCGCCGTCGACCGTGATGGCATCGAGGGCCAGTCCGGAGTCGAAGTCGCGGTCAGTCCAGTTGGTCACGCCAAATTCAAGCCGGTACTTGCCGGCGTTGGCGATGGCGTATTGGCCCCGCACCCAGCCAGTGGCGCCGCAGCCTGCGTCGTAGCATTCGTCGGAATCGGGACCCAGCGGCGCCCACATGGTCTGGCCCGGCGCCACGGTGGCCGGGAAAGGCGTTAGCGTAGCCTCCGACGGCGGCATGTCGAAGCCAGGAATGGCATTGCCGTCTTCACTGGTGCGGGCAGTGAACAGCAGCGCCACCTGCTGGTCATCGGCATCGAGCAGGCGCGCCCACGCGTAGTCGGCGAAGCCAGCACCATCTGTAGTCACGTAATTAAAGCGGAAGTCGAGAGCGGCATTCGCGTCTGCCATGAACGATACCGAACGCAGGATCGAGCCGTTGCTAGCGTTGCCAGCACCGCCTACACCGGGCAATGCGACTTCGCTTGTGGAGTTATAGGTGGAAATCCAGCCGTAGGCGCTGCCTCCACTTGGCGCAAGGCCCACTACGCCGTCCGCGCCCAGGGTGCCGCACATCCCGTTGCAGCGCCAGGGCGCAGGCAAGCCGTCGTCAAACGTGCCAGCGACAGCAGGTAGAGCGAGGGCCGATGAGGCCGTGCAGGCGGCAACCATCAGAAAGTTTCTTATCTTCATTTTGCAACCCCGTCGAAGAGAACGCCATCATTCTCCACGCACAGGGCGCATCCGCCGAAAGCTTGCCGCTATCGTGCGGGCGAGCGTCATAGCTAGTTTCGTGAGGGAACGGTAATAATGATGGGCTGCGGAAGTGGTTGGAAAGCAGTTTGCCGAGGTGGTGACGCATAGTTGAGCACGAAGGTCATGATGGTGATCCCCGCGACCAGGCTGCCGGCCAGCGTGACCAGCACCAGGCGCAGATGTTGCTCAAGCCGATCTGAGACATAGGCCTTTTGTTGCGCCATTTCAGCCATCAGCATGGCGATGTCCGCCTTGGTGGCCATATTGTCGGCCATGCTCTCGACTTTCGCCCGGATCTCCCCGGTGATCACTTCAAGATGACGTACTCGATTCTCAAGCGAATCGATGCGTGCAGGCACGTCGTTCTGAACGGGTTCCATACTTCCTCCATGTTCAATATAGGACATGGACTTGGAGCGCGCGGAGCAGGAAAAGTTCTATCTGAATGGAGCGGCAGGGCCCGGCCAGACAGTATCGGCCAATGGCCGGCCCTGGCAGCGCGATGGGTCGACGAGGGCGCCGGTCTGTACGCCGCGGCAGGCCCAGATCTGGCTGCCGTTCTCGCCGGTGTAGCGGTCCCATGCCCACTCGCGGTCGGTATTCGGGGTGTAAGTTGGTTCGGAAGAGTACCAGTCGTCGTTGTACAGGCCGATCGTCCCGCCAACGCCGATGCTCACATCGTTATGCTTGCTGGCCGCGACAGCCAGCGCGACAACGCCCGCAGTGACGCCGACCGTGACCCAGGTTTCGCGCTCTTTGATGACTTCCGGGCATGCCGCTTCGGCAACGCCGCGCCGGCCCAATTCCATGCGCAGGGCATTGGCAAAGTTCATGTCGGGAGAGCCTGTCGCGAGCGTCTTGCACATCTCGAACGGGCTCGCTGCCGACGGATTGGCGTAAAAGCTCTGTGCGCCGATGCCGGCACAGCCAGTGAGCAGCGCAGCCAGTGCCGCGACGGGAAGCAGGGTTTTCATGCAGCTAGTATAGCAACCTTGGTAACGCCCAAGTCATGCCAAGGGCCAGCTGGTGCGGTGCACCGGACATTTTTGCAACGCTGGCGTCAATGTCCAGGCGCCGCTCGACCAGGGCGTAACGAAAGCCTGCTTGCCTGGCAGGCGCTCGATGATGGCTGCCATAGCTTTCCAGGGAGGCGCTCCAGCGTTGGGCGGACGCATATTCGCTGCCAATGCTCCAGGTGGCGCGTCCCGCCGCGTCATGCGGGCGCATCCAGCCGGCGTTCACGTGGACCAGCAGCCCGCCGCCGTGCTGGTGCCAGGCTTCGACCTGACAGGCGTCTGGCTCGAGGATCGTCGCGTCGTCCGTGGCCAAAGGCCGGCCGGCCCACGTTGTTGTCGACAGCAATGCACCGGCGGCCAGCAACAGGCTGCGTCTGTCAGGCCAGGCGCAAGCGGCGCGTGTGGAAGTCAAATTCATAAATCTCTCCATAACGGCCCCATTCGATGGCGGTACGCATGATGCGGCGGGCCTCCTCGGGTTCGTTGGACTCCAGCAGCGGCGACAGCACTTGCTCTTCCGGCAGGGCACCGTCGGCGGATGCGCGCAGCCTGCTGTAGATGTGTTGCGGCAGCGTGACGTGGGCCAGCAGCTGCCGGCCAAAGATGGCCTGGCGCCCGGCGTGATCGGCCGCCTCATAGCGCCGGCCGAGCGTTGTCATGGTGATGTCGCCGCCTTCCACCGTGGCCAGCCCCAGTTGGGATAGCGCTTCGCAGGCCGGGAACAGCGCTTCGTCCGGCAGTTCGCTTTCGTCGGACAGGCGCGGCAAATCGGCGCGGCCCTCGAAGGGCTCGGATGCCAGCAGCGACAGCACGGCTTCGATGCGCTCGATGTCGGCGTCGGGCAGGCGGTAGTCCGGGCCGGCATCGCGCGTGGGGCCGGCGGTTGGCGCGCGCATGGTCATCAGGCCATACACCTCGTCGATCAGCTGGCGCACGGCCGGGCTGTCCGGATTGCGCGGGCGCGGCAGGTCGATGCGGATTTCGGTGCGGATGCGGCCTGGATCGCTGGAGAGCATGATGATCCGGTCCGACATCATCACCGCTTCCTCGATATTGTGCGAAACAACCAGGATGCCGCGCGTCGGGATCCGGCCATGGTCCCACAGCTCGAGGATGTCGTTGCGCAGGGTTTCGCCAGTCAGCACGTCGAGGGCGGAGAAAGCTTCGTCCATCAGCAGCACGTCCGGATTGGTGACCAGGGCACGGGCGATGCCCACGCGCTGGCGCATGCCGCCGGACAGTTCGCGCGGCAGGGCGCCTTCAAAACCCGAAAGGCCCATCAGGTCCAGCATGGCTTCACTGCGGGCCGCGCGCTCGGTGGCCGGCACGCCTTGAGCCTCCAGTCCCAGTTCCACGTTCTGCTGCACGGTCAGCCAGGGAAACAGGGCAAAGGATTGGAATACCATGGCGATGCCCGGCACCGGCTCCGCCAGCGGCGCGCCGCGATACCTGGCAGAGCCGGCGTCGGCCTGCACCAGGCCCGCGATAATGCGCAGCAGCGTCGATTTGCCGGAGCCCGACTTGCCGAGCAGTGCCACGATTTCGCCCGACTCCAGTGCGAAGTCGACGCCATCGAGTACAGTGCGGCTGGCGCCATCGCCAGTGCGGAAGGATTTGCCGACGCCTTGCAGGTCGACCAGGATCTGTTTTTTCATGCCTGCTCCTGATACAAACGGCTCCAAACGAAGCGGTTGATTGCCATTACAAATACACACATGACGCCGATGCCGAGGGCGATGCGGGGGAAGTCGCCGGCATCGGTCATCTGCTTCACATAGCTGCCCAGGCCATGCGCCACCAGGGTGGTTTTGCCCCAGGTGACGTATTCGGCCACGATGCTGGCGTTCCACGAGCCGCCACTGGCTGTCACGGCGCCTGTTACGTAGCTCGGGAGGACGGCCGGCAGGTAGACCCGCCGCCATTTCAACCAGCCCTTCAGGCCCAGATTCGCCGCCGCCAGCCGCAAGTCGGTCGACAGGGTCGAGGCACCGGCTACCACGTTGAACAGGATGTACCACTGGGTGCCGAACACCATCAGGGGACTGAGCCAGATGTCCGGATTGAGCCCGAGATGCAGGACCGAGTACACCACCACCGGGAACAGCAGGTTGACCGGGAAGGCGGCGAGGAACTGCGCCACCGCCTGGATCTTCTGCGCATAACGCGGCCGCAAACCAATCCACACCGCGACCGGCACCCAGAACAGCGAAGCCAGCGCAATCAGGACGGCTACACGGGCCAGCGTGGCCAGTCCCAGGCCAAACACGCTGGCCGCCTCGCGCCAGCCAACCTCGGTGTGGATGAAGGCCGCCACGCGGTAGCTGGCCCAGACCGCAAGCACCAGCAGCAGGGTATCGGCTGCGCGCGCCGGCAGGCGCCAGCGGCGCGCGGACTTGCCAGCGGTGCCCGCTTCGACTGGCCGGGCCGGGAACCAGCCAAGCGTAGAGCGCATCAGCTTCCACGCTTTGTCGGTGAGGTAGCTGGCGATGCGGCTGCGGCGTACCCAGTCCAGCAACCAGGAACGGCGGCCAACTTCCCCGTCCAGTTCTTCGAAGCGGAATTTGTCCGCCCACACCAACAAAGGGCGGAAGAACAGCTGGTCATACATGACGATGCCGACAAACATGGCGCCGATGGCCCACGCGATGGCACGGCCGTTTTCGGCCTCGATGGCCACCGCGATATAGGCACCTATGCCGGGCAGCTTGACGTCCTGGCCGGCGACCGAAATCGCTTCCGCCGCCACCAGGAAGAACCAGCCGCCGGACATCGACATCATCATGTTCCACAGCAGGCCCGGCATGGCAAACGGCAGCTCCAGGCGCCAGAAGCGCTGCCAGGCCGAAAGACGGAACATGCGGCTGGCCTCATTCAGTTCGGCCGGCACGGCGCGCATCGATTGGTACAGGCTGAAGGCCATATTCCACGCCTGTGAAGTAAAGATCGCGAAAATGGCCGCGCATTCGACGCCCATCTGGCTGCCCGGGAACAAGGCAATGAACGGCGCGATGGCAATCGCCTGGAAACCCAGCACCGGCACCGACTGCAGCACGTCCAGCAGCGGCACCAGGACCTTTTCAGCCAGCCGGTATTTGGCCGCCACCGCCGCGAAGGCGAAGGCGAACACCAGTGAGACGCCGAGCGCGGCGAACATGCGCAACATGGTGCGCAGCAGGTAGTAGGGCAGCGCAATCGGATCGAGGCTGACCGGCATGGGCTGGCCGAGCACGAATGGGCGTGCCATCTGCATGGCGCCATAGGCGACAGCAATCAATACTGCCAGTACCAGCGGCAGCAATGCCCAGTCCCAGCGATTGGGACGCGTGGTGATAGATGCGAACATCAGGCTCTCCGCAAGGATGCGGGCCCGCGATCGTGCGCGCTTGAATCATCATCCGCACTGGGCAGATGACGGTAGGACAGGAGCCCTGGACGTGATCGTGCCGTTATGCGATGCCGAATTGAATTCGGTGACAACTATGACTCGAACAAGTGCCCATGAAAGGGGGCTCCAAAAAATGATAACGGGGCGGAGTGTATGTTTGTCTGATGCTGGCCGTCAACTTAGGGGATCACGTAATTTAAGCTGCCATTAAGTGGAGTGCATGCTAATATTTTAATATTTCCCAGGCGAAAGGCGCCAGGGCCCTTTCCAGGAAGCGCAACTGTGACCATCTCCGAAAGCACTGAAACCTTCTTCAGCAAAACCGTTACGGCTTACGATCCCGCGTCGGCAGTCGACCTGTCCGGCGACAAGGTGTACCGCCTGGCACTCGACTATGACGACGAGCGCAAGATGTCCGACCTGTTCGAACAATTCCTGCAAAGTGCCGACAAGTCGAAGCTTGACGCCCTGGTGATCGGCATGTGGGGCGAGCCTTATGAAGAAAGCGCCGACGACATCATTGCTGCACTGGTTGCCCGTGCACCGGAACTGCCCGCACTGCGCGCCCTGTTCATCGGTGACATGACGTTTGAGGAATGCGAGATCTCGTGGATCGTGCAGGGCGACTACACGCCATTGCTGAAGGCTTTTCCAAAATTGGAAGAACTGCGCATCCGCGGCTCTCAGGAACTGTCGCTGCAGCCGATGACGCATTCCGCGTTGCGCAAGCTGACCATCGAGTCCGGCGGCCTGCCGTCCGAAGTGGTGGAAGCGTTGACTGCATCTTCGCTACCATCGCTGGAGCACCTGGAACTGTGGCTGGGCGATGATAATTACGGTTTTTCCGGCGACGTCGATCTGTACCGCCGCCTGCTCGGCGCGCTGGGCGGACCATCGCTGCGCTACCTCGGACTGCGCGATTCCCAGATCGCCGACGAGCTGGCACAGTGGCTGGCGGACGAGGAAGTCGTCGGCCGCTTGCAGACACTGGACCTGTCATTGGGGACCCTGGGCGACGCGGGAGCACGTGCCCTTCTGGACAGCTCTCATGTCCGCTCGCTGCGCCGCCTCGACCTCTCGCATCATTACATTTCGCCGGCCTTGCAGCAGCAATTGAAGGCGCTGCCGCAGGAGGTGGTGCTGGACGACGCGCAGGAAGAGGACGATGGCGAGCGTTATGTCGCCGTTGGGGAATAAGGGATTGCCAAACCGCTTGGTTTTGTTGGGTGTCGCAAGCGGCAAACGCATACGGCTGACGCAGCAGGCGCGCAGCCAGGCCGGCCTGCCGCCGGCCGAGGTGCTCGGGTGGCGCGACTGGCTGGCGGACGGTACGCGCCTGGATGGGGTGCTTCAGCAGCCCTGCGTATTCAAGTTCGAACCTCCGGGAGACGACGCGACTGTCCAGGCGCGGTTGCTGGCCGACGGCTGCGCCGAGGAGGGCATTCCAGCGCCCGGCCCGCTGGAGCATGGCGAAGTTGCGGTGTCCGGTACCTGGTACATGGGCTTGTCCCGCGCCTTGCAGCGCCTGGAGCAGCAACTGGCTGCGATGCCGCAGGTGCGTGTCATGAATGCACCGCATGAATCGCTGCTGATGACGGACAAACTGGCATGCCAGCAGCACCTGGCAAAACATCAGGTGCCGATTCCCACGGTGCTGGGCAGGGTCGAAGGGTATGAGCAATTCCAGTCATTGCTCGACCAGCATGGCCTGGACCGCGCTTTCATCAAGACCCGTTATGGTTCCAGTGCTTCCGGTGTCGTCGCCTATCGGCGCAACCGGCGCGGCGGCGAGCAGGCCACCACATCGGCGCAACTGGTGCAGAACACCGGCGTGGCACGGCTGTATAACTCCAAGCGCATGAGCCGCTATCACCTCTCTTCGGACGTGCGAACTGTGGTCGACCTCCTGGCCGCGCAGCAGGCATACGCCGAAGCATGGCTGCCCAAGCCGCGGACAGGCAATGGCCATTACGATATCCGGGTGCTCACGCTGGCTGGACAACCGGCGCATCGGGTGGCCCGTGTCGGCACGCGCATGATGACCAACCTGCACCTGGATGGTCGCCGCGCCGCTACGCAAGACTTGCTGGATCCGGCGTCAACCGAAGCGCTGGAAAACGTCGCCCGGCAAACGGCGCTTGCGTTCCCGGCAAGCCATGTCATCGGGCTGGACGTGGTGGCGCATCGCGGCGCAGCCCATGTACTGGAAGCGAATGCGTTCGGCGACCTGCTTCCGGGCTTGATGTGGCAGGGCCAGGACACTTATACGGCCCAATGGAAAAGCTTCGTGCCATGACACTGTCCGCAGGCACCATTCCCGATATGAACCAGGTCGTCGGCAGCCACGACATCGTGTTCATTACGCTCGATACTTTGCGCTACGACGTGGCGCAGAAACTGTACCAGGCGGGCGAGTTGCCGGTGCTGGGCAGTTTCCTGCCGAAGGAGGGCTGGGAGCGGCGCCACACGCCGGCCAGCTTTACCTATGCCGCGCACCACGCTTTCTTTGCCGGCTTCCTGCCGACGCCGGATAGTCCCGGCCCGCATCCGCGCCTGTTCGCCACGGCGTTCCGTGGCAGCGAGACGACTTCCGCCAATACCTGCGTATTCGACCAGGAAAGCATTCCCGCCGGATTGGCCGCTGCCGGCTACCATACCATCTGCATCGGCGGCGTTGGATTCTTCAACAAGCAGACCGCATTGGGATGCGTGCTGCCGTCGATGTTCGCAGAAAGCCATTGGTCGCACTCGATGGGCGTGGATGCGCCTAATTCGACTGCGAACCAGGTGCTGCTGGCGCAGCAGCGCCTGCAAGCGGCGGGCAGCCAGCGTGTGATGCTGTTCCTGAACGTGGCGGCGATTCATAAGCCAAACCGCGTCTACCTGCGGGGCTGCAAGGCCGATGGGCTGGACAGCCATGCCGCAGCGCTGCGCTATGTCGACAGGGCGCTGGAGCCGTTGCTGGCCGCCTGTGCGGCGCGTGCGCCGACCTTTGTCATCATCTGCTCCGACCACGGCAGCGCCTATGGAGAAGCTGGCTACCAAGGCCACCGGCTGGCCCATGAAACGGTATGGAACGTACCTTATGTGCATTTTTTCCTGAACTCGCCCGGAGCGACGCGATCTTGAACCACCCCGTCCCCGCCAGCAAGCTGGCGCAACGCATGCGGCAGACGCCGTACCAGGCCTATTCCTATTCTTACCCGCACAAGTCCGCGTACCGGACTTTGGAACGTCCCGTTCCCCTGCAACCGTTGTGGGCGGGCGAGGATCGTTCCGCTTTGTTTGGCTATATTCACGTTCCGTTCTGCGAGATGCGCTGTGGCTTTTGCAACCTGTTCGCCATGGCCAATCCCGGCGACGAACTGGTTGAGCGCTATGTCTCCCAGGTAGTACGCCAGATGCGCGCGCTGAACGAGGTGCTGGGCGAGCGGCGCTTTGCCCGTTTTGCGCTGGGTGGCGGGACGCCGACCTTCCTGCAGCCACGCCAGCTCGAAACCTTGTTGCGCTCAGCCGAGGATATCCTTGGTATCTCGTTGCAGGACACTCCGTCCGGCATCGAAGCCTCGCCCGAAACTGCGAATGCGGACAAGCTGGCGGTATGCCGCGCGATGGGCATCGACCGCGTAAGCCTGGGAATCCAGAGTTTCTCTGCCCCCGAGATGCGCGCGCTGGCAAGGCCGCAGCAAAACGACGCGGTGCGCAGCGCCATTGCGCGTATTCGCGAGGCGGGCTTCCCGACGCTGAACCTGGACCTGATCTACGGCATCGCGGGACAAACCATCGCCAGCCTGCTGGCTTCGATCGACAGTGCGCTGGAATTCATGCCGGAAGAGCTGTACCTGTATCCGCTCTACGTGCGCCAGCACACTGGCCTCGGAAAACTGGCACAGCGGCGGGCGGCAGGGGGCTTCGACATGATTCCGCTGGCGCCGGATGGCGACGGCCGCCTGCAGCTCTATATCGCCGCGCGCGACCATCTGCGTGCCCGCGGCTATGTCCAGGTGTCGATGCGCATGTTCCGGGCGCCGCATGCTCCGGGACAGGACGGTCCGTCGTACTGCTGCCAGAACGATGGGATGGTCGGCCTGGGCACCGGCGCCCGTTCATACACGCGTTCACTGCACTATTCGACCGATTACGCGGTGGGCCGCGCCGGTACGATGGATATCATCAAGGGCTACCTCGCTTACGACGATGAAGATTTCATGCAGGCGCGCCACGGCTTCCATTTGAGCCCTGACGAACAGAGGCGGCGGTATGTGATCCAGTCATTGCTGACGGACCCGGGCCTCGACATGATCGCCTATGCCCAGCGCTTCGGCAGCGCGTTGCTGGACGACTTGCCGGATTTGCGCGACTTGGCTGCATTGGGACTGGCAGAACAAACCGGCACCATGCTTCACCTGAACGACCGGGGGTACGCCTACGCGGATACCATCGGCCCCTGGCTGGCATCCGGGCATGTGCAGGAACTGATGGCCAGCGGCGGCGCTTCGTGCTGAAAGGCGCTGCAGCACCGCTCTCGCTGCTGTACCGGGGGACCCTGGAGAGCTGCAATTACGATTGCGGCTATTGTCCCTTCGCGAAACGAAAAGACAGCCGCGCCAGGCTGGCAAAGGACGCTGCCGAAGTCGCAAGGTTTGTGAGCTGGGTGGGACAGCAGGAGCGCACTATACGCATCCAGTTTACGCCCTGGGGCGAAGCGCTGGTTCGACGTCACTATCGCGAGGCTGTGCGGGCGTTGGCGGCGATGCCCCATGTGGAGCAGGTCTCCGTGCAGACCAACCTCGCGGCGCCGCTGTCCTGGCTCGAGCGGGTTGATCCGAACAAGGTGACGCTGTGGTGTACTTATCACCCCGGACAGACCTCGCAACAGCGATTCCTTGAGCGCTGTGCGCGCCTCGACAAGATGGGCATACGCTTTTCCGTCGGCGTGGTGGCGCTGCGCGAGCATTTCAGCGCCATCCGAGAATTACGGGCCGCACTCCCGCCCGGCCAATACCTGTGGCTGAACGCCTACGACCGCCGTGGCCCTGGCTACTACACGGCGGAGGACCTGGCCTGGCTGGACGCCATCGATCCCTGGTTCGTCCACAACCGACGTCCGGCGCCTTCGCGCGGCACCCAGTGTGCCGCCGGTGAGGAAGTGATTGCGGTGGATGGCGATGGAGAAGTGCAGCGCTGCCATTTCATTCCCGAGAGGTTGGGGAACCTGTATCACGATACGATCGAATCGATGCTGCGTGAGCGGCCATGCAGCCGCCTCAAATGCGACTGCTATATCGGATATGCACACCGGCGGGATTTGCCCTTTGGGCGTGAATTCGGAATCGGGACGCTGGCCCGCATTCCCTTGCATTTTATGGCGGTTGACGCCTGACAGGAGAGTGCCCCGGGCCGGAATCGAACCGGCACGGCCTTGCGGCCAACGGATTTTAAGTCCGGTGTGTCTACCAATTTCACCACCGGGGCACCGGTTGGAGCCCGCTATTATGACATGTCTGTTGGTTAACTTCCAGTAGTGGCAAAATCGACAACGCTTGAAATCGGCGCGGAATGTTGTAGCATGCTGGTCGCAGAATTCCCTGGAAAGACCACATGCAAATCAAGATTAACGACGTCCTGCGGGACTATATCGAGCCGTTGACCGAGGCTGAGCGC